>WNFZ01009374.1_pt1 | contig 11600 bp, 10 predicted proteins | sample 5400081 | NCBI WGS metagenome assembly WNFZ01 (sample SAMN13153365, study PRJNA577476) | soil metagenome | isolation source: 80 cm soil or saprolite under grassland replicate 1 | place: USA:California | collected 2016-06-15
TACAGCATCTTGGTACGATCGTAGTTGGCTTGGGCGAACTTGACCTCGGCCGCGGACGTGCGCCGCGCGTTGTCATAGTCTGCGAGCGCCTTGAGATAGTCGGCCTCGGCTTGATCGATGTCTGCCGATTCAAGGTCAGCGAGTTTCTGCCCTTTTCGCACTATGCTGCCCTGGCCTGCGTAAAGACGCACGAGCCGGCCTTCATGGACGGGGCCGATGTTTGCCATGCGGTCCTCGGGCACGAGGATCTTCCCGGTGGCGACTATCGTTCCGGCGATTGGCTGCGGTGCCACTATTTCCAGCTCTATTGCATGAGCGGAATCCCCTACCGCCACCGCCGCCGCGCTTGGCGAGGGGCTCGAAGAATTCGAGGGGGCATTCGTAGCCCGGTTGCAGCCTTGATACATGACCACCGCAAGAAGCGGCAGAATCGACAGGGCCTGAATTATTTTTCGGTAGACCATACGGGCATCCTTTCGGAAATGCTTTCGCCGAGTTACTTACTTTTGCAGCGGCGTTGCGGTCGCCAACTCCAGATCGAGCAGCGATACCTGGTAATCGAATAGCGTCTGATAAAAACCGGCCAGCGTTTCGCGCCGCGTGCGAATCGCATCGAGCAGCTCAAGCGTAGAGCTTTCTCCAGCCTTCAAAGAAAACTCCGTCAGCCTCTGAATGTCATCAACCTTGGTGAGTACGCCGGTGCGGTAAAGCTCAACTCGCCGCTTCTGAATCTCAAACGCAACTAGTGCCTTGTCCACATCGCTTAGCACTTGATTGGTAATGAGCTGCTGTTGGTTTTGCGCTTTCCTTTTTTCGATCAGGGCCTTGGCTCGCTCGCCTTGATTACGATCGTGCACTGGAAGGGGAATGCCGATCCCAACGTTGTAAGTATTGCCAGCCTGCGGAACCTGTTCGACACCTGCTCCGAGCGTGATGTCCGGGATGCGCTGAGCATCTTGCAAGCGGATGGAAGCGTCGGCAGCGCGTTCACTGAGTTGCGCAGCTTTCAAGTCAGGCCTAGCAGCCAGGGCTTTGTCGCGCAGATCAGTAAGCGAAAACTCGTATGGTTGGTCGTAGTCAATCGCCCCAGCTACCTCGATATCCATGGATCGATAGTCTCCGCCGAGCGTGACCCGCAAGTCGCGCAAGGCGACCTCGTAATCTCTTTCTGAGTTGGCCACGTCCGTATCAAACTTGAACTTTTCAATTTCAAGCCGCTGCAGATCGAGTCCTGAGATTTCACCAAGCCGGAACACTTCGGTCGTGTGTTTGACGATCTCCGCAAATGTCTTCTGATTCTCCTGTGCCAACTTGAGCAGCGATTCAGCGAGAAGCACCGCATAAAATTTCTTCTTTAAATCGTTGGTCAACTGCCAGACGACTATTTGAAATTCGGCTTGGGCTACTGCGGAGTTTGCGCTGGCGGCCTCGATCCGCTTTCGTCTTTTTCCGCCCAGCTCGAAGGTCTGCGCGATGCCGTAGGAAAATGTCTGGGGTTTGACAAAATTGTCCCTGAAATCGAGAGGGATATCCGAGAACCCAACGGCGATCTCAGGGTTGGGACGGAGTCGCGCAGTAAGTTTTTCCGCGTCTACTGTGTCGATGTCGTAGCGGGATGCCACCAACTGAAGATTCTGTTGCAGGAAAATCGAGACAGCGTCCGAGATCGTGATAGGCCGCTTCGCAGAAGGCGCCGGTGTTTGCTGCTGCGTTTGGGGCAGCGTTGCGATGTTGGCGTTGAAACTCTTCGATGGCCCGGACGACTGTTCTTGAGCCAGGATGGGCTGAACCGCCAGCGTGACTAAAAGCAAACCGGCCAGATAACTTGCGCGATGATGCTCTTGTTGACGGCGGCAGCATCGGATGCTGGCCCATTGGCTCCAGGAACCCACAGCACCGCACCGCTTATCGAAGCGGCGCAGACAATTGCCAAGATAATCGTTGACGCGCTGATACATCCCCTCACCTCGCATTCATCGACTTTATTTGATTGTTCTTAGTTGCGCGGTGCGAAACTCCGCCTGGCCAGTAGATCAATTGTTGGCAAGCAAGACGGGCAAGGCAGGCCCGCCGCAGGCTGACCAATTAACTTCGGTGAGATTTGGAGCGAGAAATGATGAGCCGCGCCCACCGACTTGGCCTCAGCCGAGAGGCGGCGCGCGACCCGATGGCCGCGTGATTGAAGTGGAGGGAAGAATTACGGTCGGGGTATTAACAGATGCAATCTGCGCCAATGGCGCAGGCGCGAACAGCGGCGCGTGAACAAGACCGTTGAAGAGTTGTTGCTGGAACGCGCACATCGAGCACTCAATTTCATGAGAATGGCCCGTGTGCGATGAGTGTAATCCGCCTGCGTCAAAAAAGCCGGCAGCGTCTGTATGGCCCGGTGAAACAAGCCCGTGGTTATGCACCGTCTCCACTGTCGCCCCGTAGGCAATCATGAGGAGCAGCAAGTAGCCTAGCGCGCGACGAGGGTTCGTGCGTCGATAGCTCTGTGCTGATGCGGCGAAGCTGGTCACGTTGTCATCCGTATGCGACGCGCGTCATCAAGCCTTTGAGTGTCAGCGCGTGCGAGAATCAATGCCTAGAGTTGAAGCCGCTTGTTCGATTGGTAGCCGAAGAGTAGAAGCGTGAGTATAGAGAAGCGGGTTTCAAGTTTCAACTAAATGCCCGGGTTGAACCGTTTATCCGGCAGCCCATAGCTATTCCCGGCTTCATTAGCTGCGAGATACGCGCGTAGGGTGCCACACCCAAAAGGTCATCGCCGAGCGATGAATCCGACCTCAGGTATGCACATCAGACTATTCAGCGGTAGCCAGATCGCCCTCTCTCGGGTACTCACGTATTGCCGCCCTCACCTTAGCTTGACTGTGATTGTAGTCTTGCCGCAGGTTGACGGGCAGCGATGTGACGGAGATTTATCTTGATAACTGAAAGTGTAGATAAATCAGGAAAAGAAGTAGCACAAGATTTGGCGCGTGGAGTGCTCGGCGATTAGTAAAGAATACTTTGGAAATCAAGACACGTCGGACAGCAAGGGATTTCATGTTCTGCGTTCTGCTTTGTGTCTCCTTACCCCGGCCCGCACCGCCACGGGGGGTCTTCTGTTTTCACTGTCTCCGCTTCTGATCCAGGTACCGGCGATTGGCCCATGTGGGGAGGCACGCCCCGACCGTAACATGGTCTCTAACATGAAAGGGCTTCCCACAAACTGGGACGTGGCTAAGAAGGTTAATGTTAAGTGGGTCGCCGCGCTGGGTTCACAGACTTATGGCAACGCTGTTGTAGCGGGCGGGCAGGTTTACATCGGCACCAACAACGAAGGTTTGCGCGATCCGAAAGTCACGGGCGACAAGGGGACCCTGATGGCCTTCCGGGAGTCGGACGGCGAATTCTTGTGGCAGGCGGTCTCCGACAAATTGGTCTCGGGTCGTGTAAACGACTGGCCATATCAGGGCGTTTGTTCCTCGCCGCTTGTTGAAGGTGATCGTCTTTAGGCTGCTCCCGCGAATTGAGTACCTTGCGCGAACAAGGAATGCAGAAAGTTTTACAAGGAGGCCCAAATCGTTGGTAACCCAAGCCGTTTTCTCCCGGTTTTTCTATGAGAACTGCAAGATGAGTAGTACCGCGCGAATCGTTGTTCTGCTTTCCTTCATCGCTCTCTGTGTTTGCGACACCTCCGCAAAACCAACTGCGAGAGAGTATCTCAAGCGCGGGGATATTCAGCTCAGCAGGAATAATCTTGTACAGGCGATCAGCAACTACACAAAGGCTATGAGTTAGATCCGTCTCTCGCCGAAGCCTACGTTCGACGCGGCATGGCTCGTCGGGCTAAGGGTAGTTTGAATGGCGCGATCGCGGATTTCGAAAAAGCCGAGCAGATTGATCCGGAGGCAACCTCGGACAATCGCCAGGTTGCAGATTCATATAGCAATCGCGGCTACATCGAAATGAACGATTTCCAGCTTGGAAGCGCTATCGACGATTTTACGATCGACAGACTACATAACGTGAGGAAGTTGGGGGATAACAGTATCGGCGGTGTAAGAGGCCAGCGACGTTCCTGCAATAAGCGCAACTAACTGTGAAACCGTCGCAATTGGTTCTGTTTTACGAGAGGGATCGAATCGTATTCGGATAATCCGCCTGTTATCGACGCGCTCGACCGTGAAAAGGCCGGTGTCATGTTCGACGCTGTCGCCCGGTCCTAGTACGCGCCCTGCTTTAGCCATCAAGAAGCCCGCGATAGTCGTATAGCTTTCGTCTTCTGGTAGTTTCAATCCAAGCTGCCGGTTCGCGTCTCGCGTCGTTAGTAATCCATCCAGCAGATAGGCTTTTCCGTCCTTTCTAATCTGTTCGCGGACCTCCTCATCGTACTCGTCATTAATCTCTCCAACTATCTCCTCGAGCAAATCTTCGAGCGTGAGTATTCCCTCTACGCCTCCATGTTCATCGATCACAAACATGAAATGAACCCGCGCTGTCTGCATCTGTTTGAGAGCTTCACCCAGCGAAGCCGTTGCTGCTATGTAGGTCGCGGGTCGAACCAGAGCTCTCAAATCGAAGCCCTCACGAGGAATTCTCCCCATGTCCACGTCCTTTCTGAACAACAAGCCGATGATGTCGTCAATGTGCTTGTCATAAACAGGTAGACGCGAATAGCCGGTAGAAAGGAAAGCAATTCTCACCTCTTCCAAAGTAGCCTTTACCGACAGTGCCTTAACCTGATTACGTGGCACCATCGCGTCAAACACCTGTGCGTCGGAGAACTCGAAGACTCGGTGAATCAACTGTTGCTTCTCAGGCTCAAGGTGACCACTCTTCCTCGAAACGTCTACCAGATGGCGCAGTTCTTCTTCAGTGTAAACTGAAGCGTGATCCTTGGTCGGATGTAATCCGAAAAGTCGCACCGTGCGAGTACCTGCCCAGTCCAGAAGTCGTATGGGCCATTGAAAGACTTTGTAGAAGGCTTGCATCGGCCACGAAATTGCCAGAGCAATCTTTTCTGCTCGCTCCAATGCGAGCGTCTTGGGCGCAAGTTCACCAAGAACAATATGCAGGAAAGTGATGATGGAGAATGCTACGGCGAATGAAATCGTGTGCAGAGTGACATCGGACACGCGTCCTTTGAGCGGACCTTCGAGTATGTGAGCGAAGACTGGCTCTCCGATCCATCCGAGTGCCAGGGACGCCATCGTGATACCCAGTTGAGTCGCGGAGATGTAGGCGTTGAGGTTATCGAGAAGACTAAGCAGCCGACGTGCTCTGGAATTCCCTGCAGCGGCGAGCGTCTGGATGCGAGAGCGCCGCACTCCTACGAGGGCAAACTCCGAGGCCACAAAGAATCCATTGGCGAAAACGAGAACAAGAACGATGACGATGTAAAGAAGCGTAACCACGTTGAGATTTCATTATAACTGAACGCGGCGTTGTGCTTCAGCAGAGCGGCGCTGATCCCCTGACAAGTCCTTGCATTGAAGTTACTTGCGAGCGGTACGCTAAGACTGCCATACCCAAAACGTCATCGCCGTGATAAATAGCGCCGACTGAATCCAGTCTTTAATCGGATTACCTGCGGGTAGGTAACAGAGTATACGTGCTTTGGTTAGCACTCCGAATCAAAACGTAAAATCACGAGTCAGCTTGATCTGAAGACTGTGGGATGGCCGTTCGAGTCCGGCACCTGTGCTCTGATTGTATATGACAAAGAAATCGCTGTTGGGTCGATAGATGTAACGAAGCCGCACGTTGATGACTGAGAGCCGGGCGGCGGAGTTCAGTTGGACCAGCGCGGACGTGAGCAGCTTACGCGAGAAGTTGTAGTTCAATCTTCCGGCAAAGAGACTCGTGGAAAAGTCTCCCTCTCGCAGATGCACTTTGTTGTAGCTCTCTGATAGATCGATTAGCAGGTGCGGATTTGGTCTCCAGGTTACGCCTCCCGAAGTCTCGTATCTTTTGCCTGAGTAAAACTCTCCCCATTTCTCTCGCATGCGGAACACGATGCGCTTGCTAAGGTCGCTCGTGAATGACAACTGAGGGCGGTTGAAGCGGTATGTGCCAGCCGGAATGTCGATTCCCGGTCGAATCTGAAATGGCTCAGTCAGGACATCGTTTACAGCTTCGATTGGCCGGAAGAAAACTTCTGATGAGTTTTTGAAGACCGTGTCCCAGGAGAGTTCTGTCTGGCGGGTTGCAAGTTTGCCAGCGCGATCCGTGTAGTATTCGATCTGCGTTTCAAACTCCATCTGCTGCACGTGGGGAATAAACTTCGGCCGCGGTTTGTAAGCCAATTGTCCGAAGTATTGATGAATGGCGTTGCGTTCGATGAAGCCAACTTCGGGATTAAATTTCGCACCAACGTCTTCATAGACGGTGATGAAGCGGTAAAGATCATTTTCAAAGATTGATTCGATCCGCGATGAGCCGGCGCTTGAACGAACGCCCGGCCTTGCCGAGCCCATCCAAAAGGCCTTCACTTGGTAGTGGTCCGTTATGTTGAACTCTGCATCAGCGCCACCGACGCGATTGTAATCGCCGGCGCCTATGGCCGTGGCGCCTTGACGATTGACGAGGATGGCTCCGATATACGACCGTTTAAGAATGTCGCGCTTCACTCGCAGGACAGTGAACTGCTGACGCGGAATGCCGAGGCCGGTTGAGGCTTGGCCCAACTTGCGCGTTTGCACCTGTAGGAACCCAACATTGTATGGCCCAATTTTACCAGTGACCTTTGCGCCATAATCGATCGGCACAGGCTGGCCTCGGTCCGTGAGACCAATGCGCCGCGTAAAGAAGGCTTGATTCTCTCCTTGCCTCCCAAACAAAAAGATTCCTGAGTTCTCAAGAAAGAAATCGCGCTTCTCTGGGAAGAAAACGGAGAAGCGCGAGAGATTGACGATTTGATCGTCCACTTCTGCCTGACCAAAGTCAGGATTGATCGTGAATTCAGCAGTCAGCGATGGCGTGATGCCGAGCTTTGCGACTTCAATTCCGGCGCGGGCGCGCACTCCGGCATCAAATCCATTTGCGCCGATCAGCGGCACGCCCTCGCGCCACTCACCCGAGGCGTAAGGCTTGATCTCACGAAGGCGAGGGCGGCGAATCTCCTCGACCCCGCTAAGCTCGCCAGCTTGCGAAACTCGTTCGAGACCAAACGAGCGCTGCCAACTAGTCCAAAGGTTCTCTTCGTTCTTGCGGCGAATGATGCGCGAGATGTTGAGCCCCCACGAATCGATACCCTCAGTGAAACGAAGTGTGGTCAGCGGTATGGCGATCTCAACCGTAAATCCCTTGGCGTCGATCCGTCCTTCAGAGACCCATGATCCATCCCAGGAGACATTGATGTCGCGACCCTCGTCAGTTATCAGTGCGTCCTGTTGTGTGCCCAGCGGATTAACAGCAAAACGAAAAGCGTTGCGCCGATCATGATAAGTGTCCAGCAGAAGCTCTATACGATCATCGTTCGGAAAGCTCGAATCGCGCACCAGGTCGCGAGCGTTAATGTGGGAGGCCTCTGAATCAAACGCGCGGATGCCGAAGTAGATGTTCTTATCGTCAAAAAGCACCCGCACTTCCGTGCATTCGGAAGCAGATGCGCCTTCGTATGGTGATTCTTGGCGAAAGTCAGTCGCCGGCTGGGCGATTGACCATCCGGGCTCGTCAAGCAGACCGTCGATCTTGATCGCATCAGTGACCCGCGCGGCCTGGATGCGTCGCGTGCCCGTGGCACCTTGCGGCAGCTTGCTCTGCGGAAGCTGGACGGGCATCGCTGTCGTAGGTTGCCGGGTGTCATCTCCTGTTGAGGGCTGCTGTGCCTGAGCAGCGGCGAACAGAGTAATGCTGAGCAAAGCCATCAACGCCCGGCAGCGTTTCAATCTATTGTCGAAACGCTTCGATGCTCTTTTCATAGCTGCTTGTCAGAAGGCACGCCGATTCTAAGGACTGGCTTGCCTCCACGTTCTGTAATGGGAAATAGACGCGATGGGTGCGACCATCAACGGCAACAGTGTGAACATTTGGGGCCAAGAATCCTTCGTTGATCTTTTCCAAATTACACCCGCGTCTTTCAGCGTTCCATCAAATCGGGAGCCTTATCTGCGCGCACCGCGACAACGCATCGCATAGATGGAGAATCCGCGTTCGCGGGTGTCTGCCCCGCCACGCATCCAACTTCGGCCGACAAGAGGATTATGGTCCAGTAGAAGCGAGTCTCTTCGACATTCAGGCTGACGTCCAAATCATCTAACTGCTAAATCTACAAACCAGTCTGGGCTCACCTGGTCTTGAGCTGTTTGGTGAGCTTACTGAAGGCGGCTAGCCAGCTTTACTATTGCTTCATGCGGACTACATAGATGCTTCGTCAACCAATGGCAGCTCCACTCTAAAGCGACTGCCACTTCCGTCAGTGCTCTCAGCGATGATGTCGCCGCCATGCGCCTTACAAATAGATTTGACAATCGAGAGACCCAAACCAGTGCCGCCCAGTTTTCGGGTCCGCGCCTTGTCGACGCGATAGATCGCCACCTTCCGGCGTGTACTTGATGGCGTTGTCAACCAGATTGACCACTACCTGTTTCAGTCGTGCGCGGCTTCCTTGTACATCGACTCGCTCAGAGGTGTTGCAGCGCAGAGAGATCTTCTTGTCCTCGGCAAGCAGTTTCATCTGATCGGTTGTCGTGGCAACGAGTTCTGCCAGATCAAATCGCGTCCGCTCCATCTGGGTATCGCCAGCCTCAAGTCGCGAAACGGCAAGCAGGTTCTCAGTGATCTTCGTTAGCCGATCAGTTTCTTCCAGTGCGCTACCAATGGTCTCGCCGACGTCAGGAGGAAGATTGGGTTGCCGGGCTACGCCTTCAAGCTCCCCACGGAGGATAGCCAACGGTGTTCGCAATTCGTGAGAAGCGTCAGCCGAGAAGCGATTGCTCTGCTGAAAAGCTTTTTCGAGGCGGGCTATCATCTGATTCAGCGATACAGACAATCGCTCCAATTCATCACCCGTCTGCGCAACGGGCAGGCGTTCGCTCAGATTCCGAGATGTGATTTGTTGCGCACTTTTTGTGATCTCATCAACAGGTTTGAGGGCGCGCCGCATCAGCAGGTATCCACCACCTACAGCTACGGCGACTACGAACGGCAATGCAATGGCAAGGGCAAGGAGCAAGCCGCGAGATACGTCCTCAATCTCTTTGTATGGCGCACCAACCTCGATAAGGAAGTGGCTTCCGTCAGGCGTGGCAAATGGCAACGAGTCGACTAACAAATCCGGGCCGTTGTCTAGTTCTATTTCACGCGAGGATTCCTGACCCACTGAAGCTTTCTGCGCAGGTATTTGTGAAGGGTCGAAGCTCTTGTTTCTCGGTAAGCCGGACGCATAAAGCACGCTTCCGTCAGCGCGTGTCACACGCAGGAATATGTCATTTGTCTCAGGTGCGAAGTGTTCTTTGATTTCCGCGATGACATATGCCTCTCCGCTCTGGTTGACATTGGCAAGTAGAGTCTGACCGATGTCTCGGGCCTGCCTGGCCAGTGAATCCCTGAGTGTTTCCGTGAGATAATGCTCAAGCACCACGTAGCTGGCAACACTGAAAAGCGCCAACAATCCGGCGAGAAGGCCCGCATACCAAACTGTGAGTCTGAACCGGATTGAACGGGTATTCATGCCTCACTCTCCTCCTCGGTGATGACGTATCCCACTCCTCGGACGGTCCGGATCAGCTTTCGGCCTGGTGCATCATCGACTTTGTTGCGCAAGTGACGAACGTAGACGTCCACAATGTTGGTTACACCGTCGAAACTCTGATCCCACACATGCTCGATGATCATCGTGCGCGAGAGCACTTGGCCGGCGTGGGCCATTAGGTATTCCAAGAGTGAGTACTCCTTGGAGGTAAGTTCGATCCGCTTGCCTGATCTCTTTACCTGCTGCGATAGGCGGTCCAACTCTAGATCGCCGACCCGGAGCACGCTTGACCGAGTGACTGGGCCGCGACGCAGCAGCGCCTTTATCCGTACCAGCAGTTCAGCGAAAGCGAAGGGTTTGGTAAGGTAATCGTCAGTGCCGGCCTCAAAGTGCTCTACCTTGTCGGCCACAGTGTCACGTGCGGTGAGGATGAGGATTGGAATGTTAGGATTCGATAGACGAACCCGACGGAGAACTTCCGTTCCTTCCATCCTAGGCAACAGCAGGTCGAGAATCATCAGGTCATAGTTGTAGGTACGGGCCAACTCAAGGCCCGCTACGCCATCATCGGCAACATCGACGGCGAAACGTTCGGCAACAAGTCCGCGCTCGATGAATCGCGCCACCTTCTCTTCGTCTTCAACTAATAGGATGCGCATATGCTCGGCCCAATGCTATCAGGAATCAATGAACGATGGATGAATCTTGGATGAAAATTCGTTCAGAATCTTCAAAATCTCTCACCGTCAAGACCGAGAGTACGTTCCAATTTGGGTGAGCAAACTTCTTCCGCCGCATCTCGCGCTTCGAGGCAATTCTGAATGAATTTTCATCTGGCGTTTTTCTCGCATTAATCTGCTTCTGCTAGCCTGCCGTGAGAAAGCAGAACATATTCACATCGATCTGGACGAAGGACAGGTCTCAAGCTCATTTTTGGGAGGCTGTTCATATACGAGCTGAAAGGAGAAATGTGATGAAGGCAAGAATTTTGTCGGTGACAGTCATTCTGGGGGTTTTGGCCCTGGGCATACTGGCGTCGCAGCCCGCAATGGCCCAGGAGAAGGATAATGAATACGCGGCGCTTCTTAAGGTGCTTTCCAATAGCAAGCACTCTCTGGCGGACGGCATCCGCCAGGCGACCAAATCAACAGAAGTTCCCATCTCGGCCAAGTTTGAATTAAACGACAACGGGAAGCTTTCGCTTTCCGTCTACACTGCCGAGAACGGACTCACCAATGATGCCGAACACAACGTCCTTAAGGAACTGAGCGGCAGCCCAGAGGCGGCGGAGTGGAATCCCGAGGTTGAGGTTTTCAAGGACCCGGAGCACTTAAAACGTGCGGCGGCGCAACAAACCCTAATGGCCGTCTCCAAGATGTCGCTCCTGGATGTCATTGCGAAGGCGCAGAAACAGCAGCCGGGAACAGTGTTCTCCATCACGCCCGTTGTGGTTGGTCACCAGCCGAAATTCAACGTGCTCGTCGCCAACAATGGTCGGGTGATAACACTGACGTTATGACCGCTGGGGAAATATCGTGAGGTCGCCCAAGTAACTTAGAAAGGAGTGTTCTATGCACAGCAGAACCTTGCCGGAGATCATCCTGACGATCTTAGCGTTGGCTTTCCTCACAGCTTGCGAGCGAGGTGAGAAAGGTGAAAAGGACGAAGACGAGAAGGCTCCGACCGCCAGCGCGAATCCAGCGCAACAACAGGGGGCGGACTTGCCGGCAGGCAAGCCCGCGACTTACAACTTTGACCAGGCATCGCTTGGCTCTCTGCCTTCGAATTTCATAAGTTCCCGAACTGGCGGAGGCGATATGGGCACTTGGGTGGTCCTTTCAGATACCACCGAACCGTCGAAGCCCAATGTGCTCGCGCAAACTTCGACTGACAGAACTGATTATCGCTTCCCTATGGCTGT
>WNFZ01013509.1_pt1 | contig 11599 bp, 7 predicted proteins | sample 5400081 | NCBI WGS metagenome assembly WNFZ01 (sample SAMN13153365, study PRJNA577476) | soil metagenome | isolation source: 80 cm soil or saprolite under grassland replicate 1 | place: USA:California | collected 2016-06-15
GCACATCAGCAGCCCCAGCGCGATATATGGCGTTCGCCGGTAGCCAAACAACGGGTGCCGGTCGGAGTAGCCGCCGACCCACACCTGCAGCGGCGAAAACAGGTAGGGCAGCGACACCAGCACCGCCACCAGCGTCGCAGCCAATTTCAGCTCGCTGATCATGATCCGATTCAGCGTGCTGTTGATCGGCACCAGCGTGATCGCCACCGCCACATGGATGAGCCCCAAGCGTAGGATTTTCGTGAATGGCATACTGGAACGACCCCTTGAAAACAAAGAACAAAGAGCAAAGAACAGCCTCATGCCGTCGTTTGTTCTTTGTTCTCTGTTCTTTGTTCTCGCTTTACAGCACCTTCGACACATCCAGCCAACCCGGCTTAGCCACATTCGCCGCCTCGATCGCCGGCTGCGAGCCAAGCACCACCACCAGACCCCGATCGGCCACTTGCTCCAGCGCATCGGCGAAGGTTTGGAAGTCGGCGGCGGTGGTGGCCAGAATCTCCTCGCGAATGCGCTGGCGGATCTCGTCGGTATCGCCCACCAGGTAGCGCAGCATCGAGGTGTATCCTTTGGCGTCGGGGAGCTGGTAGGCATCCACGTCGCCGATTGTGCCGATGATGCTGCGAGCTAGTTCAGAGTCGCTGAGGTCGATCTGGCGTAGGAACGTACTCGTCTGATCGTAGACGTCGAGCGTCGCCAGGAGATTCGGATCGCGGTACGACAAGAACGTAAACCCGCCCGAGCGCTGGTCGAACACACAGAAGCCGCCATAGGCGCCGCCTTGGACGCGGATTTTTTCCCACAGCCAAGTGGTCCGTAGGTACTTCGCGATCACTGCGGCGGCGCCGTTAGGCTTATAGCCTAGCCTGTAAAGATCGGCGCCCTTGCCGACATAATTCACCTGGGCTGGGATCGTCAGACCCTCGAAGCGCGCGCCTTGATCGGGCAGCCAGCGCTCGGCCACGGCCGGCGTCGCCGGCAGCGCGCCCAGAAACGTGCTCAGCTGCGGCTCGAAGTGCCGCCAGTTATCGGCGTCGGTAGTGATATTGCAAATCATTGCGCTACGATTCACCAGCGTCTGGCGAATCTGCTCCAGCGTATCCTGCACTGCCGGCCAATCGGCATCGACTTCCTGGGCCAGCCTGCGTAGGAAGAACAGATAGCTCACACCGCCGATCTGCTCGGTGGCCCAGTCGGCCTCGTTGAAGTTGGCGCGCAGCCGGGTATTCACCACGCCATGGCCACCTGGGATGAGCCGGGCCTCCTGCGCGGCTTTCTCCTCGAGCACAATCTGGCGGAAGCGTTCCTGATTATCCAGCCGCACCTCAAGCAGCACATCGCGCAAAATCGCAAGCAGTTCGTTCGACTTCTCGGGCATCACTTTGCCGCGCAGGAACATCCAGGCCGCCGCCTGCGCCGAGCCGCGCACCACCCCGGCGTAGTTCTGCGCCCAGATGCCGCCGGTCGTCCGGCCGATTCGCTGCGAAAGCTGAACAAAATCTTCCGCGCCGGCGCCCGTCTCGAGCAGCGCGCGGCCAAACAGCGTCACATACGGCAGCAGATCGGCCGGCAGCGCATGCAGATCGAGCCCGACGTCGAGGTAGATCACGCCATTGGTGAACAGATCGTGATACAGCACCCGCGCGCCTTGATCTTCCGACACCGCGATTGGGATCAGTTTGTTCTCACGCTCGAGATCGGTAAGCTGCAGGCTGGGGATGGTCGCCAGCGCCTCGGGCGAATCGGGCGTCTCCTGCATCAGCTTGAGCGCGCGCGTATGTTCGACCGCCGCCGCCAGCCCGGCATCGCTCAGTGCGGCGCGCGCCTGGTTCAGCCGCTGCTGCTCGGCCTCGGCCTCGCGCTCGGCGAGCTCCGGCTCGGGCTGCAGCAGCACAGTGGTGCGATGGGGGTTGTTGAGGAACACCTGCATAATCAGCTGCTCAAAATAGCGCTCGCCCCGCGCAACCCGCGCTTTGATCGCCGCCAGCGGCACCTCGAATGCCAGCGCCGCGAACGGGTCGCCGTCGTGAAGCCAGGTCGTGAGCGCGCGCAACATCAGCGCAATACCGCGCGGAAACGAGCCGGTATTGTTCTCGCGTAGGTTGAACTCAACTGTGTTCATCGCCGCTTCAACCGTCTGCGGATCGATACCTTCCTGCACCAGATGGGTGAGCGTCTGTACAATCAGCGTTTCGATCGCATCGGCATTGGCCGTGTCAATGCCCTTCAAGCCAGTCGAGAACATCATCTGGCGCAGCGCATCGACCATGCCAGCGCCGGTCAGATCTTCGCCAAGACCCGAGTCGATCAGCGCCTTGCGCAGCGGCGCTGCCGGCGTACCGATCAAGATGTACCCTAAAATGCCAAGCCCAAGATCGGTTTCGGTGTCGTTGGTCTCATTCAGCATCCAGTTGACGGTCAGCATGGCCTTCTTTGCGCCGTCTTCGGCACTGCCGGCGTAGGCGCGCTGCACGCGCTTGGGCTCGGCAAAGCGCGGCTGGAGCGCCACCGATGAGTCGACCTCGATCCGATCGAAATCGCGCAGATACACGTCGAGCAATTCCAGCCGCTTCGCCGGGTCGTCGTCGCCATAGAAAAAGATTCGCGCATTCGACGGATGGTAGTAATGAGCGTGGAACGACGTAAACTGCTCGTAGGTGAGATCCAGAATATGGCGCGGCTCGCCGCCCGAGTCGACTCCGTAGGTGTTGTCGGGGAACAACGATTGCTGCGACTGTTCGCTCAGTACGCTGTCGGGCGAGGAATACGCGCCCTTCATCTCGTTGTACACCACACCCTTATACGAGAGCGGGCCATCGAGCGATTCCAATTCGTAGTGCCAACCCTCTTGCTGGAAGGTTTGCGGCGTAATTTTGGGATAGAATACCGCGTCAAGATACACATCGATCAGGTTATAAAAATCCTGGGCATTCTGGCTGGCCACCGGGTAGCAGGTCTTATCGGGGAACGTAAAAGCGTTCACAAATGTCTGCAATGAGCCTTTGATCAGCTCGACAAACGGTTCTTTGAGTGGGTATTTGCGCGATCCGCACAGCACCGCATGTTCCAAGATATGCGCCACGCCAGTCGAGTCGGTCGGCGGAGTGCGAAACGTGATCCCAAAAACCTTATTCTCGTCGTCATTCTGTAACGACAGCAGCTCGGCCCCGGTTTTGACATGGCGATATAGTTGAACTTTTGAATTGAGCTCTGGAATATCCTGCTCGTGCAGGAGTTCGAAACCATGCGTCGTCATATAGTGTAATCCCTTTCTTCCTTGATCTGGCCCTTATTGTACCAGATTACGCGCAAGGCTGGCTACGCCAGTGGCGTACGTCCACAAAACAGGATTTTGTTATTCGTATCGAAGGTTTTTTCGTTCTGCGAACGAAAAAACCTTCGATACGAGATTTTTTAATCCGTGGTGGTCCAATATTCGCGTCTACTGCGTAACTCCTATAACAGGACTTAGGCGATTTGGTATCATACTGCCTGAACTTCCTGCGCTACGATATGCTTCAGCTCAAAAGAAGACGAAAGGATATCTTATGTCGAGTTCTGAGCTGTGTTTTCTGACCGCGACCGAGCTCGCCCGCCGCATCCGCTCCAGGAACATATCCGCCCGCGAGGTGATGGAGGCGCACCTCGCGCAGATCGAACGCGTCAATCCGCAGGTCAACGCGATCGTGACGCTGCTGGCCGAGCGCGCGCTCGAGCAGGCCAGCGCCGCCGACGCGGCGCTGGCCCGCGGTGGCGCGATCGGTCCATTGCACGGGCTACCGATCGCTCATAAGGATCTCTTTCGCACCAGGGGCATTCGCACAACTTTCGGCTCGCCGATCTACCAGAACTTGGTGCCCGACGCCAGCGATCTAATCGTCGAGCGCTTGCAGCATGCCGGCGCGATTACGATCGGCAAGACCAATACGCCCGAGTTCGGCGCCGGCTCGCAGACCTTCAACCCGGTATTTGGCGCGACGCTCAACCCCTACGATACCAGCAAAACCTGCGGCGGCAGCAGCGGCGGCGCGGCCGTGGCGCTGGCCTGCGGTATGCTGCCGATTGCCGACGGCGGCGACACGGGCGGCTCGCTGCGCAACCCAGCCAACTACTGCAATGTGGTTGGGCTGCGCCCGTCGGCCGGGCGCGTGCCGAGCTACCCCGCCGGCATGGCCTGGTCGACACTCTCGGTCGAGGGGCCAATGGCGCGGACGGTGCAGGATGTCGCGCTGATGCTCGAGGCAATCGCCGGGCCCGATCCGCGCGCACCGCTCGCGATCGCCGAGCCGGGCAGCCTGTTCGCGCGACCGCTCGATCGCGACTTCAAGGGGGTGCGCATCGCCTGGAGCCGCGATCTGGGCGGGCTGCCGATCGATCCGCGCGTCACCGCCGCGCTTGAGCGCCAGCGAGCTGTGTTCGCCGCGATCGGCTGCCTGATCGATGAGGCCGAGCCGGATTTCAGCGATGCCGACCAAGTGTTCAAGATCCTCCGGGCATGGAACTCCGAGAGCGGCCATGGCCATGAGCTGGATACCTACCGGCACCTGATGAAAGATACCGTCATCTGGGATATCGAAGAGGGCCGCCGGCTCAGCGGGCCGCAGGTCGCCTGGGCCGAACGCAAGCGCACCGAACTGTACCAGCGCGTGCGCGCATTCATGGAGACCTACGAGTTTCTGGTGCTGCCGGTCAGCCAGGTGCCGCCATTCGATGTGCGCCAGCCGTATGTTACCGAAATCAATGGCATGCCGATGGAGACCTATATCGACTGGATGCGCTCGTGTTACTATATCAGCGCCACCGGCCTGCCGGCGATCTCGGTGCCATGCGGTTTTACACCCGAAGGCTTGCCAGTCGGCGTGCAGATCGTCGGGCGCCACCAGGATGAGTTTGGTCTGCTACAGATCGCCCACGCCTTCGAGCAGGCCACCGGCTTCTGGCGCCAGCGCCCGCCGAACGTGTAGGACTAGAGATCTCACGCAAAGGCGCAAAGGCGTAAACCTGGTTTCTTTGCGGTCTTTGCGGCTTCGCGTGAGTAGATACTATTCCTCAGCCCGATATAGTTTCGGCTGATCAACAGAGAAAACGAAAGGCAACCCTATGCGCGAACTCCGCCAGCTGAACGGCGAGGCTGAATTCGAACAATTCGCGACGATCGGCAGCAATGCCTACCCAGGCATGCGACACTTTTCCGAAGAGGATCGGCAGCGCCTCAAGCAGCGCCTGATCGCGCGCAGCCACGACCCGGCCACCGTATTCTACGGCCTGTTCGAGGGCGATGCGCTGCTTGGCGCCATGCGGGTGCACGATTTCGCAATGAATCTACGTGGGACCAAGATTAGGGCTGGCGGCGTCGGCTTTGTCGCCGTCGAGCTGATGCACAAGAAACAACACGTCGCCAAAGATCTGATTAGCGGCTTTCTGCACAACTGCCGTGAGCGCGACCAGCATATGGCGCTGCTATACCCGTTCCGGCCGGATTTCTATCGACGGATGGGCTTCGGATACGGCGCCAAGATCAGCCAGTACCGCGTGCGACCGGCGCACCTGCCCAACGGCGGCGACCGCGCGCGCCTGCGCATGCTTACGGCAGCCGACAAGCCACGACTGGCCGCATGCTACCAGCGCTACGCCGACATGCGCCACGGGCTGATCGAGAAGACGCCATTCGAGATCGATGCGCTTTTCAACGCACCCGAGAACCGGATCGTTGGCTACGAGCTAGATGACAAGCTAAGTGGCTACCTGGTTTTTACGTTCCAGCAGGGACGCCAGGACAACTTTCTGTTCAATAACATCCTGGTAACCGAGTTCGTCTACACCGACCGCGGCGCGCTGGCAGGGCTGCTGACCTTTCTGCACACCCAGGCCGACCAGATTCAGCATGTTATCTTCAATCTTCAGGACGACTCATTTCATCACCTGCTGTTCGACCCGCGCAACGGCACCGACAATACGCTCGCAAACCTCTACCAGGAGACCAATACGCAGGGCGTTGGGATCATGTATCGCGTGCTGTGTACGCCCGCACTGATCGCGAGGCTGGCCGAATGCGATTTCAATCAGCAGAGCTGCAAGCTCAAGGTCGAGCTGCGCGACACATTTCTGCCTTCGAATAACGGCAGCAGTGTGATTCATTTCGTGGATGGCCGCCCCGCAGTCGCCGACGGCGGCGATGTCGACGTCGCAATCCGGCTCGATGTGAGCGAGTTCTCGTCGCTGCTGATGGGCACGATCGGCTTCGCATCGTTATATCGCTATGGCCTGGCCGAGATCTCCGACATGCGCTATCTCGATGCCGTCAGCCGCCTGTTCCGCGTCGACGAACCGCCGATCTGCATGACCTGGTTCTGATCAATGACCGGGTGATAAGGTGACAACGTGACAAGGTTAATGGCACCTTATCATCTTGTCACCTGGTCATCTTATTACCTTGTCACCGGCTGCGTAGCACGCCAATACGTGGGCAGTAGCCGGCAATCGGGCAGGTGCTGCAGCGTGGCGAGGTCGGGTGGCAGATATTCTGGCCAAGAGTGACCAGCAGGCCATTAATCGCGAGCCAGTATTCTGGCGGCAGCTTGGCTCGCAAGGCCTGCTCGGTCGCGTCGGGGTTTTTGGTGCGCACATAGCCCCAGATATTGCAGATCCGGTGGACATGCGTATCGACGCAGATCCCCGGCAGCCCAAAGCCCATGGTCAGCACCAGGTTGGCAGTCTTGCGGCCGACGCCCGGCAGCGCCAGCAGCGCCTCGAGATCGGCCGGAACTTGGCCGCCGTAGCGCTCGATCAGCAGTACGCAGATTTGGCGAATCGTTCGCGCCTTGGTGCGGTAGAAGCCAACAGCCGCGGCGCTACCACCGCGGTGAGCGTGTCTTTGGTACGCAGACTCAGAATCGTCGCGATCAGGATGCGGAACGGCGTCTCGCGCGCCTCGCCCATCGCCTCGACCAGCGGCTGCTGATAGCGCGGCATCTCTTCGCGCAGGATCGCTAGCGCGGCATGAATGTCGAAGTCGGTCATATGATGAGCGTTCCCATCCTACTCTGGCTCTAAGGTTTGCAAACACGCCCTGTGAGTCCCTCCTTCGCTCATACCAATCCATGCTCACCTGCGTAGGACCAGCGGCATGTATATGTTCCGGGGAGCAAGGGGCTGGAACGGCACTTTGAAGGCATGCCCCTGCAGGCCGCGTATCGGCGTGTTCTTCTCTAGCCGGAGCAGCAGGTGGGCCCAGGTCGTCTCGCCGCTGTGGCGCGTGAAGGCGATCTGATCGCAGGTGAAGTTGCAGTTGCTGTAATAGTAGAGCTGCCGTTCTGTCGCCACCTGCTCCCCCGACACCGGGTCCCTGACGAACGGCGGCTCATTGTCGTCGCACTTCCGCAGCGGATCCGTGGCAGCTTCATTGACCTGCCCGGTCGGCCGGCAGTCTTGCTCACCGAGGGGCAGGTATATCGACAGCCCGTAGGCGCGCGAGAAATCCCAGGATTTGACGCCCTTGCTCGTGCTCACCGTGCCGCTGAGCGCCCTGGCAGCGATAATAACCTGGCCTGGCGGGTAGATCGTGTCGAATACGGTTCGCGCGGCGGCGCGCACGGCCTCCGGGAGGCCGGAGTCGGCCGCCAGGAGCCGCGCGAAGTCGGCCAGATCAACGTAGCCGTCGGTTGTTGGGTCGAGCTCGAGGCTGACGTCGTAGTCGAACTTCTGTGCGGCCTGGTAGGCGGCGGTGATCCGTGCGCGCACTGGGTCGTCCATCGGCACCGGCGCGCCGATTGTGCGTAGGGTTGGACCTCGTACGCGGTCTCGACCATACCCATCAGGCAGGCGTCGAAGAACAGCACGTCGAATTTGCCCATATCCCCCAGATTCTTGAACACCTCGCCGGTATTGACGGTCGAGAGCGAGTAGGCGGAGAGGAAATCCAGGCTCATCCCGCGCCAGCCGCCGGCCTGTGTAGTGACTGCGGCGCGGCGCTGCTCGGCGTCGCCCAGGTCGGGGGCCCAGCCGCCGCCGTGGTTGATGATCGAGAGCATGGTATGTTGCGAGCCGGGGTAGGTCTGGCGCGCCCAGCGGATGAAGTTCTGGAGCGTGCTGACGCGGCCCGTATCCAGTTCGCTATCGGCTGGGAAATTCGGCCAGAAGCTCGATCCGGCCGCCGCCGCCGTCATGTCGTTCAGGCCTGCAGCGGCGCCGGGCTGGCGCACGTAGATGCGCGAGTCACGCTGCTGGTTGCCGTCGAAGAGCACGGCCAGGCGCATGGCCGGGTTGGCGGGCAGCGCGCTGAGACGGCCGAGCAGCTGGCTGGCCGGCTCGTCCAGGCTGACCAATCGCCCGTCACTGCTGGCCGGCGGGACATCATCGGCCGCGATGTAGAGCAACACTAGCCAGGCCGGCGCGACGGCCACCCCATACTCTACCGCGCCGGCGTCGCAGCGAGCGCTACCGTTGCCATCCCCATCTGCTGGCCGGCTGGCATTCCGCTGGTCCGTGGTGGGGGGCGGACAGCCACTGGCGACAAAGTCGATCGCCGGGCTGCCGGGCTGCGGCATGTGCGTGAGAGTCGGCCCACCGTTATCGGCCAGCGGGCCGAGCATGAGGGTGGGCACAGGATTGAAGCCGCAGGAGCCGTCGCTGGCAAGGTTGAACCCGGCGTTGGTCACAGCGCCCGCGCAATCCTCGCCCTGCACGCCCTTAGCGACAATTGTGTTCTTGACCGACACCGAACCGCTCTGTTGGGAAATGCCGCCGCCGGTGCGTGCCCAGTTACCGCTGAGGGTGACGTTGGTCAGCATGGCGGTGCCGCTGGCGTTGTAGATGCCACCGCCGTGACCGCTGGTCGAGTTGCCGCTGAAGGTGGCGTTGGTCAGCGTCGCCGTGCCGGCGTTGTAGATGCCGCCCCCGTTGAATTGTCCATAGCTGTCACTCACAGTGGCGTTGGTCAACGTCGCCGTGCCGGCGTTGTATAGGCCACCACCTTCGGTGAAGGCCAGGTTGCCACTGAGGGTCACGTCGATTAGCGTCGCCGTGCCGGCGTTGGAGTTGTAGATGCCGCCGCCACCGCCGCCCTCGGCCCAGTTGCCGCTGAGCGTGACGTTGGTCAGTGTTGCCGTGCCGGCGTTGTAGATGCCGCCGCCATCATTAATAACGCGATTGTCCCGCAGCCGCGCATTGCTTCCCAGAGTTAGAACCGAATTGGCGAAGTTGTAGATAGCGCCGCCAAACCTGGCCGTGTTGCTGTAGATATCGCTGCCCTCGATCGTCACCGGTGCACCGTCCCAGGCCAGGATGGCCCCACCCCAGCCATCGGTCGTGCCCGTGGCGCGGTTGTTCCGCAGCACGCTGTTGACGATCGTCGTCTGTGATCCAGGCCAGCGCGGATACAACGCGCCGCCGTTGAGCGCCTCATTGTCCTCCAGCAGGCTGTTGATGATCGTCAGCCGGCCATAGCTGACAATCGCCCCGCCGCTGGCGCCACTTTGGCTGTTTCGGATCGTGCTGTTCTCCAGGGTTAACGCGCCGTTGTTGATGATTGCCCCACCGTCGCCGCTGTAGGAACCGTTTGTCAGCACGATGTTGCGCAGTGTGAGCGAGGCTCCGCTGTCGACCACAAACAGCAGATGCTTGTTATCCCCACTAAGGGTGATCGTGCCGCCGCCGTCGATCGTCGTGTTGGTGCTGATGATCGGGGTGCCGCTCAGGGGGATCACCGCCGTGCCGCAGTTAAACGTGAGGATGCCACCGCCGCCGCTTTGCATCGCGGCAATGTCGGCGCGCAGTTCGACGTCGTTACTGCAGTTGTTCACCACTTGGTCGGCGGCCTGAACTGGCCGCGCGCCAGGCGGGACTACCAGTGTCACAATGAGTGCGCACGCGATGAGGAAGCGGGCAATAGACCGTTGAGCCGTATGCATAATGACTCCTTACGCGACATTCCACCGGATGAATGCGTTGCATCGCTGCCTCAATGCATCTGGCTGGTCCACCCTTGCCCACTACTGTCCGGAGGTATCGATGACGCGGGCGATTTGCGCGATGCTCGACACACGCTTGGTCACGACGGTAACAACGTATGCTCGAATGGGAAACAAGTGACGGCGCGGAATGTGAATGAGGTGCTCGACTAGTTGCTCCCCCGATCGAGCGCGATGGTCTGCTCGTTCACCAGGCTGCCTAGGGCAATCCCTGTTCTCACGTTTTTTTGAGCCGTGTCTAAACCATGCAAACGATGCGGCGCATACGGCCCCACACTCTCCACCGTGCGCAGTCACACTCAGCTGCCCGCCCCGACCTCGCGCTCCAATCCATTCAGCAGGCCGATCAGGTATGGCGCATGCTGCTCGCGGGCCAGCTCCAGGCCGGCCTCGATATGCGCCGATGCCTGCGCAGCGTCACCGCGCGCCAGTGCCAACCGTGCCAGCGCCGTCAGGATGAGCGCCTGATCGTGAGGGTCGCCGATCTCCTGCTGTAGCTGCCAGGCCCGGTTGAGGGAAGTAGCTGCGTCGTCTAACTGGCCCTGCTGCAGCAAGGCCGCACCAATCACCCGCAGTGCGGACGACTCGTGGTCGGCTGCACCAATCTGGTGGGCCAACGCCAGTGTTCGTTCGCCATACTCCTGCGCCGCGCGCGAATCGCCCCGTGCCAGCTCGACGTCGCCCAAACGATAGAGGCTGTCGGCCAGCCCATGGAGATCATCGAGTGAACGGAAGACAGCCTGGGCACGCAGGAAGCTATCTGCTGCCTCGTCCAGTTGCCCCTGGCTATACTGCACAATGCCAATATTTACTGTGGCCGACGCCAAATACCCGGGCAGGTTCAGTCGCTCACACAGCGCGCGAGACTCCTCGAAGCAGCGCAGCGCTGTTGCATAGTCCTGATCCATGTAGATAGTCCCTTGATTGATCAGCGTTGGCACTCGCCCGGCCGCATCACCGATCTGCTCCTTGATCCGCAGACTCTGGGCATAACACGCCAGCGCGCGGTCGTCCTGCCCGACGAGGGTCAAATAGCAACCGAGGTTATGTAAGATGACTCCAGTGAGCACCGAGTCGCCGGCCCGATCTGCCAGCGATAGACTGTCCTCCAGCCCGTCGATCGCTTCGGTGTAGCGGCCGCGCTGACCGTTGATTGTAGCGAGGCGCTGAAGCAGGGCGGCGCGCTCTCGCGGCGCCTCCGGCTCAGGAGGCAATGCCACCAGCCCGTCGCGGCATGCGGCCGCGGCGGAGTCATAGCGGCTGCGACGGTAGAGCACCTCGGCGAGCTGCGCGTGCAGCCGCGCTGATTCCAGGTTTGGCAGCTCCAGCGCGGCAATCAGCAACAAGCCGTTGCGGCAATCGGCCTCGGCCTGCTCGTAATCGCCGGTTCGCTCGCCCACCAGCGCCAGCAGCCGCCGCCGCCGCGCCTGGACCTCGATGTGCTCCGGGCCGGCCTCCAGCACCGCGCAACAGGCCAGCGCCTGCTCGAGCTGTTGGCGCGCAACCGCGTACTCGGCCAGCAGCGCCGTGACCTCGCCGCGCGCCGTATGCACCGCCGCGCGCAGGGCCGGCTCAAAGCCGGTGGCCGGCAGCTGACTTAGCAGGTGCTCCAGCGCGCGCGCCTGGCCGCG
>WNFZ01008492.1_pt1 | contig 11597 bp, 9 predicted proteins | sample 5400081 | NCBI WGS metagenome assembly WNFZ01 (sample SAMN13153365, study PRJNA577476) | soil metagenome | isolation source: 80 cm soil or saprolite under grassland replicate 1 | place: USA:California | collected 2016-06-15
GACCACCTGATGGGTGAACAGGTGGGTGTGCATCGGATGGGTGTCCTCGGTCAGGTTGATGTAGACCCAGTCCTCCACCGTCCCGGCCGTGGGTGCCAACGCCCCCGCCCCGAACGGCGCGCCGTTGAGGTTCAGGTGCCAGTCCGCCGTCTCCGCGGCGACCTCGTTGAGAGTGATGTACCGGGTGGTACCCGACGGGGTCAGGTTGGCCGCGCGCCCCGGGAGGTCGGGAATCCTGGTCGGACCCGGCTGGGTCACGGTCGTCCCGACGCGAAGCTGCATCACCGCCGTCAACGGCGGGGCCGGGGTGGCCACCGGCGCCGGTGGCTTTCCGTTCTTCAACATCAGCGTCTTGCCGGCGACCGGGCTGAAGTCGACGAGCACGTCGGCCCGTTCCGCCGGAGCCATCACGAGTTGCCGCAGCGGCACGGGCCGGTCCCACAGGCCACCCTCGGCGCCGATCTGCCAGAATCGCAGGCCGCCCGCGTCGAGGTTGAGGATGCGGGCGTTGCAGCCGTTGAGGATCCGGAACCGGTACATGCGCGGCTCGACGTCCAGGTACGGCCACACCCTGCCGTTGACGAGCATGACGTCGCCGAAGTACTCGCCGACCCAGGTGACGCCCGCGATGGTGCTCGTCGGGTACAGCAGTGTGCCGTCCGAGCGGAACTGCCGGTCCTGGATGACGAGCGGGATCTCGTACTTCCCGTACGGAAGCCCGATCGGGTTGGACGCGTCGCCGGTGTCCTGCGCGTCGCGGATGAGGTAGGCCCCGGCGAGCCCGGCGAACACGTTGAGCCGCGTGGTGCCCAGGCCGTGGTCGTGGAACCACAGCAGGGTGGCGGGATTCTGCGGCGCCTGGTTGGGATAGTGCACGGTCTGCACCTCGCCGGTACGGAACCCGTACGGGCTGACCGCCGGGTTGCCGTCGCTGGCGGCGTTGACGAAGCCGCCGTGCAGGTGGGTGTTCAGCCTGACGTCAGGGCCGTACGGGGTCAGCCGCGGGTCGACCGGGATCCAGGCCGGATAGGTGGACGGGAGAGCGTTGGTGTACGTCACGTCCAGCGGCGTGCCGCTGCGCGCGACCACCACCATGCCGAACGAGCCGAACTGGCCGTCGAGCCCGGAGCCGTCGTCGTATGCGAACAGCGGCGTAGGCGGCAGATTCGGGTGCAGCCGCCTGGTGATCGGCACCTGGGTGAACGAGTACTGATTCGATCCGCTCGGGGTGGCGACCACGAGTCCGTTGCCGAGTACCGGCAGCGCTTGGACGAACTTCTCCAGCTTGCTACCGGTCGAACCGGACGCCGGCTGGGACAGCGCCGCCCAGGGCAGTGCTGCTGCTGCGCCGACTCCGGCACCGTAGGCTAAGAGTCGACGTCGGGTGATACCTGTCATGTCTGCCACCTCCGCGGTTTCGCCTGACCGGGCGGTTGTCGTGACAGCCGAAGTCGGCTCACGACCGCATGCGCTGTCCGCTGTGTTCGGAACACTTTCCCGAAGCGACCAACGGCGGCGCGGTGGACCGGACCGGTCTAACAGGAATTCTTCCGAGCGCTACCGGGCTCCACAGAGCCGAAAGTCACCGTCGGGCGGGGCCTGTGCCTCTCGGACGATCAGCCGATGCTGCCGTCAGCCGGTTAACGAGGCACCTCCGGCAGCGGCGGTACCTCGCCGTGGCCACGCTCGGCTGTCACGTCACGGACCTTGATCCCCCACGCCTCCGCCTGCGAGCCCATGATGCCCAGCAACTCCCGGGACGTCTCGGTCCGGCTGGTGAGCGCGTCGTCGCGGGTGCGGTCGCCGAGGCAGGCACGTAGCGCGTAGACGGTGAGCTGTGTCAACCCGGCGCGGTAGTCCATGACTTCATAGACCGCGCGTACCGGGTCGACGACCTGGTACCGCAGAACTGTATCGACCATGATCGTATGGTTGTCAGCGGTGACGACAACCGTTCCGGGCAGGTTCAGCACCTGCTCGTCCATGCTCACCGTGGCGCGTACCGTCTCGATCCCCGGCACCAGACGATGCCGGCCCGGCGTGAGCGTTCGCCGGTACGTGCCGAGGCGGTCGACCACCGCCCAATGGCGCTCCGGCACCACGGCTCTCGACCGGACGACGCCGGCGCCGACGATACCGGCGAGCACCACCAGCGCCACGACGACGACCAAGGACGCGGGATCCACCGGTACCTCCGTACATCGTGGCAGCGGTCTATGTGCCATACCGTAGTACCCCCGGGGACGTGGGGTGGACGGTCAGGCAGGGATCTTGTCGAACCGCTCCGGTCCGAGGTCGGCCGAGGTCAGCTCGACGGCGTGGATCGTTGCCTTGCCGGCCGAAACGTGCGCCAGGTTTCGCTGCTCGGCAGAGCGCACCATCGCGGTGGAGCGGTCAAACGCCGTCGTGGCCGGCTTCAGCCGTCCCGGTCGAATCCGCGCGCGGCCTCCTGGAGGTGGGTGAGGAACCGGGTCACGGCAGGTGGCCTGGCCCGTCCGGCGACGGTCGCGGCGAAGATCCGGCGCACCGATTTGTCCTCGTCGTGCATGCGAAGCAGCCTGATGTCAGCCGGCGTGCCACGTACGGCCAGGGCCGGGACGAGTGCCACGCCGAGCCCCGCCGCCACGCAGCCGAGCTTGCCGGTCCACTCGGCGGCGACGATGTCGATTCTCGGTGGGAAGCCGGTGGGCAGGCTGGCACGCAGCAGGGTGTCTTCGGCCGTCGCCGAGCCGACGATGAACGCGTCGTCCGCGAGTCTGTCCACCCACCATTGGTTGAGGATTGGACCCGCCCCAGTTCACCATCCGTGGTCACGTGCGCCCCGGTTCCTGGGCCGGAGTACCCGCGACCGCAGCTGACTACCAGCGCCGCGACGGCGGTCGGGAAGGCGCCGACGCGCAGCCGGCCGCTGCTGAGGCCGTGCAGCTCGTCGAGATCTCGTCGGGCGGCCGTGAGCCGGTCGAGGACCGCCTCCGCGTGCGGCAGCAGCGTGCGCCCTTCCTCGGTGAGGGCGATGCCGCGGGGCAGCCGGTCGAAGACCCGCGCCCCCACCTCCGCCTCCAACGCGGCGATCTGCCGCGAGACGGCGGACTGGGTGAAGCGCAGGTGTCGTGCGGCCGTGGTGATCGAGCCGTACCGGGCGACGGTCCGGAACACCTGCAGGAGTTGGGTCTCCACGCTGCCATGCTACCCCCGCATGGGAGCGATGCCGGACATTCGTTGGTCGCATGTGCTGTTCCGCTCTAGCGTGGCGGCCATGACAAGCATCGCCGTCCCTCGTCAACCCGGAGACCCGATGAAGCTGACCCTGGACAACCCGCCGGGCGTCGGCGCGCCGTTCGGCGACCGCTTCGCGCACGTCGCCCGCCTGGACCTCGACGGCGGCGCGATACTCATGCTCGCCGGGCAGGTCGCCATCGACGACGCCGGCGATGTGGTCGCGCCCGGCGACGCCGGCGCCCAGGCGGAGCGCATCTTCGAGATCATCCACGCGGTCCTCGCCGCGCACGGGGCCGGCTTCGCCGACGTCCTGCACATCCGCACGTTCATGACCGACCTGGACGACCTGCCCGCCTACGGCGCGGTACGGCGCCGGCTGTTCCCGGCCGACCCGGCGACCAACCCACCCGCCAGCACGACCGTCGAGGTCCGCCGGCTTTTCCTGCCCGGGGCGGTCCTGGAGGTAGAGGTCACCGCGGCGGTGCGGACACCGGCATGACCCGCCATGATGGAGGTGTGTCAGGCGTTCTCACCGACGCCGCGCGGCGGCTCCTCGACGGGCGCAACTTCGCGACGGTAGCCACCGTGGGCCCCGATGGACAGCCACATTCCTCCGTGGTGTGGGTCGACCGCGACGGCGACACCGTGGTGTTCTCGGTGACCGCCGACAAGCAGAAGGCGCGGAACCTCGCGCGGGATCCCCGGGTGTCGGTGTCGGTGTTCGACCTCGAGAACCCGTACCACTCCGTGGAGATCCGGGGAACGGCCGAGCTGGTCCGGGATCCGGAGAGGTCGCTGCCGGAGCGCCTGTCCCGCAAGTACCTCGGTGAGTCGCCGCCGCCTGAGCCGGCCCACGTCGTTCGTCTCGTCGCCAGGATCACCCCGGACAAGGTCAACGAGTTCTCCGCCTGACCGGTTGGCGGCGTCGGTTTGCGGGTACGAAACGGCCCGTGGCGTCGGCGACGGGCGTGGAGGATGGGCGATGAGCAGTGCCCGTCGGGTTCCGGAGACGCGGTTGATGGGCGCGGAGGAGCTGTCGGCCGACCACGCCTGGCGGGCGCTGCGCCGGTACGGCGGCTGGCGGCTGCTGCGCGATGCGTTCCTCCGGTTCCGCTACGGCGACGGCTTCAGCCACGCCAGGGCGCTGGGTCTGCAGCTGTGCCTGGCGGCGGTGCCGTTCCTGATCGCCCTGAACGGGTTGGCCAGCAAGCTGGGTCTGCACCGGGGTGGCCGGGTGGTCGCCGACACGGTGCTGGCCCTGACCCCCGGCGCCAGCGAGTCGCTGGTCAGCCAGCTACTCGCGGACGAGCACCTGGGCGAGATCGGTGAGGTGGCGTTGTCGCTGGGCCTGCTGACCGCGGTCATCGCGCTGACGACCGCGGTCGGGCAGGTCGAGCGGGGAGCCAACCGGATCTACGGGGTGCAGCGCGATCGCCCGAGCGTCCAGAAGTACCTGCGGGCGCTGGTGCTGACGGTGGTCGCCGGCATTCCGGCGCTGGCCAGCTTCCTCATGCTGGTCGCCGGCGGCGCGATCGGCGCCTCGATGCAGCGGTGGTACCACTGGAGCCCAACCGTGATGACGGCGTGGAACGTGCTCCGTTGGCCGATGAGCCTCGGGCTGACCGTGGTGACGGTGTCCGTGTTGTTCCGGTACGCACCTCGCCGGCACCAGCCGGGCCTGTCCTGGCTGATGGTCGGCGCCAGCCTGTCGACGGCGTTGTGGTGGCTGGTCAGCGTGCTCCTCGCGTGGTTCGTGACGGCCAGCGGCGGCTTCGCCGGCACCTACGGCGCGCTGACCGGGGTGATGGCGCTGCTGCTGTGGGCCCACCTCACCGGAATCGCGCTGTTCGCTGGCCTCGCCTTCGCCGCGCAGCTGGAGGCCAGGCGGGTCGGCTCCGGGCCGGCCGCGCCGGACCAGTGGCAGTCGCTGGAGGAGCGCAGCGCCACCCGGTCGGCAAGGCGGACCTGACCGCGATCCCGCGCAGCCGCCGTTTGGCGGCTGTGTGCCGGCCTGTTCTGGGTATAACCCCGGTGGGCGCATCAGAAGCCGTGGTCGCGCGCCCGCGTAACAGGAGGTACGGAAATGCCGGGAAACATCGGGTCGTCGGGCGGGCTGCACGTAGCGATGGTGGCGCCGCCGTGGTTCACCGTCCCACCCGACTCGTACGGCGGCATCGAGGAGGTCGTCGCCGAGCTCACCCGGGCGCTGATCGCGCGCGGACACCAGGTCACCCCCATCGGAGCCGGCGACGACGGTACCGCGGCGACATTTCTGCGTACCTACGACGTGCCGCCGTCGGAGCGGTTGGGTGAGTCGCTGCCGGAGCTGCACCACGCCGCCGCCGCGGCGGAGCTGCTCGCCGACCTGGACGTGGATGTGGTGCACGATCACACGCTCGCCGGACCGCTGACCGCGGCCGGCCGCTCGGCACCCACGGTGGCCACGATGCACGGCCCGATGGACGGGGAGCTGGGTGACTACTACCGGCACCTCGGGAAAACGGTGTCCCTGGTGGCGATCTCGGATGCGCAGCGGGCGCTGGCGCCGGATCTCAACTGGGTCGCGACGGTGTACAACGGCGTCGACGTGGCCGGCTTCCCGTTCCGGGAGGCCAAGGAGGACTGGGTACTGTTCGTCGGCCGGTTCAACCCGGAGAAGGCGCCGCACCTGGCCGTCGACGCGGCCCGGGCGGCGGGGCGGCGCATCGTGCTGGCCGGCAAGGTCAACGAGCCGGCCGAGGTGGAGTACTTCGAGGCGGCCATCCGCCCCCGGCTCGGCGCCGACGTCAGCTACGTCGGGGAGGTCGACGCGACCGCCAAGCGTGAGCTGTACGCGAAGGCGGCGTGCCTGCTGTTTCCGGTGCAGTGGCCGGAACCGTTCGGGATGGTGATGATCGAGGCGATGGCCTGCGGTACCCCGGTCGTGGCGCTGGACGGCGGAGCGGTCCCGGAGGTCGTGGTCGACGGCGTCACGGGCGTCGTCTGCGCCACCGCCGAGGAGCTGCCGGCCGCGATCGCCAAGGCGGACCGGTTGCGGCCGGCGGCCTGCCGCGCCCACGTCGCCGGCCAGTTCGACGTCTCGGTGATGGCCGAGGGGTACGAGCAGGTGTACCGGCGGCTACAGGGGTACCGGTGAGGCGAGGTACGCCTGCGCCCGGGTGACCCAGTAGTAGTAGTCCGACGGGGTGCTCTGGTACACGCCGACCGTCTCCGGCACGCCGTAGGTGCCGGTGCCGGTGCCCGCGCCGAACATGACGGCCACGATCCCGGCCGCCGCCGCCTCGGGGATGTGCGAGCGCCACGTCACGGTGCCGCCGCTGACCGAGACCTTCGGGTCGGCGTCGGCGTTGCTGCCGAAGAAGGACAGGTAGTTGCCGCTCGTGGTGAAGCTGTCGCCGAAGAAGTAGCTCGACGCGGAGTCCTGGTACCGGTTGGCCGACACGTCGTCGAGGTCCGGGAAGCGGCCGCCGGCGTTCCAGTACGTCGGGCTGGGCGTCAGGGTGGAGTTCAGGTGGCCGCAGGCGATCTGCCAGAGCACGCCGGGCAGTCCCACCGCCTGCCGGATCGTCTTGACATACAACAGGTAGTTATTCCAGTGGGTGGCGTTGAGGTACCGCACGTTGCTCGCCGGGTTGGGGTCGCGGAAGATGCCGAAGTCCTGGCCCCACTGGTCGAAGGCGGTCAGGTCGGCCTGCGCGTCGACCCGGGCCGTCTTCAGGAACGCGGCGACCTGGTTGGCGACGTTGACGATCGAGCTGTGTCCGGCGGCGATGCCCAGGGTGTCGGTGTCCTTGAGCGGGTTGCGCACCGCCCAGGTGTTGACCTGCCAACCCAGGAACGCGCTCGGGTTGTACTTCTTGATGGTGCGGTTGATCGCCTGAACCAGCCCGGCGAGCGTGTTCGGGTAGCTGGGGTCGTCGGCGCCGAGTACCCCCGAGCTGTACGCCGCTGAGGTGGCCGCCGGCATCCTGCTCGCGTCGTTGGCGTAGGCGCCGCCGTGCTGCTGCTGGATGTAGCCCAGCATGTCCGGTTCGATGACCCAGCCGACCGGCGTGCCACCGGCCGTGCTGGCGGCCGACTGCGCGCCGGCCTTGAGCGCGGTGAAGAACTGCGCCACCCAGCCGGAGTTCTGCATGTTGTTCCAGGCGGCGTCGACCCCGTCGACGTTGCCGTTCATGCCGTACTCGACCAGCACCGGGATCATGCCCAGCCGCTTGGCGCTGCTGACCTGGGTACCGGCCACCCCGGCCCAGTTCGACAGCTCGTTGCCGAGCAGGTACTTGTACCCGTAGGTGGGTACCGGCCCGTGCGTTGCGAGCTGGGAGAAGAACGTGTCGACGGTGCCGCCCGGCGTGTAGACGGTGCCGATCGCGAAGTGGTTCGGGTGCCAGGCGACCGGGGGCGGCGTGCCGCCCGAGGTGCCGGCGCGGAGCCGGTCGACGTTCGGGCCGCCGTTGGCCGTGGTCGCGGTCGCCCGCACGGTGTTGGTTCCGGCGGTGAGGGCGGTGCTGAACGTCTGGTCGGCCCACGTGTCCCAGTTGGCGGTGGGATTGAAGGCAAGCTCGTCGGCCACCAGCGCACCGTTGACCGTGATGTCCATCGGCCGGTTCGCCGTGCTGCCGTTGGCGTAGCGGATCTCGAAGGTGACCGTGCCGGCGGCGGCCGCGTTGACGGTCCATTGGACGTAGCTGCCGGCGACGTTGGTGTAGTCGACGAAGCCGGTGCCGGTGTAGCCGAGGTGGTTGGTCGCCACCGTGCCCTGCGAGATGGTGGCGTTCTCGGCCTGGTAGTCGGTGACCGCCGGGGCGACCTCGAAGTCGAGGTAGTCCACGTTGGGTCCGCCGGCCGCGGTGGTGGCGATCGCGCGGATGGTGTTGCCACCGGCGTTGACCGCGACGGTGATGGTGACCGTCGCCCAGGCGTCCCAGGTGCCCGTCGGGTTGAAGGCGAGTTCGTCCGCGACGAGCGCGCCGTTGACGGTGACGTCCATCGGCCGGTTGGCGGTCGTGCCGTTGGCGTGGCGGAACGCCACGGTGGCGGTGCCGGCGCTGGCGGCGGTGACCGTCCACTGCACGTAGCTGCCAACGAGGTTGTCGTAGTTGACGAACCCGGTACCGCTGAAGTTGAGGTGGTTGGCCTCCACCACGCCCTGGGAGATCGCGGCGTTCTCCGCCTCGTACCGGGTCGGTGCGGCGGAGGCGTTCAGGGCGGGCAGGACCAGGCTGGCGACCAGCACTCCGGCGAGCAGTGCCGCGACGCCGACGAGCCTCCTCCGTCCGCTCACGCCGACGGACATTACTCAGTCGCATCCGGCCGGAGGTGAGGTTGTAGGTGGCTTATTGAGCTGGATCGCTCCCCACATTCGCCTGACCGAGGATCGCCGATATTGACGGAAGCTACGAGGATAGCTAGGTTCCGTAATTACGAAGGTGTCTTAACAATTTGCGGGTGCGGCTCCCCCTGCGGGTCCCCCCCGCCGTTCCTCACGTCCCCGTCCTTGTGCATGGAGCGAAGCATGAAATACCGGATTACCCCTAAACGCCTGGCCTTGGCCGCGGCGGTGCTGTTACCGGTTGGCACGGTCCTGGCGGTGTTGCCCCAGGCCTTCGCGGCCGTGTCGGTTCCGGTGCGGGTGAACGCGAACGGGCCCGCATTCACCGACTCAGGCGGGAAGTCCTGGTCGGCCGATCACGCCTACAGCGCCGGAAGCTGGGGCTACGACACGATCTACGGTTCGGCGTCGACGGCCAGCGCGATCGCCGGCACGAGCGACGACGCGTTGTACCAGAGCTACAACCTGTTCAACAACTGGACCGGGTACAAGTTCGACGTCGCCAACGGCACGTACCAGGTGACCTTGAAGATGGTCGAGGACTGGGCGAACGCCGCCGGCCAGCGCAAGTTCGACGTGCGCATCGAAGGTACGACCGTGCTGAGTGCTTTCGACATCTTCGCGGCGTGTGGCGCGTTCACCGCCTGCGACCGGACATTCACCGCGACGGTCGGCGACGGCCAGCTCAACGTGCAGTTCAACATGAACGGGGGCGCGAACTACGGCACGGTCTCGGCCATCGAGGTGACCGGGGGCGGCGGAGGCGGCGGGGACACCACGCCACCGAGCGCGCCGGCGAACCTGACCGTTACGGGTACCACGGCGTCGAGCGTGTCGCTGGCGTGGAGCGCGTCGACGGACAACGTCGGGGTCACCGGGTACGACGTGTTCCGGGGCTCGACGAAGGTCACCACGGCCACCGGCACCTCGTTCACCGACGCGGGCCTCTCGGCGTCCACCACGTACACGTACACCGTCAAGGCGCGCGACGCCGCGGGTAACGTCTCCGCAGCCAGCAACCAGGTCTCCGCGACCACCCAGTCCGGCGGCGGTGGCGGCGGCAACCGGGTCCTCGGGTACTTCGTCGAGTGGGGCGTGTACGCGCGCAACTACCACGTGAAGAACGTCGACACGAGCGGCTCGGCCGCCAAGCTGAACGTCATCAACTACGCGTTCGGCAATGTCAGCAACGGCCAGTGCGTGATCGGTGACAGCTACGCCGACTACGACAAGTTCTACGACGCGGCGTCCAGTGTGGACGGTGTCTCCGACACCTGGGACGCCGGTGCCCTGCGTGGCAACTTCAACCAGCTGCGCAAGCTGAAGGCGAAGTACCCGAACCTCAAGGTGGTGTACTCCTTCGGCGGTTGGACCTGGTCCAGCGGGTTCGGGCAGGCCGCGGCGAACCCCGCCGCCTTCGCGGACTCCTGCTACAACCTGATCCACGACGCGCGCTGGAACGGTGTCTTCGACGGTATCGACATCGACTGGGAGTACCCCAACGCCTGCGGCAACACCTGCGACAGCAGCGGGTTCTCCGCGTTCAAGAACCTGATGGCGGCGCTGCGGGCCCGGTTCGGCTCCGCCCTGGTGACCGCGGCCATCACCGCCGACGGCACCAGCGGCGGCAAGATCGACGCCGCTGACTACGGCGGTGCCGCCCAGTACGTCAACTGGTACAACGTGATGACCTACGACTTCTTCGGCGCCTGGGCAGCGTCCGGCCCGACCGCCCCGCACTCGCCGCTGACCTCGTACAGCGGGATACCGGTCGCCGGGTTCTACGCCGACGCCGCGATCCAGAAGCTGAAGAGCAAGGGCGTCTCGGGCAGCAAGCTGCTCCTGGGCATCGGGTTCTACGGCCGCGGCTGGACCGGCGTGACCCAGAGCGCGCCGGGCGGTTCAGCCACCGGTCCGGCACCGGGAACCTACGAGCAGGGCATCGAGGACTACAAGGTGCTCAAGGGCAAGTGCCCGCCGACCGGTACGGTCGCCGGCACCTCCTACGCCTTCTGCGGGGGCCAGTGGTGGAGCTACGACACCCCGGGCACCATCAACGGCAAGATGAGCTACGCCAGGAGCCAGGGCCTCGGCGGCTCGTTCTTCTGGGAGCTCTCCGGCGACACCGGCAACGGTGAACTGATCACCGCGATGAGGAACGGTCTCGGCTAGCCGGCGACCGACGGCGGTGCCCGGGAAGGCGCAGGCCTTTCCCGGGCACCGCCGTTCCCGCTGACCAGGCGGGGGTTGTGCCGTCGGCGGGCTGCCGGGGAGGAGCTGTGGTACGTCGATTCGCCGACTACGACCGGGTCGCCGTCGTCACCGGGTCCGGTGACCACGGCTGAGAGGAAGGCCTTGGTCGACGTGGGCAAGGTCGGGGAGGACTCGTAGCGCAGCCAGGTCTCCTGGACCGCGTCCTCGGCCTCGGCCACGCTGCCGAGGATCCGGTAGGCGATCGCGAACAGCAGCGGCCGCAGCTGCTCGAACTCCTCGGCCCTGCTCACGCGAGTTCTTCCTTGAAGCCTTGCCGCCACGAGGGGTAGCGCAGCTGCCAGCCGAGCTCCCGCTTGGCCTTGGCGTTGGAGAAGCCACGCCCCTCGGTCATCATCCCCACCACCATCTCGCCGGCCAGTAGCCGGGCCAGCCACGCGGGGACCCGCCGCGGCGGCTTGGCCCCGGCGCACTTCGCGAGATAGGGCAGCCACTGGCTGACCGGAGCCGGCTCGTCGTCGACGATGTTGAACACGCCCTTCGCCTGCTGCTCCACCGCCAGGACGGTAGCGCTCGCCGCGTCGTCGAGATGCACCCACGAGAAATAGCCGGTGCCACCCCCGACGAGCGGGAACAGCCGCTTGCGCACCAGCTTGACCTGATCGTCGGTGGCGCCCGGCCCATAAAGCGAGCCGTAGCGCAGGACCGCGCCGCCAGCCTTGACGACCACCTCCTCGAGGTGGTTGATCGCCTTCGTCCCCGCCGCCAACTTTCGCGCCAGCGTCCCGGTCCCCAGGTCGAGCGGGTCCTCCTCGGTCTTTACCCATCCGCCCTC
>WNFZ01005526.1_pt1 | contig 11591 bp, 13 predicted proteins | sample 5400081 | NCBI WGS metagenome assembly WNFZ01 (sample SAMN13153365, study PRJNA577476) | soil metagenome | isolation source: 80 cm soil or saprolite under grassland replicate 1 | place: USA:California | collected 2016-06-15
TCCACAGCTATCTGCCGGTACTCCCGTACACCTGCTGAGGTCTTGCAGCTATCCCTAAGGAAATCACGTATAAACCTATACATTTGTTTGGGTGTTGTCCTCTCGCATTTGGTCATCCAGAGATACTCTGAGTAAAGAAGGTAGGCCTCTTTACCTCTCAATTGAAGGGCCAGCTGCATCTCTAATGGGCGAATGAGAAGCAAATATTTCTCCAAGCATTCGGCCAAACAAGGGTGACATTTCATTGGCAGGAAGGTCTCCTTTTTGGTCAGAGTCTCGGTCTTTAACCGCCGTGTCACAAGCCATAAATCCTTCTGAGATCGAAAGATGGTGCGTGGGCGGTTGGAGTTGGTATGTTTGTGAGGGATGAATTCTGTTATGCGCGGAGTTTGACCTGCAGTGAAGAAGGCGAAAAGAGCCAGGTCACGATTTATTCTGGCACAGTCGTCCAAGATTTGCCACATTGCGCCAGCGTTGAAGTCAAGAACATCCCCATCTTCCGTATTTCCGAGGGAGGCAAGCTGAAGCTTTGGGTCAGCCATCTTGGCCTGCAGAAGTGCATCCGGATTTGGTGAGAAATTGGCGTTGTGGATCCAGCTGTAACCTCGCTTGGTTTCAGTCCAGTCATCTGGTACTGAATCAGGAATATGCAGGCCAAAATCCGTTCTGTAGCAAAAGGCATCTATCGCCTCTTTTAGTGTGCGGCTGAGCCCTTGCAAGGCAGTTTGCCAAACCGGAACCGATAGGCAGTGTCCCTTGTAATCAATAAGCTTGCCACCCTCATGGACTATAGTTGTGGGGGGTGAATTGGGCCCAGACCTGGCTAGGCCAGTAGCCACCATCTGGTAGTCATCCACAATATTAAATGGAGAGTGCGCGTTGGAATGGAAGTTCTTCTGACAAAGTTCTTCCACAGCACTGCAATAGCAGATTGAGTAGTCAAAAACCTGAAAGAGACAAAAAAATGTACAGAATTAATTAAGGATATTTAGTCAAATTATTTTCCCTCATACATAATGCCTCATAGACTATCGCCCCTCTGATGTGGTAGTGCAGTGCAGCAAACATCTGTGAAACTCCACTGGGCTGCCGAAAGTTTCCGTCTTCTTGTAACACGTATATGGCCATCAGGCATTCCAAAATGTTGGACCATTTGATATCTTCGTCAGTTGTTGAGTCCGTTGTTACCAATAGAAAGTGTTTGAAGAAGTCGTGGAACACTCGTAAAGCAGCATCCTCATATTTGCTTGGCCCTCGTCTCTTGTCACCAGGTTCTGAATTGTCATGATTTTCTTCTTCGTCATCATCTCCTTCATCTTCATCCTCACCATCAAGCTCGTACGCCTCATCGGCTTCATCCTCATCTACTTCATCTTCGATTTCATCTTCACCGTCAATCCCACCTTCGTTGTCTGCGCTGTCCTCTAGTAAAACCTCTCTCGACCCTGCAAGAGCTTTTAAGGCCTGCTCAAGCTTGACTGCTTGCTGTTTATCTTCGGTGGTGAGAGGGAATTCATATCCCGATATGTGGGTGCCTCTGGTGAGCAATATTGCACGTGTGAACTTATAGAGAAGGCGACTATATGTTTCTGCACTCTTTTTTGTCACAAAAGTCCAGAACGAAGAAGGGTTATTGCGTTGCATCCTATAGTTTGAGTATAAGAGGGGTCTTGGAAGAATTCCTTAGGCACTCACTTCGGTTGCCCCACCAGGAGTTTCCTGATTCTCAGGCCGCTTCGATGACCTTTTGCCGTTTGTTGTATCACTTGCATGTAAGTCTGAATGGTGCCCTTTAGCGTCTGGCCTCTCCAAGTCCGAGACTCCTCTTTCCTGGGTGGCAGCATCAAGGACCTGACACGAGCGACTGATCGTGCATTTTTAGTATAGTCAGCAAGGTGTTCGTGCCATCCAGTAATTCGCAATAGAGGTGGTATTTCGAACTCCGAAGTATGCTGCAGGAAGAGGGTTTTGCATTCCTGGAGTTGGGGTCCGTATTGGCGAAGATATACACGATAAATATCACCAGAAGCAGTGTTGGCTAGAGATGGATTTACGACAAAGTAACTGGAGGAGAGAAGTCGCTGTACAGCTGACGAAGTCCAGAAATCGGACTCGAGATCCGATTCCCAACCGTATTCCCGACGATGCTGGCCTTTGTGAACATCTTTCCAGTGTCCTTGCATCGTGTCCTTTTCGACGCAGCAGTAAGTACACCCGAGGGCCTCGCACTTCAGACCCTGTTTTATTTCCACCCCAGAAATTGGAGTTTCGTCAGGTGAAGGGTTGGACAATAGATCCTTGGCTCTGAGGATAAACCCGCCCTTGGACGTCATGAACCAATTTGCCAGACCTTTCCTCTGCTGTTTGGTGAGTACAACACCATGCTCTCGCGTTGGATGGTTTAGCCGAATAACCATATCAAATGAAACTGCTTTTTGACAGGTAATGCAGATCACGGCTTGGAGATCGTCCCCGATTGGAACTGCTCGAAGGCCTGCAGGTGACAAGATTGCTTGTATCGTTTCATTCTCTTGACTGATCTCCTGTGCTCTCTGAACATAATGGGGTCGTGGTGGCATTAATACGTAAACATCCGTTTGCCGTTTAGTCATTGCGTTGGTAGATTCTGGGAGTGATGAAGAAGTCGTTGGGGTGACAGAGTGATGAGGTCCGGCATCATTAGACCCATTTACAGAATGACCGCAGTTCGATGGAGGTGAATCGGCAATCGTTTCAGAACGCATAGGGAAGAGGGCCGGAGAAGCGGGCAGAGCTGATCCTGCTGAAGGAACATGAGCATTCGAGATTTCCTCGAATGGAAAAGGAGATACCGCTGGAGCATCCAAGATTTCTTCAAGTGGTGAAACAGGCGAAGTTGGTGCCGCTACGTCAGAAGGTTGTTGTTGCACCTCAGCTGGGGGAGCAGCCTCCAATTTGGTCGTTACATTTCGACGACCATTGTGTTCATGACGCATATGTTCTTCAACCTTCATAGCAGAAACATTTTTGAAGCAGCAACGTTGATAGCAACAGACGAGTTGTCCTTGGACTCGATAGCATATGCCTAATAAGTTTTTCGATTCTTAAAAAATAGCTTGTCAGAAGATTTCCAAGAATATGCGAGAGATTCCTACTTTGGTCCCGAAACTCTGCATTGAGGCAGTGATGTGTCTGCTCATGTCGCTGTAGCTTGAATTCTTCTGTAGATTTAAACCTTTCATCGCAGTACCGACACATTATTCCGAGACCACGAGCGGATCGACATGAGTGGAGCGCAAGATCTTGAGGAAGTTTGTTTCGGGTGTGTTGCCGGCGCATCTGATAAGCTTCTGTTAGATATTAGAAACCTTATAAAGAAAACGCACATACTTTATTTTCAGGGTGGGAGACGATTGAATTAGACTTCGCATAAGCCAAAGGAGACAAAAGGAGGACCTCGCTGTTGAGATTGGAGGAGAGACCAACCCGTGTTTGATGCAACGGAAGTTTTGGCGAGCTAGGACCATTTTCGGGCAGTGAGAATTCCCCAGAAAAGAGCGAATCCATTCCGGGTTTATTGTCGTCACTTTTCGGCGTTGAGAGCTCTGCAGAAAACAGCGAATACATTCCGGAATTACTGTTGTCATCGGGTTCCTGTTCTTGAATGCCAGGAGGAGGTATAGAGCGAGGCGGAGAATTCAATGGCAACGCCATCGTGGAAGTGATGGACTTGGCGCGGATTGCTGACCGAGTAAGAGGCGTAGAGGTGCAGTGTGCACCAGACTGGATGCCTTGTGATTGTGTAGAGAGCTGGAGGGATTCATTGCGGATGGACGCGGCAGAGGGGGAGTGTTGGAGACGTGGAGAAGACGGAGAACGTTGTATTGGAACCTGAACCTGAGTTGCCTTCTTTTTATCGACCGATGGCCTTAGCCCATCGTAGTGTTTCCCAACATGATCAGTCATAGACTTCATGGAGGAGCACTGAAATCTGCAACCGTCATAGAAGCAATGCATTTTGTCGGAAGGACCGCAAATTCGTTTAGCGATACCAAGTAACTGTCCTGTTTCTACGAGAATCGTTAAAAATACGCACTTTCAGAGACTGTCAAAAATCACACTTACCTGGATGGTAGAAGTCCTGCTCAACGCCATGAAAGAGATAGTCGTGTTGCCGGTCATTCTTGGATAACTTCTGTTTGCACCCTAAATAAGCGTACGAACATGGATATCTGTGTCCAATAATTAGAGCCTTGAGTCATGGCAACAGTCCCCGAACACGCACTTTGAAGGCATAACTCTTAAGTGAACAGAGCGGATTCACAGCGACTTGTTGAATACTGAATTTCGCGGCACGAGGGAATTGTGAAGGGAAATTCCCGTTCGTTGGTGACTCGATTTGATGGCGCGTTGACATCGAGTCATAACCCGTACAGTCAATCTCGTTCCATTCCAACTTGAAATTCACAAGAATGACTTTCAAGATTTGCGGCAACTTTTCGGCAGATTCTATATGGGACTCGACTTGCTGGCCAGTATCCGATATACCCTCCACCGTGGGTTATCTTTTCAAAGTGCAGACCCCTAACTCATGTATTTTCTGTTTACTAGAACAAGATAAACAAGACCAAGGCAAAGAAAAATTATCATGTAAGTCTAATATGTTCATATAATTCCAAGGTTACTCACCATTTACTGGAGCTTGGAGACGATCATCTGGCCGATGTCAAATCAACCCATACGCGCATCCGAACGTTTTATGGCATGACCTCTACTCCGAGCGAGATGTGGAGCGTCGCGCTTGGGAAGTTTACGGTGGCCCGAACGGCCTTAAAGCCCGCCAAGCTCAGTAAGTATTCTAGATGGCTGGTATTTTCAAAATAAGTTCAACGGACGTAGGGCGCCAAGTTTCCGCACAAAGTGGTTGTCAGGTGCTAAGGCGGCTGCATATAAGGAGACATGCGAGCGGAAAATGCACCAGCAGGTTGAAACTACTCCAAGCTTCGACTCTGCAAAAAATCAACCAACTGCAGTTCCTGTCAACGGAGCCTACGCGCACAGTCAATACCACTCCGTCACTCAGCAAAAGCCACGCAGACAGAAACAATCTCCTATCGCCAATGATCACAACAGCAACGCAGCATCCTCTTGCAAGCCAATCGAGATTGGGAACCTCCGCAATAAGCCTGAATTTTACGATGAAATCGTTATCGAGCTAAGTTCTGACGAGGAATTTCTCAATACCTCCACCATTGCTCGGGGTTACACTCAAGCCCAACGGACCTCATCGACTGCTATTGCTTCCAGCCCATGCAGTGAGAGGGGTAAAAAGAGGTACCGGGAAGAGGATGTTATCGTTATTAGCGACGACGAGGAGTCTACCCCACAAGCCAAGTATCGTCGTTACCGTTCGCCACTCGAGGGTAGTGTAGGATAAGGGTTTCCCTTTCCCGAACATGGGCTGGCTACAAATCTCTATGTCGCTATATACTTTTGTCACCTCGAATATGACTATCGCGTGATGTACCAGAAATATCCACTGTGGAACGGGTGGGGAAAAAAGACAACAAAGGTTGGAAGATAGAGAAGCAACATATAGTAATGTAAAAACCACGTTTATCGGTACGACTGAATTGCGATTGTGTCGGAATTAACGACGGAGAAGTAGTAAATATATTACGATGCAAATTAACGTAAAAATTATAAACAAGAATTGAATGGTGACGAGTTTACGGGCCTGCGCCGGCACATTGAGCTGGGTGTATTCAGCGTCAAAAGGGGTGTTCTTCGAGAGGGGGGTTAACAAAAAGAAAGTATCACAGGGAACTTTGTACTTACCAACAATCTATCTCGTGCAAGGCTCGGAAACGCGCAGCGCAAGACCGCGTATAACGAGGCAGCTTGGACTGCATGCCTTTCCATGCCAGTTGTAAGTAATGGAGAGCAGGGTACGACGACACAGGATGAGAACGCGGCGACAGACAAGTCCAGATATGGTCGATGATAAGGTGCTTGCCTGAACGACGACGATCGCGAAACCAGCTGTGTTCGTGTTAACAATTCAACAATATACAAGATTGTCGGAGGAACCTCACCACAATTGCATGGATGTGGTAGGAATGGGATTACGAGCCTTGAATCGCGTAGCAGAGTATTCCTTTATAGATGGCAGGATGGACCCTGCAGAATCCACGTACGAAGCGAGAGATCCGAACCGCGATCGAAGGAAGAAAGGTCCAGGAAAACGAGATCAAAGGGTAGACCGAGGACGACCGACACTAAGTCTGGTCGAAAGGCACGATCGACGCGAAGTCTGATCGAAAGGCACGACCGACACGAAGTCTGATCGAAAAGCCACGACAGAGGAAAAATTGATTGATATTAATTACTCACCTGTTGAAGAGGGAGCGGGATGACAGAGCTGAGCGCTGAAGCGCTGAAGTGTTAACACGTCTCGAGAAAGGATGCATGCTTACATAAACTGTATACTTCTAACTCCAGGTGAGAATGATCCGAGTCCGGCGGCAGCACTCACCACCACCATCGGGGGCAGGAATAAGGTGTGAAGGAGAACGGGGCGGGCGTACAAGGTGCGCCTGCTATTTTCTTTTCTTCTTTTTGAAATCTAACTTCGCGGCTTTTTGATCAGACTTAGCGTCGGTCGTGATCAGACTTGGTGTCGGTCATCCCTTTCGACCAGACTTAGCGTCGGTCTCCCCTGCCCTAGTCTTTCAGGTTGGTCCTCCCTTCGATCTCGGTTCGGATCCAAGACCCCTTGCTTTGTACGCGGCAATTCACACACGAGGACATACCCTCCCGCTCCAGCCCATCTCCCTCTCACCAGTCAGTGTTCAGCGTTCACTGTTGGCACACTTTGACTATCCCCGTCAACTCGAATCCCAAATTTACGCAGTGCGTAGAGTCGAACGCCTCTTGGTCCGTAGATTCGGGTCACATTCATTCGATGCGACGAGGATTGGACACAACTCGCCACATTCAGACAAACTCTCTCGGGATAGATTTCGAGCACCATCAGGCTGAGCCGCCATCTTCGAACAACTAAGGCAAGAAATCCATCATCGACAGGGTATTTCGAGGTGTGGGCAGTGTATTCGGGAAAGAAGCATGCTCAAACGATAGCAAGCTCAAACGCAACACTACAGTTTCATATGATACTTTAGCTACACCGGCAGCGACTCCCGATACACCAGGTCTATCATCGACTCTTGGTCCTGGCCTTGGTATTCTCGTCCCTCACAACGTGCCGACTCCAATCATGGAGGTACCCGAAACGGAAGACCAAATTCGTGCACCACCACCCCCAGACGTTCTCCTTCTCAGTGATGACATTCCTCCTCTTCAAAGTCAGCCACACCCTGCTCCGACTACCACCCCTTCCAACCCTTCAACCAACGTCCCAAAGCGTCTCTCGTAAACCTGTAAACGCAGGAGCATCCTCTTGATTTTTTGAACTAGAATCAGCAGCCGGCCCCAGCAATGTCCATCCCAATCTAGAAGACCGAATGACAGTGATGATCTACAACCAAAACATGTCGCGAGCGCCCACAGGTGCAAGCATCTCAAGTCCTTTCTCGGCATCCGAGCAGTACCGGAACAGGAGCAGGACTTCCCTTCCAGCCACGCTGTTTGCTCCCGCCGGTTCAGTCAGGGATGCCGCATCTATTGCTTCTACACATCGAATGCAACCCCTCTCGCTCCTCGATCAAGATAGTTCTCATTCAATCGAGGTCTGAGGGGTAGTAGGCCAAATCCTTAGTTGAAGAGAAGGAAGAAAATGCGCACTTTTATCCAAAGCAGTGATCTGGTCTCTCCTATCTTCTTCTTCCGCGTCCTTTGTACCCAGGCCCTCTGAACAATATCAATATCATCGTCTGCGATGTGGAGAACAACCGAAATGGGCTCACCTTTAGGTGGTGCTCGAATGACGATGTGCAGATGTTTCTCTTCGACACGAGGAAATATTTGCGAGAGTGGTAGGACGGGATTCAACGATGTGAGCTCAACGCTTTTGAGATTTTCTCCGAGGCCATCATCCAGGGTAGGGAGACCTGGCTGAGAATGAGATCCGATGCATCGACGTGTTTGAGGCGATGGGACTTTTTCTCCTTGATCAAGTCCTTGAGAATGCCGACGTTTTTGGTCTTCTGAACCTCGACAGGGAACGTCTCATTCGGCTTAAACGACGTACTCGGCTTGTCACCAAGAATGAAACAGTTGAGCAAGAGAAGTTGCGCAGGATCGGATTCTTTAGAGACCTTAAAGAGGTTCGAAAAAGAAACGTAGTGACGACATACCAGGGGATATCGCTGGATCCGAGAAAAGAACAACCTCCCCATCGACATTCTCAACAAGGATGAGAAACGTTTCGGCTGTGCCATGAATATTTTCATCCCAGCAGAAGTCTGGGACAATAGACAATTCAATTCGTAGCAGAGGTCGCATGATCGGTTGCACCTGTGCTTGTAATCTGTCCCGCACGGTCAAAGAAAGAAAATAGGAGTATGTCATAAGACGCACGGAAATTATGGACCAAACGATGTACGAGCCGACCAGCGTTAGGAACACCAATCAGCTCTCTGATTTTGGGAGGAGTGACATCAAAATAACGCATAGGATGTCAGAATACAGTTGACTTACGAATTGCTTTCCTTCTGCTTTTCGGATGACCTCAGTCGGAATGCCCTACGTATATTGTCATTTCGAATGCTAGTGTTGTTACATACATTAATTACTGTAAACATTTAACTTTCCGTTTTCCCAGCTGAAGCCCAACGTCCAAGCATGAACACGTCGTGTTCACGACGGATAAGCGTGCCTGGCTTAACATTGTCATGCCAGGTCAATTGCATATTAATATCAGCCGGATAAAACACATCTCCTTCTTTGCCTCCCCAGTCAAAATCAAGAAGCATTGTGCGTTTACCACCACTTCCTTCAGAAACAATGACATTCGGTCCTCTCAAATCTCCATGGACCAGCCCCACATCATGCAGCGCAGAAATAGCTCCTCGAAGTGGCTCAAGAACCTTTTCAGGTAGGTGAGGCTTATCATCATCAACACGGCGTCCTTCAATAAAATCCATCGCCACAACAAACATTCCGACACTCTCTGCCACTTTGCAGAACCACAATTTTGGTGCCGAACCCATTTCAGAAGCAATTTCATGCGCACGAGCACAATATGTTGGAGTAAATTTGACAACAACTGGGTGGTTTTGGCCGTCACGTTGGACAGTTGCTTTGAACACGGCTTTCTCAGAATGATGGGGGACAAGCTGTGTGACATATTTGAGCTCAAAATCTTTACCATCGGCCCTAAAGCGACAGAAATGAGGGAACAATGAAGGCCCCTGAATTTTGTGTGGGGGAGTGCCGGGCAATGGGTGCAGGTTTATGGATTGATTTCTGCCAATAGATGAAGGGAGTGTGGAAGCAGGAGGATGTAGGTCACCGTAAAATGTCTTGAGTTCATTGAGGCAAAGCTTCAGAGTCTTCAGGACCCTGGCAATTTCGTAAAGTCAACTATTAAAGTATGGTGTTCCTCCAAGAAAAATATATTCCGTAAGGTGTTGCGAAATGAATCGATCCACAAAGACAGCACCAGAGATGATCATGTATGGACCATCAATCCCAATCAAAAATGCAGGACAACAACATGCGTCTCGAATGTGTCGACACTACAAGACAGTCAACATCTGCTAAGCAAAGAGGTAGAACAATGTACGTCTTCTGCAGAATAGTAAGGACATAGTCACACTGCGCTTGGTGGATGGGATCCAATCCTCCTTCTCCAGTATGGTTTTTAACTTCATGGAACGGTAGCGGCTTCATCACGTCTTGGAAATTTCTCGCATTGAACAAAGATGGAGCCATCCGGTTTGTAGAATTTGCCACAGTCCCGCATGATTTCGGTTCTCCGAAGCACCTGGTCGTCCACAAGAGCATTCATTGCCGTTGTGATGCCTTTAATTCGAGCGTCTTCATTCTTGTAGAAAGCCAATGAATTAGTGACAAGGTCGAAAGCCATGCTAAGTTCGTTAGGCGTAAAAGAGGACTTGTCGATCATCCCAGATATTTCACGTCGAAATTTCGCAAAGATAGGATGATAAATTTCGATTGGAGGCACAGTTAGGTTGATAGGACGGCCGTTATATATTGCGTCGGCTTGGTTCTCTTTCTGGGTTTTGCGAAGGGTCGAATTCTAGAGGGCGGGTCGCGTTTGTGGGCTGCGGTGGCCACAGCTTCCCGTTGAACTGGAAAGAGAGGATATGTATTCAGATCCTTGAAAATGGGGACAAGGTGACATACAGATAAATTGATTCTCCTCATCAATTGAGTAGAGGGCATGGCGCAACGAGGGTGAAGTATTCTCTCTCAAGTTGTTTGGGAAGGACATATAGGCGGGCGTACCAGAAGGCAAATCTACCGCGATGTGTACACGACGGTCATCCGAAGTATTAGGGAAAATTGTGGATATCTTGTCGGCATCTGATAATATTGGGTATGACTCGAGTTTGAGGGTATCAAACTGGGTCTCGAAATCGGCAAGCGAGAGAGATACATTATGAAGAATGAGCTCGCAGGCATCAAAGTTGGTGAGCTGGATAGAGTTCTTCTCCTTGATCCCGTCCTTAAGAATGCTGATGTCGTTGTCTTTCAAAAATTTGACGGTGAAAAACATATTTCGTTCATCGCCGAGGAGGTGGCAGCAAGCTGGAGACTGGTGCCTGGATATCTGCTAAAAGTCAGAAGCGCAAGTCAGGAAGAATTTAAGAAGCACACCAGTAGGTCTTTGTACCAAAACGTGGACATATTCATCTGCCAGAGTCTCGCAGAGATTTTGTTCACAGGGTGCAGTTTTCTATTGCCTTGAATGTCTTCAATTTTGAGTTCCGGCGTAATTCTGTCAACAGTGAGAGACACCTTTCAGAGGTAAAGCGGGCTTAGCTTCAAATATGTTGGTGGGTCTGTAGGCTCATCTCACCTGGAAGGTCGAGATCTGACGCGTCAACGTGCGCGAGTAGGTGAGCTTTTTCCTCCTTGATCAATTTTTTGAGAATGGCGACATTTTTGGCTTTCGGTATCTCGACGGTGAAAACATTGTTTGAATAATCTCGGAGAATGTAGCAGTGAGTGAGATTGTTGACTCGGACATCGTAGTTGAAATGAGTGGCGAATTTGATCTGCGGCAGGGCAGTTGCGGTTTTCCACGGCATTTACGGCAACATGACTCGATCCTCGAAGGCCCGAATTCGAAACCCTCTCGCTGGGATGATCGATAAGTATTCATGGCAACGACGGGAAAAAATCTTTGTCGATATTGCTGTTTCAAACGATAGTGTTACCAACAGCAATTGCGATAGGAATCGACAGGCAATGGGAGCACTTACCAGAATGGTATTATTGAGGAAATATCTATCAGATGCTTGTAAATGGATTAATAGGATTTGCAGAAGTGCGACATCTTTGAAATTGGTGTGATTGCGGTAGAACTTCTTGAGCGGTCCGTTCATCTTCTCGCTTGGCTTTGTGTTATAATTGCGTGTGACGCCCTTCATCTGAATATCATGGAACATGTGTTGATGTGAATG
>WNFZ01005529.1_pt1 | contig 11589 bp, 14 predicted proteins | sample 5400081 | NCBI WGS metagenome assembly WNFZ01 (sample SAMN13153365, study PRJNA577476) | soil metagenome | isolation source: 80 cm soil or saprolite under grassland replicate 1 | place: USA:California | collected 2016-06-15
GCGCTCGTGCTCACGAAACCGATCGGCACCGGGGTCCTGACCACGGCGCTCAAGCGCGACCTGCTGACCGAGGCGGACCTCGCGCCGGCTGTCGCCGCGATGACGACCCTCAACGCGGGTGCGGCGCGCGCGATGCTCGCCGCCGGGGGCGGCGTACACGCCGCCACGGACGTCACGGGGTTCGGACTGCTCGGGCACCTGCGTACGCTGCTCGAGGCGAGCGGCGCGGCGGCGGAAGTCCGGGCGGCCGCGGTGCCGGTGCTCCCCGGGGCGCGCGCGGCCGCGGAGCGCGGGGCGATCCCGGGCGGGACGGAGCGCAACCTGGCGAGCCTGGCGGACGCCGTGACCTTCGGAGCCGGCGTGGGCCAGACCGACCGCGTGCTGCTCGCCGACGCGCAGACGTCGGGGGGGCTCTTGATCGCTGTCGCGCCGGAGCGTGTCGACGCGCTGGTGGCGGCGCTCACGCGCGAGGGTACGCCGGCGGCCGCCGTGATCGGCCGCGTCGTGGCGGGACCGGCGGGCCGGGTGACCGTCCTCTAGGCGCAGCGGCGATGCCCGCGATTCGCGAGTACACCAGCCTGACCCCGGACGCCCTGGACGCCCTCGAGCGTGCGGTGCGCGAGCGGCGGCGGGTGGCGCTGCGGCGGCGCGGAACCGAGTTTGTCGTGGTGGCCGAGCGGCTCGACACGGTCGAGCGCGACGAAGCGCTCCAGGGGAGGCTGCCGATGACGGGTGAGGTCCTGTCGTTCCCGCTGCGCGAGCTCGAGTTCTTCGCGGTGCTGCCGTAGCCGTGTTCACGCGCCTGCTGGTGGGTCTCGACGGCAGCCCGCGTGCCGACGCGGCGTTCGAGCAGGCCGTGGTGCTGGCCAAGCGGTTCGGCAGCACGCTCATCGTCGCCTACGTCGAGGAGGCCGGGGGAGGCAAGTCCGCCGACGGAGCGGCGATGGTCGACCGCGCGCGGGAGCGCGTGCTCGCGGCGGGGCTCAAGGTAGAGACCGCGGCGCTCGCGGGGGAGCCGGACCTGGAGCTTGCCGAGCTCGCGAAGTCCGCGGACGCCGTGCTGGTCGGCCGCCGCGGCGTCACGACCAAGGGCGCGGCGCTCGGCCCCACGGTCACGTCGCTGATCCGCATCGCCGAGCGCTGCGTGATCGTGTGCGGCGGCATGCCGTCGCCGATGCAGTCGTGCGCCGTCGCCTTCGACGGCCGCGATACGAGCCTCCGGGCGCTCGAGCTCGCGGCGCAGTTCGCGACCGTGGTCGAGGGGACGATCCATGTCATCCACGCGAGCGCCGACCGCGAGGCGGGGCTCAAGGTCGTGGGCGTGGCCGAGGCGACGCTCTCGATGCAGCGGGTCGCGTTCGTCACGCACGTCGAGGCCGGCCAGCCGGGCGAGGTGGTGGCCGGGGTGATCAAGCGGATCCGGTGCGACGCGCTGTTCGCCGGGGCGCACATGAGCCACGAGCCGGGGCGGCCCAGCGCGGTCGTCGTGTCCCACGCGGAGGAGATCCTGCGATCCACGGACATCCCCGTCGTCATCCAGCCCTGAGATGCCTGCAGCGGCGCCGATCCGCGTCCTCGTTCACGCCGACGAAAGCTGCCTCGGCAACGACAGCTCCAAGCCGTGCCCGGGTGGCAACGCCGCGCTGATCGAGGCGCCGGCCGGGGACAGCGTGGCGCGCTGGGATTTCTACGAGTACTCTCCCCAAACGACCAACAACAAGATGGCGCTCGCCGGCGCGATCGCCGCGCTCGAGTGGATCCGCCGCCAGTGGCGGCACGCGCGCGTCGTGTACGTCTCCGACTCGCAGTATCTGGTGAAGGGAATGAGCGAATGGGTGAAGGGATGGGAGGCGCGCGGCTGGAAGCGCAAAGGCGGGGTCCTCGAAAACCAGGAGCTGTGGCAGAAGCTGGTCCAGGCCGCGGCCGCGCACGAGGTCACCTGGCGGTGGATCGAAGGCCACGCGGGCCACGCCAAGAACGAGTATGCCAACGACCTGGCGATCCGCGCCGCGGAGCGCCAGGAGCGCTCCAACGGCCTCGTGCCTTCGGGATTCGACGCGTGGCTCGCCGAGCGGCGGGCGCGGGGGGCGTACGTCGGCTACGATCCTGATCGGGAGCTCGATGAGCGTTTTTAAGGACGGCGTCGCCGCCAACACCCATATCCTGAACGTGCTGCCCGACGGCGCGTCCGCGCCGCCCGTGGACCGCATCCCCCTGTACGAGGTGTACATGCGGATGGCCGAGGAGCTCGCGAAGCGCTCTACCTGCGCCCGGCTGCAGGTCGGGACCGTCGTCACCGATCAGCGGCTCGAGAACGTGCTCGCGATCGGCTACAACGGCAATGCGCGCGGGCTGCCGAACAAGTGCGACTCGACGGTGCCCGGGAGCTGCGGCTGCATTCATTCCGAGATGAACGCCCTCGTGAAGGCCCCGGGCAACACCCGCGACAAGGTGGTGTTCATCAGTGCCTCACCCTGCGTGATGTGCGCCAAGCTGATCATCAACTCGGGCGTGACGCACGTCTTTTACCGGAAGGCCTACCGCGACCCGTCGGGGATCGAGGTGCTCGAGCAGGGCGGCATCGTCCCCGTCTTGTACGACCGCTGGGTCCGCGAATGGCGCTAGCGATTGCGGATTTCGGATTGGGGATTGCGGATTGCAAAGACCTGCGTCTCACTCCAAGAAGGAGGATCGGCGATGAAGCATGCTTTGTTGGCTCTGCTCGCCTTGGCAGCCGCCGCGCCGCTCGGCGCCCAGTCGCTCATGTACCGGACGCCGAACCTGAGCGGGACGTGGGTACCCGATCCCGGGGTGGTACAGTTCAACTTCGTGCACCGATTCTACGTCGCGCCGTCCGCCGGCAGCCACAAGGTCACGAATTTTCCCACGTTCACGTTCGCGCTGGGCCTCGGCCACGACCTCGCCATCGGCACGCATTACGGCACGAACTCCCTCGTGGTGCAGACCCCGTACCGCCCCAACGAGACGGAGGTGTACGCCCGCTGGCGGGTGATGGGGGCCGAGGGGAAGGACGGCTTCGCCGTGTCGGTGAGCCCGGCGTACAACTTCGCGGCGCACTCCGCGGACGGAGAGCTGGCCGTGGATTACACCATCGGCCGGCTCACGCTGTCGGGCGCGGCGCGCGGTATGACGAAGGCGTTCGGCATCGACACCGCCCGGGCCGCGTTCGCGGGCGGTGCCGTCGCGCGCCTCACCGATTACGTCGCGGTGAGCGCGGACGTCGGCTCGTTTGTGAGCCCGACGGTGCGCGCGGCCTGGAGCGTCGGGCTCGACTTCGTGATCCCCGGAAGTCCCCACACGTTTTCGCTGCAGGCCAGCAACGCGACCACCAGTACGCTCCAGGGGAACTCGATCGGCTTCGGCAAGATGCTCTACGGCTTCGAGTTCACGATCCCGCTGCATCTGAAGCGCTTCAGCCCGTGGTTCCACAAGCCGAAGCCCGTCGCGCTGGGAACGGCCGCCGGCGCGGCGGTCGCGGCCGAGATCGCGATGACCGCGCTCAAGTTCCGCGGCGACACCGTGACGATCTCCGCGGGCCAGGCCGTGCGCTGGACCAACGGCGATCCCGTCGAGCACACGGTCACGTTCGACGGCGGCGAGCCGGGCTCCCCGCCGATCCCGCCGAACGGCGCGTACGTCCACCGATTTGACCGGCCGGGGACGTACCCGTATCACTGCACGCCGCACCCGTTCATGAAGGGCGTGGTCGTCGTCAAATGACCGGACGGGGGACGAGGGACGGGGGACGGGTTCATGGCCGATGACCTGGATCGGTTGTTCGAGCGCTTGGTCTCGGTGCTCGCCCAGGACACACCGGGCAAGCTGGCTGTCCCCTTCCCCGCGTCGGAGGTGTATGAGCGGCTCGTTCCGTACCGCTCCAACCGCTCGGTCCTGAAGGTGGCGACCCATCAGGACTACGAGATGGCAGTCCTGCGCCTGCTCGCCGGTGAGCGGGGCTACGCGTCGCTCGAGCCGGGGGAGGTGCGGGAGGCCCTGGAGCGCGAGGCGGGGGAGTCGAATCCCGACACGGCACTGTTTCGGCAGTTCCCCGACGCCATCCTGAGCCTCAACCGGCTCGCCGCCGAGCGGTTCCTGCGCGGCGACCGCGCGTACGCGCCCCCCTCTCCGCCCCCACCTGAATCAGCGGAGGCTGCCGAGCGTGAGGAGCAGGAGGAAGAGGACGAGGTAGTGAAAGAGGAAGAGAAGGAGGCTGGCGCCGCGGGGTCGGCGTCGCCGTTCGAGCTGGTGGAGCAGAGCGAGACCCCGCGGCAATGTCCCTACTGCGGCGAGACGCTGCCGGGGGGCCGCAAGGTGAACTTCTGTCCCCAGTGCGGGCAGCCGCCCTCGGGCGAGCTGCGCTGCCCGGCGTGCGGCAGCGAGGTGGACGTGGGGTGGGGCTACTGCGTGAGCTGCGGCCGGGCAACCGGGTTCGAGTGAAACGCTACAGGATCGCGGTGATCGCCGGGGACGGGATCGGTCCGGAGGTTATCGAGGCAGCTCTCCCTGTGCTCGAGCGGGCGTCGTCAAAGCACGGCTTCCGGCTCGACCTCGAGCGACTCCCCTACGGCGCGGATCATTACCTCGAGACCAAGGAGACCCTTCCCGACGCCGCGTTCGGCCACCTGCGCGACGACGTGGACGCGATCCTCCTCGGCGCGATCGGGGACCCGCGGGTGCCCGGGAACGAGCACGCACGCGACATCCTGCTGGGGCTCAGATTCAAGCTCGATCTCTACATCAACTTTCGTCCGGTTCAACTGCTGCATCCCGATTTGACGCCGCTCCGGAACAGCCGCCCGATCGACTTCGTCATTTTCCGCGAGAACACCGAAGGGGTCTATCTCGGCCGCGGCCGGATCGACCGGAACGAGTACGTCGCCGAGGAGATCAACACGGCGCAGGGCGTGGAGCGCATCATCCGGGCGGCGTTCGAGTGGGCGAACGGGCGCGGCAAGACGCGGGTCACGATGAGCGACAAGGCGAACGCCGTGCCGGCTCACAAGATCTGGCAGGAGACGTTCCGGCGAGTGGCCGCCGAGTTCCCCGGCATCGCCGCCGAGCACCGCTACGTGGACGCCCTCGCGCTGGAGCTGGTGCGGGAGCCCGAGCGGTTCCAGGTGATCGTCACCAACAACCTGTACGGCGACATCCTCTCGGACCTGGGCGCCGGACTCGTGGGCGGGCTGGGGCTTGCAGCGAGCGCGAACCTGCACCCGGGTCGTGCGGGGTTGTTCGAGCCGGTGCACGGCTCAGCGCCGCCGCTTGCCGGGAAGGGCGTCGCCAACCCGATGGCGGCGGTGCTCACGGGCGCGCTGCTGTTCGAGCAGCTCGGGCATCCCGACGCGGCGCGGGACCTCGAGCGCGCGGTGCGGGAGACGCTCGCGGCGGGGATGAGAACCCCCGACATCGGTGGGAAGGCGACCACGCGCGAAGTTGCGGCGGCGATCTCGGAGCGAGTGTAAGACCGGGTCAGTGTAGGTATATTCCCCTCGTCTCACGCGGAGCTTTCCCCCATGAAGACTCAGGGTTCCAATACAGACGTCGTGTTCCTGTCGGGCGTGCGGACCGGGTTCGGCAGTTTCGGCGGCGCCCTGAAAGACTTGTCGGCCAACGACCTCGGCGCCGTCGCGGCGAAGCACGCCCTCGAGCGCGCCGGCGTCCCCGCGGGCGAGATCGGCCACACCGTCTTCGGCAACGCGCTCCAGACGTCGGCCGACGCGATCTACTGCGCCCGTCACGTCGGGCTCAAGGCGGGGCTGCCGATCGAGGTCCCCGCCGTCACCGTCAACCGGCTGTGCGGCTCGGGGTTCGAGGCGATCACGCAGGGCGCCCAGCTCATCCTGCTCGGCGAGGCGCAGGCGGTGCTCGCGGGCGGGACGGAGTCGATGAGCCAGGCCCCGCACGTGGTGCGCGGCGCCCGCTGGGGGCTCAGGCTCGGTCCCGCGGCCCCGCTCGAGGACCTGCTGTGGGAAGCGCTCAGGGACCCGCAGTGCGGCCTCTCGATGGCCGAAACCGCGGAAGGCCTCGCGGAGAAGTACAAGCTCACCCGCCGCGAAGTGGACGAGGTGGCGCTCGCGTCGCAGCAGCGCGCCAAGCAGGCGTGGGATGCCTGCGTATTCCAGGACGAGGTCGTGCCCGTCCCGGTGAAGCAGAAGGGGCAGACGGTGGAGTTCCGCAAAGACGAGCACATGCGGCCCGAAACGACCCTCGAGGTGCTGATGGGCCTCAAACCCTACTTCAAGAAGGACGGGCTCGTCACCGCGGGTAACGCGTCGGGGATCGTGGACGGCGCGGCCGCCACGGTGATCGCGGGCGAGGCGTTCGCCCAGGCGCACCGCCTGAAGCCGCTCGGCCGGCTGGTCGCGTGGGCGGTGGCGGGAGTCGAGCCCAAGCACATGGGGATCGGCCCGGCGCCCGCGGCGCGCAAGGCGCTCGCGAAGGCGGGGATGAAACTCGAGCAGATGGATCTCGTCGAGGTGAACGAGGCGTTCGCCCCCCAGTACCTCGCGGTGGAGAAGGAGCTGGGTCTCGACCGCTCGAAGACCAATGCCGACGGCGGTGCGATCGCGATCGGCCACCCCCTCGCGGCGACGGGCACCCGCATCACGATCCACCTGCTGCACGCGCTGCAGAGACGCAAGCAGCGTTTCGCGCTCGGCTCCGCCTGCATCGGCGGCGGCCAGGGTGCGGCGGTGATCGTCGAGGCCTTCCCGGCCTGAGAGGAGCGGCGATGGACGCGGTGATCACGGCGGTCCTCGGCATCCTGGCGCTGTACCTGTTCGGCGGGCTCAAGGTGCTGCGGGAGTACGAGCGGGCGGTGTACTTCTTCCTCGGCCGCTCCTGGGGCGCCAAGGGGCCGGGCTTGATCTACGTCCCGCCGCTGTTCGCCAAAACGCAGACCGTCAGCCTGCGCGTCGTGGCGCTGGACATCCCGCCCCAGGACGTCATCACCCGCGACAACATCTCGATCAAGGTGAACGCCGTCCTGTACATGCGGGTGAAGGAGCCGGTGAAGGCGGTGATCGGCGTGGAGAACTACCTCTACGCCACGAGCCAGTTGGCGCAGACCACGCTGCGCTCGGTGCTGGGCGAGACCGAGCTGGACGAGCTGCTGATGAACCGCGAGAAGATCAACGACATCCTGAAGAACATCATCGACAAGCGCGCCGAGGATTGGGGCATCGAGGTCTCGGCGGTGGAGGTCAAGGACGTGGACCTGCCGCCCGAGATGAAGCGCGCCATCGCGCGGCAGGCCGAGGCGGAGCGCGAGCGGCGGGCGAAGGTCATCAACGCCGAGGGCGAGCTGCAGGCGGCGGAGAAGCTGGCGCAGGCCGCGCACATCATCGGCTCCGAGCCCGCGGCGATCCAGCTGCGCTACCTGCAGACGGTGACCGAGATCTCCTCGGAGAACAACTCCACGACGTTCTTCCCGATCCCGATCGACCTGCTCAAGGGATTCCTCGAATCGGTGACCAAGCGGACGGCCCTCCCCGAGAAGGCCTCAGGCGAGACGCTGCCGGCGGCGCCGAAGAAGAGCTCGGCCGAGGTCTAGCGATGCCGGGCGAGCTCATCAGCCGCGAGGCTCTCGAGCGGATCATCCAGCGCGCGGCCGAGCTCCAGGCCGCGGAGCGGGACATCGGGGAGGGGCTGACCGAAAAAGAGCTCCTCGCGCTGGGGCAGGACGTCGGCATCCCGGGACGCTACCTGAAGCAGGCGTTGCTCGAGGAGCAGACGCGGAGCATCGTCGCCGAGGGGCGCGGTCTGCTCGCCTGGCTCGCGGGCCCGGCGCTGCTCACGGCCGAGCGCGTCGTGCCCGGCGACAAGGCCGGCGTCGACCGGGCCCTCGGCGCCTGGATGGAGCGCGAGGAGTCGCTCCAGGTGAAGCGCCGTTACCCCGACCGCACGACGTGGGAGCCGCGGGCCGGCGCGTTCGCCTCGATCCAGCGCGCCCTCGGCGCGGGCGGCAAGCGCTTCGCGTTGGCCCGCGCCGCGGAGGTCGCGGGACAGGTCGCGCAGCTCGAGCCCGGGTTCTGTCACGTGCGCCTCCTGGCCGACCTGCGGGGGCCGCGCACCCAGCGGCTGTGGGGCGCCGCTGGGCTCGCGGTGTTCGGCGCGGCGCTGGCCGGCGTGGCGTCGGTGCTCGGCGTGCTCGGGCCGTGGGTGTTCGCGCCGCCGCTCGCCGTCTGGGCCGCCGCCTTGACCGTCGCGCGCCGCCACCGCTCCGAGAACGAGCGCGTCCAGGTGGCCCTGGAGCAGGTGCTCGACCGGCTGGAGCGCGGGGAGATCAAGGCCGAGCACGTCCTGCCGGGCCTGAAGGCGAGCCCGTTCGTGCGCATCGCTGACGAGATCCGCAAGACGTTCGAAATCACCTGAGCGAGACATGACCGACATCAAACGGGTTGGGGTGCTGGGGTGCGGCCTGATGGGCGGCGGGATCGCGCAGGTGGCCGCGACCGCGGGCTACGAGACGATCGTGCGCGACGTGTCCCAGCAGGTGTGGGACAAGGCGCGCGCGGGGATCGAGAAATCGCTCGCCAAGTTCGTGGAGAAGGGCAAGCTCTCCGCCGCCGACCGCGACGCGGCCCTCAAGCGGCTGCGCTTCACCACGGCGACCGCCGACCTCAAGAGCTGCGACATCGTCGTCGAAGCCGTGACGGAGGATCTCGAGCTGAAGAATTCCCTGTGGCGGGAGCTCGACGCCCTCACCGGCCCGGATACGATCTTTGCCTCGAACACGTCGAGCCTCACGATCGCCGCGATGGCCGCCGCCACCAAGCGCCCCGACCGCGTCGTCGGGCTCCACTTCTTCAACCCGGTCCCCCTGATGCCGCTCGTCGAGGTCGTGCGGACGGTCACGACGTCGGAGGAGACCTTCCGGCGCGCGTTCGGGTTCGCCAAGTCGCTCGGCAAGGAGCCGGTCGCAGCGAAGGACAACTCCGGGTTCATCGTCAACCTCCTGCTCGTCCCCTACCTGCTCGACGCCATCCGCGCGGTCGAGCGCGGCGTGGGCAGCGTGCCGGACGTCGACAAGGCGATGCAGCTCGGCTGCGGCCATCCGATGGGCCCGCTCACGCTGCTCGATTTCGTCGGGCTCGACACGACCTACAAGATCGCCGAGATCATGTTCGCGGAGTACCGCGAGCAGCGCTACGCGCCGCCGCCGTTGCTCAAACGCATGGTCCTCGCGGGCATGAACGGCCGGAAGAGCGGCAAGGGCTTCTACGATTACGCCGTGGATCCGCCCCGCGTCGTCGATTTGGGCGTCTGACGCGCCGTCCCTTCACCCACACCACCAAGGAACCGATCGGCATGTTCGGCTATGACTGGCCCCGCTTTCACGCGGCGGTGAACGACCTCCCCGCGGCGCTGCTCCTCGTGACGGTGCTGTTCGACCTCGCGGGCTGGCTCACGAAGCGCGCGTCGCTCAAGGCGGCCGCCCTCTGGACGCTGTGGGCCGGCGTGATCGGCGGCTGGGTGGCGGTGCTCGCCGGCCTCCAGGCCGAAGAGGCGATCCAGCACGGCAAGGCGATCCACGAGCTGATGGAGCAGCACGAGCGGCAGGCGCTCGTCACTATGGGGATCTTCACGGTCGTACTCGTCTGGAAGCTGTACCGCCGCTTCGACGTGCCCCGCGTCGAGGAGCTGGTGCTGCGCGGGCTCAGCGTGTTGGGCGTCATCGGACTCCTGTACACGGCCGCCGCCGGCGGCAAGCTCGTGTTCGAGCACGCGGCGGGCATTCCCGACGCCACCATGCAGGCGGAGCTCGAGAACCGCGAGGCAGGACATCACCATGACGCGGAGGCGGACTCCACGAAGCCCGCTGGCCACACGCACGCGCCTGGGACGCCGGAGCATCGGCACTGATGCAATTGGGGATTGTGGATTGCGGATTGCGGATTCGAAGGGTGGGGGTCCAAACGCACCACGACCTCCCATTGCCAATCCGCAATCCGAAATCCGCAATCCACATTTGTCTTCTCTTGGCCGCCTGCACCCCCGTCACCACGCGCCCGGACTTCTTCCCCGACCCGCAAGCGCTCGTGGTGCTGCTCAACGCCCGGCCCGAGCGCGTGACGGTCGGCATCGACAGCCTGGTCGCGGCCGAGAGCCTCGAGGTGTGGCGCTCCAACGTGCGGGACGGCTATGTCGAGACCGCGTGGTACGACACGCGGGCACGCCGGTCGCGCCACCACCAGCGCGACATCGCGGACTTCGCCGCGACCGTGAAGATCCGGTTCTGGGCCGACCCCTACGTCCCCGGTCAGACCCGGCTCACCGTCGAGCCGGTGTACCGGCCGCGCTACGACCCGTCACGACCCGAGCGGGACCTGGAGGTGATCCTCTCGAAGCGGGACGAGGGTTACAAGATCGCGGAGAAGTTCGTCGACAAACTGAAGGAGAGATTCGGCGTCCCGAAGACGGGCGGCTAGCCGCCCACCCAGCTTCGCACCCAGCGCTCCATCGTCTCGAGGTCGAGCATGGCATCCCGGCAGGGGCCGTTGGGGAGGCGCATCGTGAGCCCCAGCACCGGGAGCTTGCCCGCCACGTCGCGCAGCCCGGTCATCATGTCCCGCTCGCACGCCACCGCCACCACCGCGCGCGGCCGCCGCTCGCGGATCACGCGCCGCGCGAGCTGGCCGCGCGTCGCCACGAACACCGGCACTTCGTAGCGCCCCGCGATCGCCAGCACGCCGTCGAGCGCCTCCTTCGAGAGGCAGCGGGGAATCAGGACCAGCAGCTCACCCTTGCCCACCCGCCGCTGCCGCCGCTCGGCCAGCGCGTTGTACGCGTCGATGCCGGCGTGCTCCACCCAGTCCCGCTTGCCGAACGCCCGCGACACGTACGAGGTGAAGTTCATCAGGTGCAGGTACGGTCCCCGCTCGAGCCACCCCTCGGGCAGGAGCAGCACCCCTCCATAGAAGGAAAGGAGCAGCACCCCGAACCACACCGCGGCCAGCGCGGTCGCCGCGACCAGGCCCAGCCACAGTGCCCGCGGGAGGGCCGGGAGGACGTCCGCGAGGCGGGGCGCGAGCAGGAAGATCGCCCCCGCGCATCCGGCCGCGAGGAGGGCGAGCGTCAGGCCCGCGAACCGGAAGAACAGGCCCGGCGGCGCCGAAAAGTCGCCGTTGCCGGGGAGCGGCTTGCCGTCCCACTCGTCCCATTCGTGACCGAGCCGGCGGTCGGTCTCGATGCGGATGAGTTGGGCGCGCGAGGCATCGGCGGTCATAGCCGGTCAAGCATCACCCGGGGGTCAGGCGGTGTCAAGCTGAGACCGCGCATGGTACCTTTTCGGCGGTGTCGATCCCCCGTCCCCCGTCCCCCTTCCCCGGTCTCACGACCGATCCCCGGGTCTGCGCGGCGTACGCCGAGGGCGCGGGGATCTATCGGATCGTCCCCGCGGCGGTCGCCGTGCCGCGTGGTGTCGAGGAGCTGCAGCAGCTCATCTCCCGGGCGGCGGAGACGGGCACGCCGCTCGTCCCCCGGGGCGCGGGCAGCGGGATGCCGGGGGGCAACGTGGGGCGCGGCGTGATCGTGGACCTGAGCCGCGGGTTCCACTGGACCGCTCCC
>WNFZ01007649.1_pt1 | contig 11589 bp, 5 predicted proteins | sample 5400081 | NCBI WGS metagenome assembly WNFZ01 (sample SAMN13153365, study PRJNA577476) | soil metagenome | isolation source: 80 cm soil or saprolite under grassland replicate 1 | place: USA:California | collected 2016-06-15
CGCAGCACCTGCAGCTCATGCCGCAGCACCAGGTGAGTCGCCCGGGGGAATCTCACCCCCGGGCGCTCTCAGATCCGGACGTGAGCCTCTCGACTCATCCGGCTCCCATCATCCAGCCTTGGGCAGCACGCCCAGACGCCAGTGGGCGAAGAGGGTTGGCTCTCGCTGTGCGAGGCTCGCCAAGAACCTCCGTGCTCGTCCGGCGCGGCCGCGCAGCCGCTTGTACTTCCTCGTGGCCCAACGAACGAGGTAGTCGTTGATATGTCTGAGAGACCGGATCAACGCCGACGGATAGAAACGGCCGTAGTAGTTGATCCACCCCCGCACGATCGGATTGCAGAACCGTGCCAGGTCAGCGAGGGTGACTCCACTCCAGAGATGCAGCCGCCAGCGCTTGGTCGCCTGCCGGATCGCTTTCGCGGCCTCGTCACTCACCGCCGGACAGAAGCTGACAAACAACTCACCGCTCCTGCTCCGTGCTCGGCGAGCGCGAAACGTGTAGCCGAGGAAATCAAACGACTCGTGCTCGTATGAGCCCGTGCGGTTTGCGTCCTTGCAATACACGACGCGCGTCTTGTCCAGGTTGAGCTCCAGACCGACCTGCGCCAACCGCGCGATGATCGCGTCGCGCACCAGTTGCGCCTGCGCCTCGCTCTTGCAGTGCAGCATCACATCATCCGCATAGCGCTCGAACGGCACGCCCGGGAACTCCCGGGCCAGCCACAGATCGAGCGCGTAGTGCAGGAAGATGTTTGCCAGCACGGGCGAGACCGCCGAGCCCTGCGGGCTGCCGCGATCCCTGGGCGTGAGGGCGCCGTCCTCCAGTTGCAGCGGCGCTTTCAGCCACCGCTCCACGTAGAGGAGGATCCACCGCAGGTCGGTGTGGTGAGCGACCGCTTTCAGCACGAGCGAGTGATCGAGCGAGTCGAAGAACGACCTGAGATCCAAATCGAGGACCCAGTCGTATCGCCAACACCGCTGCCGGCAGCGCCCGATCGCGTCATGAGCTGACCGTCCCGGCCGGTACCCGTAGGAGTCCGGGTGAAAGACGGGCTCCACCTCGGGCTCCAGGTACAGGTACACGACCGTCTGGGCAACCCTGTCCGCGACCGTGGGCACCCCGAGCATGCGAACCCCACGCCCGCCCTTCTTCGGTATCTCGACCGCCTTGACCGGCGGCGGCAGGTAACTCCCCGAGGAGAGCCGATTCCAGAGCTTGTAGAGGTTCCCCGCAAGGTTCGCCTCGAACGCCTGGATCGATTCCTCGTCGACACCCGCAGCCCCCGCGTTGGCCCTCACCCTCAGCCACGCCTCCCAGACCAGCCGCTCGGAAATCGCAAACGGCTTCTCCTTCCGCTTCGACTCGCTCACCGGCTCCTCCCGCGCAGGCGCGGTTGACCGCCGAGCAAGCCCGGATGATCCGCTCCCTTCGCTCCACCCGCATTACCGGGCTTCATCGCTACTACGAAGCGGTCCGCCTCCGTGCCCCGCATCGCTACTCGGGCCCTCGTGGCTTCAACCACTTGGGCAACTCGCTCCCGCGACCGGCCGCGGGCGATTTCCGCCACTGGCCAGCCGCCGCGCGGGACGACAGATTCCCCCGTTCCATGCAGGAGCCTGAGCCAGGCTCGCGCCACCTTCATGCCGGACGGCACCTGGGCAGTAAGCAGGTATCCCCCAGGCTGATCCCGGGCCAAGAACCCGGTTTCGCCATCGTCTCAGAGCTTTCGACACGTCATCAGCGGATCGCTTGCGCTCGCCTTCCTGGCTCACACCTGACGCGCTCACAGGCGCGCCTTTTCCCACGACGCTCAGCACGAACGGCTCTTAACCGCCGCACCTCGGGGTGGTTTGGAGCCTCCCCCTGCAGGGCGACTCCGGAGGGCCAAACCTCCATCACCTGCACAGCACCGCAGCCGGCAAGTCGAAGCATCCACCTCGACTCGCCTTCTGCGTTCGTGGCACACGGATCTCGAGCTCCTTCGAGCGCTCCGAGCGACAGAGAAGCACGACCAACGCGAACAACCGGCACAGCGTCAGGTAAACCAACGACGACAACACGCGCAACCTCCGACGACGGGACAGGCGAGCCTACTTCCCGGCGCCTCGGAAGCGCGTGACAGAGTTTCTGCACCCTACGGGGCGTCAGTTCTGACAACGCCAACGTCTCGTGGGAAGCGCTCCTTACGGCGGCGAGTTCGTTCGCTTCGAGCTTGTCTGCGCTATCGCAGGTTCGTGAGCCAACGCGCGGAGCTCCGCGAACGCCTTGATCGCGGCGGTGCCGACGGGGGTCGCGGCTCCTGGATCGATCATGCTGTCGACGGCGGCGGCTCGGTGAAATCCCAGGTCTGTCCGCTGAACCCTTCGCCTCGGCCGCCCGTGACCCGGCGGCCGAGCCAGAGGACCGGCTGCCCCCCGGTCCAGCGGGCGAACTGCCAGGTCCGCTCGACGACGAGCCCGCCGCGGCTGACCTCCTCGTCCTCGACGACGGCCGACTCGGTCACGATCTGGCCCTCCGGCGTGCTGGCCGGGAGGCGATTCAGGGTGAGGTCGTCGCCGGCTGGCGTCGGCTTCGGCAGGTACGGGTACCAGTTTCCGGGGATCGGCGTGGTCAGCCGGTAGACGAGATCCGCGTCTCCGATGTCGGTGACGTCGACGGTGACGCGCGTCGCGGGCCGGCTGTAGCGGTAGCGGTCGACCGGCGTGCCCAGCGGGCTCGTGGTCGTGCGCTCCACGGCCCAGACCAGGTTGGCCTGCTCGTCGCGGAAGAAGGCGGCCTCCTCGACCGGGCTGCCGCTGAGGACCGCCGGCAGCGCGGGCGGGATGAGCAGCGAGTCCGGCCCGGGGAGCGCGGCCGTGGTCGCGGCGGCGGGGCTCGCGGTGAACGCGTACATCGCCCAGCGCCGGGCGCCGGCCGTGGCGGCGGCGGGTGGCACCTGCGTCGTCACGCCGAAGGTGTCGCGCACGGTGACCTTCTGGATCGTGACGAGGCTCCCGACCGTGGCGGAGAACGGGACGATGAACCAGTCGTCGCCGTAGACGAGCGCGAAGTCGGTGAGCAGCATTCGCACGACGTCGGTGCTCCCGGCCTCGATGCCGGCGAAGCTGACCTGCGAGTCCTCGATCTCCCAGTGCCGGTGGGCCGGCATCCCCGGATACGACAGCGGAACCGGGATGACGACGTCTACGGCGGTCGCCGGCGTCGCCGCCGGGACGCCGAGGCGGCGGTGGCCGGCGGACAGGTCGGGCCAGTCGAGGTGCCCGTCGTCGTAGGCGACGGAGCCGAACGTCGCCTCTTTCGCGCCGACGCGCGCGGCAGCCGAGAACCGGTACTCGAACCGGCGCGTCTGCCAGGCCGGCGGCGTCGCGTGGACGCCGTCCGGCTCGACGAGCAGCTCGTCGTACCAGTGCAGCCATTCGACGGCCACCGCCAAGACGCCGGCAGGACCGGGCGGGAACGACGCGGGGAGCGTGGTGATGCGTCCCTGCGGCCCGCGGGCCGCGCGAAGCTGTGCGGCCAGCAGGTCGCCGTCGATCGCGCGTCCGCCGAGGAGGATCGCCGCCTCTGCTCCGAGCGGGTCGGCCTCCGGCACGACGGAGGCCGCGAGCTGGATCGGGAATGCCGCGCGGTACGCGGCGATGAGCTGGGGAAAGCCGCGTGCCTTCAGTAGCCGGAGCCAGTGCGCTCCGGTCTCCGCGGCCAGCCGTCGGTGGGCGCCGGCGAGGCCCCTGACCCGCTCGGCCTCGATCAGCGGCTCCAGCGGCATGGCCGCCGGGTCGTAGGCGCGCCGGGTGCCTGTCGTTCCGCGCGGATCGGCCGCGCGGAAGCCCGAGAGCGCCGCCTCGGCGCGCGTCACCGTGACCGCGATCGGGGAGCCCGCGTCGTTGGCCTCGAGCTCCCCAAGCTGCCACTGCCGGTGCAGCAGCCAGAGCGGGTCCGCGATCGGCGCGCTGAGCGAGGCGTCGAGGTCGGTGGACTGGTCGAGCGGCTCGAGGCGGCTCCAGGTGGTGATCGACGCCGGCATTTGTCAGTCCTTCCCGAGCACGAATTCGGAGGGGCCGAGCACGTTCGCGAGGTGGTCGAGGTCGACGGACGGGACGTTCCCGCCCGGATCGAGCGGAAGGTAGAGCGCCGGCAGCACCGAGCCGACTGCCGGGACGTCGTGCAGCGTGACGCCGCGGATCCTCGCGAGGTCGAGCGCCTCGCGGACGGTGTCGGCGATCAGGTCGAGGCTCCAGGGGCGGTTGGAGACCTCGGGCGGGACGGCGACGATCGCCGCCTGCGGCGCCCGGTTCGACGGCGCGTCGTAGTGGAACGACATCCCGGCAGTCTCCGACGGCAGCGGGATCTGCTCCGTCCACGTGTCGACCGTGAACGCGGCGATCGGATTGCGGAGGCCCGAAGGGGCGTGCACGGCGATCGCCGCCGCCGCGGTCGGGCGTGCGTCTCCGAACGGGAGCGCCGCCCACGCGTCGCCGGCGGTGAACGGCACCTGCGCGACGGAGAAGGCGCCCGCGTTGTAGCCGGTCGCCGCCTCGGCCGCCACCAGCAGGTGCCAGACGGCGTCGAGCTCCGGCCGCACGCGCGCCATCCGCGTCATCCAGGTGACGGGCGTCAGCGGGTCTCCCCGGAGCAGCGAGGTCTGGCCGGCGGGGCGCAGGCTGCGGGCGGCGTCGGAGGTGCTCGGGAGCGTGAACGCGCCGAGCACCGGGAAGCTGTCGCCGAAGATCGCCGTGATGCGCCGCTGCTGGTGGGCCGCCGCGTTCTCGGGCGCGGGAGGCGCGGCGTCCAGCTCGGCGAGCCGGTCGAGCCGGCCGTGTGCCGCGGCCGCGGCGTCGCGAGCGAAGTCGAGCGCCTCGGGTGACACTGGCGCCGTCCCCCCAGGCAGGAGGCCGAGCGGCGGTACGGAGCCACCGACGCCCAGCCGGCTGACCCGCTCCAGCGCGTTCGTGACCTTCAGCTGCGTCGGGGCGGCGATCGCCGCGTCGAGCGACGTGACCGCCGAGCGCAGGGCCGTCGCGGCCGCGTTGGCGCGGCGTTTCAGGTCGACCGCCTCGAGGCCCGATGGGGCGACGCCGTCCGGCAGGTCGAACGCCCGTGCGTCGGCGGGTCGCACGGTGCGCAGCACGCGACGCGCCGCCGACGCGAGCGCCGTGAACGCGGCGAGCCCGAGCGACCCTGGAGTCTCGGCCAGGAGCTCGATGCCGCCGCCGGGCCCCGGCCTGAGCGTGGCGGCGAGCTTTCGCGCGATCCGCTCCTCGAGCTCGGTCGGCTGGTCGCCGCTGCCGCTGCCCGCCGCCACCACGAGGCTCAGCGGCGAGAGGCCGAGGCCGGCCGGAGCGACGCTCGCGGTTGCTCCGACGGTGCCGTCCGGCCCGACCGCACGCCCGGAGAAGCGCCAGCGCGTTGGTGCACCGAGCACGGCGGCGAGCCAGGCGTTGAGCCGCGGCTCGGCGGCCGAGCGCGGGTCCGCGAGCGGCAGCCACGCCGCGCTTGGCGCCGCGGCGGAGAGCGCCACGACGCAGCGTTGGACGTATCCGGTCGAGGTGCGCGGACTGGTCGTGATCTCGGGCTCCACCGGCGGCTCCTGCCGGTCCAGGAACCGCGTCGCTGCCTGCGCGCGCTCGGGCTGGCCGCGGACGATCTGGTGCACCGCCTCGGCGAGCACGACGTCGGCGATGGCGTCATACGTGTCCGCGAGCAGGTCGACCTGAACCGCGAGCGCGGTCAGCTTCGGGTCGCCGACGGGCAAACTGGCTGCGACGCGCACCGCCTGGAGGACGGCGGCGCGGCCGGCCTCCCAGCGCTCGAGCAGCTCCACGGCGTCGGTCACGTTGTTCGGCGGCGTGGACTCCACCGGTCCGCCGGGCGTCTCCGGCGCCGGCGGCGTCCGGAGGGGGAAGACGGTGCGCAGCGGCAGGATCAGCACCGACAGCGCTGCGTCCCGCAGGGCGCGCTCGATCCGGTAGCCGAGAAGCACCGACAGCGGGACGCCCTCGACGACGCCGCGCATCAGTTCGAGGGCGACCTCCACGCGCTCGGAGCTCAGGTCGACGTCGAGGCTTTCCGTTCCGGTGGCCTGCTGTGCGAGGTACCCGCTGCGCAGGATCCCGGCAGTCGCCGCCTGCGCCAGCGACGGTCCGAGCACGTACCCGAGCGAGTCCGGCGTCTGCTCGGGGCGCAGTCCCTCGACGTAGCCGAAGCCACCGACGTGCGTCCCGGCCGGCCGCTGCGCGCGCACGTCGTTGAGCTGCCGGCCGGCGAGCGACGTGAACCAGGCGTCGAGGCGATGCGAGCAAGCTCCGAGGTAGGCGCGCAGCGTCGGGTCGACGTCGGCCGGATCGGACTTCGCGAGCCGGACGAGGGCGGCCTGGAGCGCCTTCAGATCGGCGAGCTTGGGGTCGGAGGGCGAGCTCTTGAGGCGCCGCGCGACCTCCTCGGCGAGGGTCGAGCCGCCGAGGTCGGCGATGGGAGTGGTCGCGAGCTCGAGCGGGCTCCGGGCGGTGAGCGTGCCCATCCCGCTGATCTCCGTCGTGCGCCACGCGATCGGGTCCCGCGAGCGCGGCAGCAGGCGGCGGCCGAAGCGGGCAGCGGCGAGGTCGAGCTCCTGCTGCGCGGCGAACCTGGCGAGCGCGTCGAGCACGCTCACCGCCCGGCCCTGGGCCAGCTCGTCGCGTGCCTCCGGCAGCGTCGTCAGCTCGCGCAGCTCCGCCAGGTACGAGAGATCGGGCGGTTTGCCGTCCTCGCTCGCGCCGAGGAACGGGATCCGCAGGTACCGCGTACGGTCGTGGATGCCGAACGGCACGATCCGCGGCTGCACGGTCAGGCCGAAGGAGTCGAGGAAGCCGATGTTGCGGAGCACCGACTGGAACCTCTGCGTCAGGCCGACGCCGGCCGCGGCCAGGGCGATCAGCGGGCCGTAGACGCGCCGGTACCAGATCCTGGTCGTCCAGGGCGCTCGGCGGAGAACGGCGAGCAGGACCTGCTCGAGCTGGCGGCCGGATCCGTCCGAGCGCAGCAGCCGCGGCACGCGCGGGAGCGCGGCCTCCCACATCGGCCGCAGCCTCTTCAGCACGTCGCCGAGCCGGCTCGCGAACGGATCGGCCAGCGTGGCCTGCGGCGCCAGCACGGGCAGCACGCCGAGCGGCTGCCGGCCGACCCGCAGCGTCGGCAGCGTTCCGAGCGGGTGCAGGTACCGGACCGCGTGCGCCCGGGTGGCCGCCAGATCGGAGTCGTCGATGAGCGGCGACAGGAGCTGGTCGGCAAAGTAGCCGAGGCTCCCGGCCCAGGTTGCCTGGACGAGGTCCGCGCTCACCCTCGCGGTCGTCGCGGCAGCGCCAGGCAGGCGCCCCAGGGCTCCGGGCTCCAGCCCCAGAGCGCCGGCCAGCCGCGCCCCGGCTGACCACTCCGCGTCGAGGCTCGCCGCGGGCGCCGCGGGGTCGGCGACCTCGAGCGCCCCGCCGGCGGCCGGCTGCCCCGCGAGGTTGTTGGTCGGCGTCCCCGGCCTCACGTACGCGAGCCCGTCGCTCACCTCGTGCGCGGCGAAGAGCGCGGCCAGCTCGGACGCCCCGTCGCCGGCGATCCAGTCGACGCCGAGGACGACGAGCCGGTCGAGCCCGTCGGCGAGGCTGCGGCCGACGGTCAGGTCGCTCGGCGTGACGGTGACGGCCATTCCCGCCGCGACCGCCGTGTCGTAGTCGGCCGCCCAGCCGAGGTAGGCGCTCACCGCGGCGTCGCCGGTGAGCGGCGGGCCGTCGGTCGTCGAGGCGGTGGCGAGGAGCCCGTCCTGCACCGGGTTGTCGAACCACCGGCGCAGCACCTGGACGCCGGCCGCGTCGTACCCGAGCGCCACCCAGCGGGTCGGCATCGCCCGCACCGCGAGCGGGACGTCGAGCTGCGGATCCCGCGACGGCGGCGTCGGGAACTGCGGCCCCGGCGGATCTCCGACCGGGTTGGACGGCGTCAGCGAGCGCACGATCCACGAGGCGCGTGCGGGCCTGATGCCGCGGATCAGCTCGGCCCAGGCGCGCGGCGCGGTCGCCGGGTCCCAGCGATTCCGCCAGTACACCTGGCCGGCGGCGACCTCGGCGGGTGTGAGCCCCGGCTGGTGCGCGTCGAGGTGGATCTGGTCGGGGTAGACGCGGATCCGCAGCTGCTCCGGGCCCGCCGCCCCCGGCCTCGTGATGAAGCGCGTCTCCAAACGGACTGGGAGCAGCGTCACCGGGACGCCTTCGAGCTCGGTCAGCCGCTGCTCGGCCTCGGCGGCGGGCGGCACGCTCATGCGCCGTCTCCCGGATGCAGCAGCAGACGGTCCTTGTGCATCGACACGCGGATCGGGCGCTGCAGCAGGCTGATCGCGACCTGGTCCGCGGTGGAGCCAAAGCTGCGCCCGCCGGCCGGGATCCTCTTCGTCGCGATCTTCGTCGGGTTCTGGCCGACCTTCAGGCGGACGTGCTCGCCGGGGTCGATATCGAACATCGACCACGTGGCGTCGGCCCACGTCTGGGCCGCGGGCGTGGGCGGCTCCCCCAGGTCGAAGCCGAAGCGCGGCGCGGTGAGCTGCTGCTCGAGCACGAACCACCACTCCGCCGCCGCGAGCTGGGCCGGCGTGAGCGGAAAGCCGACGAGGCTGATGTCCGGCCGCAGCAGCCCGAAGAACATGGGGCGCCCTTCCGCAGGGACCGTCGGGCCGGGCGCGAAGCGGGTGCCCGTGGTGGCGTAGATGACGAGGTCCGGATAGCGGCGGAGCAGCGTCCCGCGCAGGAGCAGCACGATCTGCTCGCCTGAGCCCGTGACGCCCGGCGGCGCGCCAGCGACCTCCAGCGCCAGCGTCGGCGTCCACTCGTGGATCGGCCGGATATCGGGGAAGTCGTCGAGGCGGTCCCAGAAGTGCTGGAACGGCGTGCCTCGCTGGTCCGTGGGGTACCCCCGCCACAGGAGCTCGCTGTTCATCTCGTGGTTCAGCCCGACGAGGAACGCCGAGGTGAACTCGGGGTTCGAGCGCAGCAGGATCGCGGTATCGGGCTCGAGCCCGTTCGCCTCGGGCAGCACCCAGCCGCCGTCGAGCTGGTCGAGGTACTGGTAGGTCGAATCGCCGATCACCGGGAACGCCTGGATCCCGTGGTACGGATCGAACCCGCCCGCGCCGGGGTCCGTGACTCCGTGCCCGGTGACCATCGCGGCGATCCGGCGCGCCACGTTGGCTCTCGCGTCGAGCCTCGTGATCAGCCGGGCGCCGAGGCCCGCGACGTCGGTGCTCACGAAGTCCGCCGCGGCGGTGTCGCGGTTGGTCGCCCGGGCGGTCACGGTGAGGGCGTTGTTGAAGACCGCCCTGGCGGTGGACTGCGTCACCGGCACGGGTGCGCGGAAGATGGGCGGGAGGTCGCGCTGCGTGCGCGCGGCCCGCCCGGTTGCCTGGCTGATCACCGCGGACAGCTCCGACGGCGGGAAGAACTGCCGGTTGCCCGTCGGGAGGGACCCGACCGGGCCCCGTACGGGCACGAGCTTCGCGAGCTCGACGTCGGTCGTCTCGCCGGACAGGCCCAGCGGCGCGAGCCGGACCCTCCCCGAGGTTCCCGTCGGCCGCAGCTTCGCGAGGTCGCGGAGGTCGACGACGCCGTCCGGTGGGCCCGGCTCGGGCTCGACCAGAGCCGGGTCGGCCGCGGTCAGGGCGATCAGGCCGTCCCGCCGGCTCAGCCCGGCCTTGCGGACGGCCAGCTTGACCGCCTGCCGCTGGCCGCTGGCGAGACGCCGGTACGCCGGCGACACCGCTCCCGACGGCAGGCTCGTGTCGTCGAGGTGGGCGGCGACGGTGCGCATCGCGGCGCCGGGGGCCGCCGGGGCGACCGAGGTGCCCGCGAGCATGGGGCCGGCTAGCTGCAACAGGCGCTCGGCCGGGCGCGGGGCGAAGTGCCTCGCCACCATCCGGCCGAGGACGGCCGCGGCGAGCCTCGCGCGCTGTGCGAGCTCGTTGGCCTCGCGCACCTGGCCGACCTGCTCCCAGGCCGCCTGGACGAACGCTTCCTGGTTCCGGCGCACGACCTCGGTGCCGAGCGCAGCGGCGATGCGGTGCGCCACCGTCGTGTTCAGCTCGCTCATCCAGGCCGGGGCGCCCGCGAGCCTGTGCTGCGCGGCCGGCCACTCGCCGTACAGCGGGGCCGGCAGCTGGGGCGTGACGCGGCGGGCGACGATCGTGGCGAGCCGCGACGTGAGCGCGGGCGCTTGGGCCGGATCCGGGGTCGCGCTGGACTCGGCGGGCCGGAGCGCGCCCTCCATGCTGACGGCGCGTGCGGTGGCCGGGAGCGGCGGCGTCGCCAGGTCGGGATGACCCGCGGCCGCGTAGATGCGGCGCCGCCCGAGGTCGGCGGGCGCGTGCTCCGGCCCGTGCAGCCGGCGGGCCATCGACTCGATGTCGTCCTCCACGGCCGTGGAGAACTCCCAGAAGTAGTAGAGCGGCAGCGAGATGCCGTTCGCGTCGAGCCCGGAGTCCGTGAGACGCCACGCCGGCGCCACCTGGGTCCCTGTCACGGATCCGCCGAGGCCGCGCGTGACGCCGAGGTCGAAGGCGGGCACGACGCAGGCCAGGTAGCGCGTCTCGGCTTTGAGCCGCCGGGGGCAGACGAGGCGGCTGAGGTTCGCGTCGGGATGGGCGTCGAGGTCGCCGGTCCCTGACCCGTCCTCGAGGATCTGGGTGTGCGCCCAGGCCCACGACTCCGTGAGGTCGGGTAGCTCCTGCGACGGGACGGCGGGACTCGCGATCGTGAGCACCGGCAGCGGCGCGTCGGCGCGGACCGAGACGGTCACGCCGGGGGCCTTCTCCACGACCGCGAGCACGCACCACGGCCGGAGCTGTCCGCCGTTGTGCGCCGCGGGTGTGAAGAGCCAGGGGAAGTCGGGCGGGTCGAACTCGATCGCCGCCAGGTAGTTCGGCTCGAAGTCGGTGGCGCCGGGCCTCGGCTCGGTGCGCAGGATCATCCTGCGGTCGATGCCGGTGACCTCACCCGGCCCGTAGACGTCGACGCGCGAGGTCGCGGTCCGGCCGGCGACGTCGAGCTTGACCTGGATCGAGGTGCGGGCGGGGAGGTTGCCAGCGGCGCTGTCCGGGTTCGAGATCCCCTGCGCGAGCCCGCGACGGGCCCAAGGCAGGAAGCGGTAGACGGGCGGGGGCATCCTCAGACTCCGATCTCGTGCGCTTCCACGACGAGCCTTCCGACCCTCGTACGCTGCCGGGCGAGCGTCGCTGAGCGGGACTCGACGTCGGTCAGGACGACCGCGTCGGTCAGGTCGCGGGTGTCGACCACGACAACGGCCGGCGGACCGACCTCGACGTCGCGCGCCGGCACGCCGCGCACCAGCCGCCCGGCCTGGCGCAGCTCCGAGCGCGCCGCCCGGCCGGCGCGCAGGTGCCAATCGAGGTGCCCCGGGAAGGCCGGCGTCGGCGGCGGCGTCGTCACCCCGTCCGGGGCGAGGTTGACGGGCTCGAAGTCGAACGCGGTGACGGTCCCGGCCGGGTTGTCCTCGCCGTCCGGGATGATCGCGACGCCCGCGGGGAACGACTCGAACGTCTTCTGGGTCAGCCGCTCGTCCTC
>WNFZ01007874.1_pt1 | contig 11586 bp, 10 predicted proteins | sample 5400081 | NCBI WGS metagenome assembly WNFZ01 (sample SAMN13153365, study PRJNA577476) | soil metagenome | isolation source: 80 cm soil or saprolite under grassland replicate 1 | place: USA:California | collected 2016-06-15
GCGCGGTCACCGAGAAGTAGCAGTGGTGCTCGTGGTAGATGGTGTCGAACTCGCAGCGGTCGATCAGGTCGCGCACGTACGGGGCCTCGATCACCGCCACGCCGTCGGGGGCGAGCAGGAGGGCCATGCCGGCCACGAAGCCGTTCAGGTCGGGCACGTGCGCCAGGACGTTGTTGGCCAGCACCACGTCGGCCCGCTTGCCCTCGGCGACCAGGCAGGCGGCGAGCTCCCGGTCGAAGAAGGCGCGCAAGGTGGGGATGCCGGCCTCCTGCGCGGCCTGCGCCGGTCCCTCGGCCGGGTCGATGCCGAGCACCGGCACGCCCTGCTCGGCGAAGTGGCGCAGCAGGTAGCCGTCGTTGGAGGCGAGCTCGACCACCAGGCTGTGCCCGCCGAGGCGCTCGGCGTCGATCAGCCGCTCGGCGTTGCGCCGCGCGTGCTCGACCAGCGCGTCGGAGAACGACGAGTAGTACGGGTAGTCCTGGGTGAACAGCGTCTCCGCGGAGACCGTCTGCAGGAGCTGGACCAGCGAGCAGGCGGCGCAGAAGGCGACCGTCAGCGGGTAGGACGGCTCCGGCTCCTCGAGCCGGGCGGCGTCGACCAGGGCGTCCGCCAGCGGCGTCTCGCCCAGCGAGAGGATCGGCTCCAGGCCCCCCGTGCCGCAGGAACGGCACGCCTGGATCAGCTCGTGCATGCGAGGGCTCGCTCCTTGCGCGCGGTCGCGCGCCTAGTCCCACACCTTCCACGGCGCCCGCTGCTGCTCCCACAGCGACTCCAGCAGCTTCTTGTCCCGCAGCGTGTCCATGCACTGCCAGAACGAGTAGTGCCGGTAGGCCATGAGCTGGCCGTCGCTGGCCAGGCCCTCGAGCGGCTCCCGCTCCCAGGTGGTGTCGTCACCGTCGATGTAGTCGAGCACGGCCGGCTCGAGCAGGAAGAAGGCGCCGTTGATCCAGCCCTCCCCGAGCTGCGGCTTCTCCGAGAAGCGGCGGACCACGTCGCCTTCCAGGTCGAGCCGGCCGAAGCGGGCCGGCGGGCGCACGGCAGTGACGGTCGCGAGGCGGCCGTGCGCGCGGTGGAAGGCGACCAGCTTGTCGAGGTCGATGTCGGCGACGCCGTCGCCCCAGGTCAGCATGAAGGGCTGGTCGCCGATGTAGGGGGCGAGCCGCTTGATGCGGCCGCCGGTGGCGGTCTCCAGGCCGGTGTCGACCAGCTCGATGGTCCAGTCCTCGTGATGGTTGCCGCCGTGCCTGGTGATCTCGCCGTCGCGCGCGTTGACCGTGAGGTTGCCGTTGTAGGAGCAGTACTCCACCAGCCAGCGCTTGATGTGCTCGCCCTTGTAGCCGAGGGCGATGACGAAGTCGCGGTAGCCGTAGTGGTGGTAGATCTTGAGGATGTGCCACAGGATCGGCCGTCCGCCGATCTCGACCATCGGCTTGGGACGGACCTCGGTCTCCTCCGCCAGCCGCGTTCCGAGTCCTCCGGCAAGGATGACGACCTTCAATCTCGCGTCCTTCCTCGCGGCGTGGCCAGCCGCGTCCGCCTGCCTGCGCAGCCCCATTGTGGGAGCCGCGCGGGCCGCCCTGGTCCCCATGGGTGGCGAGCCGGCCTACGGCGATCGAACGATTCGGGACGAGCCGGGCCGCCAGGCCGGACCGCGCCTTCAGGCGGCCTGGCGGCTGGCGGGGCGGCCGCGCCGGTCCGGGACGACCGCGCCGCGGGCCAGCCGGGCGAGCTGCGGGACGACCATCACGGCGTCCTTGCCCAGGCTCTTGGCGTGGCGCCCGGCCCAGCGCAGCATCTCGGCGTAGCAGGCAGCGCGCTCGCCCCGCGGCAAGGGGGTGCGCCGGATGGCGCGGACGAACTCGAAGCCCTGCTTCCAGACCGGGAGCACCACCCGGACCCGGCGGTTGGGGTCGAACCAGGCGGTGCGCCCGCTGCGCACCTTGTGCGCCCTGGTCGAGCGGCCGGGGTGCTCGCGGGACCAGAACAGCTCCTCGGCCACCTCCGCGAAGCGCCCGTTGAGGCCGAGCTCGGCCAGCAGCACGCGGTCGGAGGCGATGTAGGGGCCCATCAGGCGGGTGCGGCGCAGCACCTCGGTGCGGATCACGCCGAACACCGGGAAGCAGCGGTAGCGCAGCCCGCTGAGGGCGTAGAGGCGCTCCCGCACCCGCGGCGAGTAGGCCGTCCAGTCGTAGCGGTAGGGGGCGAGGCGCTCGCCGGCGGCGTCGACGATCGCCACCCGCGGGTGGCACAGGACCACGTCGGGCTCGCGGTCGAGCACCTCGACGCAGCGGCCGAGGAAGTCGGGCAGGCAGAGGTCGTCGTGCGCGGCCAGCTTGAAGAACTCGCCTCTGGCCAGCTCGATCACCCGGTTGTGGTTCCAGGTGGCGCCGCGGTTGACCTCCTCCCGGAAGTAGCGCACGCGCGGGTCGCGCTCGGCGTAGTCCCGGCAGATGCGCTCGGTGTCGTCGCCGGAGCCGTTGTCGGAGATGATCAGCTCGAAATCGGCGAAGCGCTGCGCGAGCAGGTGGTCGAGCGTCTCGGCGAGGAACTCGGCGCCGTTGTAGACGGGCATGCCGATGCTGACCCTGGGGGCGCGCTCGCCCGCCGCCTCGCGCATCGCAACGAACCTCCTCGGAATCGGCCACGGCGGCGCAAGTCTCCGCCAACCGGACCGAGCCGGAATCCGCAGATCGGCGTAGCTGCCGTACGCCCTGATCGCCCGCGGGCGCCGTGACCTGCGCCTGGAGACGTGCTCGCCGGCGTGACCGGTTGATTTGCGTGATATTGCGGCAATTAATTCTTGACCAAACTGTTGCAGCGAATTCCCGGCCCCTGTCAGTATCTGCTCCCCCCGAACAACCGGTCCCGGCAGGCTCACCGTGACAGGAGTCTCCATGCCCCGCCGCCCACGGCACCTGGCAGTCCCCATCGCCGTCCCCGCGCCGCCCTCGCCCGGGCCACGGCGCGCACGGCGCCACCGGCCGCGCCACGCGGCCGCGCCGGCCCGCCGCCGCCGCGCCCTGCCGCTGTCCGGGCTGCTGCTGCTCGTCGCCGCGCTGGTCTCCGCCTCCAACCCGCCGGCACCGGCGCTCGCGGCGCCGGGGTCGGCGGCCGACTGCCTCGCCCGCGGTGGCCGCACCCAGGTGGGCGGGATCCTGCGCCAGCCCTACCGGGCCGACCGCACCCCCGACGACCACACCTACGACCTGCGCCGCGCCACCTCGATCGCCTACGGGCGCACCACCACCTACCCGCTGCTGTTCGGCAAGGCCCGCGCGGGCACCAACCTGTGCGTGCTGGGCGGCCACGTGGTCGGCCAGCAGTCGCGCGGGCTCAGCTACCAGACCGTCTACACCCGCTACAACGGCGACGGCCTGTGGGTCCAGGGCCGCGGCAGCTACCTGGTGCACGGCTTCCGGGCCGAGAACGTCGAGGACGGCATCTCCCTGCAGGGCGGCGACGGCGACTTCGCCGTGGTCAGCGGGGCCTACCTGTCCTACGTCCGCGACGACTGCATCGAGAACGACAAGATCCTCGGCGGGCGGGTGGTCGACAGCCTGTTCGACGGCTGCTTCATGGGCATCAGCGAGCGGCCCGACGCCGACGCCAGCCCCTCGCGGGCGCCGGCGGGCGAGACCTTCACGCTGGACCGGGTGCTGCTCCGCGTCGCGCCCCAGGCCAACGAGCGCGCCGCCGACGGGGCCGGCAACGGCCAGCTGTTCAAGTGGTCGCCGGCCGCCAACCGGCTGGTGCTGCGCGACTCGGTGCTGCTGGTCGAGGAGGTGCCCATCCGCGGCTACACGCCGCTGGCGTTCCCCGCCGGCACCACCGCCCAGAACGTGACCCTGGTGTGGCTGGGCGCGGGCTCCTACCCCGGCCCGCTGCCAGCCGGCGTCACGGTGACGCGGAACCGCTCGGTGTGGGAGAGCGCCCGCACCCGCTGGCTGGTCGACCACGGCTACGCCGCCGCCAGCTCCGTGGCCCCGCGGCCCGCCGCCCCGCGCCCGGCTCCCAAGCCCACCCAGGCGCACGGCTGCCAGGCCGACACGCACCCCTGAGCCCGCGCGACCCGGCGCCGCCCTCGAGGCGGCGCCGGGCGCTCGCGTGCCTCGCGGTCACGCCCGATCGGCGCCTATCCGGACGATCACCCCGATGAACTACGCCGCTACGGCGGCGCGCGCAGGGCTGTGACCAGGCCCGCTACGGCGAGATCACGAGCTGCGCCGAGATCGCAACCTTACGTATACCTTCTGTGACATGCGAATGTTGTTAGCTTGCCTCGCGGTTGGGAGGAGGCGGCCGTCACGACCGCCATCGTCCATCAGCCGTACAGGTTTGGTACGCAGTACTGATGATTGGCTCGGTGCTGCGAATACCGTAGGTTTGGAGCAGATGGCGGACATAGGGTGTGAGCGCGGTGCCGAATAGGGGCACCGTCGCTACCGGGGGGGTAGACACCATGCCGGCCCAGGCAAATGGCCTGCTCGAACAAGCATCTGCGCGTACCCCGCCTCGTGGCCGTGTGGCCAGAGGCGGGCGAGCGTCCAAGCGCGTCTCCAAGCCCGACTCGTCCTGGGAACCGCGCGCCCGGTCCGCGCACGGCTCCCCGCGCGAGCGTCAGGGGGCGGAGGACGCAACCAGCTCGCCGGCGATGCTGGCCCACGAGGTCAAGCGCCGTGTCTCGGCGCTCAGGGTGGCCGCCGAGGCCGCCGGGGTGCTGCAGCAGCGCGGTCGCGACCCGCAGCCGATGATGGACCGGCTGCTCGGCGAGATCCACGAGCTGGAGGAGCTGACCCGGACCCTGCTCGACCGGGACCGTGCCGGCTCGTGCGAGGTCACCGACCTGGTCGGGGCGGCCCAGGCCGCCGCGGCCACGGTCCGCGCCGCCAACCACGCCAGCGTGGTGCTCGCCCACCCGTCCGAGCCGGTCGGGGCGGTCGCGCAGCCGGGCATGGCGCGCCAGGCGCTCGAGAACCTGATCGAGAACGCCGCCCGCCACAGCGAGGAGCCGGTCGAGGTCACCGTCCGCCAGGTTGGCGAATGGGCCGAGGTCGTGGTCGCGGACCGCGGGGCGGGCTGGGGACGCTCGGCGCGGCACGCTCACGCCGGCAACGGACTCGGCCTGGCGCTGGTCAGGCACGTGACCGAGTCGGCCGGCGGGCACCTGTGGAGCCGCGGTCGCCCGGGAGGCGGGACCATGCTCGGCCTGCGCCTGCCGGCCGCCGGCCTGGGCATGGGCGGCTGACGCCGAGCCGCGGCAGCACATCGGGGGGGAAGCAGATGAATGGCGAGATCAAGGTCGTGCTTGCCGACGACCACGAGGTGTTCGTCGAGGGCCTGTGCATGGTCCTCGCGACCGAGGACGACCTGGAGATCGTGGCCACGGCCATGGACGGCGTGACCGCGCTGCAGGCGCTGGACGAGTACCGGCCGGACGTGCTGGTGCTCGACGTGCACATGCCGGGGACCGACATCCAGCAGGTGATCGCGGCCGCGCGCCAGCGCGCCCCGCGGACGCGGCTGCTGCTGCTGTCGGCCGACACCCGCCCGGACACGATCACCGCGCTGCTGCGCGCCGGGGCACACGGGTTCGTCCCCAAGGACGCCTCGTCCCGGCAGGTGGCGACGGCCATCCGCAAGCTCGTGCAGGGCCACCTCGACCCCTTCACCAGCTACACCCTGCCCACCGTCCGCCAGGAGCCGAGGGACCGCGAGATCGACCTGCTCGTCAGCAGCCTGAGCCCGCGCGAGCAGCAGATCCTGGCCCTGCTGGCGGCCGGCTGGAACAACCGCCGCATCGCCGAGAGCTGCTTCCTGTCGGTCAACACCGTCCGCACGCACGTGCAGAACGTGCTGGTGAAGCTCGGCGTCCACTCCAAGCTGGAGGCGGCGGCGTTCGCCGTGCGCCACGGCGTGGTCCCGCCGGGCGGCGTCCCCGCCGCGTCGAGCTCCCTGTAGGAGGGTCAGGGCTCCAGGGACCAGAACGGCCCGGTCAGGCCGACGGCGTCGAGGATGGCCTGGCGCTCGGCCGGGGTCCGGCGGCGCCAGTCCGGCTCGAGGCGGTCGTCGTACCAGCGCCGTGCCAGCTCCCAGAGCTGCTCGAGGGGGACCGTGGCGCCCTGCGGCAGGTCCCGCTCCGCGCACCAGCGCCGCACGTGCTCCTCCGACCGGAAGAGCAGGATGGTCGCTCAGGTGAAGCCGATGCTGCGCCACCAGTCCCTGGCGGGCACGGCGAAGTGGGCGACCCCGCCGGGGAGCAGCGGGCGACCGCCGCCGACCTCGACGCGCAGCTCGTCACCGCAGTCGGGGCAGGCGGTCGCCACCCACCCGTCGACCTGGAGCAGCGCCAGGATGGCGAGCGCGTCCCAGATGCAGTTGCCCCACCAGCGCCGCGCGGCGGAGGAGACCAGGAACGAGGTTGGCACGGCCGAGAACGGCTCGGCCATCCAGATGTAGGCGCTGCCCGGCAGCAGCACCAGCGCGTCGGCCTCGTCGGCGAGCTCCCGCAGGACGTCCTCGGCCTGACCTGGGGTGAGCCCGAACGCCCCCGCGAGCTCGACGGGCGTCGGCGCCCTGCCGGTCTCGGCGAAGTGCCGGTAGACGTGGAGCCTGACATCGCGGCGCAGCTCGGCCGGCGACGTCAAGTGGCGCGCTCCTCGCCGGCGGGGGCCGGCTGGGAGCCGGCGCGGCGGCCGCTGCTGGCGCCGACGGGCCCGGGGTCGGCGGACGGTGGCGGTGGCGGTGGACCGGGCGTGGCCGGGGCGGGAGCGCGGTCGTGGCGGAGGCCGGCGCGCACGGCGAGGCCCAGGGCGAGCAGCGCCCAGAGGCCGAGCGCGGCGGCCATGTGCAGGCCGAGGTCGAGGTCGTGGACCGCCGGGTAGCGGCTCCCGGGCGGCGGCAGGCCCGGGACCGGCTCGGGACGGAGCGCCGCCGCCGGTATCAGCCCGGCCCTGGCCGCCAGCGTGCCCAGCGGCGCCAGGCGCACCGCGCCCTGGGCGTCCGCCTCCAGCACCACGTCCTCGAACGCCTGGCGGACGACGCCGCCCGGCAGGCGCCGGGGCGGCGAGACGGGCGCGCCGAAGCGCGCCGCCGCGAGCTGCCAGATGGCCGGGTTCGCCGCCGCCGGCTCCACGCCCAGGTAGAAGCGGGCGATGGTCGGCTCTGCGAGCAGCCGCCGGCGCTGCGGGATGGTGGGCGGCGGGGCGGTCTCGGCCTTCGGCAGGCCCGCGGCCGCCAGCAGGGCCGGCGCCTGCCTGGTGAGCCTGGTGAGCAGGTCGACCGGACGGGCGAGCGGCTGGCCTCCCCCCGGCGCGGGCACGCTGCCGAGGATCATGGTGTCGAACGCCTGCAGGCTCCGGGCGCCGTCCCGCCACGGCCGGCTGAGCGGGCGGCCCACCACCCCCTTGCCGCCGATCGCCTGGTAGCTCGACCAGAACCGGGCGCCGGCGCCGTCGAGCACGGAAAAGCCACCACAGGCCGAGCCGACCACGTTCTCGAACGCGCCGCCGTCGACCCGCCGCAGGTCGGCCACGCGGCTGGTCGACGGCTGCTGCACCGCCCAGAGCCGCATGGTGCCGTTGCTGGGGCTGGGGACGCTGGCGACCTGGCGGCCGTTGGCGCTGAGCCAGCCGGCCAGGTCGCCCGCGGCGGCCTGGTCGCCACGCAGCAGGAACCAGCGGACGCCGCTGGCGAGCGCGGTCGGCCCGTCGGGGAAGCTGGCCACGCGGCGCTCCCCGACGGCGAACAGGTCGGCGTCGGCCGGGTTGCCCGCGCTCAGCGCGGAGCAGGCAGGCGTCTTCGTGGCGACCAGCGTCGCCATGTGCGCCGTGGCGTCGTCGCTGCGGCCGTAGCGCCCCTCCCAGCCGAGGCCGCCCCCCACCAGCAGGGCGAGCACGGCGAGCGAGATGGTCACGGTGGCGACGCGGCGGGGCCAGGCGCCCTGGCCGGCGAGCAGGTCGCGGAACGCGCCCAGCCCCAGGGCGACGGCCGCGACCGCGCCGGGCACCAGGTAGGCGAGCCAGGACTCGTCGAGCGCGCCGGCCGCGTCCAGCAGGACCCCGGCGCCCAGGCCGGCCAGGTTCCAGGCGGCGAGGAAGCGGCCGGCGCGCTCGCCGCGCCGCCAGACCGCGAGCAGGGCGGGCACGGCCAGCAGCAGCACGGCGAGGGTGGCGAGGTCACGCGGCAGCACCAGGTCGAGCGGCCGGCTCAGCGGCAGCGGACGGTCCGCCGGAGTCAGGTGGGCCAGAGCGGCCACGCGCTCGAGCCGCTGCCCGAGCCCGCCGCCGCCCGGCGCGCGCGCCACCCAGGCGGCGAAGGCGGCCCAGAAGCCGACCCCGACGAGCAGCGCGGCCAGCGCCCTGCCGGCCAGGCCGGCGACCCGGTGCTCCCCGCGGGCGAGCAGCGCGAACCCGAGCGGCACCAGCAGCAGGACCAGGCTGCGGCCGTCGGCCAGCAGCGCGGCGCCCGAGGCCAGGCCCACCACGGGGACGAACACGGCGGCGCGGCGCTCTTGCAGCAGCCACGCGAGCAGCAGGACGGCCAGGCCGGCCGCGAGGCCGACGGACTCGACCGTCAGCACCCGGCCGGCGCCCGCGAGCACCGGGTCGAGGGCGGCGACCAGCCCGGCGGCGGTCGCGACGGCGAAGCGCAGCAGGGTGTCGCGCCGGCGCTCGGTGAGCGCGAGGACGAGCAGCACCAGCAGCGCGACGGCCAGCCCCCTGAAGCCGCTCGAGGACAGCCGGGCGTGCTGCACGGTCTGCACCAGCTCGGCGTCGGCCCGCCCGCTGGCCAGGAGCCAGCCGGCATGGGCCACGAGGGCGAGCGGTGGCTGGTCGAGGACGGGCTGGCCGTGCCAGGCGATCCCGGTGCCGCCGGCCGCGCTGCGGGCGACCTGGGCGATGGCGGCCTCGCCGGCGCCGATCTCCGGGCTGCGGCTGCTGAACAGCCCTGAGACGAGCACGGCGACGCTGCCGAGCAGGACGGCCACGAGCACCCGCGCGTACGCGGGCGCAGGCCCCGCCCAGCCTTCCGCGAACGGTGCCCTGACCCGCTCGCCCGGCTGACCGGCCACCGCCCAGCCGGTGCTGGGCGCCACCGCTCCCCCATCGCCGGTGACCCCCTCGGGTCGGGTCGGCGGCGTCGCCGCGCGCTCCGCCGCCACCCGGGTGTCCTCGGCGGGCCGCCTACCGGCCCGGGGCCGTGGCACCCCTCTGCGGAGGTCGACCACCCGCTTCGGCAGCCCCTTCCCGCGCGCGACCACGCCGGCCGCGAGATCCTGGCCGTCCTCCTCCTCAGTCCCGGACGGCCCCTCCGGCACGCCAGACGCGGCCGCCGGATCTCCCGGCCGACCGGGACCCGGCACGGCGGGCGCCGGCCCGGTGGACTCGCCGGGCCGCCCTGGATCCGCGGCCGCCAGCCCTTCCTTGGTGGACCCCTCGGGCCGCCGGTCGATTCCGGGGGCCGCCGCGGATCGGTCCGCCAGCCAGGATCCGGCGCTGTGGGCGCCTGTCCGGTGGGCTCGTCCGCTCGCCGCGGATCAGCTCGCCGCCCGGGATCGTCCGCGGGTGGCGTCCTGGTCGGCTCGGCTGGCTGCCGCGGATCCGCCGGTTGCTTGCCGAGGGCGGCCAGCGGCCGCCAGCGGTCGGTCAGGCGGCCGAGGTCGGGCGCCGGCGGCTGCTCCCCGGCGGGGCCGGGGGGCGGCTCGCGGCCCGCAGCCGGCGCAAGCTCGCCCGGCAGGGGCGAGCGGCGGGTGGGGCGGGAAGGCTCGTTGTCGGGCGGGTCGGCGGCAGGCTCCTCCGTGCGGCGCCCGTGTGCCGCGAACCAGTCGAACAGCAGCGGCGGCCGCTCTCCCGGCGCCGCGGCGGGGTCGAGCTCGTCCTGCGGCACCTTCTCGGGCGTGCCCGGCGATGCGGTGCGCGAGGGCAGATCGACCCGGCCCGGGAACCTGGCACCGGGAGCACCCGCGGCCGGCGGGGGCGCGGTGCCCGGGCGGGGCCGGGCCGGCAGGTCGCCCGCCGCGGCCGGCGGGGACGGCGTCCCCGGGCGGGGCCGGGCCGGCAGGTCACCAGCACCCGGCGGGGACGGCGTCCCCGGGCGGGGCCGGGCCGGCAGGTCGCCCGCGGCCGGCGGCTGGGGTGCGGTGCCCGCGCGTGGGCCGGCCGGAGGGCCGCTCACGGCCGGCGGCGGGGTGGGCGCGGCCGGGCGTGGGCGGACGGGCAGGTCGCCCGCTGGCGGCGGTGCCGTGGCGCCGGCCTGGTGGCGGCCGGAAAAGACGCCGCCGCGGCGGCCGTCCGCGCGGGGTGGGACGACCAGCTCGCGGAGCAGGTCGTCGAGCTGGAAGGGCCGGTACAGCACCCGGCAGGCCTTGTCGCCGTCGAAGGACCGGTCCCGCTCGCCCGGGACGAGCAGCACCACCACCCGGCCGGTGAACCACTCGCGGATCGACCGGTACGCGCCCCTGCGCAGGTCGGCGGGGAGGTCGAGCACGAGCGTGTCGGCGGCGGGGTCCAGCTCGCCGGGCCGGCCGTCCGGGGACTCGAACTGCAGCACCCGGTCCTCGGTGGGCAGCAGGCCGCGCAGCGCGACGGTGAGGCCCGCGTCCCGGGTGAAGAGCACGATCCGCCTAGGCATCCGGCAACCCGTCCAGCAGCGCCCTGAAGGGCTCCGTGTGACCGACCACCTCGCGCCCACCGGTCGGTGCGCCCACCGGCACGGCCCGGGATGGCGGGGTCCGCGCCGTCACCAGCTCCACGGTGGCTGGGCGGACGCAGCGGCGGAATGCCGTCGAGCTGGCACCGCGTCCCCCTCCGTCGTTCGGTGGCTCGCCGCCGGTGCTGGCTCGCTGGGGGAGGCCCGCACGGGCGTCGCGGCCCCGTCCACCGCCACGTGAGGGAAAGCCGGGACCGGCCTGAACCCGCCTATCTTGCCTGCACCCGCCGCCGGACGCCATTTTCGGTAAAGCCTGTCAGGCGACCCGAATAGCCAGGAAGCGCATGGATCGGAGCGACTCGACGCTGTCACGGCGCTCACCTAGGCTGCCATCCACGTCGAGCATGACGAGGAGGAACGCGGTGGACGTCCACGACGCGGCCCGGCGCTGGGCCGAGACCTGGGAGGCGGGCTGGCGGACCCACGACCTCGACGCCGTCGTCGCGCTGTACGCGCCGGACTGCGTCTACCGGTCGCACCCGTTCCGGCCTCCCAACCAGGGCCGCGCCGGCGCCGTCGCCTACCTCAGCAAGGCCTTCGCCACCGAGGAGGGCCCCGATCCCCACTTCACCGTCGTCGCCGTCGAGGGCGACCGCGCCGCGGTGGAATGGTGGTGCAGCGCCACCGACGAAGGCAGTCCGGTGACGCTTGCGGGTGCCTCGATGGTCCGCTTCGACGCCGACGGGCTGGTGGTCCAGGAGCACGACTACTGGAACCAGGCCGACAGCATCGAGCAGCCGTTCGACGGCTGGGGCTGGGGCACCCGAGCGACCTAGTAGCTCGTCAGCCGTGACTTGTGAGATGTGGGGTTTGGTCTCATGCTCGTGCGGTCGAGGGATACCGCCGCTGCAGGAGGCCGAAGGTGCGCAAGCGACACGT
>WNFZ01011394.1_pt1 | contig 11586 bp, 13 predicted proteins | sample 5400081 | NCBI WGS metagenome assembly WNFZ01 (sample SAMN13153365, study PRJNA577476) | soil metagenome | isolation source: 80 cm soil or saprolite under grassland replicate 1 | place: USA:California | collected 2016-06-15
CGAAGTTTTCTTTAAATGAGAGAAGAGCTGCCTAACGAGAGACGAGAAATGGCCTCAAAACGAAATAAAAATAGAGAAGAGTTGCCTAACGAGAGACGAGAAATGACCTCAAAACAAAATAAAGATAGAGAAGAGCTGCTTGAAGAGAGACGAGAAATGTCCAAACGAGTAAGGATAACACCCTATAAAAAATCTTGGTACTTATTTTCTCCTTATTTTCTCCTTAAAATGCTTACAATATACTTATCTTATATTTATTTTATACTTATTATTAAGAAAAGGGTCAAAAAATTTGATCAATACGAAACAATAAATGCACTTAAAAAACTCCTAAAATATATGCATTTTTTTCAATAATAGAAAATATAGAAACTGATTTGAAACTTATTTTCTACTTATATGAAACTTTATATATAAAATAAGTATGCATATTAATAATAAATTAAGGATTTTGTAATTTATCATCCGGTTGATGCATCGACCGTATCAAGTGATTTCATAATTCCGGCCAGAATTAAATGATCATCAAAAAATTGCCTTTTTTGGAAAATTTGTGTAACACAAAATTTGATTTTACTGAAAAACAAAATTGCCTTTTTTGGTTTGTATTACGTTACCTAATAATTCAAAAAGGAAATTTTGCCAGCATTATAAAATTTGACCAAAATTAAGCATATTATAAATAATGTGTGACAATTAGGATTTTTCACACCGAAAAATTCTCTGTCTCTAGAATAAATAGTAAAAATGAAAACTAGAAGGTGTGGTACAGGTGACAAATTATTCATATATGAAATCACATGACAAGATCGATCATCGACCGGACTTTTCCATAATAAATAAATGTTAATTCTCATAATACTTATTTTATACTTTTAAATTTTAATATCCATTTACCTATAATATACTTGTTTTATACTTATTTTTAATACTCTCAATATAATATACTTATATATTAATATTGTGTCTTGGATGACAATTTGCATTGAGTATACTGTATATATGTTGTGTCTCAGATCGATTCTTGCCTTAGATTAAAGTTCACACACTTCAGATTAAAATCGTCATGTGAGGTGCGTAAAGTGAAACATCGATCACCTGAGGTATATATGGGGTGAATTAGGTTCAAGCCATGCCAAAATATTACGGCACATTACACTGGTGTAATACCATTTTAATATGAATATTTGGTTCAAAATTTGGTGTAATATATTACATCATTACACCGCCTTAATGCCTAATTATCTAGAATAATTACACCCTCATGTGTAACCTGAGGTGTCTGAGATCTGAGGTAATTTTTTTTTAAAAAAAAAAATTTTATTTTTGCGTCTTTTTTTTTTTCCTTTAGAAACCAGTTAGAATGACCATTTAAACAGCAATTCAGTTTCTTTAAGGTAGGTACCAGTTTTCTTTATTTTTTCTTTTATATTTTCTTTTAGAAACATTATTAATTGTTCCTTTTTTTTCTTACAGAAACTGCTATTTGGAACGGCTATTTTGGATTTTTTTGAGGTAGGTGGTTGCTTTTTTTATATCTTTTTTTTATGTTTTGCTTTATAGGAACACTATTAACCATTCCTCTTTTTTTTTCTTTACAGGAACCTTCCAGAATGCCATTTGGAAGTTGGAATAGCAGGTAAGGGTTTTCTTTTGTCTTTCCTTTATGTTTTTTCCACTGGTCGAATGACAGGATATCGGGTTATGGCAAATTAAGAAATATCAGTAACATATCAGAAATCTGATATGGCATTGATATTATTAATTTTTTTTAAAAAATGCGTAATTATTATTCAATTATTTATGTTTGATTAAAGTTCGGTAATTGCGGTTGATCATATGACTTGCGAACTGATTTACTGATAATCTGATAATCTCTTCTTTTAAAAGAGTTTTAAAAAACAATTTTGTTTTTTAGGTTATTCATTTCTTTAGGAATGGTTCTTTGGCAGGCTTCCTAAACGATTTATCAAATGTAAGTTTTCTGGAGTGTATGGTAGTGTAATGGTATTATGAAATAAATACTAACACATTTCTTTTTTGTTTTAGGTTCTTCTTGGAACAGGATTTATGGTAAGTGGAGTATAGTGGTATTAACAGTGTCATGAAATAATACTAAAACCTTTCTTTTTTGTTTTTTAGGTTTTTAGACACTTCTTGGAATGAAATTCATGGTAAGTGAAGTAAGTGAAGTGTAGTGGCATTAATGGCGTTAGGAAATAATACTAACACCATTTTTTTTTGTTTTTTAGGTTCTTGGACATTTCTTGGATATGGGATTCGAAGGTAGGTGTAGTTGAGTGGAAGTGCAATGTATAATGGCATTAGGAAATAATACTAATGCCATTTGTTTTTGTTTTTTAAGTTCTTGTACATTTCTTTAATATGGGATTCAAAGGTAGGTGTAGTTGAGTGGGAGTGCAATGTACTGTACACTCGGTACTCAAAAATATCCGGCAAATTTTAATGATCGGTAAAATTGAAAAAAATTTATTATATTTAATAATAAAAAATAAAACAAATATTACTAAAATTCTAACATTATGAACTTTTCAAAAATACTATTAATATCGGGTAGGATACCCTTTGCTTTTAATTACAGCATGGACTTTTTTTGGCATGCTAGAAACTAAATTTTCCAAAAAATTTGAATCAATTTTGATCCACTCTTCCTGTAGCACCATAATAAGTTCATCAGTAGATTTTGGTCTTGGATCACGCTTACAGATATATCTTTCCAAATAATCCCATACATTTTTGATCGGATTCAAATCTGAACTCTGGGCTGGACACAGAAAAAAATCAATTGAATTTTCATTTTTCCAGTCCGTTATAATTTTTGCTCTATGGACAGGTGCATTATCATCCTGAAAAATATACTCATTTTCATTTCTAAGAGACACATAGAAAGGTAATAAATGCTCCTAGGTACTTCTTCGCATTAATATTTTCTCTAATAATTATTAATGGACTAACTTTATTATTAACTATTATACTAGAACCACCATGTTTAACTGTAGGTAAAAGACAATCAACATCGTATTTTTCTTTAGGTTTGCATCAAACCCAATGGTGAGAGTCATTTTATATCAAGACTTGTCGTTCCACACTACATTTTTCCATTCTTTTTCCCAGTTTTTCCTTTCTTTACTCCAAGACAAGCATTTAAGACGATTTTGTTCTAAAACCAAAGGTTTCCTTACCCCATTTCATAAAGATTACAACGTATAGTAGCAGTACTTGCAGATTTAAGTTCCATTTCATTGAATTTGTTAGTTAGGTCTTCAACAGACTGCTGCCTATCATCTTTAAGTAAGCGATTAAGGTGTTATTGATCAAGATCATTTATAATGGGTAATCTACCAGGCCGAGGATGATGACATCATCCCATCTTTTTTCCACTTATCAACGACATCATATACCATACTTCTTGGTATATTTAGGGTTTTAGAAATATTTGTAACATTGTGTAAGCCCTTATGAAGTCCAACAATTTCACCACATTCAAAAGGAGTGAGCTCACGAGTTTTTGGCATTTTTATACGAGAAAAGTATTTTGAAAAAAAATGAAATGTTTTTTTTTAGAAAATCTGTTATAATTTTTATTTAAAAAAAAAATATTTTTTTTGAATTTGGTGCTATCAGTGCTGATTTATGACCATTTAAAGTTAAGGATACATGTTAACAAATTATTTGATGATCGGCATTGCCAAATACTTTTGAGCACTGAGTGTATAATGGCATTAAGAAACAATATTAACGCCATTTTCCTAATTAAAACTAGTCTATCTGATCCATTTATATTATAGTAAAAAATCATATGATATAAAAAGTAATCACTCAAATTTATTTATAATTTATTTATATTATTAGAAAAATAGTACTTTTTTTTTTAATTAAATCTGTTTGCTTATTAGTAATATTATTTCCAATATCCAAAAAAGTTTATTAAGAAATTGATATTGTATATATATATAACTGAAGCCAAATGTTTGTATTTAAATATCCTCCCATTCAGAGTTATCATACATATTTTCTCTATCAAATATATAATATTGATTTTCCACTTTACTAAATCCTACACAATGGTCTATACATCGGACATCAATAAATTCTTTAGTACTAAATTGACTAAATGATTTGCATTCATTTTTTTCTTTAACTTTAGATGTTAATTGTATATATGCTAATATATTTGTTTTATTATTAAATTCATGTACAAAAAAAAATTCCACTTTACCATAAATAAATGATTTGATTAATTCTGGAGTTATATTACGTTGATTAGCAAAACGGTCAATTGTTCTTCTTATCTATAAAAGAATAAAAAAATTTTGTAACAAAAAAAGAAAAAAAATAAAACTTCAAATATTTTATTTATACCTGTACACAATAATTATTTCTTGCTTTAGAATTTTGTCTTTTAATCCATTCACTACTTATATAATGTCCATCAGCAGTTCGTAATCTTCCATATTTAAAACCTTTTGAATAAAGATCTAAATCCTAAATAAAACAATAATTATATTTCTATAATAAAAATAGAATATAAAAATTTATTAATACTTACAAGAGTAGATGCATGTCTAATATTTTTACCATTATAATATTTATACAAACGATTTGATTCAGTATCAATCAAATTATATTCTGTTGATGGCCAATATAACTCTTCTTCGTAATCATTTACACTAAATACCAGATTTGATTTCCATTCTTTTTCAATATTTTTGTAAAATATTGTTTTTGAAATATTATAGTATGGAAGATGAAAAAACTGTTCTAATAATAATACATTATTAGCTAAATTTTCATAAGGGTTTATTTTTGATTTAACAAGGGGTAATAGCATTCCACAAAGTCGTTCCATAGGAAATTGCCAATAGCACCAGCAAGGACCACAATACCTAACACAATCAGTTATATGCAATAAGTAATGAAAATTAATCCGGCATGCAGATAATCGTCTGACATCATATTTATAATATTTTCTGTTAATATTATTAAATAAATTAAATTAATATTTTATATTTGAAAAAATATATAATATGAATTTCAATTACCTTTCATAATCTTGATAAAAGTTTTTAAGCAAATTTTGTAATTCATCAATTTGATCATAATAAATTTCAGGTTGTAAACTTATTTTAACAGCTTTAACAAAATCAATCCATCCTTTTAATTCTCTAATATTAAAAAAAATAGATTAAATTTAATTTTTAATATTTTTTATAAATTATAATTAATATAAATATATTTACCTTTCATTAAAATATTGTTGTAATAAAGGTAAAGAAAATAATGTGATCCAATTACGCCATTCTACTGCTTTAAAGCCATTATGATGTTTATAAATATCACGAGGTGGACGTCCTATTTCACTTGGCATATCAGTTTTCATTTTATATAATTGTCTTCCAATATTTTCCCATTGTACTTTTGAAAGTTCATAATCATTAGTTTCTGATAAATCTTTAAAAAATTTTTGTGCCCAATGTTTAAACATTTGAGGTGCAACATTTTCAAAATATGAATGCATTATATCAATAGGAAATGACCAGGGAAATTTAATGCTCTTTAATTTTAACAATTCACTCATTCCTTTTATACCTATTAATATTGTGTTTAAAATTAATATTAATATATATTATATAAACCAACTAATTAAATATAAAATGTTATTACCATTCAATTTGATTTTTTCATCTTTAATTGCTTTATTTTCTTCATTTTCAATCTCATTCATAATACTAATTGTTTCCTCATGAGTTCGTAATATTAAAGGTGAATTAGATTTAGGATAATATACATGTCGATTAGTTTGATGATATACACCTTCAATTTTACAAAATCTGCAGCCTTTATAAGAGTTATGACCACATAAATTAAGAGATTTACTTAAGGCTGGAATATCACCGGTCCAAGTTAAAACATGTGCTCTTAAATTAAATTCTTTTTTTGTAATTCCATCAATACATGGAATTCCTTCTAAAAAAAAAAAAATTTTCATTAAAATTATTTTTTTTTAAAAAAAAATGATTATAACAATTTGTATCATCATACCTTCAAGATTTTGTAATTCAGATACTAATGGAAACAAAAATGAGTTAAAATTTTTTGGTGAATGTGGTCCTGGAATTATCATTGTAATTAATAGATTTTCTTTTTTAACTCGTATATTTGGATTAAGATTATTATTTAAAAATAAAATTATCCAACAATCGTCAGATTTCTGCTTAAAAATTTGAAAACCATCACAAGTTCCTGATAGCGCAATATCTCTTTCATCAGTAAAAAATCCATTATTTAATAAATCTTTATAAAGTCTTAAATAAATAAAATTAAAAAAATCAGAAATCAAATTATGAGCCAAATAAATTAAATGAAATATTAAACATACTTTCCATCAAATATATCGCCATATGTATCCAGATTTTCTTTTTCCGTTAAATATTTACTTCTATATTGAAATTCTACTGCTCGTTCTTTATTGGAATATTGAATTTTTAATCTTTCTTGCAATGAAAAAAAGAAAGTACTATTTACTGGTTTATTTTCAATAAACCAGTTTTCATTACACATAGGACATTTAAGAAGATCTTTGTATTGTTGTGTGAACATTATGCAGCTATTTTTACATGTATCATAAAGAACTGGAGAAATTTGAACAATATCATGTATTTTTTTCTTTAATTTAAAAATTGATAAATTTAATCCCACATCTTTTAATATATTATTAAATGCTGCATCAGATAATGAATGATTAACTTTAGTATATAAAAGACGTAATCCTTTAATGAAATTTTCTTTTAAAAAATAAAAAATAAATTTGATTAGAAATATAATTGAAAATATAGATAAATAAATGGAATATATACCATCTATAGGTAAATTCAGATTATCATCATACTCAGAATCACTTTCAATTTCTTCAGACATTTCTGAAACATCATATTCAGAAGCATCATATTCAGAATTACTTTTAATTTCTTCAGATATTTCAGAAGTATCTTGTAATGCAAGCAGCTTTTGTTCTGGTATCATTTCTGAAAAAAATAATTCATCACTTTCCACATAATTCTCTTTTAATACATTTTGTTCAATGATATTTAAGAATGTAGTATCTTGAATTTTTCTTTTTTTCTTCTTCCTTTGTTCATTATCACTGTTATCAATTGAATCATACTCATTAGTTTTTTTTGATTCTTCTGAACTTAATGATTCTTCTGAACTTAATAATTCTTCTGAACTTGAGTACACATTATTTAGTAAAGAATTTTCCTTTTTTTGATGTTTTATAAAGGTTTTTTTCATTTTTAAAAAACATCCTGCACCATCTTGAGACGAATTTTTACACTTTCGACAAGTACAAAATAAATCCATTTTAATCAAAGTACAATTTTATGACTGAAAAATTTGTAAGAAGTTGAAGTTTTGATGGTATTGATGTATACCGGTTTAATGCATTATGCATTGTTGTACGACTCTAAATATCTTGATCCGCAGCTGCAGTATAATTATAAAAAAAACCTATCACAACTCCAATGTTCTTAGGTCATCCAAATTGTAATCCCTTTAAATTATTATATTTCTGTTAAAACAAACACATTTTGAGAATTGAGGTTGATAAATTGAAAAAATGAATCTTGGGTTGAAGAAGATAATGGTAATTTTAAAACCTTGTTCTTTACTGGAATGTATGTTTCTTCACATTTTTGTCTGTTTTATTTTATTTTATTCTAATGCTACTTTCTTTTATCTTTAATTATGATTTGTGAGATGATCACCACATTTTTTACAAGCGATCTTAGTAGCATCTTTAATATTTGCGATAAAGATAATTAATCTTTTTTGGATAAACTTTTTTAACAGCCGTTTTCAAGTTTTTTTGATAAAAAGACATGTAACCATTAGTAATCGTTTTTTTAAAAAAAAGATTATATAATTTGTATATTCGGTCTATTTATTAATTTAAGGAAGGAGCCAAATAATTACATTTTTGGTTAGAGATTGCATTTTATTAAACAAAATTCAGCCATATCCAGTTTAATTACAAAAATCCATATTCGCAGCTATTATTTTACCAGTTAAAAATAAATAAATAAATAAATTAATAAAAAATTTGTAAATTTTTATTTAAAAAAAAATGGAGTGAGTGCTGGGAAAAGGGAAATTGATTACTTTATAACAAAGTTAGTAGTTTGTCTTCATTATAAGGAAATTCATTAAAAATGATAAATCTAAGAACAAATAATATCCGCATTCCAAAAAAGATCAATTGTACTAAAAAAAGTAATTAAATAACAATTTTAAAAGCAGATCAATTTAACTAGTCACCTCATAAACTCATATTAACAATGTCTTTGCAATTTGCATAATTCCTAAATCAGAATAATATATATATTTATAATTTGTAAAAAAAATTTATTTTGCAATTGGACATTAAAAAAAAATTATAGTCCAACCCCAATTGGACATTAAAAAAATTATAGTCCGACCCCAATCGGACATAAAAAAAATATAGTCCAATCCCAATTGGACATTAAAATTATAGTCCAACTCCAATTGGACATTAAAAAAATTATAGTCCGACCCCAATCGGACATAAAAAAAAAATATAGTCCAATCCCAATTGGACATTAAAAAAAATTATGGTCCAACCCCAATTGGACATTAAAAAAATTATAGTCCGACCCCAATCGGACATAAAAAAAAATATAGTCCAATCCAAATTGGACATTAAAAAAAATTATGGTCCAACCCCAATTGGATATTAAAAAAAATTCTGGTCCAACCCCAATTGGACATTAAAAAAAATTATGATCTGATCCCAATCAGATATTAAAAAAAAATTATATTTAAAAAAAAAAAAAATTGGTGACGACCCAAAAAAATTTTTTTAACCAGCCCAAAAATTGATAAACTAAAAAAGGTTAATTTAAATTAAGTTTTTAAATTTTAAATAATTAGTAACTAATTATTTCAAAGTTTTACTTACAAAAAAAAATTTTTTTTGCCCGATTCATCAGCCCATCTCAAATACTAAAAACTGAAAAAAAATTAGTAAACTAGTTATTAAATTTCAAGTAATTAATAACTAATTATTTCAAAGTTTTACTTACAAAATTATAAAAAAAAAATTTTTTTTTCCCGACCCAACCCATCCCAAATACTAAAAACTGAAAAAAAATTAAAAAAATTAGTAAACTAGTTTTTAAATTTTAAGTAATTAATAACTAATTACTTTGAAAATTTTACTTACAAAATTAGAGCCAAGGCTCTTTATTAGAAGTACATGTGCAATCTTTTGCCTGGTGAGATTTGCTTTTCTAGCAATTTATACAATATCTTTTGTAATTATCTGGAATATGACTGCAGTTGGAAACCCAATGGTTTTCACTACAGTAAATACAGGATACTTTAGATATTTTAGATACGCCTATTTTTATAATTTTTAAAATTTTTATTAAATAATTAGTTTTTTATTTCGGAAAGATTATTAAGATTAAGTAGCCTACTTGTAAACAGCGTAAAATTTATTATTACCAGGCTGTTGCTGTTGCTGTTGTTGTTGCTGTTGCTGTTGTTGTTGCTGTTGCTGTTGCTGTTGCTGTTGCTGTTGCTGTTGCTGTTGCCTTTGTCTTGACCGCTGTTGCTGTTGTAACAGTGGTTGCTTTTGCTTTTGCTGGTGCAGTTGTAACGGAGACTGCCTTTGCCTTTGCTGCTGGTGCAGTTGTGGCGGTCGGTGATATGTTGTTGTTGCTGCTGCTGCTGTTGTTGTCGTAGTTGTTGCTGCTGCTGAGCTTGTTATTGCTGCTAAGCTTGTTGCTGCTGCTGTTGCTGCTGAGCTTGTTGTTACTGCTGAAGAAGTTGTTGCAGCTGAAAACATTGTTGCAGCCGAGGTTGTTGTTGCTGCTGCAGCTAATTATAAAATAGAAATTTTTATAAATAGTTAAATATATTTTATATAAAATAATAAATATTTACCAATCCCAAATGATGATGATCTGAATGGCGACATAAATGCAGGTCCAAAGGCAGGTGTCCCAAATACTGGACTATTTATTACAGGTTAAAAAAAGAAACATTTTTATAATTAAAGATTTTTCTTTTTATTTATATTTTTATATTAATTATTTTACTTACTATGAATTATTATAAATCGTATTAATAGTCTCCTTATGAATTTTTCTAATTCCTTCACTAAGTTCCTGCGAGGAAATTTTAAGTGTTTTTAAAACCAACTCTTCAGTTTTTTCACGATTTTTTCTTTTTCGATTATTTATTTTTTATGAAAAAATTGGAATTATAGGTATAGCGGGAGAGAAAAGATTTTTTTTTATAAAAAAATGAAAATATTAAAAACTCGTAATAAATACTAAAAAATTATCATTAAATTTATTAAATTCTTTCTCTATCTAAAATATAATACGGTACGGAAAAAAAACTCTATAGTGTTTGGAATGGCTGTTGCTCTAAATTATCTTGATCCTTCAAATGAAGTTATAGAAAGAATGAACAATTTTCTTGAAAAGATGCAGACTCAGAGTGTGAAGAATTGTGAAGTAGAGAATTATAACCATTTATATTAGTTTTATAACTTTATAATCTATCTAATATAAAATTATAACGACTGTATAATTAAAACTTTATAAGAAAATATTATTAAAGAATTAGATATTCTAGGAATTATATTTTATTTATTATATAATAGAAGTATTTAATTTAAAGCTAAATTCTAATGCTATAATAACATATATCATTAACTAATTATAATAGAACTTATCAAATATAAGGTCCGTTGGGACCTATTTAAAAAGCATTTAAAAAAAATGGTTTAAATGTATTTACCAAACACTTATATTTTTTATTCTTTAATACTTATTAACTAACGAAAAAATAAAATAAACTGGATAAACCAAATGAAATAAGGTAAATGGTAATAAAGTATCAGAAAAACCATAAAGAATTTTTTCATTTCCCCACACTGTGATGCTATAAATATGCACGATATCCTCTATCTCTTGAAAAAAAAAAATTAAAAATATCAAAATAAAATTTTACAAATTTCCGACATCATGAACTACTTCATTTATACACATTAACAGATCGGAATGATTATCTTCCAAGCCACCAATCTCTTTTGTTATATTGGAGACCTCCTGCGAAATTACAGAAATCATGTTACAGATTTCAAAATACTACTCTGTCTCAATGGCCTTGAATTGCTTGCGTTTATTGCAGGAGACTTTCATGTTGGACTTTCTATGACCTGTCAGTTACTTAAACTTAGAAATTTTTGACAGATACTCTTACAAAAGCTATATTGGGTTTACCTGTTCAGAAAACTGACAAAGTCAAACAAACAAAGAGACCTATCAAGATCTTAGTTCTGCAGAAATATTGAATCTGGTAGAGTATAATAACAGTAAAGAAGAATACCAAATTGTCATCATAACCTTTATTTTCTATCTTTTGAATTCTAAAGACATCGCATACTGCTCCAGATGCATTTACAAAGATACTCATTTGTCCTCATATTTTTTCTCTTCTTTTCATTGCTGTTATTAACATTACTTTATCATC
>WNFZ01005532.1_pt1 | contig 11582 bp, 11 predicted proteins | sample 5400081 | NCBI WGS metagenome assembly WNFZ01 (sample SAMN13153365, study PRJNA577476) | soil metagenome | isolation source: 80 cm soil or saprolite under grassland replicate 1 | place: USA:California | collected 2016-06-15
CCGGGCCATCATGAAGTCGACCGCGCCGAGGACGTCCTGCCACATCGCGGCGACGTCCCGTTGACCCTCGGAGCAGCCGGCCACCCCACCGGGGCAATAGCCGCGGAAGTCGAAGGTGAGGACGGTGAACCCGTTCTGGGCCAGGACTCGGGCGAACGCCCACCACGAGGTCTGGTCGGCCGGGAACATATGGGCGAGGACCACGCCGACCTGCCCGTCACCGAACACCCTCCCCGCGAGCTGGACCCCGTCCGGCGATCGGAAGCTGACCGCCGTGGACGCAGCGATGTCGGCGTTCCGCTCCTCCTGCCGGGAGCGTGCGCACCCCACGGCCGCGGTGGCCAGGGCGAGGGCGAGCGCCATGGCGCGCAGGACTTCGGCCCGGCCCGCCCCCGACGCCGGCACGGCCGGGCTCCCCCTCCCTAGCGGCCCTGCTGCCGACGCTGCCAGCGGGTCTTCTTCAACAGCTTCTTGTGCTTCTTCTTCCGCATCTTCTTGCGACGCTTCTTGATCAGTGACGGCACGAGCGTCCCTTCGTCGTCATTCGGAGCCGAACACGTTCCGGAGGTCCACGCGCTTGGCGCGGTAGCTCTCCTCCAGGCGAACGGAGCCCAGTCTAAGCGCCTTGGGCCCCTCTGCCACGGGCGAGATGAGGCGCAGCACCCCATCCTCCGGCCCGTGCTCGAGGTAGCCGATGCCGAGGTATCCGCCGTCGCCGTCGGACAGGCCGACGAGCATCCGGTCCAGATTGGCCAAGTTGAACATCGGAGGAAGGGCCGGCATGAACACGGTCGGCTTCACCCGCCACCGGTGGAGCTCCGCGGAGAAGTACCGGCGCATCGCGGACTCGCGGTTCTCCGCCCGCTGCTCCACGGAGGTGGGCACGACGTCGGGATGGACGCCGAGCGAGACGACCTCGGTGGAGAAGAACCGCTGGATCACGCCGAGGAGGGGCTGGAGCTCCTCGCCACGCTGAAGGCCGACGACGAGGTCGGGCCGAAGCATCTCGACCTTGTGGTACTTCAGGACCTGGCCGGAGATCCCCGACACGAGTCCGCCCGAGTCGACGACGAGGAGGTCCGCTCCTTCGTCGCGAGCTCGCTGAGCCAAGGCGACCACCCCGGTGACGACGGGCAGCAGGTGTCCCTGCGGCGACGTGGAGCCGACGAACGACAGCGCGTCGGCCGTCCCGAGGGCATCGGGTTCGAGATCCCCGACCGCGCGCACCGTCTTCAGCGTGATAGTGGCGGGTGGACCCACGGTCTTTTGCCCCACGTCCGCGTCCACGAACGCCGAGGGGCGCCCCGCATCCACCCCGGCGCGAAGAAGCATCCGGGACAGCGTGGACTTGCCGGTGTCGAGCCCGCCAACGAGCAAGACCGTGCGCTTCTGGCGCACCGCGCGTTCGACCAGCGCCTCGTGCTCGTTCACCTTCGCCTCCGCGTGGGGTGGTCTGGCCCCTCCCCGGAGGCCCCGTTCCGTGCGTGCGCGAGCGTGTCAGTCCGCCCGGGGTCCTCCTCCCGGGGTGGGCGGATGGGTGGCCATAGTGGAGATTCGCTCGGGGCGACGCGCCCCGATCACGCGTACGAACCGTGCCTCGGAGAAGGGATCAAGCTCCAATGTGGAGCGAATTCTACTCAGTCGGCGAGACGGGCCACGATGGCCTGGTAGCAGGGCCAATAGGCGTCGGGCTGAACGTTGTCGTCCATGACGATCACGGTGTCCGTCCGGCCCTGCGCCCTGGCCACGAGGAGCGCGGGGTCGTTCACGTCGGCGATCGACAGGGTCTCGACGCCGGCCTCGATCGCGGCCCCGGCGAACCCGTGGTCGGCGAACACCAGGTCCGGCCGCACCTCACCGAGCATCCTGGCCATGGCGTCGCCCCGGTGCGTGTGGCGGGCCGAGGCCCGGTCGGTGAGGAGGGCGACCCCTTCCAGATACCGAACCTGCCACCCATGACGGTCATCTGCGTCGCGCCATGCCACCCCCTCGTACGGCCTGAGCAGCTCGACGCCGCGAGACGCGAGCTGCCGCCCCACCCCGGTGTACAGGTGGGCCAGGCCGACCGGATGCCCGGTGGCCAGGATCACGCGCTCGCCCCGCGCGCATGCCCCGGCCAGCCGACGCCCAACCGCCTCGCAGGCTTCGATCACGAGCTCGGGATCGACGGGAACCGGTCCCGTCGTCGCGTTCGGATCGGGTGTGAAGCCCGCGGCCCGGCCCACGAGCCCCAGCACCTCCGGTGGTGTGAACGCCCCCGGCAGGCCGGTCAACCCGAACTGCTTGTCGAGGTCCCCCTCGCACAGCAGCCGGATATTACGCAGCACGTTGTCGAGGGGATGGCTGAGGGAGGGGCCGGCGATCCGCCCCTCAAGGAGGCCGCGCACCAACTCCTCACGGTCGCGAACCCGCCCGGTCCACCGTTCGTCGATCGCGGGCAGCTGCGCCGCATGGGATTCGATAACGTCCATCCATAGCAATCGTAGGGGGCGTACGCGTGAACGACTTCTCACTGGAGGGGCAGGTCGCTGTGGTCACGGGCGGGGGCCGGGGGATCGGGCGGGCCATCGCGCACGCCTTCGCCCGCGAGGGGGCCGACCTGGCCCTGGCCGCCAGGACGAAGGAGCAGATCGAACGGACGGCCGAGGAGGTCGAGCAGCTCGGCCGGCGGGCGGTGCCGATCGTGGTCGACGTCACGGACGAGGACGCCGTACGAGATCTGATCGAGAGGACCGTTCAGGAGCTCGGCACGCTCGACATCCTGGTGAACAACGCGGGCGCCGCGCCGTTCATGGCCCCGTTCACAGAGACCAGGGCCGAAGGGTTCGAGAAGTACTTCCGGATGAATTTCTTCTCCGCGGTGTACGGGATGCGAGCGGTCGCGCCGGTCCTGCTGGCCAAGGGCTCGGGCTGCGTGCTGAACGTCGCCTCCATCGACGGGTTCACCGTCGAGGTCGGCCTGGCGTACTACGGAGCGGCGAAGGCCGCGATCATCAACCTGACCAAGGCCACGGCGCTCGAGTGGGCACCGGCGGGAGTACGGGTGAACGCGATCGCCCCGGGCTGGATCGACACCCAGATGAACCAGCCCGAGCGGGACGACCCGGAGGCGGAGGCCCGGATCCGGTCCAACATCCCCCTCGGGCGGTGGGGCCGTCCACAGGACATCGCAGCGGCCGCGCTGTATCTCTGCTCCCCCGCGGCGTCCTTCGTCACCGGCGAGGTGTTGGTGGTCGACGGCGGCCAGAGCGTCACGAGCGCCAGGGAGCCGTGAGATGGAGCTCCGCGGGGCCGTGGCGGTGGTGACGGGTGCCTCGTCGGGGTTCGGCGAGCTCACCTCGAGGTTTTTGGCGAAGGAGGGAGCGGCCGTCGTGCTGGCGGCGCGCCGCGCGGAGCGGCTGGAGACCGTGGCCTCCGAGATCGAAGGACGGGGGGGCCGGGCCCTCGCCGTGCGGTGCGATGTGACTGAGGTCGCCGATCTGCAGGGGCTGCGCGACCGGGTGCACGAGGCCTTCGGGCGATGCGACGTCCTGATCAACAACGCGGGCATCCCCGGCGGTGGACGGTTCGAGGACCTGTCGCTCGAGCAGATCGAACAGGTCATCCGGGTGAACCTGCTCGGCGTGCTGGTCTGTACGAAGGTGTTCCTCCCGATGATGCTCGATCGGGGGGCAGGCCACATCGTGAACGTGGGGTCCCTGGCCGGACGGTATGCCGCCCCCGGCGCGTCGGTGTACTCGGCGTCCAAGCACGGCGTCGTGGCGTTCTCCGAGGCCCTGTACTACGAGCTCGCCCCGCGCGGCATCCTCGTGACGAGCGTGAACCCGGGCTTCGCCGCAACCGAAGGGTTCCCCCAGGGCCGGTTGCCCTCGGCGGTCGTCATGCGGGCAGACAAGGTGGCCAGGGTCATCGTGGACGTCGTGAGGCAGGGGAAGGCACCCGAGGTGTCGGTGCCGCGGGGCATGAGTCTGTGGCAGGCCTTCCGGGTCCTCACGCCACCGCTCTACCGGTGGGGAGTGCGCACGGCCACGAGCCGGCTCGGAACCACGCCGGCGAAGTCGCAGGGGTAGGTTCCGCGTATGGCGAGGGCCCGGTTCACGGCGAGGCTCCGGCCCTCGGGCCGTGGGGCCGGCGGGCACCTGGTCGACGTGCCGGACGAGGTCGTCGCCGCGCTCGGCGGCAGGGGCCGCATCCCGGTGCAGGCGAGCTTCAACGGCATCCCGTACCGCGGCTCCATCGTGAGGATGGGCGGCGTGATGATGCTCGGCGTGACCAAGGCCATCATGGCCGAGGCGGGAGCCGGACCGGGCGATGTCCTCGATGTCGTGGTCGAGAACGACGAGGCCCCTCGCGAGGTCGAGGTTCCGCCGGAGCTCACCAAGGCGTTGAAGCGGAGCCCGGCGGCCAGGGCCGTCTGGGATGGGCTCTCATTCAGCCATCGTCGCGAGTACGTCGGCTACATCGTCGAAGCCAAGAAGGAGGAGACGCGCGCCCGGCGCGTCGAGAGGACGATCCAGGCCCTCACCGAGCGCACCACCACATAGATCGGCATCCGCCCGCCGCGGCGACGCTTCACCCGACCGGGCTTCCGAGTCTGTGGATCTTGATCATGTTCGTGTGCGCCCGCCCGAACGGCGAAGCCGCCACCAGGACCACGAGCTGGCCGTCGGTGGCCGCGCCGGCGGCCCGCAGCCCCTCGTCCATCAGCGCGATCATGTCATCGGTGTCATCCGGCGCCGCCGCGGGGAGCGGCCGCACCCCCCACCGGATGGCCAGTGCCCGACGCACGGCCGGATCGGGGGCGAACGCGTAGATGGGGACCGGGGGCCGCTCGCTCGACAGGAAGGCTGCGGTGCGACCCGTCCGGGTGAAGCACGACACCGCCACGACGTCGGGGGCGTCCCCCGCGATCTGCGACGCAGCGTGAGCGGCGGCCGCTCCCTCGTCGGCATGCGTACAGGCCGGCCGGCCCGCTCGGAAGCGCGAGCCCCGCTCCTCCGCCACCTCGGCGATGCGCACGGCCGCCGACGCCGCCTCCACCGGGAACTCGCCGATGGCCGTCTCGGCCGAGAGCATGATGGCATCGGCCCCGTCGAGGACTGCATTCGCCACGTCGGTCGCCTCCGCTCGGGTGGGTCGAGACGCGTGGGTCATCGATTCCAACATCTGGGTGGCCACGATGGTCGGACGGGCGGCCCCACGCGCCGCGAGCAGGATCTCCTTCTGGACGATGGGGATCTCTTCCATGGGGAGCTCGACACCCAGGTCGCCGCGGGCCACCATCACGGCGTCGGCCTCCACCAGCACCTTGTCGATGTCTTCAACAGCTGGCTGGGTCTCGATCTTCGCCACGATGGGGAGCGCGCGGGCGCCCATCAATGCACGGAGGCCGGCCACGTCGGCGGCGCTTCGGACGAACGACTGCGCGACGAGATCGACGCCGAGGTCGAGGGCGGCGGCGAGCGCCTCTCGGTCCCGGTCCGTGATGGCCGGGAGCTCCAGCCGCTCGGCGGGCACGTTCACCCCCGCCCGGGCCCGGATGGAGCCGGCCCGAACGACCTCGGTCACCACCTCGTCACCCTCCACATCGCGCACGATCAACTCGACGGCCCCGTCGGCGAGAAGGATGCGGTCGCCCGGCCGAATGTCGCGGGCCAGTCCCTCGTACGTGACCGAGGCACCCCAGGCGCCCCCGGCGCCGCCGGCCCGGCCGCCCGGCCGGAGCACGAACCGGGATCCGGCCGACAGCGCAAGCGGCTCGGTGGTGAGGTCGCCGAGCCGGATCTTCGGGCCGGGAAGGTCGGCCATCACGGCGAGGTCGCTCCCCAGCTCCTCGCGGACCGAGCGCACCACCTGCACCCGCTTCGCATGGTCCTTCGGGTCGCCGTGGGAGAAGTTCACCCGGAACACGTCGCACCCCGCCTCGGCTAGGGCCCGCACGCTGTCGCCCGCCTCGGTCGCCGGCCCGAGGGTGCACACCAGCTTCGCGCCGGGCACACTCACGGCTCGAGCCCCAAGTCGGGGAAGACCGTCGCTCGCACCAGGCGGATCACGCCTCGAGTCTCCGTGTCGGGGCGCCCATCGGGCAATGGGGCCTCGGAGAACGTCACCGGGACCTCGCCACGGACCGCGCGCTCCGCCTCCTCGATCCAGGACTCCGGGAGGTGGTCGGGGAGCTCCGCGTCGCACATCTCGGCGAAGTACAGGGTCCACGCGCGGGGGACGACCCTGGCCCACTGATAACCGCCGCCGCCGGTGGCCACCCACCGGCCACCCGCGGCTTCGTGGGCCAGCTCGTGCATGACGGCGGCCGCCTCGCGGTAGGCCCGGGTGGTGAGGAGAAGATGGGCGAGCGGGTCGGTCTGGTGCGTATCGCACCCGAGTTGGGTGACCAGCACATCGGGACGCCACCGTCGAACGAGCGGCGGCACGACCTCCCCGAAGGCCTCCAGCCAGGCGTGGTCACCGGTTCCCGGAGGGAGCGGCACGTTCACCTTGGTCCCCTCGGCCTCACCCGCTCCGCGCTCGGAGACGAACCCGGTCCCCGGGAACAGGTACTCCCCGGATTCGTGGATCGACACGGTGAGGACTCGGGGGTCGGTGTAGAACACCGCTTGCGGCCCGTCGCCGTGGTGGACATCCACGTCCACATAGGCGATCCGCTCGACACCGTGTCGCAGGAGCCAGGCGATGGCCACGGCCGGATCGTCGTAGACGCAGAACCCGGACGCTCGCGACGGCATGGCGTGATGGAGCCCTCCGGCGGCGTTGAACGCGTGATCGAGCGTACCCTCGACGACCTTCTGCGCCGCCACGAGCGAGGCCCCGACCACCAGGGCGCCCGCCTCGTGCATCCGGGGGAAGATGGGGTTGTCGCCGGGCCCGTACCCGAAGCGCGACCAGTCGCCGGGCTCACCGTCACCCGCTCGCTTGGTGGCGTCGATGAATTCCGGCGTATGGACCAGGCCGATCTCCTCGTCGGTGGCGGTCCGGCAGGGCAAGGCCTGCACCGTCGGCCGATCGAGCAGGCCGAGGTGGCGGATCAGGTCCCAGGTGAGCAGGACACGTTGCGGGCGGAGGGGATGGCCCGGCCCGTGGTCGTAGATCCGAGCCTCCGGGCAGAGCACCAGGCCGGCCCGGCCACTCATGTCACCGAGGGGACACCGCGGCGACGGTATCGATCGCGGCCTCGGTCCGCCCCACGGCGAGGGCGCACTCGTCGTCGGTGATGACGAACGGCGGACCGAGCATCACGAGGTCGCCATCGGTCCCATCCACGTGTCCGGTACTCGAGTACAGGAGGAGCCCGAGGCCCCTGGCCGCGGCCACGACGCGCTCTGTGACCTGGTCGCTCCGGGCGAACGGAGCCTTGGTGGCACGATCGGCCACCAGCTCGATCCCGATCATCAGCCCGAGCCCGCGCACGTCGCCGACGACCGGGCTGTCCGCAAGAGCCGACGTGAGGTCCTTCAGCAATCGCTCACCCTGGGCCCGGCTCGCCTCCACCAGGTTCCCCTCGCGCAGTCGCCGAAGCACCGCGGCGGCCGTCGCCGCGCCGACACCGTTGTGCGACCACGTGAACCCGTGAACGAAGCCCTTCTGCCGGACCGCGTCGAACACCTCCCCGCTCGCCGCGGCGAAGCCGAAGGGGAAGTACCCGCTCGTCGACCCCTTCCCGCAGACCAGGACGTCCGCCTTGACGTCCCAGTGATCGAGGCCGAACCACGTCCCGGTCCTTCCGAAACCGGTCATGACCTCGTCGGCGATCAACAGGACGCCATGGCGACCGCACACCTCTGCCACCGCAGGCCAGTAGTCGTCGGTGGGGACGGCGGCGGCCAGGGTCGCGCCCGACACGGGCTCGGCGATGAACGCAGCGACGTTGCCCGGACCGATGTCGCGGATGGCTCGGTCGAGGGCCTCGGCGTGCCGCGCGCCGCAGGCCTCGGGATGGACGGAGATCGGGCAGCGATACTCGTACGCCGCCTCGACGTGGGCGAACCGGCCGAGCCACGGTGCGTACGGCTTCCGCAAGATCTCCTTGCCGCCTGCGTCGAGCCCGGCGATCGTGCTCCCGTGGTACGACCCCGCACGCCCGATGACGACGGCCCGGTCCTCCCCCCTGGCCAGGTGGTACGAACGCGCCAGTTTGATGGCGGTCTCGACGGCCTCGCTTCCACCGGACACGGGATAGATCCGGGCCTCGTCCACCGGAAGGAGGGGGGCGAGGTCCTCGGCGTAGGACTCGAGCGCCTCGGTGGTGAACGCCGTGCCGTGCACGTAGGGAAGGCGGGCGGCCTGGTCGGCCATGGCCTCGACCACCGCTTGATCTCCGTGTCCCACGTTCACCACGATGGCCCCGCCGGCCGCGTCGAGGTAGCGCCCGCCGCCGGCATCCTCGATCCATACGCCCCGTGCCCGGACGGCAACGGGGAGATCGCGGGACAGGACCCGGTGGAACACGCGGCTCGTTGGCGTCATGACGCGACGCCCTGAGGGTCGAGCTCCTCACGGATCAGCCGGAGCTCCTCCTCGGTGGGGGGAGGGGTCTCGGCCAGGTCGGGGGCGACCGTCGGCTCCCAGGCCATGTTCTTGCGGACCTCCTCCAGGGTCACGCCGGGGTGCAGGCGTGCCAAGGTCATCTCGCCGGTGCCCTCGTCGAACCGGTACTCCGCCAGGTCGGTCACGACCACCGTGGGACCGCTCCCCCACCAGCCCCGCCGGCGATCGTGCTCCGGGTCGCCTGAATGCCCCGGCGAAGTTCGAAAGTCGAGCTTCTCGACGAACGACCGCCGTCCCTGCCGCATGATCACGAAGACCTTCTTCGCGTTGATGGCGATCTCGCACGCTCCGCCCGAGCCCGGCAGACGGACCTTCGGCCTCTCGTAGTCGCCGATCACCGTGGTGTTGATGTTGCCGAACCGGTCGATCTGGGCGGCGCCCAGGAACCCCACATCGACGAGCCCGGCCTGGAGGTAGAAGGCGAACAGCTCGAACATGCTGCACACCGCGGTGGAGCCGGAAACCAGCGTCGGGTCCCCGATCGAGAGCGGCAGCCGCCTGGGAGCGGCACCGAAGACGCCCGACTCGTACACCAGGTCGAGCTGCGGCGCGACCGTGCGCTTGGCCAGGTTGCAGACGATGTTCGGAAGGCCGATGCCCACGAAGCACACGCCCCCGCCGGCCAGCTGACGGGCGCTGGCCACGATCATCATCTCGGACTTCGACCAGCGAAGGTCCCGCTCGCCGGTACGGTTGCCGCCGGCGTCGTCATCCTTTGTGGTCACGCGTACTCCCCGTAGTTGACCTGGCCCGACGGCGCGTCGCCGGGGCGAAGCGAGTCCCACCGCTCGGCCCCCAACTTCTCCACGTAGTCCCGGTGGGTCTCCAAGCCGACCACCCATTCCTTCAGCCACGCAGCCAGCGCCTCGGGGTCCCGCGACGTCGCCTCCCAGTCGAGATAGAACCGGTTGTCTCGGTCGTAGTAGCCCTGCGCGTAGCTCGGGTGACAGGCGAACGGCTCCTCCACCACGGCGTCGACGATGAGCCCGGGAATGACGGTGCGGTTGGGATCCGCACGAACGACCGACTCGTCCACGACCTCCTCGCACACCACGACGACACGCTTCGCCGCGAAGGCGGCCTCCTTCTGGCATCCGAGCAACCCCCAGATCTGGGCGTTGCCGCTGGCGTCGGCCCGCTGCGCATGGACGATCGCGACGTCTGGGTTGAGCGGGGGCACGGCGTAGACCTCGGTGTCGTCGTACGGCGAGGCGATGGGGACGATCCTCGGGTTCACCTTCGGGATGTCGCTCTCGTAGTAGCTGCGGATGGGGAAGAACGGGAGGTTCGAGGCCCCGGCCACGTACCGGCACACCATGCCGAAGTGGCTGTACTCCTCGATCTCCAGGGGCGCAGGATCGCCGTTCTCGACGCGGCGTCGGATCGCGTGCAGCGATCCGACCCCCGGGTTCCCCAGCCACGAGAACACGAGTTTCTCGGCAACGCCGGCTCCGATCATCTGGTCGTAGATCACATCAGGGGTCATCCGGCAGAGCGTGAGATCCCGCCGCTTCTGGCGGATGATCTCGTGGCCGGCGGCGAAGCAGATCAGGTGGGTGAACCCCTCGATGGCCACCGTGTCGCCGTCGCGGACGAGGTCGGCGACGGCGTCCTTCATCGAGGCGACCTTGCTCACCTGCCACCCACCCGGCTCACGCCCAGCGATCGGGCGACCACCCGTCCTTCGGGCCGCGGAGGACGCAGAACTCGTTCCCCTCGGGGTCGAGCATGACCGTCCAGAAGCTGCCGCCCTCCTCGACGAACCGATGGTCCGTGGCGCCCGCGTCCCGCAACCGCTCCACCTCGGCGGCCATCGATCGCGGGGGACGGAGGTCCAGGTGGACCCGGTTCTTGACGACCTTGGGCTCCGGAACCCGCTGGAAGTAGAGCCCGTTCCCGCCGCCGCCCGGGCCGATGAACGCCTCGTCGTCGTCGACGTCCACGGCCTCGTAGCCGAGGGCGACGCACCAGAACTCGGCGAGGCGCCGGGGGTCGGCGCAATCGAAGCTCACCGTGTTGATGGTGGACGCCACGGAACCTCCCCGTTCCGTTACGAGCCGCCCGCTTGGGCGACGGCCTCCTCGAAGACCTCCAGCGCCGTCTCCGCCTGGTCCCTGCGGAACACGAGCGGCGGACACATCCGGACGACGTCGTCCCCCGCTCCGAGCACCAGCAGCCCGCGCCGGAACGCCGCCTGCTCCACCGCGATCATCGTGTCGTGGTCCTCGAACTCGATCCCGATCATCAGGCCCAGACCCCGGACGTCCTTGATCAGCGGCCGGCGCCCCTGGATCTCGCGGAGCCCCTCGAGCAGGAAGGCCCCCACCTGATCGGCGTTCTCGACCAGTCCGTCCTCAATGAGGTCGATGGTGGCCAGGGCCGCGGCGCACGACAACGGGTTGCCGCCGTAGGTCGAGCCGTGGGCACCGACCTCCCAGGTCATGAGGTCCTCGCGGGCGACCATGGCACCGAGCGGCATCCCGCTTGCGATCCCCTTGCCGACCAGCAGGATGTCGGGCTCCGCCCCGAAGTGCTGGATGGCCCACATCTTCCCGGTCCGGCCCATCCCGCTCTGGACCTCGTCGGCCACGAGCAGGATGCCGTGCCTGGAGCACAGTTCGCGAAGGTAGCGGAACCATCCCTCGGGAGGAAGGACGTAGCCGCCCTCTCCGAGGATGGGCTCAACGACGATCGCAGCCACCTCGTACGGCGACACCAGCCGCTTGAACAGCACCTCCTCCAGGTACTCGAAGTCGCCAAAGAAGGAGTGGTGCACGCCCGGAAGGAGTGGCCCGAATCCTGTGCGATACCGGGCTTTGCTCGCCGTCAGCGACACGCTGCCATAGGAACGTCCGTGGAACGAGCCGAAGAACGCGATCACGTACTGCCGACCGGTCGCGTATCGGGCGAGCTTGATGCCCGCCTCGACCGCCTCGGTGCCGGAGTTCGTCAGGAAGGTCCTGGCCGGCTTCGACATGCCCGCGATCCGGTCGAGCTGCTCGCACACGTCGGAGTAGATC
>WNFZ01005988.1_pt1 | contig 11580 bp, 11 predicted proteins | sample 5400081 | NCBI WGS metagenome assembly WNFZ01 (sample SAMN13153365, study PRJNA577476) | soil metagenome | isolation source: 80 cm soil or saprolite under grassland replicate 1 | place: USA:California | collected 2016-06-15
AGATTTGTCAGCATAAGTATATTCCCTCCTAAAACCGCAAGTCGGTTTGGAGTAATTCCCCACTCTGAAATTCTAAATAAAATTGCAGAAAGGGCAATTCCGTTTACAATAACTGTTACTATTGATAAAGCAAATAGAATAAAACTGCCTGTTCGGTTTTCGTTCTTCTTAAATGTTTCTGCAACCGAAAATAATATAATTGCCATAACTCCGATTAAGAGAAAATTAAAAACCATTAAAAAATCTCTGTCCTTGTATGGGTCTTTTCCGGAAAACAAAATTGCTACCAAATACACAACCAGCGTAATCAAAACTAAAGGGCTAAATATTTTTGCAATAACAGGTGAAACCCTATTAACCAATTGAGGATTTGTTTGTGTTATATAAGTTGCAACTATTGGCAATGCGGCAAGACCGAATACAACAATATAGTCAGTATAAAACTTCTCAATTTTAAAACCAATAAGCTCAAAAAGTCCAATAGTAATTGCTGTGAGGATACCTCCTGCAATCAGGATAAGGGTAGTCATTATTACTAAGTCCCCATTGTATCTTAGGAAGTCAAGTCTTTTATGGTAGCTCCTTATGTTGTCGCCAACATATGAAAACCCTAAAACCGCCCACAAAAATAGCGGCAAGTGAATGCAAGACAAAATCAAGGTGTCGCTTTTATTATCTGCAGGTAATAGATTGATGAAGATTAAAGCAATCAAAAATGCAACTCCTGCAAATACAATTTTCTTTGGTGAAAGACTATTTCTCCAAATAAAGTAAGTTGTCAAAATTGGGAAAATGATAAATCCTATATTCCTCTGATAAAAAGATTCAGAATTGATATTAAGTAACTCAGGAAGCTTTGCAATAACACCCGCTAATAACGAAGCAATTATTACAAAGATTAATTCGTTTTTGCTCCCCCAGGATATTTCGGAACTTTCGTAATTCAGTCTTTCATTCCAATAGTCTGCAAGTTTATTGTCCGTTAGTTCAGGGTAAAGTAAATTGAACTCCGTTTTAAAAGCCGTCTTATTGTCCTGATACAATTTTTCAAGCTCCTTGGGATTGTCAATTTTCGTTAGTATCTCAGATCTGTTCATGATATTTCATTTTTGATTTCTGTTCGTTTAACTCAGTCAGTTTTCCTGTTCATTTATTTTGAAAGTACTTTGAAGTACAAAGTAAAAACAAATTTTAGAACTGTTCAAGAATATTTTAAAAAAAAATTACAACAGGACGAGCAGGCAGAAAAAACAAAAAACCGGCTTTGTGCGGAAACAGGGTTTTTAATTGATATTTATAAATTCCCAGGGTACGATGATGGTTTGCGTTTTTTGAATGGTATTTACCGTAAGCAGGACATTTTTCCTTAGGCTTGCATGAACCCATAAAGCCAATTACCACAGCAATTAGAATTAAGAAGGTGAGTTTCAGGTTAGCACTGCCGCCAAAGAGCTAACGGAAACGTATTGCCGATGGTGGGGAATTAGATATTCGTCCGCCGGAACCGCTGCCTGCCTTTTTGATAAAGTTAAATATTAAGAACTAAAGTTGGGCTTTGTTCGTCAAGCCCCGAACTACCGCACAACAGAATTACCGCTGCTGATGCTCCAATGTCGAGCCCCACTATTGGCAATACCAATGTTGAACTAAACCTTTGGTAGCCTTTCCTGCCTTATGTCAGAAAGTGGAACTTAGAAGTTCACCAAAAACTTTTATTATGAGTTCCACCAAAAGACAGTACAACACAGTTGTATCACAGGCAAAGAAAGGCATACCAGGTTTTGCAATTGCATATGCCAAATTTATTGAAAGGGCAACAATAGATCAAAGCAGTAAAAGCCTTATTGTTAATTACAGCCGCAGCCTTGGCTTACATTACCCTTCATTTTAATCGTGCACCACATCTTATCAGTGTGGAAGAGATCAACAGTTACCTGTACCGCATGATGGTACATGAACAATGCTCGCTTACTTATTTCAAGCATGCCGTGTTTGCATTGCGTTACTGGTTCCGGTTATTTGATATGGAAGACAAAGCCATCCAGATGCCACCGGTAAAAAAGGAAAAAAAACTTCCTGTTGTATTATCCAAACAGGAATGTAAAGAACTGTTCAAAGCGCCCCGTAATTTAAAACATCGTTTCTTATTAGCCTTTGCATATGCAGGCGTATTACGTATGAATGAACCGCGGCTGTTGAAAATAAGGGATGCAGATCTGCAGCGCAATCAGGTACATATCCGGCAGGGTAAAGGAAGAAAGGACCGTTATGTAGGGTTATCCAAACTCATTGTGCAGAAATTGCCATTGTATTTACAGGAAGTACAGCCCAAAGTGTATTTGTTTGAAGGGCTTACACCGGGCGAACCTATGGGTGAACGCAGCATACAGTATATCATCACTGAAGCGCTGCAAAAAACCAACATTAAAAAACAGGTAAGCATGCATACACTACGTCACAGTTATGCTACACACTTATTGGAAGATGGTATAGATATACACAGCATACAGCATTTGCTGGGGCATGCTGATCTGGTGACCACGATGGTGTACCTGCATGTGGCACAGGTAAAGATCAAACCTGTTCACAGTCCGCTGGACAGTTTGTACAATCTCATCTAAATGCTTTATCATGTCTAAGCCAGTATATGAACTGGCGCAGGTGATAAGGTTGTACGGGGAATCATTTATTGAAAAGCATGCTCCCATTAAAACATCAGCTTTCGATGCTCCACGCCATTGAACAATGCCGCACAGCAGCAATGGGCGGTCATGTGGATGCATGCGACAGTTGTGGCCACCTGCGCATCAGCTATAACAGTTGTCGTAACAGGCATTGCCCCAAATGCCAAAATACATGCAGGGAAAGATGGATAGCAGCACAACAACTAAACCTGCTGCCATCAACATACTTTCATGTGGTATTTACTTTGCCGCAGGAGTTAAACAGCTATTGCCTGCATCATCCCAAAGTGATGTATGATCTGTTGTTCAGCTGCAGTAAACAAACTATAGAAAGTTTTGCCGGTGATCCCAAACACCTGGGTGCACAACCAGGCATGATCAGTGTGCTGCATACATGGGGGCAAAACCTGTCATTACATCCGCATGTGCACATGATAGTTCCGGGTGGTGGAATAAGTGATACAGGTTGCTGGAAACAGGCAAAAGGCAAAGGCAGATACTTGTTTCCTATAAAAGCAATGAGTAAAGTTTTTAAGCATAAATACATGGAAGCCTTTATGCTTTATTTGAAAAGCAACAACCTTGTTATTGACAAGGCAATGCGGGAAACACTGTACAATAAAGCATGGGTAGTATATGCCAAACAACCCTTTGCAGGCCTAAAGCAGGTGATAGAATACCTTGGACGTTATACCCATAAAGTAGCCATCAGTAATCACCGTATCAGAAATATTGAAAACGGTAAAGTGTTATTCAGTTACAAAGATTATGCAGATGGCGGCGTACAAAAAGAAATGACCCTGGATGCGGAAGAATTTTTGCGGCGGTTTTGCATGCACATCTTACCACAGGGTTTCAGGAAGATAAGGCATTATGGATTTTTATCCAACCGCTCAAAGTCGCGTTTGAAAATGCAACAAATGCAAATGGGCATTATACCCCGATCAACAACAAAGCAGGACTGGAAAACAATAACAAAAGAAAAACTGCATTTTGATGTGGAACAATGCCCCTGCTGCAAAACAGGAAAGATGATAACGCTTTTGACTTTTGATGCCAACGCACCACCATTATGGTTGATGAAAAAATGGCAAGTGCAACAACAGCAAATAGCTCATTGAATTTTTTTCAATGCCATGCATTGAAAGAGCTTCTTATTGCCCATACCGGTGAAAAGAACAAGGTGACGACAAAGACAAAAGCAGTTTTTACAAAATATTGCTTTCTTTCGTATTGTATGAAGCCAAGAAGTGCTGGCAGGTAAAGCAATACAACCCATGCCTACACAACAAACACCCAACATCCCAATTCCAAACGCCATAACTAATAGTCCGGCTACAAAAGGTTCAGTCAACAAAGGCTTAAACCGAACCTCCGCTGCGCTACGCTTCGTTTAAGCCCGATATGTTGTGTGCTGTTGTATTCTGTCAACGCTTTATCATTTTGTCTTTTACAATTTCATTAATCACCTTTTCCCGTAAGTTTTGGCTAATTGCAATCTTTTCATTTCCGATGTCCAAAATGTTGCCTTCTATACTTTTTATTTTGTTTATGTTCACAATAAAAGATTTGTGTACTTTAATGAAAATGTCTGAAGGCAATTGTTCTTCTAAACTCTTAATAGTAATATAAACCATCATTTTTTTTGAATTTGTATAAAGCATTACATAATTCAACATTGCCTCTGCATACACTAAATCATAGTAAAAAACTTTCTCGATTTGATTATCGCATTTTATAAAAAAATGGTCGTTGGTTTTATTTAGCTGCCCTGATGTTATTTTTTTTAACTCTCCTGTTCCTTTTGCTTTGTTACATGCTTTTAAAAACCGGTCGAAAGCAATGGGCTTTACCAAATAATCCAAAACATCCAATCCGTATGCTTCTACAGCATATTCAGCATAAGCGGTAGTCATAATAATATTTGCATTTATCTTTGAATTTTTTAAAAAGTCAATACCATTTATTTTAGGCATATTGATGTCTAAAAAGATGATGTCAATATCATTGTTATTTAGCAATGACATGGCTTTCAAAGGATTTTCGGCTTGTCCTGTCAACTCTAAATAATCTATTTCTTCAATGAATTCCTGCAATACTTTTCTTGCAATTGGTTCATCATCTATAATAATGCATTTTAGTTTCATGATAAGTCAATAATTAATTTTGTTTCGTAAAAATCATTTCCAATATTTGTTGTAAGCTCATATTTTTTGGTATACAATAGTTCTAATCTTCGTTTTAAATTGGCAATGCCAATGCCGTTGGAATTTTTAGTGGTGGCTTGTTGCAACTCTTTTGTATTGATAAATGAACTATGTAAAATATTATCTTTTGTAAATATTTTGATGATGATTTTATTTTCTTTGTCAGAAAAATTACTAACAAATTTGAAAGCATTTTCAATAACGACCACTAACAAAAGCGGAGCAATTTTTAAACTCGTTTCAATATTTTCAATTTGAAAGGTTACAACTAATTTTTCATCTTTTCGCAAACGTTGAAAGGCTACATAATTTTTTATATAACCTATTTCTTTTCCAAACTTACTTTCTCTGCACCACAATCATATAGCTGATACCGCAATAATTCTGAAAATTGCAATAGTATATTTCTGGCAACCTGATTGCTTTTATCAATATGCCCGTAAATGGTATTTAATGAGTTGAAAAGTGCATGGGGATTGATTTGGGCTTTTAAATAATCCAATTCATTTTTTATCCTTTCTTTTTCTAACAACTCTAATTGTTGTTGGGTGTGTATCCTGTCAATTATCATTTTTCCCATTGTAATGAGCAATACCCAAAGGGAAATATTAATTACTGAATTTAAATACAATGTACCGAAATCAGTTATTTGGGTAGCATGAAAAAAACGCAGGTTCATTTGTACTGCAACCAAAGCCCTAAGCCATGCCGAAAGTGCAATGATTATTAGTGTAGCTGAAACAAAAAAAAACATATTTTCTTTTAAGCAAAAACTGCGGGATTATAAAATTACTAATGGCATAATAATCTGCTGTAATAAAAATTAAATAGCAAAATTCTACTGTCATAGTTTTGGTTAGCGAAAACGAATAACTGCGAAAAATAAAGACCCACAAAAGGTATATGCCCGCCCAAAAAAGAGAATGAAATATGAATGTTCTGCTTTTCAAAATTTATATTTTTCCAAAGGTAGCAACACCAGGCAGTTTTTAAATTTTATTACATTATGCAAGTACAATTCTTGATAAACCAATACTTAATCAAGTAAAAGCTTTGGATGCTGTAAATAGTTTTAAATGCTGTAATGAAGTGTTGATGTTTGCGCCATCATTTATCTAAAACAAAAAGCAATGAAAAAAATTATTAATTGGTTTTTCAATCCTCCCGTAACGGGACAATGCACCATTTTACTCATTCGTCTTATGGCGGGTGGAGTATTTTTCATGGAAGGAATATTAAAATTTGTTTACGTAAATCAGGGTGTAGGAAGATTTACAAAGTTAGGCTTTCCTTTCCCCGAAACCACTGCACATTTTATAGGAGCAGGTGAAATTATCGGTGGTTTATTCCTAATCTTTGGACTATTCACAAGAATAACAGCTTTCTATTTTATTATACAGATGATAGTTGCTGTGCTTAGTACAAAAATTGATTTGTATTTGGGTACAAGCCCTTTGCCGTTACCTCCTGCCCCTCCTACAATAGGATTTTGGGCTGTTGAACATGAGATACGTTCTGATTATGCGCAAATACTTACTTGCCTTTTTCTATTAATTGAAGGTGCCGGAAGAAGGTCGCTTGATTTTATAATTTCTACGTCAAAGAAAGTTTACAGTATGAGTTAGACGTAGTTGTCGGTCTGTGAATAAAACCCTGATATTAAGTCGGGGTTTTCATTTTAATTTTTGAATTGTTAGGGTGTGTCCATAAAATAGCACACAACGTTGAATATGTTAGCGGATACCCTTCTCACCTGAATAATTTTCAAGCAAGCTCCGCTTTTCCAAAACCTACTGTTTCTCTGTACACTTGCGGCGAGATGTTTACATTCTTTTTGAAAAAGCGGCTGAAATAATATTCGTCATCGTAGCCTAACTCATAGGCCACTTCTTTTATTGTTTTGTTAGTAAGGTACAATTCCCTTTTAGCTTCAATGATAATGCGTTCAGTAATTAAATTTGTCAACGTTTTATTGAAATGGTTTTTTGTGATTTTAGCTAATGCGTTTGGTGAAATGTTAAGCAAAACAGCATAATCCTTTGGGGTGTGCTTTGATTTAAAATCCTTCTCAATAGTCTCTTTTAGATTTTGTAAAATAAAAGGTTCTTTAGTGCCTTTTTTTAATGGTATGGCTTGCGGTTGTTGTTGCGCTTTGGAACGGGATGCAGAAATTAAGAAAATTTTCATGTAGGAAATCAATAATTCATATTGTGCTAATCCCGGATTTTGCATTTCTGATTTAATCTGTTCTATCATTTTGTTTAACGTATTTTGTAATGGTTCATCTACCATAATAAACGGGTTTTTGGTATATATTGTTGAACAGAACACCATTACAAGTCACTTCTGTTTGATGTTTATGAATGCAAAAAAAATCCGAATGAAAGTAAATGGCAATTCCTTTTATCAGGTTAGATGAAAACATAAATGGCTGATAAGGAGTGAATGAAAACAAAGAATTTTGCTCAAAATTATATTCAGAAAAGTCAGTTTTCAGCTTCCCGTTTCCTTCTGTAACCCAAATAAGTGAGTAATAATTATTCCTTTGCAAATGGTCGAAATAACTATTGTCTTCAAATGAAAATAGTTTGAATGCAAGATTGCCATTTTGCTTATTTACTAAAATGAATGTAGCTTGATTTGCCATTATGCAAAAATCATCATTTTAATTTACGATTAGCTTATTCGATTTTGATATGGTTTTAATATGAGGTTATTTTAAAGAAACTATTTAATACCTTTTTTGGCGAGAAATAATTTAATTACTGAAGCCGCTTCGGCATGCTTTTCTTCCAAGACAAAATGGCCACCATTCAATAAATTTATTTGTGCGTCTTTTATATCTTTTTTAAAGGCTTCAGCCCCCACTGTCAAAAAGAGTTTGTCGTTTTTACCGGATATGACCAATGTAGCCGGTTGGTATTTTCTGAAATAGGAGTGCCAGCTATCGTATAATGAAAGATTGGTTCCATAATTTCTGAATAAGGCTAATTGTATTTCATCATTACCGGGGCGGTCTAAATAATATTGGTCGGTAGTGTAACTATCCGGGCTAATTTTTGAAACATCCTCAGCACCATCTGTGTATAGCCATTTGGTAGTATTGAACGATAAAAAAAACCTTGCTCCTTTCTCCGTTTCTGCATTTTGGTTTTGAATAAAGGCAACCAATGGTTTCAGGGCATCGCCCAACCCTTCATTATAAGCATTTGCATTTTGTACAATCAATGTCTGAATCAATTCAGGTCGTTGAGCAGCGATACGAAAACCCACAGGGCCACCATAATCCTGTACATACAAACTGAATTTCTTTAGTTGTAATGCATCAATAAAATGATTGATAGTTAGAGTCAGATTATCGAAACTGTAATTATAAGCAGATGGCGATGGCGAACTGCTTTGCCCAAAGCCGGGATAATCCGGAGCAACCAAATGATAATCTTCTGAAAGGTCATTTATTAAATCTCTGTACATGTGTGAGGATGAAGGGAATCCATGTAACAACAGGATGGTTGGTTTATTTTTATCACCAGCTTCCCGGTAAAAAATATCCAACCCGTCAACTTTTACCGTTTTAAAATTTAGAGTATTCATTTCTTCTATTTTTTTGTTAAGTCATTATTGACCGTGCAAAGATGAAATAACTTAAAACAGACTAAAATGGATAATCTATGCTTTTAAATGGACAGTTTTTATTTGTTTTATTTATGTCAGTTTAGTAAGTCCGTCTGTTGAATGTTTGCAGAGTTGCTCATAGGGTTTTCGCTAACGGTTACGGCTTGGCGATGTGGCGGTATTTGAAAATCGTCAGCCCGTAACTGATGCTAAATTTATAACTAAAATTCATTGTTTATTCTATTACTCGGCGTTGTTCGTCGGCTGGAAATGAAGCTGAATAGCGAACAAAAAACTTAGAATATATTCGTCGCCCCGCCATATTGCCAAACCGCCTGTTGTATGATGTTTTTTTCTTTGTCCCTTAAATTTTAATTGATAATCGAAGTTGTCCATTCGTGGAAAATTAATGAATATCAGGTACTCCTTCATAAATTAACAAACGCAATACTTCAGCATCTCTCAAGTGCCAACTCCCCCATGAAATAGGAGTATCACCATTTGCATCTTTCATAGAAGGTTCGGCACCTGCATCCAATAACATTTTTATCATGGTTGCATTTCCATAAGCTGCAGCCCTATGTAAGGGCCCTTCGCCTTTGAGGTAGGCGTCACGCATAAAACAGAGGGTCGATTTACCTGCTAATGTTTTTTTGTTAACATCTATCCCTGCTTCTATTAAAACTTTTACAATTTCAACCCTATCTTCCATTTCACTCGTTTTGCTAATTGTATAATGCAAAGCATTTTCACCTGTATTTGTAAAAGTGAAATTAGGGTTTTCACCCTTATCTAATAGCCATTTTACTGAATCTACCTTGCCATTAAAGGCAGCATTACAAAGCAGATTACAATCGTCAAATGATATTTTCGCTCCCAAATTGTAAAATAAATCTAGTGCTTTTCGGTTGCCTTCCCAAGCGGCAGCAAACATGGCAAAATTGCCCCAAGAGTCAGTGTAATTTATATCTGCCCCTTGTATAACCAATTTTTCGACAGTCGCTAAATCACCGTCGAAAGCTGCGGTTAACATTTTTTTATCTAAATTTTCCATTGTGTGTTTTATTAATAGGCAATATTCTTTTGATATATTTTATAGATATTTTGCTGTTCCGCTTCTCTTGCATTATTAAATTGTTCACCCCCAATTGTCAAGATTGTGTTGAAACGCAAAATCCTGAATTTCGACTAAGGTTTCGTTCAATTTGTTTTTACATTGCTGTTGGTCAATCTGTAAATTGATGGTTGGGATGCTTTTGATTGTTCTTCCATAGTTTACAGTCCAGATATTGTTTTGTGGATCGTCCTTTCTTGTTACGTCCCAGCGATTTGCCCAGCCATCTGAATAGCTGTTGTAGATTGCATCAATTAGCCAGGTACCACCTCCGCCAACTAATCCCGCTAATTTGTAGTCCTTTGCTATTGATTGATCTTTTGAACTCTGAAAATACAATCGAAGTTCCTTCTTTTCAAAAAGAAGAATGGCTGCTTGAAAATTCTAATGTCAACCTTGTTGCAAAACTGAAATGATGAATTTCGATTGTAGAACTCCTTTATCAATCTGCCGCTATGCAAAAAGTCATTTCCGAAGGTAGCTAAAGTCACAATTTGAGCTAATGGTCCAGTCATTCTACGAGTTAAAGGATGTTGCTGTTAGGGTTACAGCCAACGTTTGGCAGCTTGCCGAAGGCGGGAGTTTCGGAGCACCAACCTGTCAAGCTACCACTATTGTTTATTAATTGCTTTACTGTTCATATTCGCACGTCCGCCCCGCTTTTGGCAAGGTGTTGTTACCGGCTGGCATTCTTACTTTGTTTTGTCTGAGTTAATAAATGTTTGGTCGCCATGGTTAAAATAATCAAAGTCTTCAATTTTATTTACAGTAAATATTTGGCTGTCCATATATTCAAGTGTATTGAAATTATTAAATTTAAAATACCCGACATTTTTAATTCTATTTTCCGCGTCTTCAAAATATTGCTGATGGTATCTCTGTCCAATCTCTCTTTTTTCCTTCGAGTACAAGCGTAAAGACAACTCTTTGTTTTGTTTGGCCATGCTGTGGCAAATGATAAATTATAGCAATAGCTGTTTGTTTATAGACAAAAAAGCTGTTTGAATTAATTAGAAAAATATATTATGGTGTTACTGTTGCTATGAAAAACAGAACGATGAAGTGATTGCGACGCAACAGGTGATGCCATAAAATGCCGCAGCCGGCATTAAAATAAAATTTGCGGCATTCACTGAGACAAAAAATAAAATAACAAATACCGAAGTAAATACTGCTGCTGGTATCCAAAATAAATAACTCAAACAGTTTCTAATTCGTAAATATCTATGAAGCCTATTTTATATTGCCTTCCCCTGTTTATAGGATTTCTACATACCCTTCTGTTCCATACACGCGAATTCGTTGCCCATCTTTTATCAGTTTGGTAGCATTTTCTACTCCGACAACTGCTGGTAAGCCATATTCACGTGCGATAACTGCTCCATGGGTCATCAGTCCACCAACTTCGGTGACCAGGCCTTTTATGGATACAAACAATGGTGTCCAGCTAGGACTTCGCGAAGTTCTTCAAAAGTGAGATAGTAGATATCTTCTTTTTCATGAATAACGTTGGCTTGTACCAATCGTTCGGCTTCTTTCAGTAAAGCCTGCTTATAAACGAAATAGCGACTAACTATGCCGTATTTTGGATATTCACGATAACTGATAAGATTCCGGATCAGGCTGATCATTCGTTTTGTTTCTTCGGCTTTTTGTTCACCATCCGGTAATGGCGCCAATCGATCTAATAACTCTTGTTCTTTTTTTAAAGCTTCCTGTAACCCTTGCTCAAATTTCCGACGACTTGCACCAGGCGCTAAGTTTTTGATGTTACTAAGAATCATCGAAACAAGTGTAGTTGGTTTTTCGCTCCAACGGGTTTTCGTAATATCGATCTCACCGGCACATCGCATTCCGTATTTGTTGAGATAAGCATAGATAGCGTCTCGGGTTTCCTTTCCACCATCAAACTTAACCAGTTCATCCAAAAAGTTATCATCTTTTACATGTTGTAAATACT
>WNFZ01006887.1_pt1 | contig 11579 bp, 12 predicted proteins | sample 5400081 | NCBI WGS metagenome assembly WNFZ01 (sample SAMN13153365, study PRJNA577476) | soil metagenome | isolation source: 80 cm soil or saprolite under grassland replicate 1 | place: USA:California | collected 2016-06-15
GCTGGTGCTGATCGTGGCGATCTGGGCGGTCGCGGCCGGCATCTTTGAGATCTTCGCGGGCTTCGCCGGCGGGGAGACCGCGGGCACCCGGGCGCTGTTCTTCCTGACGGGGCTGGTGTCGGTCGCGTTCGGCGTGGTGCTGTTCGCCCATCCGCGTGTCGGCGCGTTCGCCCTCGCGCTGCTGTTCGGGCTGTGGAGCCTGATCTACGGGGTCTCGCTGATCGTGATGGGGGTCGACGCGCGCCGGACCGGGAAGAACCTGCACTCGGTCATGGCCGACGCAGCCTGATACCGGGCGCGGAGCGCCACGGCCCTGGCCGCTAGGCGCCGAATGACACCAGGCCAGATCGTGCTCGCGCGACTGACTGGGGGCGCGTTGTGCCTCATCGCTGTCGCCGCCGTTCAGCGCCTGCTTCCCCGAATCCGCGTCCAGTTCTGGTGGCACATCGCCACCTGCTCAGTCCTGGGGAACGTGATCCCCCTCCTGCTGCTCTCCTACGGGAAAGGGCAACGAGCGCAGCCGATGCAGGCGTCCTCATCGGAAGCACCCCGCTGTTCACCCTCGCCTTGGCATCCGCGACACTGCCCGGCGAACGGCCCACCCTCCGCAAGGCCCTCGGACTGGCCGACGGCACAATCATGCACACGCACACAGTGAGAGGACCACATGGACAGACAACAGCCCACCGTCCGGCGAATCGAGGAGTTCAGCGACTCCGACGCGCCCGATGTCTCCTGGCAAGAAGTGGCAGCCATCCTCGAGGCCTCGGAGATGTTCTGGCTCTCCACCGTCCGTCGCGACGGTCGCCCCCACGTTGCCCCTCTACCCGCGGTGTGGCAGGACGACAAGCTGCACTTCTGTACTGGCGGCCACGAACAGAAAGCCCGGAACCTGGATGGCGACCCGCGCTGCGCGCTGACAACCGGCACCAACTCATATCGCTCGGGCATCGACGTCATCGTCGAAGGCCGGGCCCGCCCGGTCACGGACACCACGACGCTCACTCGTCTTGCCAGGGCATGGAAGGAGAAGATCGACTGGGACTTCAACGTCGGTGACGGGGTGTTCCTGGACACCGATGCGGAGGGGGCCCGGGTGCTCGTCTTCGCGGTCGCGCCCGTCAAGGTCCTCGCGTTCACCAAGGCCCCCTACTCCCAGACACGGTTCGCTTTCACGCAACCTCGCCCACAAGATGCCTAAGCCTGGGACTGCCCAATCTTTGATGGGCCGCCGCCGCAGCGTAGGTCGACGTCGGCCGCTCACGGCGGATCGGTAGGCTGCGAGCCGTTTTGGGCCGTGGTTGGTCATTAGGTGTCCCTCATGTCCGGCGGCTGTTTCCGCCCGTCCTGGAGCGGGCCGGGACTTGTGCCACGCGGTTGGCCTGTTCGGATGGTTACCTGGTGATAACCGACGTCTGGAAGGGGATACGACCATGGTCGGCACGACTCGCCCGGAGGTGGTGCTCATCACCGGCTGCTCGTCTGGAATCGGCCGGGCGGCCGCGATCAGCCTGCACGAGACCGGGCTTCGGGTATACGCGACCGCCAGGCGTATGGGCGCTCTCACCGATCTCACCAGCCGCGGCATCGAGACGCTGGCCTTGGACGTGACCGACGAGTCGTCCATGACACGGGCTGTTGCCGCCGTTGAGGCTGACGCAGGCGGGGTCAGCGTGCTGATCAACAACGCCGGGTACGGGCTGTATGGGCCCGTCGAGCAGCAACCGATGGCGGAGATACGCCGCCAGTTCGAGACCAACTTCTTCGGCCTGGTCCGGCTGACCCAGCTGGTGCTTCCGGGCATGCGCCGCCGCAGTGGCGGCCGCATCCTCAATGTCTCCTCGATGGGCGGGCGCGCCACGCTGCCGGGTGGGGCTTTTTACCACGCCTCCAAATACGCGGTCGAGGCGCTCAGCGACGCGCTCCGGATGGAGGTCGCCCTGTTCGGCATCCACGTGGTGCTCATCGAACCCGGGCCGGTGAATACGCCCTGGAACGAGGTCGCCGCCGCGTCGATGTCCACCGCCGTACCCGGCGCCCCCGGCGCCGGTGTCGCCGGCGCCGCGGGCAGCGACGCCGATGACACCGTGGCCCGCGACCCGTACGCGGCCTACAAGTCCGCGGTCAGCGCGTCCTTCGTCACCGCCCAGACGGGCCTGCTGGCGCGCCTGGGCTCCACTGCGGAGGACATCGCCAAGGTCATCACCCACGCGGTCACCACGCCGCGGCCGCGCACCCGCTACCTGATCAACCCACTCGCCAAAAGTGTGGTCGCGATGAATCGCCTCCTGCCCGGCCGCGCATACGATGCCATTCTCCGCCGCCAATACGGGCTCCCCCACTGACCCATGCCGCGGCAGACACGCCGTTCTGCCGAGGTGGCCAGGCACATAATGAAGGTGTGCGGATCCGAATTGAAGCCTGCGACCTCCCTGGAAGTTCCTGCGGTCCCAGCCCTGACCGTCCCGGCGGGTATCACAACATCCACGTCGGAGTCCAACGCCGGAACCGGCGTGACGAACTGCTGGGCCTGGTTCCCGCCGGTGCACCTGCCGCCACGTGGACCGTGGATTGCGCTGCCGTCCGGTCTCCGGCCGGTGTCGACGTCAAGGGTCCTTACATCCAGGGCCCGCCAGGTGGCCGGTTCATCTATATCTGCTGGGGCACCGTGGATAAGGCCGGGAGTTTCACGCTGTTCCGGCGAGCGAAGCTGTGGTTCGATGCGATCCCTCCGGCCGTGATCGACAGCGCCTTGGATCTGGGTCTACTCGTTGGGCGTCTCGGATTGACAGATCGCAACGGGAATCCTCTGTGCGCTGCCGTGCGGCCTCCCCTGATCGAATGGTCTGCCGCGGTCGCGGACTGACAATGGAAGAGCACCGGCCCGCTGCGACGCCTCGGCCGCGACCCGGTCGGCGAGGGCGCCCTTTGTGTTAATCATGTTGAAAGACTGAAAGGTGTCGCGTCATGAGCTGTTGTGCCGCACTGCTGATGCCTCAAGGATGGGCCGCCCGTCCCGTGTGTCGCCGGGAATGTTACATTTGATCACAGCACTATGTAGGCGCCACCCAGAGGAAGCAGCGGACTGCCCGACCACAAGCTACCGAGGGGTAATAATGCTAAGGACCGCGTCCACCGCGGCAGATTGGCCTCAGTCGCCGAGATGGTTCGCCGAGTACTTCCCGCGCTACATGGCCGCACATTCTAAGCCGGGAACACGCTGGCTCCACGTTGCCGGGACGCTCTGCGGAGCGTCACTTGTCGGCACTGCAGTCATGCGCCGGCGCCCGGCGTATGCAGCGGCCGGCCCACTGGTGTTATTCACCCTGGCGTGGATCGGTCATTTTGGCGTTGAACGCAACAAGCCTGCAGGTTTCCAGAATCCGATCCGCGCGATACCAGGTGACCTGACGCTAACCGCGTTAATGCTCGCGGGACAGCAGCGACGGCTTGATCGTCTCAATTCGAATGGGCCTGCGAAACCAACCTGACCCGTTCCTGGCAATCAGTTCCGGTAATTCGCATATAAACACGCCCAAATATCAATATTGATTCCATGGACATTAATCGCGGAAACCAAGGATTATCATGCCCACGCGACCTAGTTCTCAGTCCGCGACCCTGCCTGCCGTGGGGACGTTCGAAGAATATCGCGACCTCCCCCCTGACGGCCGGGCACAGGTTGTCCGCACCCGATCCGTAGCCCGCGAAACCAGACCATCCGAGTTACCGATTCTCCTGCTCATGCTGGGGCGGCCGAGAACATGCGTTCCTGGGCTTTTAGCATACGCATTTGGATTCAGTTACGCCGAGGCGCCATTCTCACCTAAAGTTATTCTGGGTGCACTTCTGGCATTTCTCATTGGTTTTTCGGCAAACCTTCACAATACGTATACCGACCTGGACGAAGACGCGCGAAACCTGCCGGGGAGGGGCTGGCTACTTGCCAGGTTCGGAATGCCAAGGCTGTTAGTATCGCTCGCGGCCATCGATGCGTTCATGATCGCCTCATCTGCGTTGATCAGCACCGAATTCCTGATCGTGATGGTATTCGCCGTCGTCGGCCTGCACCAGTACTCGTTTCCCCCGTTGCGGATGAAGGCCCGGACGGTGCTCGGGCTCTACGTATTCGCGCAGGCAGTCGTCTTCCCGTTCATGTTCGGCTGGTTGACCGAGCGGCATGTCAGCACGCTGCTTTCCCGGCCGTCCTACGTCGCGATGATGATTTTCCTATTCCTATGGTTCGTCGCCAAGGGCATGTTCAAGAACGTCCCTGACTTTTACGGGGATCGCACCGCGGGCCTGCGCACCTCCGCGACGGTCTTTCCCACCTGGCGTAGCGCCGCAATTGCGTGCGCCGCCGCAACCATTACTGCCTATCTGTCTCTGATAGTAATCGTCGCCGTCGGCCTGGCGCCGGTGCGGTTCCTGGCCGCGCTCGTCTGGCTGCCAATCGTTGCTGTGCAATGTAAGCGCCTAATAGCCACGGACGATCCCGCTGAGGGTAACCAGATCCTGCGCGTAGACATGCTGGTATCCAGCGGTTTCCTCGGTACGCTCCTGCTCCTTGGGGTGCCTGCGTGGCTTGGCCTAGGCGCCGCGCTGACGGGGGGTTTGGTGCTGCTCGGCAGCGACCGGCTACACCTCGACTCACGGCGGGCTCAAGACAGCATTCAAGGCGGGGGTGGCACGCCCTGAGTCGCTATCACTTTCAGCGCTGACCGACGTAGGAGGATCGGCCAATGCCATCCGAGCTTCATGAAGCCTTCCCCCGACTAGCCTCAGACCTGCGCCGGGTACGGGAGGAGATGCGAAGTGCCGTAACCGATGAGGACCGTCGCGTGCGCAAACGCCTCGAGCATTTCCTGACGCACACCGGTCGGCTGTTCAGACCCAGCCTCACCTTGATCGCGGCGTACGTCATCGCGGACCGGGTAACGGCCCCCGCACCGGCCGATTCGGTAACGGCCGCGACCGCGATCGAGTTTCTGCACGTGGCGACGCTCTACCATGACGATGTCATGGACGAAGCCGACACCCGCCGCGGGGTGCCGACGGTGAATTCCCGGTTCGGAAACAGCACGGCAATCCTGTCAGGAGACCACCTGCTGGCATGCTGCATGCAGCTCGCGTCCCGGCTGGGCACGCAGGCGACCGAGACGATCGCCGATACCTTGCGCACGATGTGCGCAGGACAGATCATCGAAACCGCCGACCTCTTCGCGACCGACCGTACCGAAGATGCTTACTTCACTGCGATCAATGGGAAGACCGCAAGCCTGCTGAGCGCGAGTGCGGTCCTCGGGGCCCAGACGGCCGGTGCACCGGCCCATGCCTTCGAGGCCCTCGGCAGGTTCGCACATGACCTCGGCATGGCATTCCAGATTTGGGATGACATCAGGGACATCCAGGCGCCGGAGACAGCGATCGGCAAGGGGCCAGGTACAGACCTCAGGAACGGCGTTTATACCCTCCCCGTCATCTACGGAATGCGTGCCGAGCCCGACAAGCTCGCCCCGTTACTTGAGGATCCCCGGCTGGCCCCGCCAACCGTCAGCCGGATCAAGAGTCTCCTTGAGCGATCGGGTGCCATCAACGAGGCGGTGCGCGTGGCCGAAGAGCATGTCAGGAGGGCTTTCACTGCCGTCACGGGCCTGCGCCGGGAATATTCCGCTGCCGTCGGCGGCGATCGCTTCGCGGTCATCGCCCGCACCATGATTCCCGAGTTCGACCGGCTCCACGCTGGCGATCTGGTCTTGGCGCCGTCATGACCGCTGTCGCTTCCGTGCTCATGATCACGGCCGGAATCAGCTGGAGCACGACGTACATACTGATCATCCGTCAAGGTTTCCGTGACCGAACGTACGGGATGCCCATCGCTGCACTGTGCGCGAACATCTCGTGGGAGTTCATTTTCTCGTTCGTGCTGCCGCAGATGTGGCGGCAACGTGTCATCGATATCGCCTGGCTAGGCCTGGATGTGATCATCTGGTCGCAGGCCCTGCGGTTCGGGCCGAAGGAGTTCCCGCACATGCCGAAGCGGGTCTTCTATGCCATGTTCGGGTTCACCCAGGCGGTTGCGTTCGGCACGGTGCTCGCGATCACCCACGAATTCAAAGATTGGAACGGTTACTACGCGGCGTACGGGCAGAGCCTGATGATGTCGGCGCTCTTCCTCGTGATGCTCTACAGCCGCAGATCACTGCGCGGGCAGTCGATGGGAATCGCGGTGACAAAGATGATCGGCACAGCACTTGTGTCGATTGCGTTCACGGTGCATCCGCTAGAGCATGCGCATTCGGTGCTCCTGCCGTTCCTTTACGTCGCGTGCACCATCCTCGATGTGGCCTACGTAGGCGCGGTCTACATGGTCGGCCGGGCTGCGTCTGCACAGGCGCGGGAACTGGCCGCACCCGCACCCGCGTCCGCACCGGCTTGGCCGGCCACGACGGACCGTTCCGCGCCCGCCACGACGGACCGCCCCGCGCCCGCCACACCGGGTCGCGGCAACCTGGGCAGCTATCGTCATGTCCGCTGACCGGCACTCCGTGACCGTTGTCGGCGGGGGGTTGTCGGGGATGACCGCCGCCCTTCACCTGGCCCGGCTTGGCTGCGCAGTGGAACTCCTCGAGGCACACGGCGGCCTCGGCGGCGAGGCAGGGTCGACGCTGATCGACGGCCGCTGGGAGGACCATGGTTACCACGTCTTCTTCCCGTGGTATGTCAACACCTTCCGGCTTATCGCGGATCTGGGGATCAGCGGCAACTTCCGCGACAGCCAGCGCTACTACCAGCTTCAGCTGGGTGACTATCCCGACTTCCGTAGATACTGGTCCGGCATTTCGCGGCGCTTGCGCCTGTCCGATCTGCGGTCCGGGAACCTGTCAGGGCCCGATCAGATGCTGTATTACTACGGGCTGCTCGACCTGATCGCCCAGCGGTACGACGCCTCCGGCAGGGACGAGTCGGTTGGAGACTTTCTGCGGGACCGCTGGTACATGACACCTGCCGCGATGACCGAGATCGAGCGTTTGGTGAAGACATCGGTAATCACGCTGGACGAGCACTCCGCACGCTCACTTCGCAAAGCGATGTCGTTCTTCACGCGCCGCATGAGCCCGCTGTACCGGATGCCGTGCGCTCCGCTGGAACATGCCTTCATCGCGCCGTTCCGGCGTCGCCTCGAGGCCCTCGGCGTGCAGATCCGCACGGGCGTTCGGCTCACCGCCGTGCAGCTCGCTCGTGGCGAAGTAACCGCGCTTCAGATACAAACGGCGGAGGGGCCCGCGCGGGAAGTCATTAGCCCTGCCGGCGATTCCAGCCCTGAGCGCGACGTCGTGCTGGCGATTCCGCATCATGCCCTCGCCGAGCTGGCTGGCGGGGCCGAGCTCCTTGACCGGGCAGGCCTGGCGGCGGCGGGTTTCAGTGCGCTCCGCTCGGAGCCGCTGGCGGCGCTGCATCTCTATTTCGACCGCCAGATTCCGCACCTGCCACGCGAGCACATACGCCTGGTGGGCTCGCGTTACGAGCTGACATTCGTCGATGTCGCTCGCAACTTTCCCGGTCTCGAGGGCAGTGTGCTCAACTACTGCCTTGTCCCACAGGATCTGACGTGCGACGAACCCGAGCGGGTGGCCCGCGCCGTGGTCGCCGAGACCAGCCGCTTCATCTCCTCGGTCTGCTGGGGAGACGTCTCACACGTGGTCTACCAGCCGAATGTCGACTCGCCTTTCTACAGTAACGACACCGGTTCCTGGGACCGCCGTCCCGGCGCGGCGACGGCACTGCGCAATCTCTGGCTCGCTGGCGACTATGTGAGGTCGCACCTCGACATCGCCGGCATGGAGAACGCGGTGATCACCGGGATGCTTGCGGCCGAAGCAATCCGCGCCGCGCGAGGCCTTGTGGTCCCGCCGGTGGACATCCGCTATCCGAGGGAAGTGACCCCCCGTCAGGCGGCCGTGCTCAAGGCCTTGCTGGCCCCCGTGCCACGTGTTGCGAAGCGGGCGGCAGACCGGCGCCGGGGCTGAACCCGAAGGTGCCGCCACGGCGACCCGATGTGGCGGCACCTCCGTACGGCGACTCGCTGTGCGGCTGCGCCATGACCAGGACCGCAGGTATGGTCGCAATTCGCCGCAGGCGCTACGCGTCTGATGGCGTGGTGCCCGCTAGAAACCGGTGGCCGCGTATCAGTCCGGCCGCTTCACCGCGTGGTGGAGGGTGGCGATGCCACCGGTCAGCCTTACGAAACGGTGGTCGCCGAACCCCGAGTTGGCTAGCAGCTCAACGATGGCCCGGACCCCGCGGTACCGCGTGATCTCCTCACGCAGGTGCGAGTATCCCGCCCGGCCGGGCAGTCGGCCGATCAGCCCGAAGACAGCCAGCCCGCTCCGGTACGCGCGGCGCAGCATGGGCTGGTCGGGCAAGGAGAGTTCGAGCAGAACAAGCTCGCCGCCTGGCCTTATCACCCTCTGTAGCTCGCGTACCGCCATCACCCTGTCTGCGAAGTCGTCCAAGGCGAATCCGATGGTGGCGGCGTCGAATGTGTCGTCGGAGAACGGCAGGCATTCGGCGTTGGCGCGGACCAGCCAGACCCGCGCGGCAGCGCCCGCCTGCGCGGCAGGCCCCGCCTGCTGTGCCACCTGGGCGGCGCGGTTCCGCCCGGCGCTGCTATGGCCGAGGCGGTCCTGGCCAACAGCGAGCATGCGGGGGTTGAGATCGCAGCCGACCACTTTCGCCCGCTCCGGCGCTACCTCGGCGATGGTACGCGCGAGCGCTCCGGTACCCGTTGCGACGTCCAGCACCCGCGCCCCCGCAGACAGCTTCAGGCTCCGCGCCGCATGACGACGCCAGCGCCGGTCGAAACCGACGCTGAGCAGTGTGTTGAAGCGGTCGTAATACGGTGCCACGCGGTCGAACATCGCCTGTGGCGTACGCGGGCGAGGCCCGGGCCCATGCTGTGAGCCGACCTCGTTCGCGTCGAGCCGACGCCCCACGGATGTGACGATAGCAGTCGGGTGACGGCCTTCTCCAGTCGGATAAACTCTTGTCGTGACAAGCAGCACCTTCGTGCCGTCGACGAGGTACCGGCTGCTTGATGCGGCCGTAGCCGTCCTTGCCCGCGACGGCCTCCAAGCGCTTTCCTTGCGCGTCGTGGAGAAGGAGGCGGGCGCCACCCACGGGTCCGCTGCCTACCATTTCGCCACCCGCGCCGCGATGCTTGCGGAGACGCTTCGTTACCTGGCCAGCAGGGATGAGCAACTGGTCCAGCGCGCGCTGGAAGGGCATGACCCCGCCGCGATGGCCGATGATGACCCTGCCCTCGAACGGGCCAGCCGACAGGTATCGGACCTGTTCATGGCTCAGCGGCCGGAAACGCTCGCCCGATACGAGCTGCTGCTTTACGCGGCGAGGCGGCCCGAATTGCAGGCCGAGGTCGAGCGCTGGCATGCCTTCTTCGCCGGCCTCATCGAGTCAATGCTGCAAAAGCTGGGCATTGCGCAACCCGCGACCGCTGCCCGCTGGTTGCTTGCCGCGTTCGATGGCAACCTGCTGCACCAGCTCGCCAGCCCGGACCCGGCGACCGCTGCGCAGGCTCCTCGCTACCTGCAGGCGTTGCTGCGTGCCGTGGTCGGCGTTGATAACCACCCCGCCCAGACACCGCGACATGGATCTTAGGGAACGCCGTGGAAATGCGATCTACGACATCGGGTGAAGCGGTTCGCTCGTCGGCCGCACAGAGCGCGCAGGAGACACGCAGCGCGCGGAAGACACGCAGCGCGCAGGAGACACAGAGCGCGCAGAGCGAGATCAGAATGCCGCCCGGGCCCTCGCTGCCGCCAATCGTGCAGACGCTGTACCTGGTGCGGAAGATGGTCTGGTTCCTGCAGCGCTGCCAACAGCGCTACGGCGACTGTTTTACCGTGCGCGCCGTGCGCGGGGAGCGGCTCGTCTGTGTCGCCCATCCCGATCTGATCCTGCAGGTCTTCACCTGCGACCCAACGACCTACCACGGTGGCGAGCACAACGCGGCACTTGGCATTGGCGCTGTGCTTGGTTCGGGCTCACTCGGCCTGGTGCAAAAGTCGTCCCGTTGGTTCCCCGATAGCGAGACATACCGGCCGGAGCGATTCCTGCAGCACAGACCCGATCCTTAGACCTGGCTGCCCTTCGGTGGCGGGCATCGGGGGTGCCCGGGCGCCGCATTCGCGACCTTCGAAATCGACACCGTACTGCGGCACCCGATCTCCGCCCCGAACGGCCCCGGATGCGCCATGTGACGTTGGTCCCTGGCCACGGAGCACGAGCCATCATCAACCCGCGCCATTAGCTGACTGGCACGCGGTTGACATTCGGCGGGCGGGTGGCCGCATGCCGCTATGAGTTCGCTGGCGTGGCCGACGATGGGGCAAAGCGAGTTTGATCCTGAACGGCTGCGCTACCTGGCACCACAAAAGTCGGCGATTACCGTCCTTGCCTAGCGGCGGCCGGTCGGCGAAACGGTGAGCAGGGAGGATGCATCGCCCGTGGTCATAGGGTGTTCCCATGACGACATCCGCTATGCCGGTGTATGGCCTGGATGCAGGTGATTCGCACACGGTCGTGTGTACTCTCCGGGCCGACGGCAGCGAGCGCACGTTGTAGCATCGCCCAGGTGAAACTCGGCGTGGTGATCCGCGCAGGCCGCAACGCCGGCCTCGCGGCCCTGCACGCGCACGGCGACATCGACGTCGTCATGTACCTCGACGACGACGGCACTCTGCCCGATACCCACGCCGCCGAACATGTCTGCGACCTGTTCGCCACCACCCCGACCTCGGCATCATCAGCTTCCGCGTCGCCGTCTGGGCCCAATCACCCTCGCGCGCAGGCCCCCGGCCGCTGGGATGCGTGCCTGGACCGACGGCTTCATCGAAGGCTGGCGCACCCCGTGCGGCCCGCGCCGCCCCATCCACTGGCGTACTGTCTGGCGGATGACGCGGCTCGGCAGGCCACCAATCATTTAGGCGCCGCCGGCATCGGTAAGACCATGGCGCTCGGAACCGCGATTGACCGGTTGCCGCGGTGCATCATCGGCCGCAGCCCACCATCGTGTACGACCTCCGAGCCTGCCAGGTTGCCCTATATGGGCTGGCCGGGGGCCATGCTGCAAGCCCCAAATGGCACACGCTAGAGCCCGCAGGCCCTAAGCCTCCGCGGAGGGCTGGGGCTGGCCTCAGCCGTCGTAGCGTCCGGCTTTGATGTCGGCCAGAAAAGCGGCGAAGGCGGCTTTGGGCAGGATGTGCGCGCCGTCTGCCGGGCGTTTGGAGTCGCGGATGGCGGTGATGCCGGGCAGGTTCCCCGCCACCTCCACGCATCCCCCATTTGCGGCACCGCTGCGGGTGGCCTTCCGCCACTCGGCGCGGGAAAGATCGGTCATTGGGTCACTCCATTGTTTCTTCTAGTTTTTCGAGGTAGGTGGTGGTCGCGGTGGGCGGGAGCGCGGCGTCGCGGATTTGGGTGAAGATCGTGGTGTAGTTCTTCACGTCGTCGGCCTTGGTCACCTGCTCGATGCCGACGTCGTTTTCCAGGTACACCAC
>WNFZ01013616.1_pt1 | contig 11579 bp, 11 predicted proteins | sample 5400081 | NCBI WGS metagenome assembly WNFZ01 (sample SAMN13153365, study PRJNA577476) | soil metagenome | isolation source: 80 cm soil or saprolite under grassland replicate 1 | place: USA:California | collected 2016-06-15
GCGCGGCAGCCATGCTCTCTTTTGTCAGCTGGAGAGCCGTGGCGAACTTGGTACTATCGAAGTCACGGAAATAGCGGACACTGCTGGCTGGTATGGCAATATCGGTGCGGGGCCGCTCATCGAAGTTCGACATAGCGCATCGCAATGTGGGACGCTGCGCGTCGAAGGTTGTGAAGTAATTTTTGAGATCGTTGAGATACATCTGGTAGCTGCCATTCACGATAGATTTGCCATAATTGAGGCACGTCAGACCGTCCCCGGCTAGTTGTTGCACGTATGCCGAGCCGTACTCGGTGTGCATCATGAGGAACGGTTTTTTGCCAGTGCGCTGCTGGATCGTCTGTGATAACAGGGCGGTAAATTGATTGGCTGAGGCTATGTTGCCGTTATCGATTCCTCTGGTGTCACACATAAAGATCAATGGCCGGCCACTTTGCGTGGTCAGGAAGTTCGGCTCAGCAGCCACCTCAGCGATGTAATTGGCGGCAGTCTGGAAGTCTGCGGGCTGCAGACTCAAACTTCCGCTGCTCGTCTGGTGAAAACACGGGCTGATAGTAAACTGCATCTGGCTACGGTTAGAAGCTGCCAAGAACGCTTTGAGGCCGCCGTCGATGGCCGGTTTCTTTTCGGCGTTGCTCCAGTAGTAATAGAAATCAAAGTAGTTTAGGCCGTGATTGACCGCCTGATTGATATGTTGCTCTAATACCGCGGGGTCGGAGTTGTCGTAGTAGCCGATTTGCGGCTTGAGGTAGCTGAAGTCGCCGGTCCAGCCTCGGGTGTCCTGAGGTACGCCCGGTTCCTGGCCGTAAAAATCTTTCACTCCGCCCCACCAGTCGTCGCGGCCGTATACTGCCCGTGTACCGGCACGAATATTCTCGCTCCCCTCTTGGTTGAACATCCCGAAGTAGTAGGCGCCGACTTTCGTGTAAGATTTGAGCGCATAGCCGATAGGACCATCTAAGTGATAGCTTGCGCCCGGAGAGCTGGTCGCTACTCGCCAACCTTTGCCGTTACTGTAGCGAAACAATTGTACGGTATTGGGCTGCGCGGATTTGTATAGATAGCCGATCGTTCCTTCCAGTACGAATCGTTGACTGGCCACAAGGCTGTCACGCTCACTGGCACTGGGCGTCACCAGGCGGCTACCGTTCGAGACTTGCTTCAGGCGATACAGCGGCTGAGTATCGGTTGAGTTCCCGTTTGCTGTGAAGATATATCCAAGTGTTCGGTTGCTGGAGAAGGTAAAACCATAGAGTTTGCCGGCGTTGTCTGCCTCGTTCCAGTTGGCAGTGTACAGATACTTGTCGTCTACTGTTGTGTACAGCTCTCGCAGGGGCAAGGGCTTGCGCGATGCCAGAGAGGTTTGTGCATGTACAGGCTGGGATGTCGTTACTCCGGCTAGAATGGCCATAGGGATCACGAACATGGTTGCTAGGATGCTTTGTTTTACTGTGCGCAACATGCCGCCTCCTTTTTATAGTTCTCTTTTCAAGTTCGGTTATAGCTCGTTGATCGAGCACGTTCGTATACTTATTATAGCTCTTTTCGCCATTTCTTCGAAATGATCCGTTGAGCGCAGAAAACAGCTCGGCGTGCCGGCCCAAAACAGTCTCAATAGATCCGTAGAGTTGTCGAGACCTGCTATATTATCATGTCTTGCTTTTTGGCAATGCCGGGAGCTTCATTGTTGCTTATTAGGACGTAGTATACTGAAGTAAGTATGGGTGGAGAACGAAAGGACAGACATGAAATTGACGCTTCTCGAAAAAGTGCATCTAGTAGATAACGTATGGGCATTTCGCTTTCGTCCGAACGGACCCTTCGATTGGACGGCAGGACAATATGTCCGGGTTGAGTTGCCTCATGAAAATCCTGACGACGAAGGAACAAAACGTTGGTTTACGAATTCAGCCGCTCCGTTTGAGAGGATTATGCAAATTACGACGCGGATTACCGGCAGTACCTTCAAACAGGCATTGTCGGACCTGGAGCCGGGCGGTGAACTGCAACTTATCGAGAACCCCGAAGGTGACTTTGTGTGGCAAGATTCGAAGTTGCCGATTGTGTTTGTTGCCGGTGGTATCGGCGTAACACCATTTCATAGTATCTTGAAACAACGCGTTCACGATGGATTACCTCTGAACGTCACGCTCGTCTACGGTGGCCGCACGCCGGACGTGCCGTTCAAAGATGAAATCACGGCGTGGCAGGCCGCAGACCCTAACCTGAAAGTACATTATGTAGTGGGTAAACCGCTTACTGCGGAAAATCTCGCCAAGGCAGTGCCGGCTCTCAACCAATCATTCGTATACGTTTCAGGGCCAGAGCCCATGGTGCAAGCCCTGAGCGCCGACCTCGCGAAGCATGGCTTGCCCGAAGTCCAGATCAAGCGTGATGAATTTCCCAACTACGATACCACAAATTATTGAGGTGCTGGTTGATGCTGCATATTAAACGAATCTATGAAAAGCCAGCCAAATCAGACGGTGCGCGTGTGTTAGTCGACAGACTATGGCCGCGTGGCGTACGCAAAGAAGAAGCAGCTTTGGACGCCTGGCTGAAAGAAATCGCTCCTTCCACTGAATTGCGCCAGTGGTTCAGCCACAAACCCGAGCGGTTCGAGGCCTTTAGCAAAAAGTATACCGCCGAATTACGTCATAATCTCGCTTTGTCAGACATAAAACAGCTGATCGCCGACCACAAAACTATCACGCTGCTGTACGCCGCTAAAAATCCGGCAATTAATCATGCGGTAGTGCTACAGAAATTCCTTGAAGAGCTGGTATGACAGAATTTCAAGACGCTATCCTACGAGTTGTGCGGACGGTGCCGGCCGGTAAAGTCGTAAGCTACGGACAAGTCGCGGCTTATGTCGGTACTCCCCGGGCGGCGCGACAAGTCGGCTGGGCACTGCGCAGCATGGAAGGAACACCGGATTTTCCATGGTGGCGGGTGCTGAATAATGCCGGCAAAATTACTATCAAGGGTAATTGGGTCAATTCAGCCCAGCTGCAAAAAGAATTACTCGAAGCCGAAGGTATCAAAGTAAGCCAGCTATTCGGGTTGGACATGCAACGCTATCGGTTTCGTCCGAATGCCAGAACGCTCCAAGGTCTCAAATTAGACCCGGTATATATTGCATCTGTTCTCGCTAAATACGCCCTGGGCTGATATTTCAGGGCGTATATTTGCTTATGTTTACTTGACAAGCCAATCCAGGGTGTATTGTGCGGCTTCGTGCCACTGGGGATCTTTGAGAAGAATATCGCTGTGACCGATACCGGGCACCAACTTATATTCGGCGCCGAGCATTTTGGCATATCGTTCTTCGGATGACGCAGGGGTTAGGGTATCCAGTTCGGTTGCAAATAGCAGCTTGGGTACTTTGATCGCGCCCAGGTCTACATCGACCGTCCATCGCGTGGCTTCCAGGACCGCTTGCGGCGATTCGGGGACAAGCTTGTCGTAAGCTTGGTGCGCTGTGACGTCGTCGAGGGTCGTAAAGAAGAGTTGCTTGGTCTGCCCATAAGGGAACACGCCTACCGGTTTGGTCATGTCAATCGGCAGCGGTACGGGATCGGGTTTGACGGCAGCTGGCATGACAGGTGTCAAAAGTACCAGTTTGTCAACCGGTGCACCTTCGGCGTACACAGCCGAAGCCAAGCCACCCATGCTGTGACCGATAAGAATCGGCTTCTGCTTTAGCTGGCCGGCAACCGCTTTGATCTCGCGGCGGGCGACGTCTACGATGCTGCGTTTGATGAACTGATCCTCCGGCAATTTGTCGGAATCGCCATGGTTGTACCAGTCTAAGGCGTGAACTTCGTAGCCTGCTTCGCTAAAGAATGTCGCCCAGTTCTGCCAGGCCCACTTACCGTGTTCGCCGCCATGTACCATAATGACCGGCGGTTTGTCGGTTTTTGTCGCCGGACTGTATTTAGCTACAGATACCCCTTCTATCCGATATGTTTCCACGGTGGGTTTATTTGTTGTCTGCGATGGGCTCTGCGGCTTGTATACCATAAGCCATGCCATGATCGCCAGCAATACAACGATGACCGATACGCATAGCCCGGCCAGTAATCGTTTACGTGACCGTGGTTGATCCGGCTGGTTAATGTCGTTCATGTTACGCTTCTACGCCCTTCATCTAATTTTCAGCTTATAGCTTAACTATACCACTAATGCTTGTACGGCCATAGAGCTGCTCCTAAGTAATTTCGATTTGTGCCACGGCAGGTGGAACTTTTGTGGCGGATTACTCTCGCAACCGTCAGTTACATAAAAATCCGCCACCGTGATCTTGTAAGCCATGCTAAACTTTGGTTTTTGGCGACTTGTACAAATTGCGGACCTTTATCGAAACGCGCCGCAAGCCGGGGTGGGTTTCGTCGGTGTCCTCGAGTTGTTCGGCGAGGCCTTCAAATGAAACGCAGCGCGTTTTTTGACCCAAAAGATGCTGGGTTACGATATTTCCCGCCACATGCGGGTTCTCGGCGATTTCCTGACAGTGCCGGGACTCCATAGATGAACTAAATAGATATTAAGTTCGTTGTCAGTGGCAAAATGTACTTCGCATACCCAAGGCTTGCCGTCGGTATGTGTCGCGAGTGACATGTGGACGATCTGTGGTAGATAATTGCGGATGGTTTTTTCGATGTCCAGGTGTCGTTCCATCTTAACCCTATTTTTCGAGTATATACGAATTCCAGGTTCTTTCCCAGGCTTCGCAACCCTGGGATATTTGACCTTGGCTGATCACTTCGCGGCTACTCCTCTACAGCCAGTATAAAGCGCTGCGAGAATTCAGGATCATCACGTGTCCATACAAATCCATCTTTGGTAATGGCTGACATAGTATTCCTTTAATTTGTTATAGTTACATACATAAATATAAGGAATATCATGGCACGGCGCTCAAAAATGGTCTGGACGAGCGGAACAGGCAATGAATTTCTGCGTTTCTGCTATGGGCGCTCGGTATGGTGGTGATGGCTTTGGCGGCCGCATGAATGCCTGCCTGAAGTTGCTCGACAAGGCCTGAGGCACCAGAAATTGAAGCCCAAGTTGCATTAATGTCTGAGCCAATACTGAATCGGATGTAAAAGTTATCTGATTTAATATCTTAGTTAATAACGAAGATGTACTATTTCGTTATTAATTTTGCGTTGAAGTAACAGATGCGGTACTTATGAATAACAGAGAATAAGCATAAGCATACTATAAAATACTGTTGCATAAAAAACTATTGGATGGTAAGAATGTATAGGTTAATGGTGCCACTCGGGCGTAAAAGCAAAGGAACTGGTGTGGAAATTTTTTGGAGTTCTGTCGATTTGACAAGAATCGTGTTCTTAACTGGGGCATTGCTCGCATTGCTCTATAAGAAAAAGTTTGGTGTGACCCCGCGAGGGATAATCGTGCCGGGCGTGTTGACGGGAATACTATTTTTTAGTGTAACCGCCTTTTTGATGACACTGGCCACTGCGGTTTTGTGCTACGTTATCTACCGCTTTACATTTGGGAGGTGGGCTTTGGATAAGCGCTGGGCTTCGCTTATAACAATCTCGATGTCGGTGACGCTAAGCTTGATCTCTATGGCGGTCATCGAGTCGACCCACCTCTTTAGCCAAGAAATTATGTTATTTACCCTGGCAGCTCCAGGCCTCATCGCTATCAGTGCCCGTAAATACGGTCCCGGCAAGGTACTACTCGGTACTTTTTCGGTTACAGCCGTTTGCTACTTGGTGGGTTGGGCGTTGGTGCTCAGTGTGCCGTACGAAATTTTGACGCACGTGACCGTGCAGCTTGGCGCGTACAGGCAGTTGAGTTTGGGCAATCCATATCTGGTACTTCCGGTGAGCCTGGCGGTTTCGATTTTGATCTATCATCGCTTTAGAATGCGCGGCGGCGGATATCTTATCGCACCTTTCCTAGCGGCAGTCACCTTCAGCTCGCCAATTCAGGCAGTCCTGCTGATTGTCGGCATTGCTCTCTGTTATGGGGTTGTGCGATTAGCGCTTCGTTATACCCTGATGATCGGTTTGGAACGGTTCGTGTTTAGTCTCTTTTTGGGCTACATAGTCGTGACGGCACTCGATTTGTTGGCGACAACTATCACGATTCCGGGCTATAGGCCGGCGCCGCTGGTACTTATCATTGCAGTAGCGGTACTTACTAACGATCTATCGTTGCAGGCTTTGAAGCCTTCACTCAAAAAAGGCTTCATACCGGCTCAACTTATATCGCATCTTGCAAGATGGGCCATCTAATGTACACACTTGGAATTATCGGCGCACTCGTAATCTTTTACCTGGGCTACGGGGTATATACAAAGCGCAAGCACCAAAAAAGCATGATGCGTTTTCAGCATCGTATACATGTTAATGGAATTCGAGGCAAATCTTCGGTTACACGTTTGATCGCCGCCGCGTTGCGTGAAGGGGATATCAAGACAGCCGCCAAGACTACCGGTTCGGCCGCGCGCATTCTAGTGGACCATACCAGTGAGACGCCGGTGCCGCGCAAAGAACCGGATATTGCCGAACAACGGCGTATGCTGAAGTTTTATACTGGGAACTTGCATCGTATGTATACGGGACGTGATTATCAGGCAGTTGTGTTCGAGTGCATGGCGATCAATCCTGTATACCAACGATATCTCGAAGAGAAAATTATGTACTCCACCATCGGGGTCATCACCAATATTCGCGAGGATCATACTGATGTTTTGGGAGCGACCCTGCCTGAAATCGCCCGTAGCCTGTCGGCGACCATTCCCAGGGGTGGTCATCTCGTTGCGGCCGAAGTGAATCCTGAACTCCTCAATATCTTGCGGCAAGAATGCAACAAACGTGGTACCAAACTCCACCCTGTCGGCACGATGCGTGTCGGTGAAAAACATATGGCGAAGTTCGGTCACTTCGAATACAAAGCAAACGTGGCTGTCGCGCTGAAAGTCGCGCAACTCGTAGGTATTGATCGCAAAACTGCCCTGCTCGGCATGCAAAACGCACTGCCAGACCCGGGCGCCTTCCGGCTTAAACGGGTTGAACACGAGAAAAAAACATTGCATTGGGCTAATCTGTTTGCCATTAATGACCGCGAGAGCTTCGTGTTTACCGTCGATTCGTTGCACGCCAAGCTTGGCGCCAAAACCAAAAAGGCCGTCATCCTTAATAACCGCCACGACCGCCCGGAGCGTGTTGCCCAGTTCGTTGACATTAGCGTCAACTCGGTCAAGGCCGACTATATCTTTACCTTTGGTGACTACGAAAAGCAAGTTCGGCAGGAGCTCAAAAAATACCCCGATGCTAATGTAACAGTTCTGCATCTTGGCAACTCGACGCCACACAAGGACGCCAAGGGATCGATTCTATTCGAAAAAATTACCGAGACCATCCAACACAAGGAATGCGTTCTGTTCGGAGCGGTCAATATCCATACTCCTCAGGCGCAAGCGTTGCTGGAAGTGCTCGAAGGGAGAAGCGTCCATGCGCATTAGCAAGAAGACTATTGCTCTCACTTTTGTGGCTCTGGTGCTCCTCGGCTTTTTCGGTACGATTGTTTATCAAAAGTTTTTTACCGATGACACCGCCCATGCTAAGAGTGCGCTACAGGCGGATCGTGCCGCATTCGCCTCTGCTGCTCCCAACGGAAACGGGGCATCGCGTAGCGAGAACGGTATTAAACGCGCTGAAGTAGCCCTGAACGAATACAAAAAGAACGTCGTCGAAGCGCCGCGTGGTTGTAATTGCGGCCCGGAGGTGGATAAATACACCGAGGGCAATCCCGGACAATGGTGTACGATGTTTGCCAGTTGGGTGGCCAACCAGGCCGGTACCGCATTGATCGATCCTCGTAACGGCTCCTGGCGATTCTCGAATTCCCGGCTATTTACCGATTATTTAAAGCAGTTCGGTACGTTCTATACCCGGGACGAAATGCTACAGAAGGGCGTACGGCCGGAGGTTGGTGATTTCGTGGTGTTTTGGCGCGGCAATCTCGAAGATAATCTGGGACATATCGACGTTGTCGTAGATGCCGGCGGCGATCCGGGAAGCGCCGGGCTGGTCGGCGGTAATATCCGTGACCGCGTCGTATATCGCGAGAATTTCCCATATCTAAATTACTACGGCTTTTTGGGTTTCGGCCGTCCTGAAAAATAAATCCAACGAGAAAGTGTGTACCTATGAAGTTTTTACAGAACAAAACCAAGAAATTCAGAAGCAATCTCATTTTCGTCCTGCCATTGGCTGCGCTGGCTATTGGGCTGGGAGCTGTGGGATGGTTCAACCATCGTGCCGCCGCGGGCACTGATTATCATATGGAGCTCCCTGCGCAGAGCGCGCTTGAAAGTCACGTCCTGTTTGGCGGTGATGTCTTCTGGGGCCGCTCTATGTACGACTGGTCCCAACAAAGCCCGCTCAAAGAAGCTTATCCTTTCTCGAGACTCAAAGAATTCCAGCGGGAAAAATACGATGCCTGGGTAGTAAATTTAGAATGCCCGAGCGTTCCTGGTGTTAAACAACCTATTGGTTTTGTGCCAAAGTTGCATGAATTCAATTGCGATACGGATTATCTCCCCAATGCTGCAAAATGGTTTACGGCAGTGTCGCTCGGCAATAATCATACTTCAAATCAAGGACGCGAATCCGGGCTTGAAGCAACGCGTCAACAATTGGATGCCCACGGTATCCAGCACTTTGGTGATTTCAATCCGCACAAAACCGATAAGATATGTAGTGTTATCGGCTTGCCGGCCCGCGCTCAGCTTGATGGCCACCAACAAAACGTTACCTTACCGGTAGCAATGTGTGGCTTCCATGGTGTCCACTACACGATTACCGACAAAGCAGTCGCCGAGATGCAGCGCTACGCCCGTTATATGCCGGTTGTAGCCATGCCGCATATGGGCCGTGAGTATCAGGCCTCTGTCGACGACAAACGCAAGGACCTTTATCACAAAATGATCGACAATGGTGCCGACGTGGTATTCGGTAATCATCCGCACTGGGTGCAACCCGCCGAAGCTTATAAAGGCAAGCTAATCGCCTACTCTATGGGAAATTTTATCTTTGACCAAGATTTCAGTCCGGAAGTTATGCGTTCGGCGGCTTTCGACACAACACTCAGTCTAGCCGTAGACGGCACGAATCAGGATCAACTGAAGGCGTGGCTGCGATTCGGAGATTCATGTAAATCATCGCAAGACTCCTGCCTAAGCCAAGCTGAACAGCAAGGGTTGCAGCGGCTACCCATCAAATTCTCATACAGTATTGTCGGTGTTGATCTCAGTAACAAAATTACTCACCGGGCCAACCAGCGCCTACAAGACGATATTCTGACCCGCCTGAACTGGAAAGCTGTAAACGCTCAGCTAGCTAAATAGCCGGGACGTTACAAGCACTGATGAGCGCACATGCATTACTTCGGTAATCTGGTTCACCATAAAGGTTGCCAGGTCGGCTCGCGATACACCGAGCGTAGCGTCGTCTTTCAGTTCGTAGTTTTGGATTATAGTCCAGTCGAGAGACGTTGTTCGTAGCTGCGCGGCAAGTTTCGATTGGTCCAATTCGTCCGCTACGACGATGAGCCGTCGGATATCGTGCGCCAACATGCATTGAGTTACGGACTGGATAAGCTTTCTATTTTTAAAAAAACGAGCCATGACCACGACGACTTGTACCCCTTGCATTGCGGCCGATAGGCGATCATGTGTGAGTAACGGCTGGTAACGCACGATCAAGTTGTGATGAGGCCGCAAAGCCTCGGTACTTTCGGGGGTAAGGAACACTGTTTTGTAGCCCACATGCAGAGCGTTCCTGAGGAAATGATGTTCTGTTTTGGCAGCTTGGCCCATAACTAGTAGCTTCATACGCCTCCTTAACAGATATATACACTGACATGACCAGCAAAGTAAAGTATTTTTTTATGTTTAGTTCGCAAAACAGCTTACCATGATCTGTTGGAGCGCCATACCAAGGCGGCCCATGTCCAGGGGGAGTTGACAGGAATCGCAGGTTTCGACGAGTTGCTCGTTACTACAGATGATCCTGTATGTATAATCCAGAAGGTGCCCGTCGAAACTTATATTTTGATCATGCAACATTGCGTTGACACTGTAATGTACGCAGCTTTACCGTGTCGTTTAGAAAATAATATACTTACATGGGATCCTTACTTTACAAGGCACAAGCGTTTTGATAAGCTATATTCAGAACGTATAAACAGATAAAAATACTATGGCAAGATTACCACAGCCAGGTTCGGATACTGGGGTTTGGGGCTCGATCCTCAACGATTTTTTAAATGTTGCGCATGCTTCGGACGGAACGTTAAAAGCTGGTGCCGTCGGGACTTCGGCACTTCAGGACCAAGCAGTAACCAACGCTAAATTAGCGAGCGGTTCAGGTTCGGACGGCCAGGTATTAACGAAAGACTCCGGCGTGACCGGAGGTATGGCGTGGACTTCGGTGGCAGGGTCTCCCGATGCGACCACTTCGACTAAAGGACTAGTCCAGCTAGCTGGAGATTTGGCCGGTACCGCAACCTCGCCTACTGTTCCGGGTTTGACGAACAAGGCGAACGCGTCGACGACCATCAGCGCCGGTACAGGCTTGACCGGGGGCGGTGATCTCAGTACTAACCGTACGCTATCGGCAAATTTCGGAACAACTTCGGGTACGATCGCCCAAGGAAACGACTCGCGTATCGCAGGGGCCGAGCAAACCGTTAACAAAGGCGTGGCGAACGGTTATGCCAGTCTTAACTCCTCGACGCACGTTCCATCCGCCCAGCTGGGATCTGGCACGGCTGACAACACGACATTTCTCAGAGGTGATGGAAGCTGGAATGCCGCTCCGGTAACCAGTGTTGCCAGCAAAACGGGTGCCGTTACATTGGTCAAAGGTGATGTCGGACTCGGGAATGTTGATAACACTAGCGACGCCAACAAGCCGGTTTCGACTGCCGCGCAGACGGCTATAAACGGGCTCGACACACGTATTACAACGCTTGAATCTGCCGGAATAATTACTCTGACCGATGGTGCGACTATCTCGACAGACGCCGGTGCGGGCAAGCACTTTCGGGTAACAATAGCCGGTGACCGGACCTTGGACGTTCCTACAAATGCTACCGACGGCATGCGTCGGATCTGGGAAGTGACGGCGTCGGCCGCCAACCGTAACCTTACGCTTACAACAGGTACATCAGGGAGTTTCGAGCTGACGACAAATATAACCTCGCCTATCACTATAACGAGTGGCAAGACACTCTTCTTGGGGGCAATCTATAATTCCTCTCGAGCACGCTGGACGGTTCTTGCCTCGCAGACAACTTCGTAATGGCAACATACAGCGACGATTTCAACCGGGCAGATTCTACAAGCATAGGTAACTGGACCGAGTCGGCGGGTGACTGGTCGATCAAGAGCAACCAGCTCGCGCCTGATGCGGCGGCGCTTTCGATTGTGCTTTACGGGTCGGCTTTGACTACGTCCGACCATTACGCCGAGATTGTTCTTTCGGTTGCTCCGCCTCTGTCGATGGGTGTCTTTGCGCGTTCAGATGTAGTGG
>WNFZ01005546.1_pt1 | contig 11568 bp, 8 predicted proteins | sample 5400081 | NCBI WGS metagenome assembly WNFZ01 (sample SAMN13153365, study PRJNA577476) | soil metagenome | isolation source: 80 cm soil or saprolite under grassland replicate 1 | place: USA:California | collected 2016-06-15
CTTCGTCCAGCAGTCCGAGTTCAAGCTGGAGGATGCGCTGCAAAGCGCGCGGCGGGCCACCGAGGTCGAGCCCGACAACGCGATCGCCTGGGCGCGCCTGTCCGAACTGGACCTTTCCACCGGCGAGACCGCCCGTGCACGCGGCGCGGCGGAGCGTGCAGTGGAGCTGAGTCCGAGGTTCGGTCGCGGTCACACCATTCTGGGCTTCGTGCTGCTCGTGCAGGGAGAAATCGAGCAAGCGCAGCAGTCCTTCGCCACGGCTGTCGCCGCTCTCCAAGGCGACCCTCTGCCGCATCTGGGCAAGGGTCTGGCCCTCATCCGCACGGGCAAGCTGGTGGAAGGGCGGCGCGAGCTGGAGCTCGCGGTGCTGCTCGATCCGGGCAACTCGCTGCTGCGCAGCTACCTGGGCAAGGCGTATTACGACGAGAAGCGCGACGAGCTCGCCGGCACGCAATTCGATCTGGCCAGCAGCTACGACGAGAAGGACCCGACGCCGTCGTTCTACAACGCGATCCGCAAGCAGAACCAGAATCGCCCGGGCGAGGCCATCGAGGACCTGCAGCGCTCCATGGCCTTGAATGGAAACCGCGCGGTCTATCGGTCGCGGGAGCTGGTGGAGCAGGATGAATCGGCCCGCGCGGCCAGCCTGGCGCGCATCTACGGCGAAGTCGGCTTCGACCAGCTGGCGCTCTCCGAGGGCGCGATCGCGGCCAGCCAGGCACCGGCCAACTTCAGCGCCCACCGCTTTCTCGCCGACGCCTACGCGCCGCTGCCCCGCCACGAGAGCGCGCGCGTGAGCGAGCTGCTGCAGTCGCAGCTGCTGCAGCCGGCCAACGCGGTCCCGGTCTCGCCCCGGCTCGGGCAGACCCGCGCACCCTTCCTCGAAGGCGAAGGGCCGATCACGCCGTCCTTCCAGGAGTTCAACCCGCTGTTCGGGCGCAACCGGCACAGCGTTTTTGTCTCGGGCGTGGCGGGGGGCAACAACACACTTGGCGACGAGTTGATGTACGCCGTGATGGACGACAGCCAGGCGCTGCGGCTGGGGCAATTCCATTACCGGACCGACGGTTGGCGGCAGAACAGCGACTTCAAGCAGAACCTCTACAGCGCGTTCTACCAGAACGACCTGGCTTGGCACACCAGCGTGCAGGCCGAGTATCGCAGCAGCACGGTGAGCAACGGCGACCTGCGCCAGCGGCTGGATCCGGACCAGTTCTCGCCCTTCCTGCGGCAGCGCAACGAGTTCGACGCCTTCCGCCTTGGACTGCGGCACTCGGAAAGCGCCGCCGCCCATTGGCTGACATCACTCACCCGCGTGCAGGCCGAACAGCGCGAGCGGGGGACCGAGTTCTCCCCGCCCGATCCATTCTTTGGCACGCCGCGGCGGGACACGGACTCGGTCGTGGATGCGACCAACTTCACCGGCGAGCTGCAACATCTGCGGCAGTTGGGCTTTGCGAACCTGACCGCAGGGGTCGGGCGCTCGGGAGTCTCCAAGCAAACTCGGAGCGTTGATGTCTTCAGCTTCTCGGGAGGGATCATCACCCCCCCACCCACCACCGTACCCACCAGCCTGGACAGCAGCCAACGGCACCAGAACGGATACGTCTATCTGGCTTGGCCCCTCAACCTCGGGGCGGCGTTGACTGCCGGGCTAAACTATGACTACCACGTGGACAGCGCGGTCTTCAGCCGGCACCAGTGGAACCCGAAGCTTGGCTTGCTGTGGGACATCACCGATCGGACGCGGCTGCGGGCCGCAGCGTTCCGCACATTGAAGCGACCCTTCGCTGCGAATCAGACGCTCGAGCCCACCCAGGTTGCCGGCATCAACCAGCTCTTCGACGACGTGGACGGTACGGACGCGAAGAGCTGCGGGCTGGGGTTCGACCAGAAGCTGCTGGATGGCTGGTTCCTGGGCGCGGAGGCCGACGCGCGCGACCTGGACGTGCCGATCGCTCAACTGGGTGGCGGCCTGGCGCGAATCGAGCCCCGCACCGAGAGGCTGTTTCGCGCCTACCTGAGCGGACCGGCTACGCGCCGCCTCTCCCTGTCCGCCGAATACGCGTACGAGGACCGGGAACGCATGCTGCCGCCGACCGTCTCGGACCAGTTCGCCCAGCGCGTCGTCTCCCACTTGGTGCCGCTGCGCGCGACTTACCATCACCCGGACGGGCTGTTTGGGCGGCTGCAGCTCACGCTGGTGGATCAACGCGTCGACTTGTCCACGGGCCCTGGCACCACGACGGGAGACAGCACACGGTTCTCGCTGCTCGACTTTTCGATTGGTTATCGTCTGCCGGAGCGCCACGGCTTGATCAGCCTGGATTTGCGCAACCTGTTCGACCGGCGCTTCGGGTTCGAGGACACGGACTTCGCCGGAGATCTGAGCTCCCCTGTCAATCCGCGCGTGCCGTTGTTCCAGCCGGGACGTAATATCTTCTTGCGGCTCACGCTTTATCCGTGATGTACAAGTGCAGCAAAGGCTGTCAATACATTAACATTAACTTACGGGAGACCTATATGACGCACAGTTTGAGTAAGGGCGTAGGCGGCGGGTTGTTGATTGGTTTGGGGATGTCTCTGCTCCTCGGAGGGTGCACCGACTCGCAGGAAAAGGGGGTGCGGCACGACCCCATCGCGCGGGTGACGGTGAACTCAGACGGCCGATTCCAATTGCTTGATGCGGACGGCAAGTTGCTGCCGCGCTGCCAACTCTGCAATGAAAAGCTGCAGGAGAAATTCGGCAAGGGCTGCGAGAAGTTGCTAAAGGAGTCAAAGGACGTCAAGCTCGATCCGCCGTTGTGCAAGGGCATTCTGAACGCGACGCTTACCAGCGTGGACCAGATCCTCGTGTTAAGGACTCACGTGAACCCTTATTGCTTTGTCTACTATCAAGATGGCCAAGCGATCCAGGGACCTTGCTACTGCTATCCCGGCGAAACACCTCCTCCTGGGATGACGTGCGTTAACCTCTAGGGCCGAGGGGCATATTCTGGTCGCACTCGAATCGATGTGAGCCGGAACAAGGCTTAAGGAGGGGGATTTCCGGAGGGGCGAGTCGGCATATGCCCCGGCGGGGAATCCTTCCTCTATCCTTACGTCCCCGGCAGGGGGCAATGCTGGGTAGCATGTTCGCCCGGTCGCCGCCGCGCGGGTCGTGCGTGGATGCGCAGAGCACCCTGCCGCCCGGTGCCGGCCGGCTTGTAAGGGTTTGTAAGCGCGCAAGGCCCCCCGGCACGGCCTTCAGACCAGATCTCCGGCACTCACTACTCCCCCTTGCGTTCTATAGAAGTCCTGTCTACCATAGGTTGTGGACAAAGCTCGGTTGCGATCACGGCCGCCGGGCGCGGGAGATGCGCAAAATGCCAAAAATTCCGCTTGATTTCGAAAACGCAATCCCTATAATCGCGTCCATACGGGCTCCGGTTCGGTTGTCTGCAATGCGGACGGTCAAACCCGGGCCCGATGCTTTTGGAGATCGGGTTTGAATCGCGAACCAGCACAAAAGGAGGTCATCATGACAAGCAAGAGGGAGTACTACGGCTCGCAGGACTTTTTCGCTCTCGACATTCCCGTAACCTAGGCTCGTTCCGGAGACCCAGACGATGCAGATGCGCGCAGGCGTAGCAAGAAAGACCATCAAGTCAATCCGACAGCAGGCGTTCGAACAGACCCACCTCTTCGACTCGCACCCCGAGTCGAGCCTGGACTTCGACAAAGTCCGCTCGGCAGTCAAAGACGGCTACGACAAGCCGTTCCTCCTGATCGATTCCGGTATCGTCCGCGAGAAGACGCGGCGCTTCACAGCGGCGATGCCGCGCGTGCGGCCGCACTACGCGGTCAAGGCCAACCCCGACCCCCGTGTCCTCAAGACGCTGCTCGAGGAAGGCGCCGGGTTCGAGATCGCCTCGATCGCCGAGCTCGACCTCCTCGTTTCGCTCGGCGTGCCGTCGGCCGACGTCTTCTACTCGAATCCGACCAAGTCGCGGGATTTCATCGCCCGCGCGGCGGCGCAGGGGGTCGAATGGTTCGTCATCGATTCGGTCGAGGAGTTGGGGAAGATCCACTCGATCAAGAGCGACGCCAGGTTGTACCTGCGCATCGATACCCCGAATATCGGCAGCGACTGGCCGCTCGCCGGGAAGTTCGGCGCGCACGCGGGCGAGGCGCGTGAAATCATCCTGGCCGCCGCGAGGCTCAAGTCGGACCTGGCCGGAGTCGCCTTCCACGTCGGCTCGCAGTGCCGCAACCCGGAAAACTGGCGCGTCGGCATCGAAAAATCGCGCGCGGCCTTCGACCAGATGGCGAAGGCGGGCCTCAACCCCCGGATGCTGAACATCGGCGGCGGCTTCCCCGTGAGGCACGTGAAGCCGATCCCCGCGATCGAGGTGATCGGCGAGGTGGTCAACCGGGCGCTCGAGGCGTTCCCGACCGGGGTAAAGGTGATCGCGGAACCGGGGCGGTTCCTGGTTTCGGACGCCGGTTATTTTGTCTGCCGCATCATGGGAACGGCGACCCGCGCGGGAAAGCGCTGGATGCATCTGGACGCGGGGCTTTTCGGCGGGATCATCGAGACCGCCGAAGGCCTGAAATACAAGGTCCGCACCGACCGCGCCGGGCCCGACGTCCCCTGGAACGTCGCCGGCCCGACCTGCGACTCGATCGACGTGGTGATGCGCGACGAGCCGCTGCCCTCCGACCTGCAGGAGGGCGACTATATCTATCTCAGGAACGCCGGCGCCTATACCACGGCCTATGCGAGCAACTTCAACGGCTTTCCGCTGCCGGAAATACGGGTGATATGAGAAGTTGCTCGCATCGTGAAAACTCTTCGAGCAACTTCAATGGGTTTCCGTTGCCGGAAGTGCGCGTGATCTGACGTAGGTCTTGGCGGGCAGTACAAAAGGGCGGGTCTCCCAACCCGCCCTTTTTGTTTCCGGAGCCGGCGGGTGCGCTACTGGAACGGATTACGCTTTGATAAGATCGACGCTGTGGAAGCGAATGCCTCGCAAGCAAGCATCCTGGTTGTCGACGATGACCCGAAAACCCTCCAGGCATTGCAGGAACTCCTGCAGGGCCTCGCGCCGAACATAGTCCTCGCGAACTCTGGAGAGGCGGCTTTGCGATGCGTCCTGAAACAGGACTTTGCGGTCATATTGATGGATGCTCGAATGCCCGGGGCCGACGGATTCGCCACGGCCCGATTGATCAGGGAACACCCGCGCTCGCGCTACACGCCGATCATCTTCGTGACCGGCGCCTACGAAGACCTTCGCTCGATGGTTCGCGGGTATGAAGCGGGCGCCGTGGACTACATCCTCAAGCCGGTAGTGCCGGAGTTCCTGACGTCGAAGGTCTCGGTGTTTATCGACCTGTACTTCAAGAACGAAGTGCTGACCCGGGAGATAGCCGAACGCAAGCGGGCGGAGGAAGGCCTGGAGACGTCGCAGGAAAATTTGCGCGCGCTGGCGGCTCGTTTGCAGTCGGTACGGGAGGAGGAGTGGAAGCGGATGTCGCGCCAGATCCACGATGAGCTGGGCCAGGCGCTGACCGGGCTCAAGATGGATTTGACCTGGGTCGCGCACCGGCTGCCGCCGAATCAGAAGGCGCTCGCCCAGAGGACAAAGTCGATGCTCGGTCTGATCGACGACACCGTTCAGTCGGTCCGCAAGATCGCCACGCGACTGCGGCCCGAGGTGCTGGATGAGCTCGGTCTGGCGGCCGCGATCGGATGGCAGGCGAGAGATTTTCAAATGCGGACCGGGATCAGGTGCAAGCTCTCTCTGCCTGCGGACCCTCCGGTGCTGGATCAGGAGCGCTCGACAGCGGCGTTCCGGATTTTTCAGGAGCTCCTCACCAACGTGGCGCGCCACGCGAACGCCACCAGGGTCGACGTGGTGATGCAGGCCGACGCGGACCGTCTCATGCTGGTCGTCGAGGACAACGGCAAGGGCATCGCGGCGGAGGAGGCTGTCTTCAGCCCGAAGTCGCTGGGCCTTATGGGAATGCGCGAGCGCATGCTTCCGTTTGGCGGGAACGTCGAGATCAAAGGCCGGCCGGGCATGGGGACCCGAGTGACAGTATCGGTCCCGTTCGGGTTGAAGTAGACTATCAAGGCCCTCCGCTCAAACCCCGAGCCTGATCGGGGAAGAACGCTTGCTCAAGGGACTTCACCATGAGAATCCTGATCGCGGATGATCACCCGGTGGTCCGGCGTGGTCTGAAAGAGATCCTGGCCGCGGAGCACGACATGACCGTGGTCGGGGAGGCCAAGAACGGGCACGACGCGCTCGAGCTCAGCCGCAAGCTCGAATGGGATGTCGCGATTCTCGATTATTCGATGCCCGGCCGAAGCGGGCTCGATCTGGTCAAGGAGATAAAACGCCAGTACCCCGGCCGCCCCATACTCGTGCTGAGCATGCTTCCCGAGGAGGTGCATGCCACGCAGGTGTTCAAGGCGGGCGGCGCGGGCTACATCACCAAGGAAAGCGCGAGCGAGGAGTTGACGACGGCGATTCGCAAAGTGATGAACGGGGGCAAGTACGTCAGTCCGGGATTCGCGGAGAAAATGGTATCGGAGCTCGCGCCCGATGCCGAGAAACCGCTCCACGAAACCCTTTCGGACCGCGAGTACCGGGTGATGTGGCTCCTCGCGTCCGGAAAGCAGATCAACCAGATTGCAGCGGAAATGTTCCTGAGCCCGAGCACCATCAGCACCTACCGCGCCCGCATTCTCAAGAAGTTGAAGCTGACCGACAATGCGGCGCTCGTCCGCTACGCGGTCAAGCATCAGCTCATATAGGTTCAGGCCGTCTCCCCGATCCGCCGCCCTTCCCGGCAGGCGGGCCGGGCTTTTTCAATCCAAACTGGCGCTCCAGCATGTAGTCGGGCGGCTACATCGAGCCGCCGATTCGCCACAAAAAGATCAAGCTCCCGCGATAGTGAGTAAAGGGCCGCCCCGCTATCATAACCCGGCGGTTTGGTACTGCTGCAGGCTGTCCGCGGATCGGGACAATCCCGAATCGCGGGGGAGAAAGGTGCGCAGATGCTTGTCGAACAGTGGCGCAACGACTGGATTTGCCCGCGTAGGATTTGCGGGTATCACCCGCTCGCCAAAGTTGCACGCGTTCAAAGATTTTGCCCGCTTCGCTACGCGGTCCCCCAAGTCCAGATCGGGATTCGACGCAATACCCCCTTCAACGATCAAGGCCCTGCCACGGGCCGATCAGTTCGAGAGCGAAGTACCCTGAGGGCTCGGCCCAGCCTAATGTACCGGTACGGTCCCTCTCTTTTCTACGGAGACCATTTGAGATCATGAGCGGCGCAATCCTTATAGTCGAAGACGAACCGGTAACCCAGACGTTGATCGCGGCCAATCTCGAGCGCGCCGGACACCAGGTGATGCGCGCGGCCAGCGTGCCCGAGGCCGCAGCGGCCATCCGCGAAGTGCTGCCCGACCTGGTGCTGCTCGACTGGATTCTTCCCAACGCGACCGGAGTGAGCTTTGCCAGGCAGCTGCGCACCGACCAGCGCACCCGGGATATTCCGATCATCATGCTGACGGGCCGTTCGCAGGAGACGGACAAGGTAACCGGGCTCGAAGCCGGCGCGGACGATTACATCACCAAACCCTTTTCCCCCCGCGAGCTGCTCGCGCGAATCAAGGCCGTGATACGCCGGCGCGCGCCCTTGGCGAGCGACGAGGTCGTCGAGATCGCCGGCGTGAAGCTCGATCCGGCCGCACACCGAATTACTTGCTGTGGCCGCAAGATCGATCTCGGAGCCACCGAGTTTCGCCTGCTGCATTTCTTCATGACTCATCCCGACCGGGTCTACAGCCGCGCCCAGCTTCTCGATGAAGTCTGGGGCGACCACGTTTTTGTCGAGGAGCGCACCGTCGACGTCCACATTCGCAGACTGCGGCAGGAGCTGCATCCGACCGGTCACGAGGGACTGATCGAAACCGTGCGCGGAACGGGCTATCGTTTCCGGCGCCAGATCGCCTGAGGCCTGTGTCCCTAGTAGGCGTGCTGCTTTTTCAGTACCACGAAGACCGTCTTCAGCACGATTTGCAAGTCGAGCTGCAGCGACCAGTCCCGCAGGTAGGCGAGATCATGCTCGATGCGCGCTTTCATCTTCTCCAGCGAATCGGTCTCGCCGCGCAGGCCGTTCACTTGCGCCAGACCGGTGATGCCCGGTTTCACCTTGTGCCGGATCATGTAGCCCCTGATGAGCTTGCGGTACGTCTCGTTGTGGGCCACGGCGTGGGGGCGCGGTCCGACCACGCTCATGCGGCCCTGAAGCACGTTGATGAACTGCGGCAGCTCGTCGAGCGAGTACTGCCGCAGAAACGCCCCGAAACGCGTCAGCCGCGGATCGTCGCGCGTCGCCTGCCTGATCACCTCTCCGTCTTCGAGCACGGTCATCGTGCGGAACTTGTAGACGATGATTTCCCTGCCGTCGACGCCGTAGCGGCGCTGCTTGAACAGCACCGGCCCGGGGGAGCTCAGCTTTATACCGATCGCGACGGCGAGCATGAGCGGCGAGACCAGCGCCAGGATCGCCGATGCGAGGGCGATGTCGCTGGCGCGCTTGATCAGGGCGTTGATTCCATAGAAGGGGGTCTCGCACACCGCAACGACCGGAATGCCGCCGATCGTGTCCATGCGCGCCTGGATCAAATCGGAGAGGAAGATGTCCGGTGTGAAGTAGATCGATGCCGTCGTATCTCGCAGTTGCTCGAGGAGCTTGAGGATTCGCGGCTGCGAAGCCATCGGCAGCGTGATGTAGATCAGATCGACACGGTGGGTTTTCGCGTACTCCGCGATCTGGTTGAGCGACCCGAGAATCTCGCCCGGCTTGACGCCGCCTATCCTCTCGGGACTGCGGTCGTCGAAATAGCCGGAGAAACGGATGCCGAGAAACGGCGTGCCTTGAATCCGCTCGGCGAGCTTGCGGCCGAGCTCGCCCTCGCCCGCGATGACGGCGATTCTCTGCACGCCTTCCGCCGCCAACAGGCGCGGCAGAACGACAGGCAGGAGCAGGTGTGCAGCGAACAGGGCAACAGGAGTTGCGAGCACCCAGGCGAGGATGACGCGCAGATCGAAGGCGCCGAGCGTGCGCGTCGCCCAACCGATGAGCAGCAGGAGCGCGACGATCACGAGCCAGCCCGTCAGGACGTCACCTGCGAGCGCCCGGATGCTGGTGCCCTTCGGGGAGCTTCCCGGAAAGGTCAGCGAGAACACGATGAGCGCGAGAATCAGATAGGGGCCTTCGAACGCTTCGCCGAAGGCCAAGGCGGAAATCAGCAAAACACCAATCGTCACCACAGGGTCGAGCGCCGCCTGTACCAGTGCGGCGGGCGCGAGCTGGTGGTCCAGAAGGTGGCGGGAGGATGAGTGTGCGGCGAGCAAGTTGGATGCGGCGAGGCGGTGCAATGGAAGTACGGAATAACTCTTGCGCTCTGTCTCCTGACTGTTCATGGCATCCGACGATGCGACGCATTTGCACCGGACGAATGCCGTCCGACTTGTGCAACACGATAACGTGCAGTTGCGATCGTTTGAGGCACGAGGAGCTAGTTCTATGGAACTATGCTGACACCGAAAGAATCCGGCTCGCGGGCGCGTGGGGCGACGATTTACCTCACGACTTTCAGACGCATCGCATTCGCCCCCTCGAGATGGGCCGAACGCTGCACCGACCCTGGTTCACCAAGTCGAGGATAATGCCTCCATACAAACAATGACTTGCATGCGTGAGGCCGCGCTGAGCATCATTTCCCGTCATTTCATGTTTCTGTAATACACGATCTCCATATTACGGGCGACGATTCCCCGTCTGGAGGGAGGCATTTTATGGAAGCAGGCGAACACCAGCTCGCCGAACGACGTCGGCCCGCACCGCTTGTATTTCAACCTCCAACCCAAGTGAACAGCGTCACATCCGGCAATGCTTCGCTACTGGATCCGCTGGAGCTCGAAGCGCTCATGCTCAACATGGATGCCTCGCTGAAGGTGCACGCGCGACATCACTTTTTCACTTGGACTCAGGGACTGCTGCAGAACCTGTTGAAGCATGAAATGCTGATCTGCGCCCTGCGCAACTCCAAGCTGACGTCGTTTCATGTGGACAGCTTTGCGACGTCGCCTGCCGAGCCCGCGCCCTTCAGCGACATGTTCCGCCAGGATGCATCGGTGGTGCCGCACCTCATCAAGACTTGGGAGGACAATTACTTCCAGCCCGTGATCTGCGAAACCGGAAACGGGAGCGCTTTTGCCGGAAGCGCGCTTGCGCGCGAGTTGAGCCGGATAGGAGCGAACGTGGTCCTCGCGCACGGAACCTACGATCTATTCGGCAAGCCCGCGAGCTTCTTCACCTTTGCCTGCCAGTCGGGGACCATCGGCCCCAGGCAGGCTTATCTCGCCGAGCTGGTCGTGCCGTTCCTGCATCTGGCGTGGGTGCGCACTCAGATCAACCGGCCGGCGGAAAGCGACGGCGCAAGTTCACCGGGGGCCGGGCTTCTTACCGCTAGAGAGCAGGAAATCCTGAGGTGGATCCACGTGGGCAAGAGCAACATCGAGATCGGGACCATCCTGACGATCAGCCCGCTGACGGTGAAGAATCATGTGCAGAAAATTCTGCGCAAGCTGAATGTTCAGAACCGCACGCAGGCCGTAGGCAAGGCGCTGGCGCTGCGCATTCTCAGTATTTGAGCGCGGCCGCGCCGCCAAATCGCGTATCCCTTAGTTCCAACCGCCCATTCTTGGGGACAACGCGCTCGACCTCTTGTCATCTTGACATCCTACGCTGTGAAGCGCGAGGAGGCCGTTGAACGGCTTGCGGCAGGATCAGTCCAGCTCTTTTAGAGGAAATACATGATGAAGCTAAAGCCCAAGATCAGGGCGCTTGTCGCTTCGCTCGCCTTGGCAGCAGCGTCCGGACAGGCCGGAGTTGCGACGATTCAGACCGGCGACAACGGCGGCGACGACGCGTTTAACGCGAAATTGAACGGGCGGGCTGCCTTCAACCAGTACGGGACCGTCGACAACTCCCTGGGCCCGTCCCGGGATGCGAACGAAGGCGGTCGGGCCGGAAGCTCAGTCCCGGCAACCCACCTCCATCGCGGCAGGGACCCGGTCGCGGCGAACTTCAAGCTTGCGTCCGCCGTTCCGGAACCCGGCAGCTGGGCTAGGCTTTTGGCGGGCTTGCTCGGAGTGGGTGCCATTGCGCGTCGCCGTATGTTGTCGTGACGACGCGCGGGAGAACGCAAGCAGGCGACACCTGATTCACAAGTAGCCTTCGCTGACCGTGGCGGTGTCGCGGAGGCAACCCGAGGCCGCGACCGACGCGATGAGCGCCGGTCGCGGCTGCGTTGCGCGATCGCACGCACCGCGATGAAGCCGCCGGGAGTGTGTGAGTCTCTTGGGCTCCCGCACATCCTATTCTGACGCGGGCGACCCCGGTTCGCCTTGATCGCGTATCCTAACCGAGCTCAATATGCGATCACCCATGGCGCGCTCGAGTTCGGGATTCTTGCTGCCCGAAACTGGGCTTTGTGCTGAC
>WNFZ01005547.1_pt1 | contig 11566 bp, 10 predicted proteins | sample 5400081 | NCBI WGS metagenome assembly WNFZ01 (sample SAMN13153365, study PRJNA577476) | soil metagenome | isolation source: 80 cm soil or saprolite under grassland replicate 1 | place: USA:California | collected 2016-06-15
TTTGCCTCCTGCCCAGGACTTATTAGACATCTTACCCTGAGACGTTCCCTCAACGGCCAGGTAGTCGCCCGAGGGAATAAAAATCAGGCTGTCATAATCGTGCCTGATATAATCCAGGACGCTTTCGAATCCTTTAATCATTTCGAAAAGCGACTCCCGTCCATATCCAAATCCAAATTTGGGGAAATAAATTTCAGCATCTTCGTCGAATAGGTCGAGGACGTCAGAACGTCCCTGATCAGCCCTTATGAAATATTCACGGGCGACTGTTATTTTATCCTGATCGTTCAAATTCATTATAGTTGTTTTTAATTTAGCCGATCCGGTACTGCCCCCCGTCCACCACAATGGCCTGCCCGGTTATAAAGGAGGCATCGTCACTGGTTAAAAATAGAATTGCCCCGGTAATGTCTTCAGGTTCTCCAAGCCGCTTGATCGCCTGTTGTTCCCATGTGGCCCGTTTCATCTCATCCGGTTGAGTTGAGGTTGCCAAAGTATTGGTAAGGCCGGGTAAAACAGCGTTAGCGGTAATACCATCATTGGCTACGTCATTGGCCAGCCCTCTCATGAACCCGATAATACCCATTTTTGTAGTGATATAGTGACTCATGCCTGGTATTGTTAATCCAACCATATTTGATGATATTCCTACGAAGCGTCCCCATTTTTTCTTTCTCATTGAAGGCAGGAAATATTTCACACTTAAAAAATGGGAATCCAAATTTGTGGCGATGGTTTTTCGCCAGGTTGCCAGTTCCAGTTCATCAATCGCACGATTGGGAAAATATCCTGCATTATTCACCACGATATCTACTCCTCCCAATTCCTGGCTTTTAAGGAATACCGAATGCCAATCTTCTTCCTTTGTCACGTCAAGCTGAAATCCATGTGCAGTGGAACCAACCTTGTCTACGGTTTCCTGTGGCACTTTGAGGTCCGTTGCAATAACGTGTGCTCCCCTCTGAAAATCCACTACAGCGTTCTTACTCCCCGCAGGACCCATCGGTGCTGTAGCAAATGGGTGGGCGTAGGTCTCCAATGTACTTTTCACAGAAGCCATAACCTGCTCATCCGTTTCAGCCTCCCAGGGATTAAGCTCTTTAACTATCATCATTTTAAGCTTTTCAGATTTTGCGATTTGCCTTGATAGTTTTACACCCTCCAGCAACCGCTTACGGTCCTCTTCCACTGCGAGAAAATTCAAGTCGATGACAGGCGAAGCATTCGGGTCTTTTGATGCTAACTTAACTGTTCCCCTCGATTGCGGATTGGTCAATGCAATGGCAAGAACGAATCCAACCTTGGTAGGACTTTGGTCCGGGGGTAGTAAGTGTGTTGCCGTAATGTGAAGATCCAGTTCACCGGCTTTAGCATAGGAAGACTTGGTCCAGACTTTAGCCGCAATAACGGGGGTTTCACGGCCGATCGAATTCGGATTGGCCGCATAAGCATTATAATAGAATGGATGTTCTACTAAATTTTCACCTACTGGCAGTTCGGCTACAAGTGGAATTTCCAATTCTGCCAATTGCTTTTGAGGACCTATTCCGGAGCGCAATAGTATTTGAGCGCTACCATAGGTGCCAGCAGAAAGGATAATTTCATCGGCTTTGAACTGCCTTCCGTCCGAGAGCTGAACACCATACGCAGTAGTGCTGTTAAAAAGGACCTTATCAATAAGAGCACCGCCAATGATGGTCAGGTTCTCGCGTTTTCTCACCGTATCATTCAGGTAGGTCATTCCTGTGTTCATTCGTTTACCATTCACGATGTTCATGGGATAAGGCCCAACGCCATGCTGATCCCCGGCATTAAAATCTGCAATCTCCCTGAATCCGTTTTCAACCGCAGCGTTGATGAATGCCAGTTGCATAGGGGTGACATCAGTTTTGGTTAGCTGAGTAATCGGAAAGGGCCCGGAATACCCATGCCACTGACTATCGGGTATGTTAGAAGTCTCCATTTTCTTATAATAAGGCAATACATCTTTCCAGCTCCAACCTTTCAGCCCTGCAGCTGTCCACCTGCTGAAGTCGCCCGGAAGCGCACGGACTGCGGCGGCACCATTGATGGCCGAACTTCCACCGAGCACTTTTCCATGAATGACGTGAATGGGATGGCCAATATAACCGGGTACTGAATTATAACCCCAGTCAAATTGATTATCATTATTTGCAGCGACTATATTACCATTTGAAATTATCTCCGGATAATTGCCTGGTTCAAAAACCCGCCCGGCCTCTAACAGCAAAACTTTTACACCTGGCCTTTCAGTTAGCCGGTTCGCGAGAACCGCACCTGCCGAACCTCCGCCAACAATGATAAAATCATAATCATGCCCGGCTTCTCTTTTTTGATTGTTCATATTGATAGATTTATTTGTGATTCGGATTGTTGGGTCAATTGGATTTCACATTTGATAGTTATTTCATCACCAACCATTACACCGCCTGTTTCTAACACCGCATTCCAGGTTTCATAATAATTTATCATTTCAGTCAATGTAGGTGTAAAATTATTTTTCTTATCATGGGAAGGCAATGGATAAACAACCGCAAATGATATATCTTTTACCTGCAAGACTTGATCTTTTTTTCAAACGAAATGTGCAGGCAACAAACATCCTGATGCTGGCAAATACGCAGGGTAAAATGTCTTGGCTGGAAATAAAATAACAACCAACCATGAGGGTTTCTTTCACCGGGTGATAATAGTGACTATTGCGAATAATCTTACGGAATTATTATTCATAAAATTTGATTGCGGTTCTTAAGATCATCGCGGATTTTATCAATAGAATTCAAAGGCATCACCTGCGCCTCGCAAGGCAGAAGCGTTGTGCCTATCAATACAATTAGGACCAAAACCCTGGTCATAATGACGAGACGAGTTTAACTTCTTATTTAAAATGTTCTTTTTCGCAGGGGTTAGGAATAGATAGATTGTACAACAGAATCCTTCGCGGAGACTCTCCTGGAAGTTTCTGACGAACTTGATCCGGGTATTAATTTGTTGATTCAGTTTGTAAGGTCTTTCGCCTTCATAAAAAGTAACCACCGTATCGCCGCCAATTCCAGGGATTGTGTATCTCTCCGCCCAGTATGAGAATTCCTTTACAGGTGCCAGCTAACGTTAGCGCACACATGCTCCAGGGGCTTCCCGAGACTTGGTTTCGGAAGGGCAATCCAGCGAGCGTTTAATGACAATGGAGTACGTTCTGGTGAATACGGATGCAATTGATGCAATAATGTCTCGAAGTGTTTGAGTCACTCGTCAAGGGACACTAAAATTCAAATTGCGCCGTGAAGGCAGTAAATAAAATGTTTTTTCCTGGTCCCACATCCTTTAAATAGGGGCCAGCTTTAAACCAGGTGAATTCTCCCTGTAAGCTGAAAAATTGACTGGGATTGTAAATAAGATAAGTTGCCAGTTGATTACCTATGAATTTCTGTCCGCTCGTTTTGCCGCTGTAGATTAATAATGCAGCTGGGCCGTATATGCCATCGTTTTTACTGAATCTCCAGAAGGCGTCATAGTCCACTTCATATACGAATGATTTGGTTAGGTTAACCATAAACGAAGGGTGTATGTCGATGAGATTGGCAGGACCGACAAGGGAGGCAAGCCCAAAATAAGCGCCTCTTGGAAACAAGGGGTTAAAGGTGTTTAATTTTCCATCCTCGTAATTTTTGTCTCCACTGATTAATTCCGCCTTAAAATTAATTTGAGCGTTGTGCTTTAAGGATTGTATGGTGTAAGTCGTATTTGACGAGATGGTCCAGGCTGAAATCTGTTTCACGCCGAATTTACCCCATTGGTACAACGCTTCGAAATCATATTGCCAAGGCACTGAACTATTCCAAATTCTCGTGCCCACTGAATGACGGCGTTCTTTTGCAATGCCATCATCAAAAACGCTTTCTGATTTCCACAATCCTAAATAATAAAGATCCACATTATGAAAAACAGGAACCTCATTGACAACTGCATATCCTCCCCAGAATTTGCTGTATTTATTAAATTTATCGTCAAATATTCCCTGCTTTGGGCGGACAGGATGCGAGAAGAATGCATCAACTTTAAAACGGGATCCCTGGTAGATCAATTTAACGGCATCGAAAGCCAGCCTGTTGTTAGCTCCTTCCTTAACTGATACCAGCCTCTGTGCTCCATACAAGAATTCCTGGCGGCCAGTTCTCAAAACCAATTGCTCTTGCTTACTGAACGGTAAGGCTATATCAAAAAACGCCTGGTGGAGATCCAACTGGTTTTCATCAATGGGTGGAGGAGAATATTCTTTGCCGTTTGCTAAACTGCTCTGCAATTCAACATAACTTCTGAAATATTTTCCCGCGTGGAAGTCGGCATGCGCCAGCAGTCTTGAAAAAACATATCCGTCCTTATCCTTAGGAGCAGCTCCCCAATCTTCATTACTAAAATAGAAGTACTGTTGTCGCACGTCCCCTCCAAAACTAAGAAAAGCATCTCCATTTTTATTCAATGGGCTATATTTCGTTTGGGAATAATAATTCCTGAGTGTGTCATTTTTCATACCTGAATAATCTTCATCATATCGCAATGGTTCAAAAGGTGGTAGCTTCTGCGCTATTGAGCATATGAAGTAAAAAAATGACAATAGGAATAAAAATGTTTTTTTCATCTTTCGTCTAAAATTTCCTGGCCTGCTACCGTGGTCAAAATGATCAATAATGTTTTCATGCCGACAATTTTTTATAGAGATAATTGTCAATAGAATATTTTCCAGCTCCCAGTACTGCTATCAGTAAGAAAACCAAGCTATACATGAAAGGAGTATCCCTCTCCAGCAACGTGCCATGCCCATGGATCACAAAGTAACCTGTGAGTGTAACGGCAAGTGTTGGTAAGGTGGCAAGTCTGGTACAAAATCCTGCCATGACCATCAAGGGAAAAAATAAATTGGCGGCAATTGCAAAACCGTTATAAAATGTTTCTGGCAGGTGTAATGGATTGGGAATATGTTCCGCTTCCTGCACTCCAACTCCAACTTTCTTAAGTCCATGCACAACGATCAGTTCAATTGAAGCAAGCACCCGGAAGCAAAACATTCCCCAATTGAATAATTTCAATGAAGGATAAACACTAAGTGATCGGATAAATAAATTCTTCATGTTCATTTATTCATTTATTTTGAAAACCACCATAGTATTTCACAGGACTCCAGGATGGTATTACATCAGGCAGAACTGGAGATAATTTTTCGTAACCACCTTCTGCATAAACCACCTTTCCATTTACGATTGTCATTAATGCATGGATATTTCGCATTTGTTCCACAGGTATTGAAAAATAGTCATGGTTCAGTATTACCAGGTCGGCATATTGCCCAGGCTCGATTTTCCCTTTCACTTTTTCTTCACCGCTAAACCATGCGCTGCCACTCGTATACAACTGCAGAGCCTCAAATCTTGATAAGGTATCTTTAGCCGGCCAAAATTGGTAGCCACCTATTGTTTTACCTGTAACAGCCCAGCACAAACTCATCCACGGATTGAAAGTAGACACCCTTGTTGCATCAGTGCCAAGGCCCACGGGAATCTGCTTTTCGAGCATTTTCCGAATTGGTGGAATTTGACCAGTGGGTTCTCCATACATGTTTTTGTACAATTCGCCCTGGTAGAACATTCTGCATTGCACAGCAATTCCGCCGCCCAGGCTTTTCACACGATCTAATTGTGTGTCGGTAATAGTTTCCGCGTGATCGAAGAACCAGCGCAAGCCATTAAATGGAATTTCCTTATTTACTTTTTCAAAAACATTCAACATGCGGTCAATGGATTCGCCATAGGTAGCATGTATTCTAAATGGCCAGCGATTTTTTACTAACAATGCAATGATTGGTTCGAGGTCTCCCTCCATTTTATCTGATAACACAATTCGTGGTTCCAAAAAGTTTTCAAAATCGGCAGCACTAATTACAAGACTCTCACCTGCGCCTTCTGCCAAATAACCGTTTACCAGGAACATATTATCGTTATTATTGAGCTTGGTGCTGCTCAACCATTCCTGGTAATCCTGTAATTCTCTTCCAGAAACCTGCGCGTATAAATAATAGGCAGTACGAAGAGTAAGCTTTCCTTCTTTTGCCAACTCAAGCGCCACACTATAGTCGTCGGGATAGTTTTGCGATCCGCCTCCGGCATCTATTACGCTGGTTAAGCCTAACCTATTTAGCTCACGGTAGTATTGCTGAGTGGAATTGATTCTTTCTTCATGACTTAGTTTGGTAGTGAGCCCAAGGGTCATGTAGATAGCCGTTGCTTTTGTTTTGGCATACAGCATGCCGGTTGGGTTGCCGTTTTCATCCAATTCTACGAGGCTTCCATCGTATTTTGTATCCTTATTATAGCCCAACACCTCAATTCCTTTTTTATTCAGGAATGCCTTACCATAGAGGTAGGTGATGAATACTGGCTTGTCTGGAACCGCAGCGTTTATCTCTTCAAGAGTGGGCAGTCTTTTTTCTTCAAACTGGAATTCATTCCAACCGCCCACCACTTTTATCCAAACGCCGGCCGGAGTTCTTGCGGCTTGTTGTTTCAACAATTCCATTGCCCTTTTGAGTGAAGTGACGCCATCCCATCTTAGCTCGCTATTATAATTCAAACCTTCACGTATTGCATGATGGTGACTGTCGTTTAAACCAGGAATGACAGCCTTACCTTTTGCATCAATTACTTTCGTCACGGCATTTTTATATGCTGACAATATTTGTGATGAACTCCCAACCGCCAGAATGATACCATCCTTAACAGCCACTGCCTGTTTGAATTCCCCAGGCTTGGTCATGGTAGCAACCTTGCCATTATAAATGATTAGATCTGCATTGTTCTGGGACGATGCGGTCAGCACAATTGCGACAGCTACTACCAGGAAAATAAAATGTTTCATCTTCTTTTTTTTAATGTTTAATCATTTCGCCAGCATACTGTGATCCAATGCCATATGCACCTCCATATTTTCTAACCAGGCTAATGGTGGCGTCATATGTTGATTGCCTGGACCAGTCTCTCTGGAGTTCCAGTAAGTACTGCAATGATGTCATTGGTTTTGCACCGGCCGTGCATATGCGCTGAATCGCCATATTGTGTGCTTCGGAACTAACGTCACCACAAGCATCTGTAATAACATAAACCTCATATCCATCCGCAAGTGCAGATAAAGCGGGACCAACTATACATACACTGGTCCACAAACCAGCAAATACAATTTTCTTTTTTCCTTTGCCAGTAACAGCTTTGAAATAATTAGCATCTTCCCATGAATTCATTGAAGTCCTGTCGATATAGCCTGATGTAGCCTTGGGATAAAATAATTCCACTTCTGGAATCACAGGACCGGAAAAACTTTTTTCAGAAACTGTTGTAACTACTGTAGGAACATTGAAGATTTTTGACGCTCCAGCTATGAGAGCTACGTTGTTTCTCAATTCGATTATATCAATGCTCTTTACAGGAAATACCATTTGTCCTTCATGGTCAATTAGGGTGAGGACATGGTTTGAAGGATTGAGTAACTCTACAGATGGTTTTTGCGCGTTTGCCTTTCCGAAAGTGAGTATTAAGATTGTAATACTCATGCAGGCGATAGAGATTTTTTTCATTTTTTTATTTTTAATAATTATTAACTAATGGTGGAGGATTTGCATTTCATCTTCCACAATCAAACAAAATTACCTGCAGCCAGAGCCGGAGTCAATGAACAGATCATGGAAGACAATGTATATTCTACATAAAAAAGAAAAATCATTTTTAAACTTTCCCCGGTATGTAGTTAATTAAGTGAACATAGTTATCTGCACACTCAATTCCATTTTATGTTTTTTGCAAGGGGAAATCGTAATTGAATTTCAGAGAGAAAAAAAGAGACTGAATTCAATCTTTGAAGCTGGTGTTAAGGAATGGCTTTCAAAACGCCGGCAACGTGAATTCCGGGAATCCACATGCTTCTTTTATTGTTATTACGTGCCCGCTCCGTTCGCTCTGTGTAGAATAGCAGGCATTTACCTTTAAAAACAGTGAATCCATACAATCACTATGGATGTATGGATTCAATCATTGACAGTACCCGGCGAATTATTTCTTATCAGCCGGCTTACCGGTCTATTTCCCAAAGCCTTTGTAGGGAGGATAGTTTTGTACCATATAGTTGGCATAATCCACTCCGGTTCCGATGCCGGTGTATTTAATCCTCCACTCGTGCATATGAGCTCCAATATCAGAGTCCCTGTTATCTTCTCTCCCATAATCACGGATAACTTCGAACGTGTAGCTCACCGTACTGTGAGGCACGGCACCTGCCTGTATCATGCGCTGAATAGCTCTTTCATGAGCTTCCTTAGTGATGGCCGCGGAAGCATCGGCGATAAAGTACACTTCATAACCTGCTTTCAGTGCAGATATTACCGGGTACGCCAGGCATACGTCTGTCCAGAGACCCGCAAATACAAGTTTCTTATTGGCAGTTGCAATCACCGCTTCGCGGGCCTTGTCATCTTCCCAAAGGTTCAAGCTGGTGCGGTCATACAATGGTTCATCAGGATAAAATTGACGAAGTTCCATCAGTATGGGACCAGCAAACGTCTTTTCGCCAATGGTGCTCAGAACAACCGGTATTTCATACATTTTTGAAAAATATCCCAAGGAGGCCAGGTTGTTTCGCAATTCCAGCCTGGACGTTGACTCGGTTGGAAAAGTCATCTGGCCTTCATGGTCAATCAATATCAACGTATGATTCATGGGATTCAATAGCTCCGGGCTTTTAAAGTCCAGGTGGCCGAATCGCTTGCGGTAATTGGTGTTTGGAATGCTATTGTTTTCGTTTGGCATGCTATTCGTTTTTTAAATTATTAAGTAATGATGGAAGATTTGTTTTCATCTTCCACAATCAAACAAAATTACCTGCAGCCAGAGCCGGAGTCAATGAACAGATCACGGAAAACAATGTATATTCTACATAAAAAAGAAAAATCACTTTTACACTTTCCCCGGTATGTAGTTAGTTAAGTGAACATGGTTATGCGCACACTCAATTCCATTTTATGTTTTTTACAAGGGGAAATCGTAATTGAATTTCAGAGAGAAAAAAAGAGACTGAATTCAATCTCTCATTTTCCAATTCATTTTGAATATTAATTGAAGCTGGTGTTAAGGAATGGCTTTCAAAATGCTGGCAAAGTGAATTTCAGGAATCTACATGCTCCTTTATTGTTATTACGTGCTCGCTTCGTTCGCTCTGCGTAGAATATACATTGTTTTCCTTCATCCGTCCATTGTCTTCGGGATTTGTCAAAAGTAGTTTTGTGGTATATCAACATTAAATTAATTCATATGATCACAAGTATTGTCACAAACCGATTCTTTGTCTTGATATCACACAAGACCAGGTTATTTTTTATAGTGTTGGCTTGTATTCTTTCCAGCACAACAATAAAAACTTTCGCTCAACAAAACTCAATTAATACTACAATGAAACAGACACCAGTAGGTACCTCAAAAATTTGGGGACAAATAGATGGCATCAGCATAGAAGGAATAGTGCAGGGCCCTGCCACTGAAGTTGCTCCTCTGCAGGTAGCTTGTGTTTTTGAATACACAGAAGGAGATATTTTTATATCGCCTCCAGCTCTTCCTGCAGAATTAAATGGGATGGTACATCTCGATAAAGCATTGAATGGACTGATAACTGAAATTCGGCGAAGCGGAAAATTTTCAGGACATGCTTTAGAAACTTTATTGATCACTCCACCAAAAGGAACGATATCAGCCAGCAAGTTGTTGTTAATTGGACTGGGGGACCGCAATGCCTTCAATCCGGATCTCATGAAGGAAGTCGGTGTTGTCTCCATGCGGGAAGCTCTGCGCCTGGGTGTTAGTCACTATGCAATTGCAGCCGATATAAAGGACGCAGGAATTGCATCACCAACTGCAACAGTCGCTGGTAATATTGTTAGAGGTGCTATATCGGCCTATCGGACTCAAAGCTACCTGAAAGCAAAGGGGATGGGAAGTTTTACTCCGCTTAGCAAACTTACTCTCCTTGCGGGGATGAGTTTCTTTGATGATGCCGGGGAAGGCATCAAAACAGCTATTTCAGAATTCCAATTAGAAAAGTGATTCGTCCCTTAACATAAAATAAAAAAGCGACAAATAACAATTCATCATTACCGATTAACTCTCTTCATATGGCTTCGTCAACTACAGCTTTTGCCCCTCTTAAAGAACCGCTATTTCGCAAAATTTGGGGATCGTCATTCGTTTCCAATATAGGCGCCTGGATGTATAATGTTGGAGTAAGCTGGTCAGCTGCAACCATGTCCGCTTCGCCTCTTATGATTTCGCTAATGCAGACTGCCTCCTCACTTCCGTCTTTTTTGTTTAGTTACCTCGCAGGTGTAACTTCTGATCGGGTAGACAGGCGCAAACTTATCATTGGCATTCAGCTGACGCTTTTTGCAATTCTTGTGGCACTAACCATTTTCACATGGTTAAATTTGGTGAATATTTATTTATTGTTAGTCTTCACTTTTCTCATCGGAACTTGCACCGCATTCGTCACACCAGTATGGGATTCTATTACGCCGGAAGTGGTTAGTCCGGAAAATTTAAAGCCTGCAATAGCCCTGGAGGGAGTAAATTTCAACCTGGCAAGAGCTGTGGGACCGGCACTGGGCGGGGTTCTCTTAACAGTCAAAGGTATCTTGTCTGTTTTCATATTTACTGCAATCTCTGCTCTTGCACCAGTTTTTGGTGTTTATAGCTGGAAAAATAAAGCAACGCCTGCGCCGACGGTTTCATTTCGTGAAAGCGCCCTTGAAGGTTGGCAGGCTTTTCGCCAGAGTAAGGCATTCCCGTTATTATTAGTTCGCACCTTGTCATTTACAGCATTTATAAGTACAGTCTTTGCATTGCTGCCCCAGCTTTCGAAATACCAATGGAAGCAAACCAGTAGTCAGTTTACTTTTCTTTGGGTTAGCCTTGGTCTCGGAGCTTTACTGGGTAGCTACCTCCTGTCACTGGTGACGAAGTTCGTTAAACCTTCCAGCATCATATATTACAGCTGCTTAATAGTTGCGACATGTTTGTTTTTGCTGACAACAACCACCAATACGATTTTGATTAATGGTATTTTATTTATTACTGGTATTGGCTGGATCAGTGCCATTGCCACTATAAATGTTTTGGCCCAACAATTATCACCCTCACCTTATAAAGGCCGGTTCCTTTCAATAAATACAACGGTATTCCAGGGGTCTCTTGCCTTGTCAAGTGCAGGATGGGGATGGCTTGCTGGTCAATTAACTACTTTGAAAGTTTTTGAGATAGCCTCAATCACTATGGCATTATTCTGTACACTGGTAATGTTTTTATTGCCAATGCCGGCTGAAGTGGATTCCAGTGTTCCGGTTCTGGTTCCTCAAGTTGTGCCTGTTGAGAAATCATAGTCATATAATTGGATGACTAGTTTATTTGCAGAAAAATATTTAAGGTATGAAACAGATGCCATTGGAAATTATATTAATCACAGA
>WNFZ01008778.1_pt1 | contig 11566 bp, 10 predicted proteins | sample 5400081 | NCBI WGS metagenome assembly WNFZ01 (sample SAMN13153365, study PRJNA577476) | soil metagenome | isolation source: 80 cm soil or saprolite under grassland replicate 1 | place: USA:California | collected 2016-06-15
CGTAAATAGCAACACCAATCAATAGCAAGCCGCCAATAATATTGACAGCCCGGCTATACCTGGCAAATAAACTTGTAAGCTGGCGCTGGAACGTAGTAGAAAGAAGCGAGAGAATGAATAAGGGAATTCCAAGACCCAACCCGAACCATAGGAAGACCCAAAGTTTGTCAAAGGCTTCTTTTGCTGTGAAGGATAGAGCGAAGATTCCAACTACAAGTGGACCTGAACACGGCAATGCAATGGGACCATAGAGTAAACCGTATACATAAGCATTTAGAAGCGGATGACGCAAGAGTGGTATTTGAATTTGCGGCAGAGTTTTGAAAGGGTTGCGATCAAATAGTAATAGAATACCCAGCAACAGAATTAGAAGATCCGCAAATGGAATGATATATGCGAGCATACGTGCTGTAGGGATGGCAAGCAGCGCAATCAAGCCTCCCAATGCCAACATCATACTTAGCACTCCGCTAAGCACGAACAGGCCGAGAAAATACCGTTGCCTTTCTCTTATTTGAGTCTGTCCACTCAAATAAGCAAGGAACCCAGGATAAAGCGGCAGGATACATGGACTAGTTGTAGCTAGTATACCAAGCAGAAGGGATGTGACCGCAATATCCATAACTGGTTAGGGAGTCAGGTAAGGCTCAAGGTCTTTCTTTAGTGTCTCCGCCTCCTTAAGTCCATAGTCCAACTGATGAACATTCCCATCGCGGTCGATAATCAACATCGGTGAAAGCGGCGGGTTTAAATATTCCGCGTTGTATAAGTTTCCAAGGGCGCGATCAACCAAAAGCGGTGCAACAGCAAAACGCCATTCGAAACTATATTCCTGCACGTATTCCTGGAGTGAGGCTTGATCTTCGTTCAGATCAACATCCAGACTCACTGAAATTAGGTCAACGGGATTGTCAAGCAACTTGTGGAGCTTTCTGACTTCGTTCGCCTGAAAGAGGCAAGTGGGACACCACATTGCTATTGTCTCCAATAGCACCACTTTCCCGGCAAAATCGTTCATAGTGAAAGTCTCGCCGGTTTGAGCGTCAGTCAATGAAATACTGAACCAATCTGGCTTACTGGCTTCGGTAGGAGTGACAGCCTCAGTAGTTATACTGCAGGCGACCAGAAGCAGACTGATCAGGATAAGGATAAAGTTGGAGGTAGAGCAATAACGCTTGATATTCATTTTTGTTTATGTATGTTTACATTCGATTTGCTAGGTGATAATACAGATCATTCCAGCGTAATTCTTTCTTGAATTCTTCCAAGCGGGTGTTTTCATCGATGAGCAAAAACTCGATCCCAGCCATGTCAGCGAAATCGCGCAAATGATCGGCGGTGACGGAATAGCTGAAACCGGTGTGGTGCGCGCCTCCCGCATAAATCCATGCCGCAGCCGCGGTCTTCAGATTCGGACGCGGTACCCATAAGGCTCGCGCCACGGGAAGTTTGGGGAGTGGTTCGTCGGTCGGGGCAACATCCACAATATTTGCCACCAAGCGGAAACGCTCACCCATATCCATGATGGATGCGCAAACTGCAGGGCCGGTGTTCGAATCGAAGATCAGGCGGACAGGATCAGCCTTCCCTCCAATTGAAAGCGGCAGCACATCCAGTTTGGGTTTGCCTACTGCAATCGACTCGCAGATTTCAAGCATGTGCGCGCCTAACACCTTGTCACCTGCGCCATTATTGAAGTGATAAGTGTAATCCTCCATGAAGCTGACACCGCCTTTTACACCATCACTCATTACCTTCATTGCGCGCACCAATGCGGAAGTCTTCCAATCCCCTTCCGCGCCAAAGCCATAACCATCCCGCATTAAGCGCTGAACCGCCAGACCGGGCAATTGCTTGAGCCCATGTAAATCTTCAAATGTAGTCGTAAAGGCTTTGAAATCCCCCGCACTCAGGAAATTGCGCAGGCCAATTTCAATCCGCGCGCCTTCGCACACAGAATTATGTTTCTCGCCACCAGGCATCAAAGCCGCAGGAACCTCGTATTCATCCAGATAAGATTGAACTAACTGATCGACTTCAGAGTCTGAGACTTCATTTACTGACTTGACCAGATCTCCCACGCCGTATCCATAAACATCATATCCAAGCCGGAGCTGTGCTTCGACTTTATCACCCTCGGTTACCGCGACATCCCGCATGTTATCACCAAAGCGAGCGATCTTGGCACCCTGCCAATCTGCCCAGGCACACGCCGCGCGCGCCCAAACGCCAATATCGGACTGAACATCTTTATCCTGCCAGTGACCCACAACAACTTTGCGATTGAGCCTCATACGGCTGCCGATGAAACCGAATTCCCGATCACCATGTGCGGACTGATTGAGGTTCATAAAATTCATATCGATCTCCGACCAGGGAATTTCACGGTTGTATTGGGTGTGCAGATGTAAGAACGGTTTCTTAAGCAGGTTCAATCCCGCGATCCACATCTTGGCAGGGGAAAAGGTATGCATCCAAGTAATCAGGCCAACACAATTCTTGGCGGAGTTCGCTTCGAGACATAATTCACGAATCGCCTCTGGTGTGGTCAACACTGGCTTGAAAACAATCTGGACAGGGATATGTGCTGAAGCATTCAGATAAGCAGCGATCTCACGCGAATGTTCAGCGACCTGTTCCAGCGTCTTGGGACCGTACAAATGCTGACTCCCCGTTACAAACCAGACTTCGTATTGTTTCAAATCGATCATGAGAACACCTCCAATTTTTCTCCGTCATTGCGAGGGCATTTTGTTTTTTGCCCGAAGCAATCCCTTACACAATTAGAGATTGCTTCGTCGGAAAGAGCAAGTGCCCTCCTCGCAATGACAGCTAATTAAAATTATTGCCCATATACATGAGTGTAGCGATGATGCAATTTCTCCACATCTTCTTGTGGAATTTCATCCGGAACACCAATTTGCATAGCAAGCCAGACTGTTTTCGCGTTATCTTCGGTCATCACCGCGGCTTTGACAGCCGATTTTGCATTTTTACCAATTGTGAACACACCGTGATTCTTAAGCAGCACAGCTGGGGATTTTCCAATACTTTCAAGGACAACTTTCCCAATGGCTTCATCGCCAATCAATGCAAAGCCGCCGCACGGAACAGGACCACCGAACTCATCAGCGATGGCTGTCAGCACAACAGGAATGGGTCTGTTCACCGCTGCGAAGGCAGTGGCATAAACAGAGTGTGTATGCACCACGCCACCCACATCCGAACGATGTTTGTAAATATATAAATGGCTGTGAACATCAGAGGATGGCTTGTAATCGCCTTCCACTATCTTGCCTTCCAGGTCAACCACCACCATATGCTCAGGGCGCATCTCTTCATAACGAATGCCTGAGGCTTTGATCACGATCAATCCTGTTTCCATATCACGTGCACTAACATTGCCACCTGTCCACACCACGAGATTGTTCTTGGGCAGTTCAAGATGGAGCTCAACTAATTCTGCTTTTAGTTTTTCGAGCATATATATCTCCACATGTCGTTGCGAGGAGAGAACAGCTGTGCAGTGAGCGACGAAGCAATCTACAGCAAATGAGGGGATTGCTTCGGGCGATCCCTCGCTCCGCTTAGGATGAACGCCCTCGCAACGACATAAATCTTCTTCTACCTCAACCCATCCATGGCAGCTCGTTCGATGACCAGTCCCTTTTTGTAGCGTTCCATGAATACAGTAAAGCCATCGACATCCCCTTGATCGGGAGCTATCGTCGTGCCCTTCTCTGCTGCAAAAACCTTGTTGGAGAGATAGGCTTCCAACGGTTCATTCATGGTCTTATGAAGCATATAGGAGGCAAGCAATGCAATCCCCCACGCGCCCCCCTCGCCTGCGGTCTCCATCACGGAAACGGGGACATTCATCGCCGCTGCCATGATCTTTTGACCCACTTCCTTTGTTTTGAAGAAGCCACCATGACCGAGGATCTGGTCGATCTTCACCTGCTCCTGTTCAAAGAGGATGTCCAATCCAATCTTCAATGCACCGAGCGCCGAGAATAGATGTACACGCATGAAGTTCGAAAGTGTGAAACGGCTTTCAGGCGTACGGACAAACAGTGGACGGCCCTCCTCAAGGTGCGTGATGTGCTCGCCTGAAAAATAATTGTAGGCAAGCAGCCCACCGCACTCTGCATCACCGGTGAGTGCCTTTTGATACAGCATTTCATATAATTTGGACTCGCTTATCTCTACCCCAAGCGCTTGAGTAAATTCCTGGAAAATATCAACCCATGCATTAAGGTCGGATGTGCAGTTGTTGCTATGGACCATGGCAACAGGCTTGCCCGTGGGTGTCGACACCATGTCGATCTCGGGATACAGCTTGGACAGAGCCTTTTCCAGCACGATCATGGCAAAGACGGATGTTCCTGCGGAAACATTGCCGGTTCGTTCTGCAACGCTGTTGGTCGCGACCATGCCCGTGCCTGCATCACCTTCAGGAGGACAGAGTGGGATACCTGTTTGTAGTCCTCCCGTAGGGTCGAGCAGCTTTGCGCCTTCTTCGATCAGAACGCCTGCCGCTTCTCCTGCTACAAGTACTTTGGGCAAGATGTCTTGGAGCTTCCACGGGATATTTTCCGCTTCGAGCTGTTTATTGAACAGCTCGAGCATCCGCTCATCGTAATCGTTGGTCTTGCTATCGATGGGGAACATGCCCGAGGCTTCGCCAACACCCAACACCTTTTGCCCCGTCAGTTTCCAATGGACATAACCTGCCAGCGTGGTTAGATGGCTGATATCGCTGGCATGAGGTTCCCTGTTCAAGATCGCCTGATAAAGGTGTGCTATGCTCCAACGCTGGGGAATATTGAATTGAAGCAGATCCGTCAGTGTCTCTGCTGCCTGTGCAGTGATGGTATTTCGCCATGTACGAAACGGGACGAGTAGGTTTCCATCCTTATCGAATGCCATATAGCCGTGCATCATACCGCTGAAGCCAATGGCGCCAATCGTCTTGAGCGGGGTGTTGTAATTCTCAAAAACCTCGTTGCTGAGCTTCCGATAGCTTTCCTGCAAGCCTGTCCAAATATCTTTGAGACTGTATGTCCAGATGCCGTTTTCGTATCGGTTTTCCCAATCATAACTTCCCGAGGCGATTGGCATATGATCTTCGCCGATCAGCACCGCCTTGATGCGAGTCGAGCCGAACTCGATGCCAAGAACGGTCTTTCCACTCTCAACTGCTTTTTGGATATCGTTTCTATTCATGTCATAACATCTCACATTTCAATCATGACTTTCAGACCTTCGCGTCGCGCGGCAAAGCGAAACGCTTCAACAGCTTGATTAAGCGGAAAGCGATGAGTCACTAGCGAACGCACATCGATGAGCCCATTGGATACCAACTCAATGGCGCGTGGATATATATGCTTCATGCGCCGGACTAGTTTAATAGTCAAACCCTTTCGCCGCGCGGTGGATGCAGAAAAAGAAGTTTTGTCATCATCTGGGATTCCAACAAGGATCACTTTTCCGCCGGGGAGAACAGCGGCAAACGCATCGTCAACCGCCTCCTGCTCTCCAGCCGCCTCGAACGCTATATCGACTCCGCGTTCTTTGACTGCCGCTCGCGTCTCGCGAAGCCGAGAGTTGTCTTCCACTAAAAAAGCCTGGCTCGCCCCGAATCTTTTTGCAGCCTCTACGCGATGGACGAGTTTATCGGTGGCGATAATTTGGATTGCGCCCGAAAGTTTTGCTAATTGAATTATCAGCAGTCCAATGGGTCCACAGCCAAAGACGCCAACCCTCATCCCAGTCTTGATTTTTCCGAGGTCAATAGAATGGATGGCAACACCTAGCGGTTCCAACATCGCGCCATCCGCGTCACTGATCGAGGCTGGAAGCGTATGCATGCATTTCTGCGGCCAAGATATGAACTCACGCAACGCGCCATCCTGTGTGCCATGTCCGGCAAACTTTAAATTCGCACACAGATTTGGGTGACCCTTTTCGCACCATTCACAACAGCCACAAGGAATCGCAGGGTCAATTGCCACACGCGCTCCCGCCTCTGTGATACCCGCAAACTCGTGGCCCAACACGAGCGGATGTTTTAATTGTGCATCTCCGATGCCACCTTCAGAAAACCAATGCAGGTCCGAGCCGCACACTCCCACCGCCTTAACACAAACCAACTTCTCTCCCTCAACGGGAGCAGGAATAGATTCATCGTGAATTTGCAAATCCCCAGTTCCATGCAGACGAACGGATTTCATTTGAATATTGCCTCATAGTAGACGTGTCTACGACTTGCTATTGAACGGTGGCATAACAAACTCAATGATTCTCTAAGTGGGTTTTTTCTTTAGATAGAACAGGCTTTGTACTCCGATGAAAATGAGAGTGAGAACGCCAACAGCGATTCGAGTCCACCATGAACTTAGTGTGCCATTGAACTGGAGAATGGATACGATCGTGCTGTGGATCAAGACACCGAACAAGGTCCCGATGATATTGCCGATCCCGCCACTTAATGAAGTCCCTCCCATCACCACAGCGGCAATGGCATCAAGTTCCATCCCGGTTGCAAATTGTCCATAGCCTGCCAGCAACGACATACTGAAGACAATTCCTGCCAGTGCCGAACAAAGGCCGCTGAACGCGTAGACCGAAATTTTTGTACGAGCGACCGACAGACCCATCAACAGCGCCGATTGTTCGTTATTCCCCATGGCATAGATCGTACGGCCAAAGCGTGTGAAAAAGCTCAGATAAATCGCCACCAATAATATGAGGGGACCAACCAGCGTTGGGAGATAAATGTATGCTTTCGGTATGAAAGGAATATAGATCGGGGTTAATGCCAACTTTTTATAAACACCATTGGTAATGGTCACCGAAGTCAGGCTAATAATGTATGCCATGCCACGCGCAAAGAAAAGCCCCATCAAGGTCGCAATAAAAGGCTGGACTTTGAGAACTTGGATAATCCAACCTAAGAGAGCCCCGAAGGCGATCCCCATACAGATCATCAGCGGGATCACAACATATGGGCTCACACCACCCCGAAGCAATGCAGCGGAAGCCGCGCTGATCAAAGCGATCACCCCTCCCACCGAAAGGTCAATCCCGCCAGTGAGGATCACCAGCGTCATCCCAATCGAAACCAGTAACAAGCTGCCATCATTGATGAATAGATTGAAAAACACCTGCGGTTTTTGCATGGTGGGATACATCTGGCCTCCTATGATATAGGCCAGGATGAAGATCGCAATGGTGGTCAGTAGCGGACCATATCGCAAAAGGAAGAATTTAATTCGCTGTACCATGCTGAGAGCCTCTGCGCTCGAATAATCGGTTTATGAAACGACGGGTGTAATCTGAATAGAGCAGAATCACCACCATGACCAAGACCGCTTTGGCGGCTAACAAGGCGTTGGCTGGCACACCCAAGCTGTAGACCGTAACGGTGAAGGTCCAGATGACAACTGCACCAATCACACTGGCAAACATGGAGAACCGTCCACCTGTCATTAACGTCCCACCCATGACGACTGCCAAGATTGCGTCTAACTCATAGTTTAGACCGTTGTTATTTCCATCCGCGCTGTGGACGTAGGAACTGAGGATCAAACCAGCAATGGCGCCACAAAATCCGCAGAAAGTATAAGCCAGCAATTTGACGTTTTTTTCGTTGATACCGCTGTAGTAGCTTGATTTTGAATTGATTCCAACCGACTCAATGAACAGACCAATGGAAGTCTTGCGCACCAACCACCAAGCCAAGAGGAATACAAGAGCCACAATATAAATGGACGCAGGCAAGCCCAGTATGTACCCATTTCCAAACCAGAAATAAGGGGTGTAATAAATGGTCATGATTTGCCCATTTGTAATGAGCTGAGCAATCCCACGGCCCGCCACCATCAAGATGAGCGTGGCTACCATCGGCTGGATTCGGGCTCTTGAAACCAGGAAGCCATTCCATAGGCCACACAGAGTACCGGCCGCCAGGTCAGCCAGAATGATGAGAGGCAAAGGCGTATTGGTAGCGTTTTTGGTAAGAATATCATTCGTGATGAGTTGATTGCCAAGAGCGGGATTGATTAAGACCGCGCCCATCGCCGCCGAAATGGCAATAACGGCACCCACCGAAAGATCAACTCCTCCTGTGGCGATGACTAACGTCATCCCAATTGCCACCAAAATTAAAGGAGTACCATTTTTGAACACGTCGATCAGATTCCCGTACAAATGCCTCCCATAGATTGGATCTTCTATAATTCCAAGCTTAAAAAAACCAGGTTCAACAATTGCATTAAAAATTAGAATCAGGATCCAAGCCACAAGTGGCCAGAACAATCGGCTTTCACGAAATTTTTTGATCAGTAGATTTGTATTCATCATAGCTCCCCTGCCATCGTATGAATAATAGTCCGATCATCCACATCGCCAGAATATTCGGCGACCTTCTTACGATCGCGCAGCACCACAATGCGATGACTGATTCGTAATACCTCTTCCAGCTCAGAGGAGATGAACACGCAGGATTTACCCTCCTCGGCTAGATTTAACACTAATTTTTGAATTTCTGTTTTAGCTCCCACGTCGATGCCGCGAGTGGGTTCATCCAAAATCAAAACCTGTGGATTTGTAGCAAGCCAACGGGCAAGAATGACTTTCTGTTGATTACCACCGCTCAAATTCTTAACCAACTGTTCAGGGGAGGGTGTGACGATCCCTAATAACTGAATATATTTTTGGGCAATTTCATTCTGCTTCTGCATAGATAGGAATTTGAACCACCCATAGCGCGCCTGCAAAGCCAGGATAATATTTTCGCGAATTGTTAGATCCCCAACAACTCCTTCAGCCTTACGGTCCTCAGGACACAAAGCAATTCCCCGCTTCATTCCAAATCAACGGGATCAAGTGATCCTTTCAGACCAAGATCTGTTGCTTCAACCAGGTGTTGTTTCTCTTTCTTTTCTTCATCTTGAGATTTCACCTTCGACATCGCATCCAACTCAGTCAAACTTCGCCCTAACATTTTGGCAACAAGCTCGACGCGCGGTAGAGAGGGAGTGTCAAATGTGCCAACGAGTTTCCCATTGCGAAGGACGGTGATCCGATCGGCGATCTGATAAACCTGATCCAGGAAATGAGTGATGAAAATGATGCCAATCCCTTCATTCTTTAGTTTTTTCATCACGTCAAAGAGCAGATTTGTTTCATGAATATCCAGACTGGAGGTGGGTTCATCAAGAATCAGCACTTTCGCCGATGAGACCTCAAGCGCGCGGGTAATAGCGACCATCTGTTGGATGGCAACTGAATAATTTCCCAATGGCTGGGTCACATCTACGTCAATGCTCAATCGGTTGATAGCCATCCGAGCCAGATCATTCAACTTTCGCCAGTGAATAGTTCCAAAACGATAAGGCTCGTGCCCGAGCACGATATTTTCGGCAACGGAAATATTAGTACAAAGGTTGACTTCCTGATAGACCGTACTAATACCAAGTTCCTGAGAATGTTCAGGAGATCGTACCTGGACGAGCTTACCATCCAGCTCAATCGTGCCGCTGTCAGGTTGTTCAACACCGGTCAAAACCTTGATAAGGGTGGATTTTCCAGCCCCATTCTCACCCATCAGGGCATGGATCTCTCCTTTTCTCAATGAAAAATCAACGTTCTCGAGAGCGATCACACCTGGAAAAGACTTAGCGATTCCCTGCATCTTGACAATGTTCTGAATGTCTGTCATGGATATAGCCTGTCTATCACCACTATTGTATTCGCGTGCTCAGTATACCAATGGGAAACAATCTACATGGCACAATAATACCTGATCACATTATGCCAAGTGATAGAGAAGCGACGTTTCGCGCCGCTTCTCTATCGACTAAATCAATCCACGCGTATATGCGGAGACTTCATGCTGGCTATCGAATTAGTACTTGCGAGTCGGCAGTAATTCAGCAGCCTTATCCGGGTAGTAGACCGTTTCATCGGTGAGAACTTCCCGGTCAATCTTTTGGCCATTCATGAGTTTCAAAGCCATGTCGAAGACTTGCGGCCCCAATAGCGGATTACATTCAACGTCAGCCTGGAACCAACCATCAACCATTGCCTGGAAACCACCGCGTGTGCCGTCCACAGATACAACCTTGAGGTCACCGGGTTTTACGCCAGCCGCCTTCAATGCTTCGATGGCGCCGATTCCCATATCATCATTGTGAATGAAGATGCCCTGGAAATCCACACCGGGCTTGTATTTCTGCAAAAAGGCCTGCATCACAGGGAGCGCTTCGGCCCGAGTGAAATTGCCGGTCTGGGAGTCAAGAATCTTGATGTTGGAATTGAGCTTGTTTCGGAGGCCCTTCGCACGGCCAACTGCCGCGCCAGAACCGGTGGTCCCGGAGAGCTCCAGGATGGCGCCACCATCGGGCAGTAGTTTGTTGAATTCAGCAGCGGCTCGTTCACCTTCCAGCTCCATATTGGAGCCGATGTGAGCAGCGTACAGGGATGGATCGGCGCTGACACTGCGGTCTACGACAATGACCGGGATATTGGCGTTCTTGGCTTCTGTCAAGACAGCATCCCAACCATCTTCAACCACTGGAGGCAAAGCAATCACATCCACACCCTGCTGTATACAGGAACGCATTGCAGAGATCTGATTTTCCTGTTTCTGCTGGGCATCAGAGAATACTAATTGTTTGATACCCAGTTTATCAGCAGTTTCTTTGATGGATGCCGTATTGGCAGTGCGCCAGTCACTTTCTGCACCGAGTTGAGGATAGCATAACGTCATATCGGCATAGGTTTTCGCACCGCCACTAGCAGCGGGTGCACTGGTTGCAGGGGCTTTGCTACCACATGCAGTCAGAACTATGGAAGCAACTACGAACAAAAAAGCGATTGTTTTGAAGCGAAACATGATCTTCTCTCCTTATTATTAGTGGTTATCCTTACAGAGTACGTACGTTATAATAAGGTTGTGCGGAGGTGCTCTTGATACTCAAGGGCCCAAATGCACACCCGGAAGCACTTGCTTGGAGACGCCAATCACTGGGTAAGTGCTTCTCTTTGTTTGCGTTCTCGTTCATTTGTTTGCCAATTCACCTCCTTCTTTTTCATTTTCTAAGTGACCGTAATGAACTCTGCCGTACAACCAATATTGGTGCGAGCATAACGGACTTAGATTCAACGGGATCCAATCCCTGCCAACCCGATTCAATGATCTTAATCGTTTCCTCCACAGCGACTTTGCCCACAATGTACTGATCTTGTTCTACCGTTGTCAGTGGAGGATTAAAAAAAGCAGACTCAGGAATATTATCGAAACCCACAATCCCAAGATCTTCAGGGATTCTCAATCCTTTTTGATAAGCAACCTGGATGACGCCTAGTGCCATTTGATCATTGGCAACAAATATGGAGTTCATATTCGGGTATTGCTCAAAGAGCCGTTCCACTGCTTGAACGCCACTCTCCGAAGACCAATTTCCTTCAGCCCAATGCTCATCCTTAGCTTCAACACCGGATTCCCTTAGAGCATCTTTCCATGCCAACATCCGCTGGCGTGCTTCCCACCAATCCATTG
>WNFZ01011520.1_pt1 | contig 11565 bp, 9 predicted proteins | sample 5400081 | NCBI WGS metagenome assembly WNFZ01 (sample SAMN13153365, study PRJNA577476) | soil metagenome | isolation source: 80 cm soil or saprolite under grassland replicate 1 | place: USA:California | collected 2016-06-15
CGAAGGTAAAGTCCTCGGCGATCACCGCCCGCCAGCCGTCCGTTCCAAACCGGATTTGTCCCATGACTTCAACTCCTGTTTCGCCGCTGTTCGTCCACAATCTTCTGCATCCGGCGCAGCGCCGCCTTGAAGTTTCGATGCTGGAAAAGTCCCGTGCCGCTCACAAACGTGTCCGCGCCCGCATGGGCGCATTCGGCGGCCGATTGAAAATTGATGCCGCCGTCCACTTCAATGCGGTAGCGCAGACCCTTCTCTTTGCGCCATTCGTAGGCCTGCTGGATTTTCGGCAACGTTTCCGTAATGAACGGCTGCCCGCCAAACCCCGGATTGACCGTCATGATCAGCAACACATCGATCTGGCCGAGCCGGGATTCCACCTGCGACATGCCGGTGGGCGGGTTGATCGCCAGCCCGACTTTTTTTCCGAGTGACTTGATTTTCCACAACAACGGCGTGACGCGTTCGCCTAATTCGACGTGCACCGTCATCTGGTCGGCGCCGGCTTTTGCAAAGGGGTCCAACAGAATCTCCGGCCGGGCGCACATCAGATGCACGTCCAAAAACATTCGCGTGAGCGGTCGCACCACCCGAACCACCTCCGGGCCGAAGGAAATGTTCGGCACAAAATGGCCGTCCATGATGTCCAGATGCAGCCATTGGGCGCCGGCCTTGTTCACCCGAATGGTCTCGGCGGCGAGTTTGCCAAAGTTCGCCGCCAGCAGCGACGGTGCGATAATCATGCGGCCAGCATAATCGAGCGGGGGCCGGCAAGGGAAGATGGAAGATCGAAGAGCGAAAGGTTTGTAGTGGCACGGGCGTCCCGCCCGTGTGGTCGTTGCCCTGGCTCGCACGGGTGTGCAGCGTTACGCCGTGGCGGGCGCCGCGGCGCCGAGGCCGGGATCAAGTTTCGGGGGTACCGGTTTGGGGATTTCCGGCAACGGCGTTGCCGCCTGCGCTCCGGAGGGCGGGTCCAACTGCGGCGTGGGCGGCGGCGGAGTGAACCGGCCGGTGCGCACGATCTCGGCGACCTGAGTGCCGTCGAGCGTTTCATATTCGAGCAGGCAATTGGCGATCAGCTCGAGTTTATCGCGATTGTTGTAAATGATCTCCTTCGCGATCCGAAACTCCTCGTCGATGATCCGCTTCACTTCGGTGTCGATCTCCTGGGCCGTGCGTTCGCTGTAATCCTTGCTGCGAATCATCTCGCGCCCGAGGAAGACGTACTCGTTGTTGTCGCCGTACTGGACCATGCCGAGTTTATCGCTCATGCCCCAATGGCACACCATCGCGCGTGCAAGCTGAGTGGCCTGCTGAATGTCACCCGCGGCGCCGGTTGAAATGTCGCCGGCAACGATCTCTTCGGCGATGCGGCCGGCCATGGTGACCGCGATCATGTCGAGCATTTCCTTGCGGCGCCGGTTCAGCACGTCGTCTTTCGGCAATGACATGGTTGAACCCAGCGATTGGCCGCGCGGAATGATGGTGACTTTATGGAGCGGATGCGTGTGCGGCAGTATGACGTTGACCAGCGCGTGGCCGGCCTCGTGCCATGCCGTGTTGCGTTTCTCATCGTCGGTCATCGCCAGGCTGCGGCGTTCGCGGCCCCAGCGGACTTTGTCGCGCGCTTCTTCCAGTTCCACCATGCCGATGGCTTTTTTGTTCATTCGTGCGGCCAACAGCGCAGCCTCGTTGAGCAGGTTGGCCAGTTCGGCCCCGGAATAACCGGGCGTGCCCCGCGCAATGACGCTCAAATCCGCGGCCGGTTCCAATTTAACATTCTTGGCGTGAACCTTGAGGATGGCCTCGCGACCCCGGACATCGGGCAGGTTCACCGTGATCTGCCGGTCAAATCGACCGGGCCGCAGCAACGCCGGATCCAGCACATCCGGCCGGTTCGTCGCCGCGATGATGATAATGCCTTCCTGCGTATCAAAGCCGTCCATCTCGACGAGCAGCGCATTGAGCGTTTGTTCGCGTTCGTCGTTGCCGCCGCCCAGGCCGTGGCCGCGGCTGCGCCCCACGGCGTCGATTTCGTCAATGAACACCAGGCAGGGCGTGTTTTTGCGCGCCTGCTCGAACATGTCGCGCACGCGGCTGGCGCCGACGCCCACGAACATCTCCACGAAATCCGAACCGCTGATGCTGAAAAACGCGGCGTCCGCCTCGCCGGCGATGGCTTTGGCCAGGAGCGTCTTGCCCGTGCCCGGCGCGCCGACCATCAAGATGCCTTTGGGAATGCGGCCCCCGAGTTTCTGGAATTTCTTGGGGTCCTTCAAAAACTCCACCAGTTCAGACACTTCCTCTTTGGCCTCTTCCACACCCGCCACGTCTTTGAAGGTGGTGCGGTTTTTTTCCTTGCTGAGCATGCGCGCCTTGCTTTTGCCGAAACTCAGGGCCCCTTTACCGGCCATCTTGAGCTGGCGAATCAGGAAAAACCAAACCAAGGCGCCGAAGAGCACAAAGGGCAACAACGAGTAAACGACGCCCAGCAGCAGCGTGTTCGGCTGGATACCGTCGAACCTGCCGGAGTCCAACAGAACCTTTTCGACGGGCTCGAGAAGACGGTACGTGCCTTTGAAAGCAATTTCCGCCGTTTCCCCGTTCGGCTTTTTGTCGAGGTATTTGCCGCTAACCTCGCGAAGGTCCGGAGACTGGGGACTGTAGTTGATCGTGCCCTTGACGATCAGGTTATTCGTGACCAACCCGATGAATTCCGTGTAGGTCGGCGTGCGGTACTTCGTTTCCACGGTGCTGTGAAACTTCCAGACCAGCGGGATGAGCGCGATGATTCCAATCCAGAGCAACCAGGTGCGGGGCGGCACGCGGATTTCCCCGCCTTTCTTGTCGTTCTTTCCGTTGTCGTTATGTCTGTCGTCAGCCATTCGAGCGCAATTGATTCGCGGCACACTAACACGGCTCAGTTGCACCCGCAACCGCGCATTAGCGACCCGACCACCGCCATTTCAACCGATGAACCGTCCGACTGTCGAGCTTGAAACGCTCGGACATGCGCAAGCCTTCCACCCAGAACAACTCGCCCGCCGCCGTCGTCGCGACAACCAGTTGATGTCGTTGGGCGTGGGGGATTTTCCGGTTCACCAACAGATCCTGCAACTTGACCGGCGCCTTCAGGCCAATCGGTTGAAAACGGTCTCCGCGGCGCCAGTGGCGAAGAATAATCGGCGAACCGACTTTGTCCGCGTCGAAATGCTCGCAGCTTCGGCTGAACTTCACGTTCGGCTTCGCCGACATCACGCACGAAACAATTTGCCAATGGATATTCAGCCCGCCCAACTCGGCTGCTCCATCCTTCCCCTCCAATTCGATCGTCCTTAGGTCCGGTTTGAAAATGGCGCCGATGTTCGGTTGCTTGACAATGCGTCCGGTGCGTTCCCGACAAACCGTCTGGCCCGCGCCCACCGACACGGCCCGCTCCGCGGCGCCGTGCAACTGCTCCACCAGGTCAAAGTCGGGTGCAACATCCATCTTCATCAGTTGAATTCTGATGATCTGCCGCTGGACAGCCGGATGAAGATTTTCAAAATCGCTCCGCCGCCGCCGTTCCAGCCATTCCTCCGCCGCGCGCCGGACGAAGTCGGCTTCTACGCTCACCAGGTCCATCGTCCGCAACACCGACCGGGCCAACGCGGGCTGATACTTTTGCGACAACAGGGGAAGCAGCTTGTTGCGAATGCGGTTTCGCAGGAAATGAAGTTGCGCGTTCGTGGCGTCCTCACGAAACGTGATCCCCTGCTCTGCCGCGAAACGGCGCAAGGCCGCTTTGGTCCGGTCAAGCAACGGTCGAACCAGGCGAATGCCCGGATCATTGGGCGAAGGGCTGTTCCATTTCATCCCCGCCAGACCTTCTCCCCCCGCACCGCGCAGCAGCCGAAGAAAGAACAATTCGACCTGGTCATCAGCGTGGTGGGCGAGCGCAATGGTTTTGATTTTCAACCGCTTTGCGGTGCGGGCAAGAAAGTCGTGGCGCAGCCTGCGCGCGGCCATTTCAACCGAAACTTTCTCCCGCCGGGCCAGCGCCGCCGCGTCCCCGGCGCTGCCGACGAAGCGCAAGCCCAGCTTTTCCGCAGTCGCGCGGACCAACCGCTCGTCCGCATCGCTTGCCTCTGCGCGCAACCGGTGATTGAAATGAGCGACGACCAGCCGCCATCGGTTTCGCCGCGACAGCGAGTGGAGAACCCGCAGGAGCACCATTGAATCCAGCCCGCCGGAGACGGCGAGCAACACGGGGCGGGACTCCCGCCGCTACGCGACAATCGGCAACGGCTCAAATTTCCCGCCCAGGACCGGTTCGCTGCGCGTCTTGAGCCATTTTTCCAGAACGGCGGCGTAAACACAGCGAAAGTCCACCTCATATTTCAGGTCGCCGTTCAGCAGGTCTTCGGGCGCCAGGCTTGGGTACTTTCCGAGGAAGCCGGACTTCACTTTCGGCGCGACAACGAACAGCGGCGCGGCGGCGCCGTGGTCCGTTCCGCCGCTGGCGTTTTCCGCGACCCGGCGGCCGAATTCACTGAACGTCATCACGAGCACCCGCTGGAAATTCCCCTGCGCCTTCAAGTCATCGACGAATGCCTTCACCGAATCTCCCAGGTCCTGCAACAGGCGCGCCTGCGGGCCGGCCTGGTTCGTGTGCGTGTCATAGCCCCCTTGTGAAACGTAGAAAATGCGCGTCGGCAATCCGCCGCCAATCAGGCGCGCAATCAGTTTCAATCCGTTGCCGAGTTGCGACGCCGGATAGCTGGCCTGGTTCGCGACCTTTTTGGAAATCTCGCGAATCTGCTCCGAGCTGACTTGCGCGTCGAGCGCGGTGCGTTCGACGTAATCCAGCACCGAACCGCCGATGCGCGCTTTGCCGGCCACCGCGCCGATCGTGCCGCCGGAATCGGCGTCCGCCCCGGCGTCGGCTTTTGTCCGCGGCCGGTTCATCTCGCGCAATGATTGCTCGGCCGGGTCCATGCCGCCGGACGAATCAACGCCCATCAGGCGATAATTGTCCGGGTTGTCCAGGCTGATGCCCGCGGGATTTTTTGCCGCGAAGGCCTGGGGCATCTGGCGGCCGATATTGACGCCGACCGTCGGGTCCGCGCCGGAGCAGCAGTTGTCAAAGTAACGGCCCAGCCAGCCGTATTTCTCCACCTTCTTCGAATCGCTCGCGGTCTGCCAGATTTCCGTCGAGCGGAAGTGCGATCGGTTCGGATTGGGGTAGCCGACACCCTGCGCCACCGCCAGATATCCCTGGTCGAACAACGCTTGAAAACCGCTCAAAGACGGATGCAATCCCACCTGGTCGCTCAATTTCAAAACCGTGTTCGGCTTGTGCGCCAGCCTGGGCCGGGCGCGGAAATAGTGATCGTTGGTGAAGGGCGCGACGGTGTTGAGGCCGTCGTTGCCGCCGGCCATTTGGAGGATGACGAGGACGGGCGAGTCTTTGCCGCTCGCGACGTTCGCCGCGTTCGCCGCCTCCGCTTGCAGCGCCGAAAAGGTTTTTGCCAGAAACGTCGGCACCGTCCAACTGAGCGCCCCGCCCAGCACGGTGGTGCGCAGGAATTCCCGGCGCGTTTTGAGCGTGAATTTCGCTTCCATAACTTGCCTCAGGTTAATTGATATTCCGGAGTGCAGAGGATGAGCCGCACCGCGTCCAGCACCACCGCGTCGGTCAGTTCGCCCTCGGCATCGAGAAATTCGCCCAGCGCCGAGCGCGCCTGCTTGCTCTGCAACCCGGACTGAATGAATCGTCGCTGCAGCGCGGCGAGAAACTTTTTCCGGCTGCTCCGGTCTTCCGGGCTGAACAGCCTGGCGGCCTCGACCGGCGTTTCGTGGCGATTGATCCGGTTCAATCGCGCCTGCAGGCGCATGGCTTTCTGCCGGTCCGCGGCGATCATCGGCAGCGCATTGCGGCCCATCACCAGGAAAGCGGCGTAGTTGTAGCGGTTCAGCAAATTATTCGTCGTGATCCACGCGATGCCGCCGTCCCAGCCCTTGACGTTGGGCGGGGCGAACAGGTCCTGGCCCAGCGTCCGCAACGTGTTCGACGCCATCATGGGCGCGGGCAGCTCGCGCTCGAGCATTTTCACGCTGCCGACCAGCCATTGCACGGGGCTTTTGACCTGCGTGCGAACCACCTCCGGCGCATAAAATTCCTCGCTGCGGAACAGGGTTCGCAATAGTGGAAGGAAATGGCCGTTGGCCCGGTGGAAGGTTTGCGCCAGCGACTGGACCATCTCCTCCGAAGGATTTTCCGCGGCGAAAAACGCCCAGAGTTTCGTGCAGATGAACCGCGCTGCCTGGGGTTGCGCGACGATCTGCTCCAACACGTCGTTGCCGGTGAGATTGCCGCTGCGTCCCAGCACGGTCTTCAATCCGGTGTCGTGGATCGGGGAGCGGTATTCGAATTTTTGTTGGACCCGATTCAATGTCCAGCCGGTCAACGCGCGAGCAGCTTCGGTAATGTCCTTTTCGGTGTAGTGCCCTTCGCCGAGCGCGAACAGTTCCATCACTTCGCGGGCGAAATTTTCATTCGGATGCTCCTTGCGGCTCTCTGCCTGGTCGAGCCAGAGCAACATCGCCGGGTCTTTGGCCACCGCCGTGAGGAGCTGCAGCCAGTTGCCGGCCGCATGGCGGCGGAAGGTCTCGTTTTGCAACCACATGAAATAGGTGTCCCTCACCTTCTGCGTGCTGGTGGCGAAATGACCGTGCCAGAAGAGGGTCAGTTTTTCCTGCAAGGGCCGCGGGCCTTTGACCATGCGCTCCAGCCACCAGCCCCGCAGTTCGAGCAGATGTTGTTGCTGCGTCTGGCGTTCCTCGCGCTGCATCTCGCGGCGTTTCTCCTCCAATTCCTTCCGCTTCTCGTCGTTCGCCTGCCGCATTTCCTGATTCATTCTCCGCAGGGCCATGAATTTCTCCACCCGGCCCGGGTCCGGTTTGGCCCATTCGGGGTCGCGCGTGGGATCGGCAACCTGCCCGTAATCGACGAAGTGGGAAACCGCCTTCTCGGGGCCCATCGCGACGAGCCTCTCGATCTCCTCAGGTGTGCCGCCAAAACCGGCCCGGTTGAGCAGATGGGCGGCGGTCGTGAAATTCCATTTCTCAGGCGGCAGCGGCTGAAGCATACGCATTGCCTAGACGACCCGGCGCGGCAAAAGGTTGCTGGGAATCTCGCAGCGGCACCACTTTTTTCATGGTCTTCGCGCGCCGGTTTGTTACATCTGCGGCGATGCAAGTGAAGGACAAGCCGGCAACAGTCGCGAGGGCGACCCGCGAACCCCCGGCCGGCGAATCATTCGCCATCGAACTCGACAACGTAGTCCGGCGGTTCGGCAAGGTCGAAGCTCTCGGCAACGTGACGTTGTGCATCCGCAACGGCGAATTCTTCTCGCTGCTGGGCCCGTCCGGTTGCGGCAAGACCACTCTGCTTCGCATCATCGCCGGACTCGATCTGCCCGACGAGGGAACCGTCCGAATTGGCGGCCAGGACGTGCGCGACGTGCCGGCGCACAGGCGTCCGGTCAACACCGTTTTCCAATCTTATGCGCTGTTCCCGCACTTGAACGTTTTCGACAATGTGGCCTTCGGTTTGCGAATGAAAAAATTTCCCCCGGGCGAAATCGACACCCGTGTGAAGCGGATGATGGCATTGGTCGAAATCGAAGCGCTGGCCGGACGCAAACCATCCGAATTGTCCGGTGGCCAGAAACAACGCGTTGCCCTCGCCCGGGCCGTCGTCAACGAACCGCAGGTCCTGTTGCTGGACGAACCGCTGGGCGCCCTCGACCTCAAACTGCGCAAACAACTCCAGGTCGAACTGCACGGCTTGCAGCGCCGGCTGGGCATCACTTTCGTTTACGTCACCCACGACCAGGACGAGGCGCTGACCATGAGCGACCGGATCGCCGTGATGAACGCCGGGCGCTTCGAACAACTCGGCTGTTGCGCGGAATTATATGAACGGCCCCGCACGCGGTTTGTCGCGCAGTTCCTCGGTTCCTGCAATTTGCTGGAGGGCCCGGTCAAATCGCGCGACGGTTCGACGGTTTGCGTGCAAACACCGCTCGGCGTGTTGCAAGTGGATTCGAGCGCGCCCACGCGCGCCCCGGCGCCGGGCGACCCCCTCACGCTGGCGATCCGATTGGAAAAGGTTGGCTTGAACCCGGCCGGCGCCGGCGCCAATTGCTTTCGTGCGCGGATCGAGGACGCAGTGTACTCCGGCGCCGAAACCCTATACCTCCTGCGCTCCGCCGGACAAACCCTCAAAGCCTGCCTGATGAACACGCGATGGAACCAGGAGAACTTGCGCATCGGCGACGAAGTCACCGTCCACCTGCCATCCGGTCAATTTATTGTGCTCGACGATTGACCCGTGCCATGGAGAGCAAACCAGCAATCGAAATCCAATTCGGCGAAAGGCTGACTCCTCTCGGCCATCTCCTCCGCTCCGCCCTGACGAGCGGTCCCGGTTTGCTCTGGATGCTCCTCTTTTTGCTGCTGCCGCTGCTGGCCATGGCGTTCCTGAGTTTTCTGACCCGCGGCGCTTACGGCGAGCTGGAATGGCCCTTGACGCTGCAAAACTACAAACGGCTCGTCGGGTTCGGTCCCTTGGGTTTTGATTCGCTTTACCCGGCCATTTTCGGGCGGAGCCTGGCGCTCGCGGCGCTGACGGCGGCGCTCTGTGTCCTGGGCGCTTTCCCCCTCGCCTTTTGCATCGCCGGTCTGCCGCCGCGTTTCAAGACCGCTGCCCTGACTCTGGTGGTGATCCCGTTCTGGACCAATCTGCTCATTCGCACGTACGCGTGGCAGATTTTGCTCGCCCCGGAAGCCGGGCTCAGCAAACTGGCGGCCTCGCTCGGCCTCATCCCGCCGGGCGAGCCGCTTTATCCGGGAATGTTCGCCGTTGCCATCGGAATGTTTTGCGATTTCCTGCCGTTCATGGTCCTGCCGCTCTACGCGTCGATGGAGAAACTGGATTGGCACATCGTCGAGGCTGCCATGGACCTGGGCGCCGGTCCGCGTCAGGCGCTCTGGCACGCGGTGCTGCCCCAGGTGCGGCCCGGCCTCGTCGCCGGCAGCGTGCTGGTGTTTCTGCCCGCCACCGGTCAATTTGTGATTCCCGATTTGCTCGGCGGCGCCAGGACCGCCCTGCTGGGAAACGCGATTCAACAACAGTTCGGTGCCAGCCGCGACTGGCCGTTTGGTTCGGCCATTGCGATGGCGGCGCTGGGTTTGGTGATGGCGGGACTCTGGCTCCAGGCCCGTTTCGCCGGCCGGAAAGGAGAGCCGCCAACTCCATGAGGCGTCTTTCGCTGCCAGTTTGCCTGACGTCGGGCGCGCTCTGCCTCTTTCTCTATGCCCCCATCGCCGTCGTCGTGATTTATTCGTTCAACGCGGCGCAATTTGGCCTCGGATGGAAGGGTTTCACGACCCAATGGTATGGGGCGCTGCTGCAAAATTCCCAGGCCATCGCCGCCGCCAGGAATACCTTGCTGCTGGCCATCATGAGCGCGCTCGTCTCGACTCCGCTCGGCGCTCTGCTGGGCTACGGTCTCAGTCGTTATCAATTTACCGGCAAAAATCTTGTCTCCCGGTTTCTCTACCTTCCCGTGTTCATTCCCGACATCGTCATGGCGGTGTCGCTGCTCCTGTTTTATGCGCTGTTGCGGCGCTGGTTTGCGTTCTTTGAACTCGGCTTGACCACCATGGCGCTGGCGCATGTGACGTTTCAACTGCCCTTTGTCGCCATCGTCGTCCGGTCGCGGTTGGTGGACCTCGACCCGACGATTGAAGAAGCCGCGCGCGACCTGGGCGCGGATGCCTGGCAGACGTTCCGCCACATCACGCTGCCGATGATGTTTCCTGCCGTGGTGGCAGGGGCATTGCTGGCCTTCACGTTGAGTCTGGACGATTTTGTCATCAGTTTTTTCACCAGCGGCCCGGGCTCGACCACGCTGCCGATTTTAATTTATTCTTCGGTAAAACGCGGCGTGACGCCGGACATCAATGCCCTTTCCACGCTGCTGGTAATGGCGTCCCTGCTGGGAACACTCTGCGTGATGTCGTTTCAACGCGGTCAACCCTCTAAAACATTGCCGGCTTGAACCCTTTGAATTGCGCGATGAAAAAACCCTGTGAATCCGTTCGTCCATGGGACCATGAACCTATGGAGATCCCCCTCACCCGTCCTTCGGACACCCTCTCCCCCAGTGGGGGAGAGGGACGGGGTGAGGGGGTGCGCTGGTTCATGGGTAGCCTCCTTTCGCTTTTCCGCACGCGTTGGGACCCTGAACCGCGGAGCTGGGTGCGCCGTCGCGATAGCGTCTTGGACTGCGGCAGTCCTCTGCCGCTTTTGCGCTTCCAGACCGGGTCGAAAAGCGCCAGAGGACTGGCGCAGTCCAAAACCTGGCGGCCCTTTGGTCGGTTCATGGGAAAGAGCGGAAACCCGGAAACTCATCCCCGCTTCCCCTCCCGGGAGGCGCCAGGGGTGGGTGCAGCTCGATGTCCGGCCAGACGCCTGGCGATTCTATTCTCCTGCCTTTGCCTGCTCAGCTCCGTCTGCGCCGAGTCGAACAAGCTGAATCTCTTCATCTGGAGTGAGTACCTCGACCCGCAAATCGTCAAGCAATTCGAGAAACAGTCCGGTTGCACGGTCACGATTGACGTTTACGAGGACGCGGAAAGCATGCTGGCCAAAATCCAGGGGGGCGGTGTGTCGCTTTACGACGTGGTGGTGCCTCCCGACCACCTGGTGCCGGCAATGGTTAAATTGAAACTCCTGGCCCCATTGCGCCACGAAAACATTCCGAATCTGAAAAATCTCGATGACCAATTTGCCAACCCGCCTTACGACCGCGGCAATCACTACACCGTGGCTTACCAGTGGGGCACGGTGGGTGTCTATCTGCGCAAGACCAATAACAAACCGGTCGCGCCGACCTGGGGCATCTTGTTTGATCCGAAACAACAATCCGGATCGTTCGTGCTGATTGATTCGGTGCGCGATCTGGTGGGCGCCGCCCTCAAATACAAAGGTTACAGCCTTAATTCCACCGACCCCGCCCAACTCAAAGAAGCGCGCGATCTTATCCTTGACGCCAAGAAACGTTGCGTGGGCTTCGAGGGAAGTGTCGGGGCGAAGAACAAAGTCCTGGCCAAAACAGCCCGCGCCGCCATCGTTTACAGCGGCGAAGCCGCGCGCGGTATTGCCGACGACGCGGAAACGCTTTACTTCATTCCGAAGGAAGGCAGCCAAATCTGGCTCGACAATCTGGCCGTGCTCGCCAAAGCGCCCCATCGCGACCTGGCCGAGAGATTCATCAACTTCCTCCTCGACGCCAAAGTGGGGGCGCAGTTGTCCAACTTCACTCAGTTCGCCACGCCCAACAAGGCGGCGCGACCCTTCCTCAAGCCCGAGGCCCTGAAGAATCCGGCCATTTATCCGCCGCCCGAGGTCATGGCCAGGCTCGAATTTCTGGAAGACCTCGGCGCGAACACCCGGCTTTACGACGAAGTCTGGACGCAAATCAAAGCGAAATAAGCGGCTCTTGTGAAAACGGCCAG
>WNFZ01008067.1_pt1 | contig 11563 bp, 12 predicted proteins | sample 5400081 | NCBI WGS metagenome assembly WNFZ01 (sample SAMN13153365, study PRJNA577476) | soil metagenome | isolation source: 80 cm soil or saprolite under grassland replicate 1 | place: USA:California | collected 2016-06-15
TCCATTACATCGTGGCACCGGGCACCATCTTCGCGCTCTTCGCGGGGATTTATTACTGGTTCCCGAAAGCGACCGGCCGAAAAATGAACGATTTCTGGGGCAAAGTGCATTTCTGGCCGACGTTCATCTGCATGAACGTCATTTTTCTGCCGATGTTTTTGCAGGGAATGGCTGGGATGCATCGGCGCTGGTATGACGGCGGGCAGGGATGGAATGTTTCGAACGAACACACCATTTGGGGATTGACCGGGTTTCAATGGAATACGCCCATCTCATGGGCTGCTTGGATAATGGGTCTCGCCCAAATTCCTTTCATCATTAATTTCTTCTGGAGCATCAGGCACGCCGAAAAGGTGAACGACAATCCGTGGGAAGCGACCACGTTGGAGTGGACTGCGCCTTCGCCGCCGCCACACGGAAATTTCGTTACGCCCCCCGTCGCCTATCGGGGCCCCTACGAATACAGCCTGCCCGGACGCGATCGCGATTACACAATGCAAAATGAGCCGGTGGAACCGGCCGAGCGCATTCGCCGCAAGCCTCCCGCCGAACCGGTGCTCGTGTAGACTGAACAGATGGAGATTCCGTACACCATCTCCACGCGGCCTGACACCGGTCTTTGGAACGCCAAGGTCGGCATCTGGTTGTTTCTCGCGTCGGAGGTGATGCTCTTCGGCGGACTTTTTTCCGCCTACATCTTTTTGCGCCTCGATGCGCCGCCGGGCATTTGGCCGCACGGCCTGCTGAATGTTCCCGTTGGCACCATGAACACCGCGATTTTGATCATGTCGTCAGTCACGGTGGTTTTGGCATGGGCGTCGCTGAAGATGAGAAGGTATCGCGCCTATTGGTGGTACATGTTGGCGACGATTTCGTGTGGCGTGATTTTCCTTGTCGTCAAGCTGGCTTACGAATGGCCACAGAAGTTTGATCACTTCGGCGCTTACATTAAGCCGGAAGCGCTCGGGAAGTACGAGCAGTATCTGGGAAACGAATATGCCGCCGCCAAAGGTCTGCCACCGCGGCTCGAAATCACTGGCCATCTGCACAATCGCGCGGCGCTGAACGATCCCAAGATCAAGGAATACGAAGTCGCGCTCGACCCGCTGAACGCCGAGCCCACCAATCCTGTGATGGATCGGCCGCACTTTTTCCCCCTGCCGGTCACTGACAAGATCGCAACGATCGAGAAGGAAGACGTCGAGCGCGCGACGATGTTTCTGCCGACGCACAGCGCGTATTTCGCCAGTTATTTCACCATCACCGGTCTGCACGGACTGCACGTGCTCGGCGGCGTGCTCGTGTTCATATACATGTGGCTACCGGTCAGCAAAAAACTTTACCAGCGCAACCCTGAGCATCTGGCTAATCGCGTCGAGGTAAGTGGCCTGTTCTGGCACTTTGTAGATCTGATCTGGATATTTGTGTTCCCGCTGTTCTATCTGCTCTAAAACATGAACAATCCGCCTGATATTTCGCAAGACCCCAAGGAATACGAGGAATACGCGCACGGCATACAAAAGCACGTTAGAGGTTATTTGATCGTCGGCGCGCTCCTGCTCACATTCACCGCCGTCACGGTCGCTCTTTCCTATGTCGATTTCGGAACGCGCAAAGCCAACATCGGCATTGCTATGTTGGTGGCGACGTTGAAAGCGGGCGCCGTCGCAGCCGTTTTCATGCATCTTGCCGCGGAAAAGCGGCTCATTTACCGCATCCTGATTTTTACCGGCTTTTTTGTGCTGGGACTTTTCTGGCTTATATTTTTGGCCTGGTACGACTACCCGGTATTCCGTTAAATGTCGCTTAAAGGCTTCCATATTGTTTTCATTATTTTCTCGGCGCTGCTCGCGCTCGGCATCGGAGCGTGGTGCGTCTGGGTCGATCTCGTGGAAGGCGCGCCGATTTATCTAGCAGGCGCCATCGCGTCCTTTGCCGCTGCGATTGCGCTGATGATTTACGGCGTCTGGTTCTACAGGAAAATGAAACGGCTTCGCATCATCACATGAAAAACTCTTCCTTGTTTTTGCGACAGCTTTTGGAATGCGCAGGCGTCCCCGCGTCGCATTTGGGATCGCGCGTGAAAAGCGGTGCGAAGACGCCCCGCACTCCCAAAGCGCTTCGCGCGAAATTCTGGGGATTTCGTTCGATGGTGTTAGCGTCAATTTTGCTTGCGGCTCAGCAAGCGTCGGCGTGTCCGTTTTGCTACGGCGCGAAAGATGGAAAATCGACCGAGCACATGGCGATCGCGATCTGGTTTCTGTTCGGCGCAGTCCTCTCCGTGATCGGTGGTATTGGCGCATTCAGTTTTCATCTGTGGCGCCATGGCCGCATGCCGGTCGAACCTCACCAAGAGATTACCGAGGAAGATCTGAGCAAATATGAGTAGCCTCGCGCTGATCAACGAATTCCTGGGGCAGCCGCCGAACGCCTCCTCGCACGGATATCAGATCGACCACATCCTCGAGTTTTGCCACTGGTTCATGGGCGCGCTCTTTATTGGCTGGTCGGCATTTTTTATTTTCGTCCTGATTCGTTTCCGAAAACGCCGCCAACCGGGTGCGGATCACATGGGCGTAAGGAGCGGCATTTCAACGCATCTGGAATTCTCCGTCGTATTGATCGAAGCGGTGCTCCTCCTCGGGTTTGCCATTCCGCTATGGGCAAAACGGGTGAATCAGTTTCCGCCAGGCAAAGACGCGCTGGTTGTTCACGTGGTGGCGCAGCAGTTTAGCTTCAATTATCACCTACCCGGACCGGATGGGCAGTTTGGCAGGCGCGATGTCGGTTTTGTGAGCAACTCAAATCCGCTGGGCCTTGATCCGAATGATCCTGCCGGGAAAGACGACATCGTGACAACTGGCGAACTTCATGTGCCAGTGAACCGCCCGGTCATTGCCGAGCTTTCCTCAAAGGATGTGATCCACGATTTCTTTTTACCAAGCATGCGGATCGCCGGCGACGCAATCCCCGGTTCACTCATTCCGATCTGGTTTACGCCGATAAAGACCGGGACCGACGAAGTGATTTGCGGCCAGCTTTGCGGTCTTGGGCATTACGGAATGAAAGGCACGCTCGTCGTAGACACGCCGCAGGATTACCAAGCCTGGCTGAAAGAGCGCGCCGAACTCTCCGGTGGTACGCAAGGCGCGCCGCCGTCCGGTGCACCCAAACCTCAAAATGCCGGCGGACAGCCGCAACCCTCACCGGCCGCACCACAGCAGCCGCAGAACAAGCCCAGCCCACCACCTCAGCTGTAGCCGCTTCGCTGTGCGAAGCGCACACTTCGCCCAAGGGCGACGGCTACAAATTATCTGCCAAATCCACGTGATCCGCGGTTAATTTGATCCAAATGCCTTCGGCAACGTCGAGGACTTGGCTGAACCGTTTCGCGTGGCTCACCTGCCTCGCGACGCTCTTGTTGATCTGCAGCGGCGGGATGGTCACCAGCAAGAACGTCGGACTCGCGGTGCCCGATTGGCCAACAACATTCGGCTACAACATGTTCTTATTTCCCGTCTCGAATTGGGTCGGCGGAATTCTGTTCGAGCACACACATCGGTTAATGGGATCGCTCGTTGGCTTTCTCACCGTTATTCTTACGGTGTGGCTCTGGCTCAGCGAAGATCGGAAATGGGTGCGCAATCTGGGCTTGATTGCTCTTGGCGGCGTGATCTTGCAGGGAGTTCTCGGTGGCCTTCGCGTCACCATGATGAAGGATGAAATCGGAATTTTTCATGCCTGTATCGCACAGGCATTTCTCGGCCTGCTGGTCTTCATCGCACTTGTTACGACAAATTTTTGGCGATCGATCTCCAACTTGATTATCGATTTTAAAAAGTTTGCGTCCCTTAAAACGCTCGCGATTGCAACCACGATTGCGATTTATGTGCAGCTCGCGCTCGGCGCGACGATGCGCCATCAACATCGGGATTTGGCGGTTCTCGATTTTCCAACGGCAAACGGCGCATGGATACCCGATACGAGTGTGGCGGCGCTTGCAAAGATTAACGCGTGGCGCGACGGGCGCGGTTTATCAGATGTGACTGCATTCCAAATCTGGTTACACATGGTGCACCGGTTCCTCGCGTTTATTATCGCCATTGCTGTAGTTGCCTTTTGTCTTCGCGTCTGGAGAGATGCGCCCCGCTTTCCTGCGCTGAAGCGATTGTCGATCTTGTGGCTCGTGTTGGTCGTTTGTCAGATTACGCTTGGCGCCTGGATAATCTGGAGCAACAAAGCGGCCGACATCGCGACAGCGCATGTCGCGCTCGGCGCGATCATGCTATCTTTTGGCGTGAGCATTTCTGCGATTTGCTGGCGAATTTCACAAGGAGAATTCGGTAGGGCGCGACAATGTCATTCCGACCCGGACCCGGGCGCGCCGCATAGCGAGCCCGTCTCCGCATGAAAACGGCTGCGCTTGAAAATGCGAATCTTGCATCGTCGCGCAATCGGGTCATTGCCAATCTGGCCGAGCTCGTCAAAGCGCGATTGACACTGCTCGTTCTGGTTACGACTGCCGTTGGTTTTTACCTCGGATCGGAATCGCCGATCGATTATATGGCGCTGTTTCACGTTGTCTTTGGAACCGCCGCTGCAGCCGCCGGGGCTGCGGCGCTCAATCAATGGTGGGAACGCAGCGCCGACGCGCTGATGCGCCGTACAAAAATGCGTCCGATACCGGCCGGCCGAATGCGACCGCTGCAAGCATTGCTCCTTGGCGTCGTGCTGTCGATTTTTGGAATCGGGTATTTGGCAATTGTTTGCAATCTGCTTAGTGCGGCGCTGACAGCGATAACGATCGGAATTTACATTCTTGCTTACACGCCCATGAAGCGTGCCAGCACTGCCAACACGGCGGTCGGTGCAATTCCCGGCGCGATTCCGCCGATGATCGGCTGGGCGGCTGCGCGGGGAAACATTGGCGCCGGCGCATGGAGTCTCTTCGCGATAGTTTTTTTGTGGCAGTTACCGCATTTTTTTGCCATCGCATGGATGTGCCGCGAAGACTATTCGCGGGCAGGATTTCGCATGATTTCGAGTGATGACCGCAGCGGCGAGCGCAGCGCCAGCCAGAGCGTCTTCTTCTGCATCCTGCTGCTGGTGATCGCAGGTCTGCCGACGTTTCTTGGAATTGCCAATTTTGTTTACCTTGCAATCGAGCTTTTGCTCGGCGGTTTGTTCACTGCTGTTGCCATGCGTTTTCTAAGGATGCGCACGCCAAGTGCAGCGCGCTCATTATTCATCGCGTCGATTGTTTATCTTCCATTGCTCCTGGCAACGCTAGCCCTGACGAAATCATGAACGTGGCTTCGCTGAGTTTTTGCAGGGCAAGCCGTCAGGTTCCCTTATAGATCGAATGAGCTGAGGAAACTATGGATACCTCTTCCGCCACAATGAATCGTGCGCCGACACGCAGTGGCATTGCTTGGAAGATGACGTTGATTCTGATCCCGCTGATTACGCTCGGGCTTTTGCTTTGGCTGCGTCATCTGGAAGTGAACGCGCTCCGGCAGCGTACTATTTCTTCTTACGGCACGGTACCTTCATTTCAGTTTACAAATCAGAATGGGCAGCCCTTTGGCTCAGCGCAATTAGCCGACAAAATTTGGATCGCCGATTTTATTTATACGACCTGCCCGGGACCGTGTCCGATGATCAGCAGCCGAATGAGCGAACTGCAAAAGCCACTGGAAAAAACCGAAGTCCATCTGGTCTCGTTCAGTGTCGATCCGGAGAAAGATACACCCGCGATTCTGCGCAGTTACGCCGAGAGATTGCAGGCTGAGCCGGGCCGCTGGGATTTTCTCACGGGCCCAAAATCCGCGATCTACAAACTTTCCCATGACGGGTTCAAGCTCGCCGTCTCAGATGGCAGTGACGCTCAAGGAATTCCCGTGCACAGCACGCGCATGGTGCTGGTCGATCGACATGGTGCAATCCGCGGCTATTACGATGCGACAGAGCCCGAGGCGGTAACCAAACTGGTCGCGGACACCAATCATCTTCTGCGCGAGCAGCCGAAATGATTGTAGAGGCGCTGCGCCGCGGCGAGCGCTTTTCGACGGTCACAGACGGCCGCTACAGAAATTCAGATTACCCCACCGGCTCCGGCCCTGCGCTTGGACCCTCGTCGCAAACCATTCGCAGATACTCGCGATATTCGTTCTTCGGTAATCCGTCAATGATCTTGGCGAGATCGGATTGGGTGATAAAACCCATGCGGAGTGCGACCTCCTCCAGGCAGGCGATTTTCAAACCCTGTCGATGTTCGATCGTGGCGATGTAATTGCTCGCCTCAAGCAACGCGGTGGTGGTGCCGGTATCGAGCCACGCCATGCCGCGGCTCAGCAACTTCACGTGCAGCTCGCTGCGCTGAAGATAAAGCAAATTCAAATCCGTGATTTCGAGCTCGCCTCGTGCTGATGGCCGCAACGTGCGACAAAGATCGACCACCTGGTCGTCGTAAACATAAAGCCCAGGGACGGCGAAAGGACTTTTCGGCTGCCTGGGTTTCTCTTCCAGGCTGATGGCTTTGCCTTCAGCGTCGAACTCGACCACCCCGTAGCGCTCCGGGTCGCGAACTTGATAGCCGAAAATGCATGCGCCCCGCTCGATGGCCAGCGCATCGCGATAGAAATCGAGTTTTCCATAAAAAATGTTGTCGCCAAGGATAAGCGATGCGCCCGACTCGCCGATAAATTTCGCGCCGATTAAAAAAGCTTGGGCGATTCCTTCGGGCTTCGCTTGCGCGCCGTACTCGATGCGAATACCGAGTTGCGCCCCATCGGCCAAATAATCCTGCAGCATCGGCAAATCTTTTGGTGTCGAGATGATGAGAACCTCGCGCAGCCCGCCGAGCATCAAGGTCGCCAATGGATAGCAGATCATCGGTTTGTCGTAAATCGGGAGAAGCTGTTTGCAGACGATCTTCGTCAGCGGAAAAAGCCGTGTTCCTGCGCCACCAGCGAGAAGAATGGCCTTTTTCATTTTGGAATTTGGATTTTCGATTTTCGATCGCTGGAGCTCCAGCGCAAAAGCAACTCCGCCCATTCCTGCCAGAAACGCGCTCCTGTGGTCAAATCGATCCTGGTCTTGCGAGAGATCAGCCCGAGTGCCTTCCGCGGAGCAGAACGAAATGTCGTCTTATCAAGAAGGAATGAATTGCCGTTGTCGGGCGTTTCTGTGAACCGCCGGGACCGTTCCGATAGGGCGTCTGACACAGGCGCCCTACAATGGTATTGCTCGAGCAGTTTGCGATCACTCAAACGGCCGCCCACACATTCAGACAATGCGTCCTGGATCCAGTTTCGCGGTGGTTCCGGGCGCGGCTCAATTGTGGCGCTCACCGTAACGTTGAGAAGTTTTTTTAAGATGAGCGCACAGACGAGCGCGCGCGAACTCGTTGCGTGGACGTGTGACACGTCTCTTCCCCGAAGCAGTCTTTTTAATGCGAGCGCAAAACGCGCCTGGCGCAAAAAAATGCCGCCTGGCACCCGGTTCGTCTGCTGTGCTCGTTCCTCTTCCAATTCTTGCGCGAGTACAGGATTCGCTCGCCATTCTGCTTCCAGCACCATCGCGTCCGGCAAAAATTCGAGCAACGGCGCCATTTCTTCCATTGCGCGATTGAAGCGGACGCTTGAATTCAGGCTACACACGAACGGAGCGATTGGCACATTGCGTTCTTTCATCTCCGTGATCTCGCGCTCGAGCAGCGGCAAATCACTATCGGGCCAGCGATCGATCAGATACGCGATTTCTGTGGCCGGTTCGCTGCTTGCCACGCCGCAGGTCGGCGCGGAGACCGAAGGCGGGTGCGAAGCGCGGCGCTGACTAGATTTGCCGAAGTTGGCCGGCGCTCTCTCGAAGAGTTTGAGCAGTGGCGTGACTGTCTCTTCAATTCGGAAATGTTGCTCAATTCGCAGACGCCCGCCACGGCCGTACCGCAGGCGCAATTCGCGATCGCATAGTAAATGTTGGAGCGCCTCAGTCAGCGCCGACGTGTCGCCTGAAGAAACTAATAGCCCAGTTTGGCCATCTACGACCAATTCGGGGATCCCGGCAAGGCGAGTGGAAACAACCGGGCGCGCCGAGGCCATGGCTTCGAGGATTACCGTCGGAAAAACGTCGCTTGCGCCTTGAGCGTCGATTACAGAAGCGAGCGCGAAAATGTCCGCGGCTTGAAGTTTCTCCAACACCGCCTGTTGCGACAGAGAACCGAGCAAAGTGATTCGCGACGATAGATTCAAGCTCTCGATCTTTGCTTGAAGTGTATCGTGCAGGGGCCCATCGCCAACAATATCGCAGACAAAATCGAATCCCCGCCGCGCAAGCTCGCCGCAAGCATCGATGAGATGGTCGAAACCTTTGAATGCGACGAGCCGGCCCACGCTGACGATGCGTGGTACGGCATTGACGGTGGCCGAAACCGGCGTCGGAAAACGTTCGAGATCGATCCCGTTGTAAACGCGGTGAATTTTCGCAGCGGAATCCGGACAGCGCTCGCCAAGAAGTCGGCGGCTGTAATCGGTTTCAGCCGCAACGAACTCCGCTGCGGCGCAAATCTCGCGAAGGAGATCGTCGCTACCGAGATCCTTCATGAAATCCTGCCCGTGCGCGGTGACGCTGAATGAAACCCCGGAGATTTCTTTCAGAAAAAGTGCAGTGTGTGCTGCGCGGTTTGCAAAATGAACGTGCACGTGGTCGACAGAATTTCGCGCGAAGAAATCTGCGAAATAGAGAGCGTTGCGCGCGCGCTGCTCTGCCTTGACGTCCGGCCCGTATTTGCGCTCATGCTGCTCGACCAGATGACGCGGCCATCTACCAGCAATTTTCGCCTCCTTTTCCGAGATTCGCAGTATTTCCTGTGGCGGTGCGTAATGAACGGTTGCGCGTAAGCCGGCGATATGTTCATGTCGCAGACTCGTAAGTGGTGGATAGATCGAGCCGATCGTCAGCCTGAGACCCAGCCGCTCCAGCGCCAGCATCTCGGCATCGCAAAATGTTTGCGAAATAACCGGATAGCGGGAGTAAAGATAACCGAGCCGCATCGAGCCGATGATTACGCGCAGCGCGCGAAAATAGCAATGACCTGTAGCGGCAGGCGTGTCGCCTGGTTTTTCCAGAATGCGCAACCGACACGGCTGCCGCCACAATTACGAGAACTGGACGTCCTTGCCCGGATCCATCTCGAAATCCAGCGCCAGGGAATCCTCGGTGTTCGGCTTAATGATTTCTTCCGTGAACTTCACGAAGATCGGGTCTTCGCGAAAGATTGCGTATTTGTCCATCGACTCAAAATCGATGGCGATTTTCCCGCATTTGATACTGAGGACTTCCTGAATTTTCAAAAGCTGCATCCGCGCATTCATCATCATCGCTTCCACACGCGCGGGCGTGACCTCGGGCTTCAGTTTGTAGAGAACGACATGATGAACCATGAGGGTAAAGTTAATAGGCGTTTCCAAGGTGCCGCGCAAGTCTGAATCCATGGCCGATCCCGAATGACCACGGATCGCGCAAATTGCATTATCAAAGACCGACCGTGACGGCCGTCGCAAACTTCCACATTGCGTTCACGGAGCGCAGCGAATCGACGCGCAACCGAGCACAGGATAGGAAGCAGGCCGCCATATTCATCGGAGAAGCGATGGCTGTCGCTACGGGCGGATTGACAATGTTCGGATCGCTCCCTATCGATTTGTCCGTATATGTTTTAATTAACATTATTATGCGCGCTGTACATGAAAACAGCTGGCACTGCAGACTGTGCGGCCAACCTCTTACAACAGAATCTCCCGGGCATCTGCACAGCGGGGTGGTGCTTTCGGTTTTGGTGCCCGTACACAATGAGAGCGACCAGGTAGCTCAGAACCTGTCATTGATACACGCGGAAGTATCGAAGACAGGATTACCGACGGAGATTATCGTCATTGATGACGGCTCGACAGATGACACGTGGCCAGCCTTGGAAAAGATAGTTGAGCAAATGGCTGGACTAAAGGCGCTCCGGTTTAGTCGCAATTTTGGAAAGGAAGCAGCAATCTGCGCCGGATTGGCGTACTCAAGCGGACGAGCGTGCATCGTAATAGACTCTGATCTGCAGCACCCTCCGGAACTGATTCCAGAAATGGTGCGAGTTTGGAGAGATGAGCATTGGGACATCGTGGAAGGCATAAAGAGGACGCGAGGGACGGAGCCGCTGATCAATCGAATTGGAGCGCGCTTCTTTTATCGCACGCTAAGCCGCCTTTCGGGGTATGATCTGTATGGATCCTCGGACTTCAAACTTCTGGATCGCAAGGTAATTGATGCGTGGCTGGACATGCGTGAGCGCAATACTTTTTTCCGAGGCATGATTACGTGGCTGGGTTACCGTCGAAAGCAGATAAGCTTTTCGGTGCCAAGCCGCCGACTGACGCAGTCGCGCTGGTCATTTTTTGGTCTCTTTCGTTTAGCTGTCATTGCCATTACAGCTTTTTCGTCCTTACCACTGCAAGCCGTGACTGTGCTGGGAGGAGTGTTCTTGCTTTGTGCGTTCGTATTCTCAAGCTACGCACTTCTTTTGTATTTCACTGGATTGGCTCTCCCGGGCTTTACCACGGTGATTATACTCGAGTTGGTGATAGGCGGTGTCTTGATGATTAGCTTGGGCATCATCGGGACATACATCGCTCAAATCTATCAGGAAGTTAAATATCGCCCTCGCTACATAGTTGCAGAAACTCTCAACAGTCACAAGGATGACAAACTTTCGCGGCCCCCGGAAGATAATCGGAAACAGGCGACTTCCACATTGTCGAGCAAATCGTTAGCTTGAGAGCACTCCCGAACGTTGATAACCCCTAGCTGAGTTGAGATGGAGCGCTCAAACGAAGATCAGCTGGAAGGACGGGAACGCGACGCTATCCACATTAGCGGAGACTATCAGGCCCGGGCTCTGAAGTCGGACCGTGCAGCTCAACGCTTCTGGCACGAAGCAAAGTTCAGATTGATAGAGCGGGTCGCAATGCCCGGGAAGCACGACCGTGTCCTTGATGCAGGATGCGGGTCAGGAACGATCAGTTATTTTTTGTCTCGCCATGCCGGCGACGTGGTAGGGATAGACAGTAACCCATCCGCGATAAGCTATGCAAGAACCATCTATAACACGCCGAATCTTGAGTTTCGCTTAGGTCAGTTCGAAGATCTCAGAGGCGCTAAGCCATTCGACAGAATCTACTGCATTGAAGTCATTGAACATCTTTTTGAGCGTCAGGTGGCTGGGATTCTCTCACTGTTCTACAAATTGACGAATCCAGGTGGTCAGCTTTTTCTTACTACACCGAACTATCAAAGTGCGTGGCCTCTTATCGAATGGCTTCTGGACAGATTCGATTTGGTGGCGAAACTGAATGAGGCACAGCACGTAACGCATTTCACTAAGCGAACACTATCCGCGATTTGTGAGCGCGCCGGGTGGAGAGTCCGTCACATCGGAGCTTTCAACGGACTCGCGCCATTCCTCGCTCCCATTTCTTACCGGCTCGCGCTCGGAGTGGAAGAAGTCGAGTTTCTGGCT
>WNFZ01023848.1_pt1 | contig 11563 bp, 12 predicted proteins | sample 5400081 | NCBI WGS metagenome assembly WNFZ01 (sample SAMN13153365, study PRJNA577476) | soil metagenome | isolation source: 80 cm soil or saprolite under grassland replicate 1 | place: USA:California | collected 2016-06-15
TCCGCCATGTTGATGCATCGTGTAGGGAGGCACGATGAGTAAATCATAGGCCTCAAAATTGTAGGTCTCGCCGTCGTTCCATTCCCAGCCTTTTCCGGTCACGCAAAACAGCGTCGGCGCGCCGATGTGACGGTGCATGCCGCGGACAGGCGCCTGCGGCGCGACGCGGGTGAAATGGCTGGTCATGCAGTAGAGCGGTCCCCGCGTTAGCATATCGTAGCAAACATGGTCACCCATCTGGTGTGGGCTATCCATACCCATCACCGTCGGCTGCATCGGCAGTTGGTTGAGGACATGCGGCAACGAGCGCGCCTTGGCGTCCTCTTGCTGCTGATAAACAAACCGCTTCATTCGATCCGGTTCTCGTTCAACTTCTCGCCACGGTTCAAGCATGGATCTCACCTCGTCTTAGCTTGTGTTCACCACGAAGCGCACGAAGGACACGAAGAATTCGGAAATTAATATTCTCTATTTCTTAACTTCGTGCGCTTCGCGACCTTCGTGGTGAAATCTGTGACCGCCTATAATTCCAGGGTCGCCGGCGCAAATAATTCTTCGAGCTTTAGCTTTTGCTTGGTCAGCCCCTGCTCGTGCGAAAAATCGATGATCGTCTGCAGCATGTTTCGATTTGCCTTTACCCCGTAGGGGAAGGGGTCGTCACCAAAAATCTCGCGGGTCTTGGCCAAGTACTCGTCGCGAAAAATCAGACCGGTGGGAATATTATCCTTCATGCGTTCCTGCCACCATTCTTTACTGGCGACAAACGCTTTGTATAAATTGAACGCCAACCAGGGATACTTGCGGTCGATGTCGCCGCGAATCACGTAGGCGTGGTTCGCCGGGATGTAGCCATGCTTCTTGAAGAAGCGCGTTCCCTCTTCGATGTTGTCGGCAAACAATGGTTTGACCTTGCTCCAGTCGCCGCTGCGCGCGCGAATCTGCGTCGAACGGTCGACGATATTGCTCTCGCGCGAAAAAGCGCGATGGACCGACGCCACGTCAAGTTCGTTATTGACCATCATCGACGCCAAGCTCTTGTCCTTCGGGATTCGCTGAAACGAGATTCCCGGCGGCGGCGTGAAACCGGTCGCGCCGCCATGGCTCAATTCCTCGCTGCGCTCCATGTACCAGTGGACCTTGTACTGCGACACGCCAAAATCATGTTCCAAGACACCTCGCACCCATAGCGATGCGGTTTGCTGGTACTCGCCGACGCCGATGCGTTTCCCGACGATATCTCCCGGCTGTTTGATGCCGGAATCGACGTGATAGGAAAGCTGAGCATGCATGAAGCGCCGCGATGGAAAGACCGGAATCGCAATCATGTCCATGCCCTGCGATTTTGCAATCAAGTATGAAGAGAGCGACATTTCGGAAACTTCGAACTCTTGAAACTTGAGTTGGCGCCAGAACGTCTCCGACGGATCGGAATAAGTTGTAATCAGCTCGGCCCCTTCGATCGGAACGGTTCCATTGATAAGCGGCTCGACCCTTTCATTTGTCCCCGTTATGAAACTGAGTTGTAGCTTAGGCATATCTCACTCCTCCCTGTGTGCTCTTATGATCCCGTAAGGGCACGGCACGCCGTGCCCTTACTCCTATCCCAACACTCTTTTCATTTCGGCAGCTCATTTACCATTTTCCGCACCACGTCCCGATCCCAAATTTCTGGCCCCCATAAACGAATATACTTCACCCCTTTTTGCCGCAGCGCCCAGGTTGGAAATTCGTCCTTCGGAATATCTTCGCGTAGTGAATTCGGACCAGGATCATTGGGCTCGCCTTTTTGAACGGCAATCTGTCCCTCCCGGGAGAGAAACCAATTGATCGCCACCTTGGCCGCGTTGGGATGGGGCGCCTTGTTGACAAGCGAGATCATGGTTCCTCCTGCTTCCAGTGCAACACCATCCTTGCTCAACACATGGGGATCCAACACATCCACCGGCAATCCTTGTTTTTTTGCTTCATCCACCTCGGTTGCCTTGGCAGTGATCGCTAATGGAATTTTGCCCGAGGCGAGCCAATCTGTTTGTTGGCGCTCGTCGCGCACCAGCGTGAGTCCGCCTGCGGTAATGAGCTTTTTTAAATACTCAGGACCGAGTTGAGGATTATAGTGCAAAAAGAGCAGCGGGCTTCCGCCGCCGGGGTCATTGGGATCTTTCGCGCTGACCTTTCCTTTCCATTTAGGATCCAGCAGGTCCCAAAAGGATGTGAGGCTTTTCGGGTCGACTAACTTGGTATTATAAGCCAGCATGCGCAGGGGGAAGGCCGCGTAGATAAAAATATAGCGGCCTTCACCGTCGTTATAATGATGCTTTCCTTCGAACCACTTCGACGAATCCTTTACTTCCGGCATAACGAGCGCTGAGTTGATCGGATCGAGCGCCTGCGCTTTCAGCAACGTGTTGGCCGTGCCGCCGCCCAAGCGCACGACGTCGACGAGAAATTTCCCCGCTCTGCGCTCGGCCATGATGCGCTGCAAATTTTGCGCGCCGCTGCCGGTGACCAAGTTGAGTTTGATCTTGGGATATCTTTTTTGAAAGGCATGAAACTCGGCATCGGTGCCCAACTTATATACGGTCACCTGCCCTTCTTGCTCCGCTGCTTTGACGGTGCGCTCCCACTCGCCATCACCGCTGGGACTGGCTGCAGCCGCAAAGGTCGTTCCATGCAGCATCGCCAATAAGACAACGGCTGCGAGGCTTTTTAAGAAAATCATTAAATCTTTTACTCCGATGTTTATACGACCAATATTTATCAGGACATGATTCAGAATTTAGGATTGAACATTTTGTGCTTCGTGGCGAATGTCCTTATGTCATTTCGAGCCCAGCGAGAAATCCGCGAAGCGTCCTGAGGCACAGCCGAAGGATCTCGGTCCAATACATCCCTCACTTCGTTCGGGATGACAACCGAACGTTTCGTGATTGCACCACGGTCTCCGTGGGAGGAGAAAAAAGTTTTTGTGACCTTTGTGTTCTTCTTTGTGGTCAATTCTCTCACGCTTTTTTGAATCCGCCGATGATGGCGGTGTTGCCTTCACGCCAGAAGCAATCGATATCTCTGAAGCCGGCGCGTTTGAGCAGACGAAACTGCTGCAAGAGATTGGGCGCCGCGCCGTCCATCTTAGCTGCCCGGCCCCGAGTCTTCATTTGCAGGTCCTTGTAGTAACGCCGCAGCGCCGGAGTAGAAAAGTTGACCCGCTCGATATTCAGGAACAGTCCTCCAGGACGAAGTAACTCAAAAATCTGCCCATAAACCGGGCCAATGAGTTTGAGTTTTCTCAAGTTGTGTATGGCACGAGCGCTCACGACGGCGTCCAATTCACGCGGTAGCTCGGCTATCCATTTGTCAGCGCCGAAGTCCGACTGAACAAACGAGGCTCTGTCTCCAAACGCATCGAGACGTTGTCGAGCCAATCTTAGCATCTCATCAGATCCATCCGAACAGATCACGCTCATCTCTGGAAACGTGGCGAGTAGCTTCTCCGCCAAAGTCCCTGGACCGCAGCCCAAATCCATCACCCGGGATCGCCCGCCGATAAACACGGAGAGCCAACTGATCGCCGCATTGAATTGAGCCTCCCTTTCCGCTGCTCTCTGGCTATCCTTTGACACCCACTCTTGATCGTATTCCTTTGTGCCCCAATCGTGTTCACTCTTTGCCATTGCTGTCACTCCTGTTAGTTCGTGTCGATGTTACACTCCACCCTCGCCTTTTCCAAAAAACTCAAGTCCGACACGTCTCGCAACGATACTTTCTTGCTGACTCCTTTTGCTGAGGCAAGCACTTCGCTCTGATAGCGAATCCCTTCTTCTGTAATAGCACAAGTGTAGCCGCCGTTGCGCATATGAATATCGTAGTTTCCTTCAGCGTCCTCGCGACTCAAATGACTGATCCGTTTGCACGCCAGCTCGATGGCTTCTTGACGATGATGGTTCAAATAGTCGGTGGCTAGAACCACCGCCTTCACGGCCTTGAAAACCGTATCCGGCTGTTCGCGAATGAGTCGAGCGGAAGTACAAAGTCCCCCACCGTGCCAGCGCATATATTGTTCCGGGTACGGGATCAGGCGCCAGCCTGCCTTGACGGCCCAGTAAGCGTATTCCTCGCGCGCGATGACCGCGGCGATGGCAGGATCCTCGAACGCCCGAATGCGGTCAAGCGCGTCGCCGCGAACAATCGTGATATCCGATCCGAGGATCCAACCCAGCTTCTTGGAGAGATAGGTGATCTGATTGTTGGAGGCGCCTCCACCCACCATGACCCTTTTGCCTTGAAGGTCGTTCAACTCGGCAATCTCCTGGCGCGCGGCGCAAAAGTATAGAGTGGTCTGATTACTGCATAGCGCTTTCACGTCACCCCAGCCGCGCAGAACTGCTTCGACCGTGGTAGAAATAGAGGTGTAGAAGTCTAGATCCCCCGCCAGGCACAGCCGTACTTTCCTTTCCTTGGTTTCTGTCACGTGGATGCAGTGGAGACCGACACCGGCGCGCGAAAAAAATCCCAGATCTTCGGCTGCGTAGAAGGGAAGAAAATTCGTCGTGGGGTAAGGAAGCGCAACAACATTCTGTGCTCCTAGGGCGCACTGTTTGCGAGCTGAGTTTGGGAAGCGAGCGCATCACGATGTTCAAGATTCAATGTCCCAGCCTCAATCTTACAACTCGTTTTCGAGACCTTGAACCTCGAACTTTGACTTCTTAGTCCTCCCATCGTCTCGGGCGCGAGTTTTCACCGCGTTACCTGGCAACGGTCGGGAGGCACGTGGACATACACCCGCTCTCCTGGTTGAAACACCTGATGCGGGTTGAGCATTGCGCGAAAATTTTTCCCTCTGATCTGGACCTCGCCGTCCGTTTCAACCGAGCCGTTGTTTCCCGTGCGCACGACCCGTCCCTGCAAAGCGTTGGCCGTCCCGAGAAACTCAGCGACGAGTTTGTTTTTGGGCCGCACGTACATCTCGTATGGCGTTCCTATCTCGACCAAATTGCCGCCCATGATGACGCCGATCACGTCCGACAGCGCCAAGGCTTCGACCTGATCGTGGGTGACGAAGAAAGTGGTAATGCCTACGGAGCGCGCCAGCTCTTTCAGCTCGACGCGCATCTCTTCACGGAGCTTGGCGTCCAAGTTACTCAACGGCTCGTCCAGCAGCAGAAGCCGCGGCTTGCGCACGAGCGCCCGCGCCAGCGCCACGCGCTGTTGCTGGCCGCCGCTCAACTGTGTCGCCGGCCGGCTTGCCAGGCCTTCCATTTGAACCATTGTCAAAGCGTCGGTGACATACTTTTCAATTTCCGACTTGGAAAGCTTTTTCTTACCGCGGTTGCCGTACAGCAAGGGAAAAGCCACGTTGTGAAACACATCCATGTGCGGCCAAATCGCGTAGGATTGAAAAACCATGCCGATCGGCCGCTCTTCGGGAGGAACTGCAATCTGCCGCTTTGCTGAGAATACGCATTGACCGCCGATATAAATTTCGCCGTCCTCCGGCTGTTCCAGACCGGCAATGCAACGTAACGTCGTGCTCTTGCCTGAGCCGCTCGGCCCCAGCAGCGTGAAAAATTGTCCGTCCGCGATGTCGATACTGACGTTCTGAACTGCCCGAACTTCGCCTTTTTCCACGATAAAGCTTTTCTTTAATTCATCGATTTTGAGCATGTTCCTCGCCTTCAAATTCAGTGCTGGGCTGCAAACTCTTTACACGATTAGAGTGATCTTGAGCAAGGGGCAGTGATGTGAAGCGCCAGAGGGCGCTAAGTCGAGTTCCGGATGTCGCGCCAAAAATGACAGGCCACCCAGTGTTGTCCTCCATGCGCCCCCGCGCTCTCCAAAACCGGTTTCTCTTCATGACAGCGCTTTTGGGCGTAGGGACAACGCGGATGATAGCGACAGGCTTGCGGCGTATTGAGCAAACCCGGAACATCACCCCCAGTGAAACTCACCGCGCTTTTGAGCTGGTCGCGAGCAGTGTGGTCAGGACGAAGCACGGAAGCGAGTAGTCCTCGTGTATACGGATGTAGGGGACGACTGAAAAGCGCTTCTGACGACGCAGTTTCAACAATTTGCCCAAGGTACATCACAGCCACCCGATCGCTGAGTGACCGAACCACTGCCAGATTATGAGCAATAAACAGGTAGGCGATGCCCATGCTTTCTTTCAAATCCTGTAACAGATTCACGATCTGAGCTTGAATCGACACGTCCAGAGATGAAACCGGCTCGTCGCAGATGACCATTTTCGGTCGTGTCACCAGCGCTCGCGCGATGCCGACGCGTTGCTGTTGGCCACCACTCAATTGCGCGGGACGTTGATTCGCATAGGACTCGGCGAGGCCAACTTGCGCAAGCATTTCCAGGACAATTTTTTTTCTTTCATTGCGTTTGGCGAGCCGGTGCACGCGCAACGGTTCCTCGACGATCCGGCCGACACTCCACCGTGGATTCAAGGAACCGCGCGGATCTTGAAAGACGATCTGCATTTCACGTCGCATCGAGCGCAGCGATGCGCCGGCTAACTGCGTCAATTCATGACCACAAAACCAAACTTTGCCCGCCGCAGGCCGAATGAGTTGCAGGATGGCGCGCCCTAAGCTCGACTTGCCGCAACCACTTTCACCGACCAGACCGAGCGTCTCTCCGGGATATAGTTGAAACGAAACCCGATCGACTGCCGTGAGCGCCCGGTTCTGGCTCAGAAAAAAACGCACTTCAAGGTCTTCGACCGAAAGGAGTGGTTCGGTGTTTGGCCTTTCAGGAATGAAGGATTCTGTAATGCTCATTCTTTCATCCAACTATTCACCACGAGGTACTATCAAGAATTCGGCATGGTCCCTTGGCCGTATGCTGCCCCCTACGAGGATTCGTGTTCTCCTTCGTGGCGAATCGTCCTGGGCGTGGGTACAGATCGTTCTTCAGCCAGCCAGCAGGCGCTCACGTGTGTATTTCCAAGGTTGATCGCGGGAGGATCGTCGCTTTGGCAGCGGTCATGCGCAAACTCGCAGCGCGGAGCGAAGCGGCAGCCGCGCCATGATCCCAAGATCGGCGTGGGCTGCCCGGGGATCGGGCTGAGCTTACGCAACAGTGCGCCGTCAATGCGCGGTACCAGTCGCAAAAGTGCGGCTGTGTAAGGGTGATTAGGATGATGCAGTATGTCTTCTATCTTTCCTCGTTCAACCAATCGCCCGCCATACATTACCTGGGCGGAGTCGCAGGTGGCCGCGATCACTCCGAGATCGTGGCTGATCATCATCAGCGCCATACCTAGTTGTTCTCGCAGTCGATTCAGCAACATCAAGACCTGCGACTGAACCGTAACGTCGAGGGCAGTGGTCGGCTCATCCGCAATCAGAAGTTTCGGTTCGCAGGCAATGGCGATACCGATCATGATCCGCTGGCGCATGCCGCCGCTAAACTGCTCCGGCAGATCATCGAACCGACGCGCAGGCTCGCCAATCCCGACCAGTTCCATCAATTCTTGCGCGCGCCGCCGTGCGACCGCCCGCTGTAGATCGCAGTGGTAACGCAGCATCTCGGCGATCTGTTCACCCACTGCCATAACCGGATTCAACGATGTAAGAGGATCCTGAAAAACCATGGCGATTTGGCGGCCGCGGATATGCCGCAGTTCAGCGTCAGATAGGTTTAGCAGGTTTACTCCTTCGAACAGGATTTGGCCGGTCGTAACTACCTGATCCAGTGGTCCAAACAGCCGTAAGATACTGAGCGCGGTAACGCTCTTTCCACTGCCGCTTTCGCCCACAACCCCGAGTGCTTCTCGATCCAGCAGCGAAAAAGTCACGTCGTCGACAGCGTGCAAAACACCGCTGGCTGTGATGAACTCAGTGCACAGGTTTTTAATTTCGAGCAGCGGGGCCTTGTTGATCACGCTGCGGTTCCACTCAGGGTCGCGAAACGGCGCGACAACATGTTTAAAGCCAAAACGGTCAATCCGAGCATGATGCCCGGCATGATTGCGAGCCACCACGCGACCGCGAGATAAGCTCGGCCACGCGCGATCAGCAAGCCCCACGTCGTCGCCGGCGGTTGCACGCCGACGCCGAGGAAGCTTAGACCTGCTTCCGCGAGCATGACGTGGCCTAGTTCAATCACAGCAAGAACGGCAATTCTGGAAGCGATGTTCGGTAAAATGTGAACCCAGAGAACGCCCCAGTCTGTCGAGCCCGAAGCGACAGCGGCTTCGACGAAAAGACAGCCGCGCAAACGCATGGTTTCAGCGCGCACGAGACGCGCGAATGCCGGCCAGATCAGGGTCGGCAGAATGATCACGACGTTGAGCACCGTCGGTCCTATCACGGTTAAAAAGAAAATCGCCACCAAAAACATAGGCATCGCCGTTTGGGCTTCGCTTAGGCGCATGACGAATCGATCCACCGCACCGCCGTAATAACCGGCCAACATGCCCAAAGCAACGCCGAGCGCCATGCCGACACAATTGCTGACGAATCCGATGAAGAGTGTCAAGCGAGCGCCAGCAATCATGTTGGAGAGCAGATCGCGACCTAATTGGTCCGTGCCTAACCAATGGAAGCCGCGGCTCGATGACGAAAGCGGCGGTAACAAGCGCGCCAGCACCTGTTGCGTGGCGGGATCGTAAGGTGCAAGGTCGCTGCCGGTTACCGCAAACACTGCGATGCCGAGCAGGAAACCCATCCACATCACTAGACTCCAACTCGTAAAACGTCGCACCGCAGGCGCGGGTACTCCGACGGTTTCGGACTTGTGGTTAGTCGGCGCTCCGCCCGGAACCTCTGTGATTACCATAAGGGTTCCGCTTCACTCGCCGAGTTTTAAACAGTTGATGGGAGTGGACATTGGGTTCATCTTATTCACCACAAAGCGCACGAAGGACACCAAGGGTCTCTTCGGTTCTTTCGTGGTAAGCACCTTTTTACTCCTGAGCGATAAAAGCCAACTTGGCCTCAGGCAGCGTGGATACGCGCATCTAAATAACGATAGAGCAGGTCGACCAGCGCATTGGTCACGATCACAAAGGCTCCAGCAACGATGACGGCCGCCTGCAACACGGGAAAGTCCTGACGCGAGGCCGCCTGGATCATCAGCAGGCCAACGCCCGGCCAAGCAAAAACAACTTCAATGGCAAACGCCACTCCACCCATCATACGCACATATTCCCAGCCGATCGTCGTGGCAATGGTGACTGCTATGTTGCGCAGAACATGTTTCCAGAGAATCAATCGTTGGCGCGCCATGAGTGACGCCCAGCGCTCCGGCGGGAAGGATCAAGCTCTGCCAGTTTGCAAAACCGGAAGTCGGCAGAATTGCGAGATGAACGGAAAAAATCACGATCAGAACCAGCGCGAACCAAAAGTTTGGAACGGACAACGCTGCAACTGATAAGAAATTAGCGCTTCGATCTAGGACGGACTCCGGCCCCGCTCCGGCGAGTACTCCCAAAACCGAGCCGCCGAGTCCCGCGATCACTAGCCCCACAAACGTCAATAAGACAGTTGCCGGCAGGGCTTCTAAAACCACCGTCGACGCAGGCCGGTCCTGCCACAACGACTGACCGAAATCGCCTCGCACCAACGAACCAAAATAACTAACGAATTGCTCACGAAAAGATCGGTCGAGACCGAGTTGGTGTCTCAGGCGGGCAATGTCTCGTTCGCTCGCATCGACGGGTGCCATGATCACGGCGGGATCGCCAATAACGTGTCCGAGCACGAAGATGACCAGCGTGATGAGGAACAGGACGATGAGTCCATCCCGAAGCCGAGCGAGGGCGAAGGCAAAGAGAGAAAAATGATTCAAACAATGATCCGAGATCTATTCGGACATACGCATGGCGGCGACCCGCACTTCATCGTCGAGTCTGGGTTGCCACTCAAGCCGTTTTGCCAAACCATAAATCAGATTTTGCTGCAGGAGATAAATGGCATGGGGCTCCTTGTTCAAGATTGCCCAGACTTCCTGATAGAGCTTCTCGCGCGCCTTTTGATCCAACGTCTGGATCGCTTTATCCATCAGCTCGTCCACTTTCTTGTGACAGAGCTTGCTCGAAGTGCCATCGCAGGTAATATGCGAAACGATCCGCGAAGCGTCGAACCACTCGTTGGAGTTCCAGCCATATTTGAGATCAAAGGCATTGGGTTCCTTACCGGGAATTCTACCGAGCTTGCGATAGGCATTCCATTCATGCAGTTGGAGCTTGACCCTCACACCGACCTCTTTGAGTTGCGCCGCCACGAACTCTGAAGTCTCTTCTCCTTTGAGATATCTGCCGATAGGGGCGTGCAGAACCAATTCGAAGCCCTCCGGGTACCCTGCTTCTTTGAGCAACTGGCGGGCCCTCTTAAGATCGTAAGGATACGGCTTTAAATTCGGGTTGTAGCCCAACATGCCCTTAGCCAAATGCTGCGCATCCATCGGACGGGCATGCCCTTGATAGATTGTCTTTGCGAGAGTTTCCTTATCGACCGCCAGATTAAGCGCGACGCGCACGCGCGGATCCGCCAGTTCTTTTTTGTGCGCATTGAACTGGATATAACTGAATTCGGTCGCCGGCACAGAAATGAATTTAGGAGCCAGCTTTGACTGCTCAGGCAATAAATCGAGCACGAGATCGATCTCCCCCGCCTGCAACGCTGCAATCTGGGTTTGCGGATCGGGAATGATGCGCACGGCGAACTCTTTGACAGCAGGTTTCTCGCGCCAGTACGTTTCGTTTGCAGCTAACGTAATCTCCCGGCCTCGATCCCACCTGACGAATTTGTAGGGCCCGGTGCCGATAGGACTCACGCCGAAGTTTTTTTCGCGTGCCGCCTTCGGCGGGACCATGACCAGTTGGGTCATCTGCACGGGCAAGACAGCATTAGCGCCATCGGTCATTACATCGATCGTGTATTCGTCGACGGCTTTGGCGCCCTTGATATTTTCAATGTACGAGGCCCGCTGCGTCTTATATTCTTTATCGACGATCCGATTCACGCTGAATGCCGCTGCTTCCGCATTAAACGGTTCGCCGTTGTGAAACTTGACATTTTTTCTCAAGCGAAACCGCCACGTAGTATCGTTGACCAGTAGAAACAGCAGGCCCAGCGACAGGAACACAAAGTGTCTCAAAATTCTCATTGAATTAACTCCGTCTTTCCACGCCAGCTTATCTGTTCGAAGCACGAGTCGGATTCGCTGCTGAGCAGTAAATTGCTGCCATACTGGGCGCATTTATTCAAGGATTTCCGGACCCCGACTCGAACCCGAAGCTTGGACCCTTGCTCCAATGCGCATGTTGGCGATAAAAGGTTGTCAGTGAAGCTAACGGGTGTCTCTCGGCACTGCCCACAGATAATCATGCTCAGAAAAACCATTTCGTCACTTTTCTTGCTCAATTTGCTTCTGCTTCGCTGCAGTCTTGCGGTTATTTTTGCGCAGCCGGACAAATTGGAACGACTGGTAGTTTCCTATGCGGGGATCACCGGAGGCCGAGGACCGCTATGGATCGCCAAGGAGCTCAAGCTTTTTGAAAAGTATGGCTTGGATGCGCGCCTGGTTCAGATTACCGCGGGCACGACTTCGATCAACG
>WNFZ01012411.1_pt1 | contig 11562 bp, 13 predicted proteins | sample 5400081 | NCBI WGS metagenome assembly WNFZ01 (sample SAMN13153365, study PRJNA577476) | soil metagenome | isolation source: 80 cm soil or saprolite under grassland replicate 1 | place: USA:California | collected 2016-06-15
TCCGCACGTACCTTCTGGATATTAACGAATTGATTGCCCTCGCCCGAACAGGCCTGACGCGCACCCTGTCGGAGCAGGAATGTCAACAGTATTTGCATCTGAAGACATGTCCTGCATCTCCATGAGTTGATCCATCAGAATAGTTCGCCTTTTGCTATAAATTTAGGTAATTATCCATTTCGCAAACCCCTTGCTCAACTAATCGATTGAACTCGTAAGTTTGGCCCCATTCCGTCGGATCTGCAGCCATCACTTCCCATAAAAACTTTAATGCGACTTTGTTCATGCCTTTTATCTTGTATCGAGATGACAAATTACAGTATCGGACAATTTAGGTCAAGATTACCATGTGACCTTGGCTATCACATCCCACAATTCAAATCAGTTCAATCAGGAGTAGAACATGTTCATTGATTATTTGACTCTCATCATGATTAACTTGGTCGCAGGCTCAGCCTTGCTGGCATATTACCTTTGGCGAGGCATTGATGAGCCAGATCAGCGACCCTATGCAGCTGCCTTTTTTGGTGTAGGTTTGCTATCTTTGATTACGGGTCTGCACCTATCCTTCAACTGGCCCCTGCCAGGCAGTTACAACGTGGGCTACGGGGATACGACCACCCTATTCGGCGTTGTCTTTCTTGGCGCGGCCCTTGCCTTGTGGAACGGCTGGAACCTCACACCTGTGGCGATCTATGCTTTTTTTGCAGGAATGGATGCACTGATTGTCGGTGTCCGCATTTTCTCATTACAGTTGACCAAGGAACCGCTGATTTCAGCAGTTGGCTTCGTGTTGGCGGGTCTGGGTGGCATTGGCGCTGCTCCGTTCTTTTTATGGTTTAGGAATAACAGAACTGTCCGCCTGTTAGGCGTTTTACTTTTGCTGGCGACAGCAGCGATTTGGGCGGTCACCTTCTACGGTTCGCTCTGGGGTCATCTGGCAAGCTTCAGCAAATGGGTTCCTGCTACAATGGGCGGACCCAAGTAGTCTACATCGCCTAAGAATAATCTCGCTCGAAAATAGGGAATTATATATCTTGGATTTGCCAGATATATAATTCCCTAAAGAATATATGAACATTGAGTTTACCGGTAGGATTTGGTTTTGGCGTGGACCCGCGCCCTGGTTTTTCGTGACCGTTCCGGAGCAGCAGAGCCGTGACCTGAACGGCGTTTCGAGTTTCGTGACGTACGGTTGGGGAATGATTCCGGTTATCGTTCGCATCGGCAAAACCGAATGGCAGACTTCCCTGTGGCCCAAAGATGATCAATACATTGTTCCGATTAAAGCCAGCGTCCGGCAAGCAGAACAGCTTGAGGAAGGCGACGAAGTAACAGTGCGTCTTGAAGTCCGATGATCAACAAATAAGAGTTTAGGAGTAAGAGGATGACCATCATGGACGACAAGATGTTATGGGTTCAGTAGGTTAAGTTTCGCAGGCGAAGGAATAATCTCCCTGATCATGAACGTGATGACCATTCATACTTCACCGCAAGGTGAACAAATAGCAAGCAAGACTATTGAGATCAATGCGCCGACATCCAGAGTGTGGGATGCATTGACCGACCCGGAATTGATGAAGAAATGGATGGCAGATACTGAAACAGAAATAAACATCGCTACAGACTGGACAGTTGGAAACCCCATGATCATCTCCGGGAAGCTGCACAGGATAAAGTTTAAAAACATCGGCACAGTTCTGCAATTTGAACGCGAGAAGATTCTTACTTATAGCCATCTAAGTTCACTATCCAGACTCCCCGATGAACCTAAGAGTTATTCCGTGATGGAGTTTCGGTTAATACCAATAGAAAATCGAACGAACCTGGAACTCACGTTGAGCAATTTCCCAACCGAGTCGATCCTTAAACATTTGGTCTTTTACTGGAATGTCACACTTGAACTGTTGAAAAAGATGATCGAGGAACAAGCGTAAATACTCTCAAGCAAATCTTTCCTATTTTTGATTTTAGGAGGCATGCTATGGACGTTGAATATTATTCTGCCGAAGTTGTTGGAAGGACCGTACCATTCTCAGCTGCTGTGCGTGTGGACAAGATGCTCTATCTTTCCGGGCAAATCGGCATCAATACGGCTGGGAATGTTGTTCCCGGAGGTATCGCCGCGGAGACGCGTCAAGCCATGGAGAACATCCGTCACGTGCTCGAGCGATATGGCTCGTCACTGGATCGCGTCGTCAAGGTCACGGTGATGCTGGCAGATATGAGCGAATGGGCGGAAATGAATAACGTGTATGTAACTTATTTCCCCAAACATTTGCCGGCGCGCAGTGCCATGGGGACAAGCGGACTTGCCTTGGGTGCACGCGTGGAAATTGAGTGCATCGCAGTCCTGGATTTGTAAACTTTGATCTTTCGATTGCACAAAACATGACAACCATTGCATCCATCCTTTGGCAGGGCATTGTTTTGCCCGGTCATGAAGCCTGCCGGCTAGTTTCTCAGGATTCCCATTGGCGTTTGGAGGGAACGGCTGTGTTCTCGTATGAGCAGCAACCATGCCAGCTTGCTTATCATATCGTTTGCGATCAGGCCTGGCGAACCCTCTCCGCTGAAGTGGAAGGTTGGTTGGGTAAAGCTGATATTAATGTGCAAATCAAAGCGGACTCTTCTCAACAGTGGTGGTCCAATGGAGTTGAGCAACCTGAGATAAAAGGCTGCACAGATATTGACCTCAACTTCAGCCCATCCACCAATCTTCTTCCCATCCGGCGCTTGAATTTAGCCATCGGCGAGAAGGCAGCAGTGAAAGCTGCATGGCTACGGTTTCCAAGTTTTAACCTTGAAGTACTTCCGCAAACGTATGAGCGTTTAGAGGAAACGAAATATCGATATGAAAGCGCGGGCGGTCAATTTGTCGCGGAGCTGAAAGTGGATAAAACAGGTTTCGTGCTTGAGTATCCAGGCATTTGGAGATCTGAGTTGGTATCGGCGTAACGATCAGCCGAACTTCCGATAACTTTATTAAACAAAAAGATCCATTTGCCCAGGAGCAAACAGATCTCTAGTCATTTTGTTCTGTTGCTTACATTATACATAATTTGAGCGGGAAATTGCAATAGCGATTAAAGGTAATTTTTTTCAGCGAACGAAAGTTGTAAAATGCAGGTCAAATCCCCCACGTTCCAAATGGAGAAAATACAAATGACCAAGAAACATCAAGGAGAATGCTGATGCGTATCCTACTATCGACAATCGGATCGCGAGGGGATATCCAGCCGATGGTGGCGCTGGCGCTGCAATTGAAGGCGCTTGGTCAGGACGTACGTCTGTGCGTGCCGCCCGACTTCCAGGATTGGATCGAAAGTTACGGCATATCTGTCACACCTATCGGACCTCAAGTGCGCCCCTTCGCGACATCCAAACCAGCAGATGTGACAGCCAAGGTATCGCCGGAGCAGCAACGTCAGATGATGATTGAGGGCACGGTCGTCACTCAATTTGAGACAATCATGGCGGCAGCCCAGGGCTACGACATCATCGTAGGAGCAACAGCCCTGCAGGTCGCTGCTCCTTCCGTAGCAGAAAAGCTGGGTATCCCATACATTTTCGTCGCCTATAGCCCGGCAGTTCTACCATCCCGGCATCACGCGCCACCAGTATTGGGATTGCTGGGAGATAAGCCAGCCTCCACAAAAACCGATTACAGCGATCTGTGGATTCAGGATGCACAACGTTGGAAGGGCATGTGGTCTGCGCCGCTCAACTCTCAGCGGACAGCTCTCCACCTGTCTCCGGTCACCGATGTGCGGGGTTACATTCTGACCGACCAGCCCTGGCTGGCAGCTGACCCGGTTTTGGCGCCCTGGCCCGATCCCGCCGACGAGTCTGTGTTCCAGACCGGCGCATGGATCCTGCCGGACGAACGCCCACTCTCTCCTGAGTTAGAAGCGTTCCTCGAGGCTGGAGAGCCGCCTGTCTACTTTGGTTTTGGCAGCACCCGCGCGCCGGAAGGTCTCAGCCAGATGATGGTTCAAACAGCTCGCACACTTGGGCGCCGCGTGATCATGTCCGAGGGTTGGTCAGATCTGTCATTTATGGCGGATCAACCCGACTGCCTGGTCATCGGTGATGCCAATCTGCAGGCACTGTTCAAACGAGTTGCCGCTGTCGTTCATCACGGCGGCGCGGGGACTACGACTGCAACTGCACGAGCCGGAGCGCCTCAACTCGTGATCCCGCAGCGTTACGATCAGTTCTACTGGGCAGGACGAGTGCAGCAACTTGGCATCGGGACCGCTCTCATATCCGGCACACCAACCCGCGACTCGCTGACAAGTGCTCTTGAGCAGAGTCTGCAGCCGGATGTGATTGCACGTGCCCAGTCCATGGCTACCGCAGTTCGAAACGACGGCACACAGATCGCTGCCCAGCGGCTGATCGCCATGGTCCCGCAGAGGTGAAGTCAGAGGGAAAAGATTTTTTGAACGTGTTCCCGAGGCTGGCTATCCTTTCACAAGGAGAGGCGAAACACTGCATTGCCCCAAATATAAATGACAAACATGATTCACCCCAAACTTAAGGATTCAGCCACTGATTACACGGAAACTCACGGATTTTTGAATTAATCTGTCAGAACGGTGTCCGGAAGGCTAAAAAATTAGCCGACCCAACGCAGAGGGTCGGCTAATTTCGTGTAAATCTGTGAAACTTGTGCTGAGCCTGTCGAAGTATCCGTGGCTAAAATGCTGAAAATTAAATTCGGGTGCTTCATGTTTATTTACAGATGCCACGATTCGTTGGGGTACTATCGCGATTGTTTCTAGTTGGATTCTGCAAAGGGACGATAAAGGACGAGGATCCGCATGCGACCGAGACGTAAACGGGAACCGCTGGGTAACGAATAGGCAGTATGAGGAGCCAGTCTTTGCTCGTTGAGCCAAGTGCCATTGACACTGCCCAGGTCCATCACCTGGTAGCCGTCTCTTATCCGTCGGATTGCGACGTGCCGCCTGGAGAGTCCCAGGCTATATGCCCTGAATGGCGAAAGATCGACCAGCAACCCTTCGGTTGTCGCGGACTTGCGACCTAAGACAAATTCTCCTGTCGAATCGACATAGACAGGCATGGCATCGCCTTCCACATAAACAGCGATCCCGCTTTCCGGGATCTCGGGAAATGCTACTTCTTCCAGAGCCCACTCCTCGATCATCTCGGGAGTCAGTGCCTGCATGTCGGTCGTTTTGGTCTTGTGTCCCAGGTCAGGGAAGGAATCATCGAGCCTGGCACCGCAGTTCGTGCAAACTACGGCATCGAGCCCGTTCTTCGTCTTACAAACCTGGCAGATATTCTCAGAAACATGCATGATGATTGCTCCCTAACTATAATCTTTTGAACCAATAATTGGAATCTTACTCCCGACGCCTTGAAATATCAATAACACTCCTGTACTTTGGCTAGATAGTCGACCATGGACCCTAGATAAATAAGCATCTTTAGCGACTCTGCCACACACTTTAGCGTAGCAGCCATAGGCTGGAGAAGATCAGCAGAACGATAATGATCCATTCAAACACAACCGGGCTGACCCGCGTAAGCGCGGCGCGAGCGACCCAAATCCCGATGGGAATAAATGGGAACACCCACCAGAGTGAAACCAGCGTCGGCAGATTCAAGACGCCAGTATACAGGAAGCCCGGTACTTTGATCAGATTGAGAATGGCAAAATAAATTGCCGAGGTGGCGATAAACGGCTGTGCTTTGACCTTTTTCAGCAACAGATAGGAATTGAATGGCGGACCGCCGCTGTTGAACATCCCCGAGGCGACGCCTGCCAGCAAGCCCGCCAGTGGAGCATGCCAGGACCTTGGCTGATATCGAATCGTTTGAATCTGGTCGCTGGCAAATTTATACAGGATGATCAGCAGCACAAAGATTCCCAACGTGATTCGCAAGCCATTGGGCGAGAGCCAGGAAAGCAGGAACGTACCGGCGATGGCGCCCATAATTCCAGCGGGCAACATGCTCTTGAGGAGCTTAAGATCCCACTGCTTCCAATACATGTAAAGAGCGATCACGTCACCGAACATCAACATCGGCAGGAGCACGCCAACAGCCATGGCAACGGGTAACACCAGGGCAAGGAGAGGCGTCAGCAATACCCCCAGACCGCCGAAGCCGCCTTTTGCCAAACCGATCATCAACCCAAGGATGGCGATGAGGATGGCAACAGAAACGGTGTTTTGATCAGAGGCTGGCATAGTGGCTAATGATTTTCCAATTCTTAGCAGCCTTATTTTCCCACAAAAGTGACCGTTCCTTGTTTGCAAGCTTTGGTTGGAATGGCACATCCCCTAGACGGGCAGGCGATTTGCAAAAGAAACTCGAGTCGCAAGTCTACCAACTACTCGATGAAGCGGAAATGGCTACGAAGCGAGGGGATCGTGGAAAGCGTATCAATCAAGTTTGAAAGCGCCCTGAAGCAAAGACCGACCTGCGAAACGCGGTACAGGAACTGTTACAGAAAGAGCCAAGCTGAGATTCAATCATGATGGTTGAGCATATGTGCATGGTACCAGGTATGCGGATCCGCCCGGAGGGCGGCAATCATTTTTGGAAGAGCGAGGCGTAAGTGTCGTTTTGGCTGCCAGCCAAGCGACTCACGTGCACGAGTGATATCCAACGCGTAGTGATCGTCTGCGAAATCTATCATCCACGGCTTGATGAATGGCTTTTCGGGAAGTGGTAGATTATTCTCAAACCACACCTCCGTTTTGGCGAGAGGCTTCGGAATCTCACGCGTTTCCCATTTTTCGCCGTGCAGCAAGTTGCCGAAGGTTTCCTGCAATTCATCATAACTGAGCGTTTCCGGTTCGCCAAGAAGGAGTGTCAGCGCAGGGGGGTTTTTTGCCCGGCGGCGGACAAGCAACGCAAAAGCGTCCAGCAAATCCTCCAGGTGCAGGAATGACTGTCCATGTGCGATTGAACCAGGAAAGAGATGACCGATCAATCGCCGCTCATAAATGCGTTGTATCTGCTGCGCCAGTGGGAGAGAATGACAGACATCATCATACACACCCGCGACTCGAAGCAGCACCACCGGAATATTTCCTCTTTCGGCAAGGATAAGTTTTTCGGTCTTGACCTTCGATTTGGGATAATCCCAGCGCGGATCAAGCGGCCAATCTTCATTGATGTGTTCGCCCGGTGCGCAGGGCGCGTGCACAAGCATTCATATTTGGGACTGGGCTCGCCGGAGAAGTCGTAATATGCCGCGAGATGAATGACCGAGGCAAGATGGTCACCATAGTGTTTATGAACCTGATCCAAGCCGTGTTCGATGCTTCCTTCAGAAGTCATATCCACTTCTATCCATGCCGCATGAGATGGCAATTGAGATGGCTTCTTCACGTCAAAGACGACTATATTATAGAACCTGGCTAATTTATTTGTTGTTGCAGAACCAATCAGCCCGCTGCCCCCCGTGATAATGATGGTTTCTTTAAGCGACCTTTTTTGCTTCTGGCCCTGGCGCTCCGATTTCAGCGTTTCCTGGGGCATGTTTTGTCCTCCAATCTAGTTTTTATTTCAATCACACCATGAGTGAATAATTCTGGAATTATACGATACTCGGCTCGTCGAGGGTCTGTGACCCCGACGAGAACTTTGACCGAAGGTCTTAAGACCTTCGGTCAATTTATCCTGGCTCGGTCGGAGACCTTCGCCAAGCGGAGACTTTTCGTAAGAGCTGGGACAGGCAGTTTTCATGAGGTTTCTGGCCCGTCGAGGATCTTCGACTCAGACGAGAAACTGAACCGGAGGTCTTTTGCAAATTAACAATTAGACCGAGCTATCCGCGCAAACCATTTGAACCACGGAGACACGGAGACACTTACCTGGTTAGGCATTTGATCTTCCAAAGCAGATTGATTGCTCGATTAATTTGGAAAAGTACAATAGACCTGTGGTCTATTTGTTATGGCTCGGTCGAAGGCCTTCGCTAGGCAGAACCTGAAAGTGAGATCAGGCGGAATCAGCTGGCGGGAACAGGAGCAAGGCCCACCTGATCCAGCCGCCGTTTCGCCTCCTCATAAACGTCTGCCGGAAGAGGTCCTCGCTTTGCAGCAGTGATATTTTCCTGCAGGTGCTCTGGATAGAGTGTACCCACAATGACAGTCTGCGCATTCGGGTGAGACAGAGTGAAGCGTAAAAGGAAACTAGTGCGGCTTTCGCCTGGCTCACGCAGTTCATCCAATTTCGCTTCCTCAAATTTCTTCCAGCGATCTTCATTCCCCAGCCCGACACCGACCTCACCTCGCGCAACGCCGCCGCGGATAATCGTCCCGATACCCGCCTCGGCCGTACGGCTGATCCACTCTTCGTGTTCGCGCTCCAGCGCGGAATAAGGAATCTGGAAAGTATCGAAAACGCCCCATGCAAGATAAACCGGCAGATGCGGCAAGGTCGTAGAAATGCTGATGAAACGTACTTTTCCCTGCTGCTGCATCTCTTTGAGAACATCCACCAATTGATTTTGCTCAGTTACATCAACAGGGGGATTGTGGAGCTGCATAATATCAATATAGTCAGTTTTCATCCGCTGAAGACTCTCGTTTAATCCACGGAACAGATTGTCCCGTGTCCAAACGTGCGGGGTGTCATAGGTATTCTCGTCTTGGCGAACCACCGTACAGCCGCATTTCGTTGCCAGGTAAAATTCTTTGCGACGGTGAGCAATATATTGGCCGATAAATTCTTCGCTGCGCCCGTAATCATTGGCGGTGTCGATGAAATTGATGCCTTCATCGAGCACAGCATTCAGAATGGTTTCGGCTTGCTGATCCGTAACCGGACGGCCGTTCCAAATACGATGTCCGCGAATCTCCATGGCTCCAAAACTCAACCGTGTGACATTCAGGCCTGTGCGACCCAGAATTGAAGTGGCTAATGCTGTAGACACAATTGACTTCCTTTCCCTAGCTCAGGTATCTTTGATTCCTATTATATGCTTAATCCTGATCTGTGATAATTTAACGCGGAGAATGACGATGTACGATAAACCACTTACCATTGCGCAGAATCTGACCCTTCTTGCCGCCACCCCATTGCGCATCGCCACTGCGCTGCGCATGTAGAAACGATTATGCCTTGAGCTCATCGAAGTCTGTGACTCCGATCTGAAACTGAATCGAAGGTTTTGGGATCTACGGTCTATTTTCCTGGCTCGGTCGGCTCTTATCCCCTATCGGGTACCTTCGCCCAGCATGGCGACTTGTGATATCCGGTTTGCTGTACAATCAACTCAAAATGCAAGAAAGGACAGAGGATGATGAAATACAGGACCATAGGAAAATCAGACGTTCAACTCTCCGCCATCGGATTGGGGTGTATGGGAATGAGCACTGCCTACGGGCAGGCGGATGAACACGAAAGCATTGCCACCTTACAGCGTGCATTGGACCTGGGCATAAACTTCTGGGATACAGCCGATGCGTACGGAGATGGGGCCAATGAAGAGCTGATCTCCAAAGTGTTGGTGGAGAACCGCCAGAAGATTTTTATTGCTACGAAATTCGGTTTCAGAGAAAAAATTTTAGGAGAGGCCTCGGAACGTGGGGAAACCTATATAGATGGTTCTCCGGCCTACGTCAAGCAAGCAGTCGAAGGCAGTCTGAGACGACTGAAAGTTCAGACGATTGATCTGTATTACGCTCATCGAGTAGATCCAAGCATCCCCATCGAAGAGACGGTGGGTGCGATGGCAGACCTGGTAGGAGAGGGGAAAGTGCGTTACTTAGGACTCAGTGAATGTTCGCCCGAATCGTTGCGCAGAGCCTGCGCCGTACATCCGATCGCCGCACTACAAAGTGAGTACTCATTGCTCACCCGTGACCCGGAAAAAGAAATCCTGCCGCTCACCCAAGAGCTGGGTGTAACGTTTGTTCCCTTTTCTCCCTTGAGCCGCGGATTAGTCACCAATCAACTCAATGCAACCACACTCGGAGAAAATGATTTCCGCAAACACCTGCCGCGTTATGGTGGAGACTATTTGGAGAACAATCAGAATTTAGCCTCCGAATTTGCCGCGCTTGCTACAAGGAAAAATACTTCGCCTGCAGGGCTTGCGCTAGCGTGGGTTCTGGCTCAAGGGGAAAATATCATTCCCATCCCAGGGACAAAACGAAGAAAATATTTGGAAGAAAATGCAGCCGCGGTCAACGTTCTTTTGTCTGCTGAAGATCTGGAAGAGATCGAAGGCTTGCTCAAGAAATATCCGAATATCGGTCCGCGTTATACCGAGCAGGAATTCAAATTTGTGAATAAATAGGTGCGACCACGTTCTGCCCCTACTTTGAAGTCATGCACAATCAGCCCAACGATTAAGTCCCTTGTTGAACTGCTATCCAGCATGGAACAATGAGGTGAAATTGTTTACGGAGCGAAAGAGCAAATGAAAGCCCTCCGATCCCTTACTGCCGAAGACAAGCTGATTCTTATCTGCTTATTGTTCACGTTTGGAGGCATCATTCTCGGGGCAATACTGAGAGAACCAAATCTGTTTGGATTTACGTCAATACTCGTAATCCTCATGATCATAGAAAGAAACTTTATCGTTTCATTTATTGATATAGAAACATGATCTATACGCTTGAAGACAGACTGTCGGACTCGCCCTTTGTCGAAAGAATCTGGCGCGCCCAAAGCGAGCGGACCGGGGATCTGCTTTCGATTGCCATGAGCAATTGGGAGATGGTCCTATCGAGATACCAGGACAAGACGTACATCACCGTACGAGGTCCGGAGACCAAAATGACGACTTTGCCGATGACGATTGTGGGGACAGAGTTTTTCGGCATCCGGTTTCAGGTGGGCACCGTTATGCCTTATCTGCCAGCCAGCACTCTTGTGGATGGAGACGTGAATCTGCCGGACGCCTCAGGCAAATCCTTTTGGCTGAATGGCTCTGCCTGGCAATATCCCAGCTACGAGAACGCGGACTCGTTTGTGGACCGGCTTGTACGTCAGGGCTTGCTAGGGCGCGATCCAGTCGTCGAGGCCGCGTTACAGGGCCAACGAAAAGACCTGTCCGTACGGACTGCCCGTCGCCATTTCCTGCGAACGACCGGATTGACGCAAAAAGCAATTCGTCAAATCGAACGCGCCCGTTATGCAACAATCCTGCTGCAAGAGGGCATGTCCATTCTGGATGTGGTTCACGAGGTGGGCTATTTCGACCAATCCCATCTGACGAGATCGCTCAAACACTTTATCGGTCAGACGCCGTCCGAAATCAAACAGAAAGATGAATCCAGGCAATTGTCCATTTTATACAAGACAGAGCCCTTGCGTTGAACTATACTCTTCTCATTACCGTTGAACAAAACAGAGAGGAGGAAGATTTCTCAATGAAACCACGAATAACAGTCATCACACTCGGTGTGAACGACTTGGAAAAAGCTGTTGAATTTTATCGTGATGGACTTGGGTTCCCGACACAGGGGATCGTCGGGACTGAATTTGAGCATGGTGCCGTTGCATTTTTTGATCTACAAGTTGGTTTGAAACTCGCGCTTTGGCCAAGAACCAGTATCGCATACGATG
>WNFZ01014407.1_pt1 | contig 11562 bp, 7 predicted proteins | sample 5400081 | NCBI WGS metagenome assembly WNFZ01 (sample SAMN13153365, study PRJNA577476) | soil metagenome | isolation source: 80 cm soil or saprolite under grassland replicate 1 | place: USA:California | collected 2016-06-15
ATCGTTCACAATTGACACCTCTACGTGTCCGCGAGGAACGCCTACTCCTGCCCCTACACCTACGCCAAATCCTAACACTGATGCCGATAGCGACGGTTGGACTATAGGCCAAGGAGATTGCAATGATAACGATGTATCTATTAATCCCGGACTTTCCGAATCATCTGGGTTGTGTCATGACAATAGAGATAATAATTGTGATGGTAAAATCGATTGTGCTGATTCAGCTTGTACCAGTGACCCTGCTTGCTTAGCTTCTCCTACGCCAACACCCACTGGTGGTGTGTGTGCCAGTGCCTCTGAAAAACACAAAGACAGTGTCACTGGTGTTACCGTGTGTATCTTGAGTTCAAATTTTAATCCTGACCGCTGCACAGTTGGTCAGTCCGGAACGGTTCAGCAGGTTGTCGGCGTCGACAATACGAATACTTATAGTGTGAATGGATATATTAAATCTTCTGGTTTCTTTGACCAACAAGATGGTTGCGGCGCTACTCAGGCAGGTCCATTTGGTTTTAGCGGCAGTGGACCATCAACTGTTCCGCCTGGTGGCTCCGGAACTTACACATTCAGTTACAATATTAATAGTTTGAGTTGCGGCCGAGTGCAACTTGACGCTTGTTTCTTTCTGGATGGTCATGGCTGTTCAGATACTGATAAATGGAATATTCTGGGCAAAGTAATCAGTTCTGGTAAGGGTAATTGTTCAGTACCTACATCCACTCTCCCACCACCTACTCTAACACCTACACCAACACCAACACCAACGGCCACACCAACACCAACGGCTACACCTCCATCTGCCGCTCTGGCTGTTTATAAAACTGCTCGTAATATTTCTCAAAGCTCAAGTGATGCAAAAGTCGTCTCGGCTAATCCAAATGAGACCATTGAATTCACTGTCAGAGTGACCTCAGCCGGCAATAGCACGGTTCAGAGTGCTAGACTTAGCGATATATTGCCGTTTGGGCTTTCTTATCTGACTGGTACAACTACTCTTGATGGTGCGACAGTAGCTGACGGGATTATATCCGGAGGTATTAGTCTTGGTGATCTTGCAGCGGGACGAATTGTGACTGTACGGTTACGGACTCAAGTTGCCGGTGACTCATCTTTCAGTATTGGAACTACATCATTAACCAATACGGCTACGGCTACTTCAACCAATACACCCACTGTAAATGACAGTGCATTTGTCAATGTGACTCGGACAGCTAATCTTCAACTTTCTATTTCAAAATTGGGCCGAAATCTAACTCGCGGTGAATTCAATGAACAATCTCAGGTAAATGCCGGCCCCGATAATATTGTTGAATTTATTGTGAGAGTAAAATCTTTATCTAGCGTTAGGGTAAATAATGTCATTTTGAAGGATACAATTCCTTCCTATATTACTTATGTATCTGGCACTACGACAATCAATGGTGGCGCGGCTAATGACAATATTGTCAGCAGTCAAGGATTAAACATTGGTTCACTTGATCCTGGCCAGGAAGCAGTTATCCGTTTTTCGGGTCGAGTAAGTCCAGCTTATGCTTTGCCGCAAGGCAACACGAGTGTTATTAATACCGTCCAAGTTTCGGCTGATAGCATCCCAGCTATCATTGCTCAGCTCCCGATTACCATTGTAAATGGTACTATTGCCGGAGTGGGCAATGTACCTACGGGGAATACCGAAAGTCTTTTCATGGCGCTGGCAGTCAGTGTTATTATCACCTTGATGTATATTACCTATACCCGCACGCAGGCATTCCGTAGGCGGGAAGCGGAATCACTTATCCATCATAAAGATTCTGATCACGATATGTTTGACTTTAAGGGCTAGATTTGGGTACAAATAAAAGCAGATTTCGATCTGCTTTTATTTTTTATGAAATTGTCCTATCAAAAGATAAGTCTTATTACATCCGTTGATCAATTGAGATCAGTTGGTCAAATGCCGTGATTAAAGATAGTACAGGAGCGATTAGGGCAGTCTGGTTCAATCAGCCCTACATTGCTAACACGCTGATTGAAGGCACCAGAGTAAGCTTAGCCGGAAAAATTCAAATTGATAAAAAGGGGCTTTACTTATCCAGTCCCATTTACGAAAAGATTTCAGAGGATCCTTCGATAGCCCCAGTTAAATCTCTAACCCATACGGCTAGATTAGTGCCGATATATTCGGAAACCGATGGCATCTCATCTAAATACCTCAGGTTTCTTATTCAGCCTCTTTTGCAACAAATTGAAATTGAAGATCCTCTTCCGCCTTCGATATTGCAGCAGCTTAAACTGCCATTATTGGGAAAATCAATTCGGGGCATTCATTTTCCTCAAACTGTAATGGAAGCGGAACACTCAAAAGAAAGATTGGCTTTTAATGATTTGTTGTTTTTTCAGCTTAAGGCTCTATTAGAACGCCGGAAATATAATCAGCTTAAATCAGTACCTATTTTATTCGATAAGGAATTTATTCAGGATATCATTGCTCATTTGCCCTTTAAGCTTACTCGAGATCAAAAAATAGCCGCTTGGGAAATTCTCCAGGATTTAGAAAAATCGTATCCTATGAACCGGCTTCTGGAAGGAGATGTGGGCAGTGGCAAGACGGCCGTGGCTTTAATTGCTGCCATCCAGGTAGCCCGACACAAAGCCCAATCAGTTCTTTTAGCCCCTACAGAAGTGCTAGCTAATCAGCATTTTAAAACCATTTCTCAGCTTATTCCCAAAGGAGCGGCTTCATTGGGACTTATTACCAGCTCAGGGGCCTCTGTTAATGGGCAATCTGTTTCAAAACAGCAATTAAAGAAGATGGTACGTTCCGGTGAGATTGATATTTGTATTGGTACTCACGCAGTTATACAGAGAGATGTTAATTTCAATAATCTTGCCTTGGTTATTATTGATGAGCAGCATCGATTTGGCATTAAACAAAGGTCAAGTCTCATAAAAACCGAGCGCTCAACATCAAAGCAGACTATTCCTCACCTGCTTTCAATGACTGCTACTCCCATCCCCCGCACCCTAGCTTTGACTATCTTTGGTGATTTAGATATCTCGATACTAAAAGAAAAACCGAAAGATCGCCAGCCCATTATTACAAGAATTATTTCTTCTCGAGAACGTTCTCAGGCGCACAAATTTATTCGGGAACAGATTTCTTCCGGCCGACAGGTATTTGTTATTTGTCCGCGCATAGATGTAGCCGAAGCTGCTTTAGGAATAGTTTTGAATCAGTCAAAGCAAAGTTCGCTCGAGCAATTGTGGTCGGAAGTGAAAGCAGTGGAGGCAGAATTTAAGAGGTTATCAGAAGAAATCTTTCCTGATCTGAAAATAGCCAAGCTGCACGGTAAAATGAAGGCGCGAGAAAAACAGCAAGTTATGGATAATTTTAAAAAAGGCCAGTACGATATTCTCGTCGCTACATCAGTTATTGAAGTTGGGATTGATATTCCTAATGCTACCCTTATGGTTATTGAAGGCGCTGAGCGGTTTGGATTAGCTCAACTTCATCAATTTAGGGGCCGAGTGGGTCGAGCTGCTCACCAGTCCTATTGCTTTTTATTTCCTACCGGCGACAAATCTTACCACCAGCGTTTGAAGGCTTTTGTCGAGTCAGATGACGGCTTTGCGCTGGCAGAAAAAGACATGGCCCTGCGCGGACCAGGAGAATTTTTTGGCTTAAAGCAATCAGGTGTGCCAGATTTGACCATGACAGCTCTAACAAATATGGAATTAATCAAAAAAGCCCGCATGTACGCGCGGTTTTTACTGAAAGAAGATTCGTCACTTCAAAAATATCCGGTACTTAAACAGCAGCTCGAGACCTTCCAGAGATTGCATCATTTTGAGTAGGAATAATGGTTTTTCTAGTTTTAGGTGTTATCCAAAAACCCATATATTTGCCGAACATAAGCCGAGTTTGGGCATCCAGGGCTGGTAAGGCGCCAAAAACGATAAAGTTAATCGGGAATAAAAGCCATTGAAGTACCATCCACAGCCATTTGAACTTTCCATAATTAGGCGGTCTTGGCGGTAGCAAAAGAATACTAATCGCCGCCGAGGTAATTAGCCCAACCATAGCTAGATTCATGATCCAGGAAGTAATCCGGGGTAAGTTATATGATAATACAGTTCTGGTAAAAGTCGGTCCGCCCAATATAATAGGCAACCAGCCTAGGAGAAAGATTATAAGAGCATTAGTGGAACTGGAGTGAGTTTTTTCGGTCATCGTAAAGGCAAAGTGCAATTTTTTAGTTCGTGATATTTTTTTGTTTTTAAGAAAGCCAAAAAGAAAATACGGATTATTTTCGACGCCATAATGCCAACGCCGAATCTGTTTGTATTGATTTTTAATGGTCTGCCAAAAAGTAGAGGCAACATTAGCATCCATATATACCGGAAAATATAAGGGTACAGTTCGCCAGTCACCATCATATTGAAGCAAACATTGCCAAAAAATGCGAGAATCTTCCGAGACAACATTTTTCTGCCAAAAACCGATATCAATAAGAGCCTGAAGGCTAATTGATTGGGAAGAAAAAGTGATTAGTTGTTCGGGTCTGGCCTGCTGGATCATCTGCCAGAACGTAGTCGAAAAAGCAAAGACTCGAGCAAAAGCGGGCGCTTCCCAAATATTGTTTACAAAAAGCGGAATGGGCTGGAAGGACGAGCGAAGAGGCTCTTCAGCTATTAAATAATGCCAGGTGAGACAAGCGAAGAAATCTGAATGAACTACGGTATCTATGTCGAAGACCGAAACAATAAATTGCTTATAGGAAATATTTAGTGAATCGATTACTTTTTCTTTCACATATTGTCCAGCCCAAGCTTCATTTGAACCTTTCCCACGCATCTCCCCCGGCAGCTTATCCGGATGTTCAGTTATAATAAATTTTAAAAATTTACTGCCGAACTCTTGTTTAATAGTTTGCGCGATTATTAAGCCCGACTCCCCGATCCGCTCTTCTATAGCTAAAACAATAATAAGTTTATCTAAGGGATAATTGATGTTGGTTAATCCTAAAAAGCTTTCCCGGATGACTGATAGAGGTTCTGTAGACATAGGCAAAATAACAATATGGTATATATCCTGCCAGGTCAGGTCTTTTAAAAGTGAAGATTTGACCTGTATTCTTTCGAGTTTTTCAAGAGAAATAAAAAAAACGAAAGCAAGCGTAAGCCAGGCTAAAAGACCAGGTAAAATTTCTAAAGCCCGGTAAAGCAAGCGGTCCGTTCGATTAGTAAGTTCATTAGCTCTCCCTAGATGGAGATACTCGTGCATATTGGCATATATTAGACCATGAATCTATAAATAAAACAAGATTAAACCCTCAATACGAGGTCATGAAGCATGAGAGTTAAATCAATTAGTCCGTTTTTCGAATTGGTATCAAGAGTAAGAAGATTTTGATACATCTGAAAGAGAGATTCCATAGGAAATTGCTTAATCTGGTTATAGGTCTTTCTGGCTACAAATAGGTGGATACTAGCTTTTTTAGCAATGGCTTGAGGAGTGAATCCTCGTTGCGCCAGGTCTTTTACGATAAGAAGAGTTCGAAATTGATAAATGATCATGGTTAGGATGTAGTAAGGATCTCTTCCTTGATCAATTTCTTGAGACAGGAGAATTAAGGTTTTTGACTTGTCTTTCCGAGTTAAAGAATCAATAAGGTCGAAAATGTTAAGATCTGTTTTTGTAGTTGTCAAAAGCTTTATATCATCGTCGGTAATTGGATGATTTCCGACATAGTTGGCAAGTTTATCCAATTCATTGCCGATGAGCGATGTATCGTTCCCGGTAAGAGCAAGAAGTTTTTGAATGGCCAGAGGATTAATTGAGCATCCTCTAAAAACACATTCTTTCTTGATCCAGTTTGACAGCCCGGGACTAGTAAGTAATGGAAAATATTCTACGGTATTCTGGTCGGAGTTAATTTTTGTAAAGAATTGTTTGCTTGATTTGGTTAACTGTTCAGCATCGGCTTCTTCTTGAAATACAACAACAATATCTTTGATAATTTGAATATTATGGCTGTCAATTAAGTCGGCAATGCTTTGGACAGCCATAAGCTGACTAAATACATGTTTCACTACAATAAGTTTGACTTCGGGAAAGAATGAGAAATTCTTGATGGCCTGTTCAAAAGTTGGGAGATAATTTTCTTGACTAAAATCGAGGATGAATAGATTGATAGCCGGATGGTATTTTTCTCGATAATGATGGATAGTCTGGTTTGTCTTTTGTTGAACTCGATAATTATCAGGTCCATAGTAAAAAATAATCATTTTAAAAGATTGAGCGTTAAGAATTGATTATATATTCGATCCAGATTTTCCCTGGAGTAAATTTAATTTCTTGTCCTTTTGAATCTAAAAATAGTAATTTACTTTTTAGATTAGAGGGATCTTTTTCCCAGGTGCCTTGGATAAATGTGCCATTTTGATAAATTGTCGCTTTCCCCTGACCTTTGGTATCAACTTCAAGATATTGGCCTTCTTCAAAAGGCACGGAATGTGTTTCCAAAACGGCAACTACTGAAGTACGAACTTGTTGGTTATTGAGTTTGTCTATCTCCGGCTTATTATCTCGAGTCCTGACGTAAGTGTTAGTGGTTTTCTCATATGTCCAAGTAACTTGATAGGGAGATTCGTATGGAATGTTGATATTAGTCACTAATGAGGAAAGATTTTTTACCGGCTTTCCTTCTTGATGAGGATAACCGGCAAAAATATAATGGAATGAGTAGCCGGCCTTAACCGCATTCTCGATGAGCTTAGAATAAGTTGTAAAGCCATTATGGGGTGCTTTGATTCCCGGGATCCTATAATAGGTAGTGCCTTCATATACGAGCCCGTCAATATTGTCTAGTAATTTTGAATTCAATTGATCCAGGACTCCTCTCTCTCCGCCCCAATGGGCATAGATGACGTTAAAACTGGCTGCCAGAGGCAAAAAATCAGCTCGGGCTGAACGCACTGGGCCTATTTCGGCTGGGGCTTCACATTGGAAAATAGCCATTGCCCTGGTGACACCTTTAGAATTAACAGGCATTTCTACCACTACGTCAGCCATGCCAATACTTGAAAGCGGCCGATCTACTGCATCTCCAGGCAGCATGACTGCTACCGGTCTTCGGCCGGCATTTGGACAAGACATACCCGTCAGGCTGTTAGCGGGCATTATGGATTTTGATGTTGAGATTGGCGATTGAATTTCAGCATTGATTATCCTGATATCTTGATTCCACCAGATAAAAAAATAAATAATACTGGCTAGAACGATAGTGCCAATGACCCACAAGATTGTGTTTATATTGAGTCGATTCATTTTATTTGGTGAACGGAACAAAAATGGGCCGAACGCCCGCCGATTTTTAGCCGGGTGATGACACCGCCATCGCGTTTAGCGCACCCCTGGCCAGTATGATGGTAGGCATGAGTGTAATCTTGAAAGCGGCCCTTTATTCCGGAAGGAAGACGGTAATCTGAATCGCTTGTTCCTTGGAGTAAGATGGCTTTTTTTAGGATTTTTTGGGTTGAGTTATAAAGTTTTTTAATCCTTTTTTCTGATAGTTTTTCAATTCGGGCCAATGGATGAATGCCAGTATCCCAGAGAATTTCATCAGCATAGATGTTGCCAATTCCAACAATAAAATTAGGATTCATGAGTACTTGCTTTAGGTTACCTCGTTTATTGCGGAAAAGTTCGGAAAATTGGCGGCGATTCAGTTCTAACGGTTCGGGTCCAAGGTTGGCTACGGCCGGGATGGTATCAATTTCATTGTCATGAACAAGCATAATTTTACCAAACCGGCGAAGGTCTGACAAAGCAAGCTGATAACCATTATTAAGAAAGATTATTAAACGGATATATTGATTTTTAGAATCGGTTTTTATAGCTCCCGAGCCGGTACTTATCCATTTACCATCCTGTTGTATCCATTTTCCATACAAAAGATGACCTGAGATTTTTTGATGGACAAAAATACTGTCTTTTCCGTCGATATTAATAACTATAAACTTGGCTCGGCGTTGAACGGCTGCAATTTTCCGGCTTTTAATCCGGCGTTCAAATTCTTTAATGTCGGTTGGATACCGGGTAATGCGAGGCCAATCGGTCCACATGCCGGTAATGGTATGGCCGATAATACGCTTGCGCAATTCGCGAACGGTTGTCTCAACTTCAGGTAATTCAGGCATATTTTATAAATTCAAAAATCAAGGTTAAATTAAAAACTTAATGGTTTCATGTCCGACCAATTTTTTCCATATTTCACATCAACTATAAGTGGTACATCAAGTCGGTATACCTGTTCCATAATACCGACGATAATGGGAGCTAATTTGCTAACTTGAGAGTGTTTTATTTCAAATACAAGTTCATCATGCACTTGTAAAAGCATCCTAGCTTCCGGTAGTAATTTATTTTCTTCTAAGTATTTTTCAACAGCAATCATAGCCAGTTTTATGAGGTCGGCTTCAGTGCCCTGGACAGGTTGGTTGATAGCCATTCGTTCAGCTTGAGCCTGAATTTGAGGGATACTTGAAGTGATGTCTGGCATAAGCCGTCTCCGACCAAAAAGTGTTTGTACGTACCCATGTTCAGCGGCAAACTTTTTCATGTCCCGCATATATCGGGCTACACCGCTGAACTCTTCGAAATAGCGGTCAATGAATTCTTTGGCTCGAATTCGATCAATTCCCGCCGCCCGACTGAATGCCAGTGGTCCCATCCCATAGATAATTCCAAAGTTCAGTACTTTTGCTTGTCGGCGCATGTCTTTAGTGATCTTATCGGCCGCGACATTGAAAATTTCTGAAGCCGTTCGGGCATGAATATCTTTTCCTTCCTGGAAGGTTTGAGTCATCTTGATATCATGAGCTAAATGAGCTGCTATCCGAAGTTCCAGTTGAGAATAATCAAATGAAACCAAGTCGAATCCTTTGCTAGCCACAAAAGCTTTTCTAAATTCCTGGCCGACGCCTTCCCGGGCGGGAATATTTTGGAGATTGGGTTCTTGAGAAGCAAGTCTTCCGGTAGCGGCGCCAGTTTGAAGGTAGGTAGTATGAATGCGCCCTTCCTTATCAGCTAATATAGGAAATGGTTCGAGATAGGTTGTCTTTAATTTTTGCAGTTCTCGATAGTCTAGGATAAGCGGTACCACTGGATGTAAGTCGCGAATTTTTTCCAGTTCGGAAGCGGCAGTTGATAGTGCTCCCCCGCCGGTCCGTCGAATTCTTCCTTTCAGACCCAGGTTAATAAAGAGAACTTCGCCTAATTGCTGGGGAGAATTGATGTTGAAATTAGTTCCGCATTGTTTGTAAATTTCTTGTTCGAGCTTAGTAATAGTTCTATTGACAGTTGCCAATAATTTTTTGAGTGTCTTCTGGTCGATACAAATCCCTCTTTGTTCCATGTGGGCCAATACTTTAATGAGTGGCATCTCGATATTTTCGAAAACATTGACCATCTCATTAGATTTTAATTTCTTTTCTAAAATTGGTTTAAGCTGCCAAATATAGGCCGGGCGAAAGTACGGATTCTGATCGGGCATAGTTTTGGTATGGGTGTAAAATATGGATTCAAAATCGTACTCCTTCCCATCCGGGTCGAGTAAATAAGCGGCAATCTGGACATCAAATAGTGGATTGGGAACTTCTAATCCGCTGGCAGTAAGAAATTTATAAATTCGTTTTAAATCATGGCCTATGAAGGAATATTTGGCGGTGAATACGGGTTTTAATTGGTTAATATCGCTGACAATATTAGTTTCAGTTTTGCTATGCCCTAAGATTAATTCGTTTTTTGGTGAGAGATCGAGTCCAAATGTACTTTTAGGTAATCTCAAGTCCTTAGTGACATTAATATGGGTGGCAGAAGGTAAGATTTTTGTTTGCTGAACAGGTTCACCGAAAGCTTCCGGGATGCGTCTGAGTAAAGAATAAAATCCGAAATCCTTGAATTTTTGTTCGAGAACTTTGCGATCGCAGTGATTTTGCCATTGGGCGGCATTGATGTCAAAGGTAATTGGCACGGTTCGGATAATCGTAGCTAATTTCTTGGAAAAAAAGGCCATATCTTTGTTTTCCCTAAGCTTAAGGGCAAGCTTTTCAGAAATTTTGCCGTTTTTTTCATGTTCGAGCGTTTCATATAAGTTCTCGAGGGAATTGAATTGTTGGATGAGGATAGAAGCAGTTTTTTCACCGATTCCCGGAACACCAGGAATGTTATCTGAAGGGTCGCCCTTTAATCCCTTAAAGTCGATCAGTTGTTCCGGTTTCAGGCCGAAGCGCTTTTTAACGGCATCTTCATCATAAGTTATCGTGTCGGTCACTCCCCTTTTGAGAGTAAATACAATAACTTTGTCATCTTGAACAAGTTGGAGCGTATCTAAATCTCCAGTGACAATGATTGTTTGCAAGTCATTGATTCTTTTAGCCTGTTCAGCCAGGGAACCGATGAGATCGTCGGCTTCATAACCCTCATATTCGAAAATAGGGATGCCGAAGGCTTGGACCACGTCCCTGACTAAAGGAATTTGAAGGTGTAATTCGTCAGGCCCTTTTACCCGATGGGCCTTATATTCGGCGAATTCTTCATGGCGAAATGTTTTGCCAGCCAGATCAAATGTGGCGGCAATATAATCTGGTTTTAAATCTTTTAACATCTTTAAAAGGACCGAAGTAAAACCATAAACTGCATTGGTAGGAATACCTGAAGGCGAATTTAAAGCCGGCAAAGCATGAAATGCCCGGTGAATAAGCGCGTTAGAATCGATAAGAATAAGTTTTTTCATGGATTGATAGTAATGAGACGACTAGTTTCACCAGTATGATTAATGTGGATGGTAATTCGATCTTGGGGCAATAATGGAACAATTCGTTCTGACCATTCAATTAGAATGATATTTCCGGGTGTGGAAAGGATTTTTTCAATTCCAAGAAGAATTAATTCATGAGGATCATTAATCCGGTAACAATCGATATGGTAGAGCTTGCCTTTATCTAACTCAAACTCTTTGATTAGGAGAAAGGTAGGACTTTTTACTTTCTCATCTACACCGAGTGCTCTAGCAAATCCTTGGATAAAAGTGGTCTTCCCGGCGCCTAATTCCCCTTCTAAAGCTATGACGGTTGCTTTAGCATTTGATTCTTTACGGACTTTAGCCGCCATATTGGCGGCTAAAGTCTGCGTCTGGACGGGGCTATCCGACACTATTTGCATGGTGCATAGATTACGCTTTTTTGAGTACTTTTTCAACGGTTTTTAAATAGAAAAGGCCCAGAATGTAAACGGTCTGGGCCTCGGGCGGGTGCCCGAATGTGAGGACGACTGAAGGAACTCACGGATCTCTGGGCGGAGGCGGGAGAACTCTGCAGGGATCGTAAAGATAGGTGCCGGTGTAGCGGACGCAGGGATCGACGGATTGCTGACGCTGGGCTCTGGGGGCGATGCTGGTACCAGCGATGGCCAGCGCTCCTTCTTGAATGCGATCGTAACGGCTGTCAATGTGTCGTTCACGATCATTGTTCTGAACAAAGAGCGTCTGGGCGATCCCGATGAGCTGATCCTCTTTC
>WNFZ01005551.1_pt1 | contig 11560 bp, 10 predicted proteins | sample 5400081 | NCBI WGS metagenome assembly WNFZ01 (sample SAMN13153365, study PRJNA577476) | soil metagenome | isolation source: 80 cm soil or saprolite under grassland replicate 1 | place: USA:California | collected 2016-06-15
GGCGCACGAGCGCCTTCGAGCCTCCGCCGGTCACCGCGCGGAGGCGGAGCGACCTCCCCGCCGCCAGGACGATCGCGACCCTCGGTGCAGGGGCGAACGAAGAGCCGGCCGGGGGCACACCCACGGATCGGGGACGCGGCACCATTGCGCCCGACGGAGCCCGAGGTGGTGAGGACTTCGCGCTCACCGGTGAATTATGCGAGCAAGGTGAAGCGGAGAGTGGTCGAACCTTCCCTTGGACCAGTCCGCCTGCGCGCTGGGCCAGGCCGTTGGTCCGTTTCCCTGCCGTGCCCGGTTCACCGCCAGACCGGGGACGTGCACCAGTCGCAGCCCCGCCGGGAACACTCCTGCTCGCGCAGCTTCTCGATGACACCCCCCGGGGGGTCATACGGCGTTGGGATCTACGTCTGAATTACCGATTCGGCCGACCGAACCGTCGTTATGGGATCCGCGTGTCGGTGCACAATCTTCCACGTGCCCTCTTCAGGCCGAAAGATGCTCGTGACCCGAAGAGCCACTGGGGTGACCTTCTCGCTCCCACCCACCTTGGTCTTGTACCGCTCTACCTCCGCGATGTACGCAAGGTCAGGAGTTACGAACTTCGCGACGCTGTCGAAGCCAGCGACCTCACCATCACTGTAGAGCGATGCGGCTCGCTCCATGGTCGCAGCACCTTGCTCCCACCCACGAACGGGAGGGCCAAAAGGGTTAGCCAGGGTTACGTCTTCCTGGCGGGAGAACATCGCCTTGAGGGGCTCTGGGTTCCCCCTCACGAACTCGGCCAACGCTCGGTGAGACTCCTCAATCACTCCGTCGAAGTCAGCCAACCACTGCGACCCCACTCTCCCAGCGCCCCGAACAAGGTGCAGGAAGGATGGTAGCGAACTCTCGGGCTGGTGGAGTTCGAGGTGGATCTCACCGTCATGGCCTGTCTCCCTCCCGGCCGACCGTCACCAGTTTCAGCGCGACGAGGTGGCCACCTCCGTTGACGGCTACCGGGAGATCCTCGGCCTCGACGGGCTGGCGCGCGAAGACGGCAATGGGGTGGCGCCCAAACTGCCATGGGGCAAATCATGAAGTAGGACGACTTACCGCTGGACATTACCCAGGTGACGTGTCAACTCTTTTGCAGTCCCCCGTTTGACCGATCCCCCGCCCGGGGGATAACGAGAGTCTATGGGCCTACCGCCGCGGAAGAGGGGGGATTTTCCATTTCAATCCGCAGACCCCAGGAGGTGACTTCCCCAAGTGCTCTCCCTCCTCTCCGATTCGCGGGTCCGGTGACCGCATAGGCGAAGGGAAGGAGAGGAATCCATGCGACGTACGCTAATTCTGTTTGCGGGTCTGGTGGCGTTCTCGATGCTCGCCCAGCCCGCGTTCGCGGGGAGCCCGCACTTCGTGGGCTCGCCCACCTATTCCACCTCGGGCAACACCGTAACGGTGAACGCGAAGGAGGCCGGTCTGGGGGGCGAGTCGATCGACGTCACGCTCTCCGGCACGGCCGAGTGCATCAACCCCGGCAGCCACCAGCCGAAGGCGGCGAACAAGACGGGGTTCTCGTCGACCGAAACGGTGCCGGTGCACAACGGCCAGGCCACGTACACGATTTCGGCGACGGCGACGTTCTCCCCGGAATGCAGCCCACCGATGGAGGTCGTCTTCACGTCCCTCGTGCTCACGGACACGACGAACAATCTTTCGGTGACGTTGATCTGAGGGAGCCGAGTCGGCGAGCTGCGATTCGCAGCGCGACGAGGAGGGGCGGAGACCTTCCGCCCCTCCTCCTCCGTTCGTGCCCTCCCTGCTCCAACGCGGTCACGACGACCTCCCCGCCCGGGGATCACGACGACGTCACGGCCTCGCAGGCAGAGCGGGCGAATCTGGTCGGAGTTCCTGCGGGCACAGGCCAAGGGGATCATCGCGTGCGACTTCTTCTGCGTGGAGACGATCCGGCTCAAGACCCTCTACGTCCTGATGTTCATCGAGGTGCAGACGAGGCGCGTGTTGGTCACGGCCTCCACCGCGCACCCGGACTCGGCGTGGGTCACCCAGCAGGCGAGGAACCTGTCCATGGACCTCGAGGGCCCCCTTCGGTTCCTGATCCACGACCGGGACTCGAAGTTCTCCGGCTCATTCGACGAGGTCTTCCGCTCGGAAGGGACCGAGGTGATCCTCACTCCGATCCGCGCTCCAAACGCGAACGCCTTCGCCGAGCGCTGGGTCCGCACGGTCCGGGCGGAGTGCCTGGACTGGATGCTGATCCTCGGGCGCCGGCACCTGGACCGGGTGCTCCGGACCTACACGGAGCACTACAACTGCCATCGCGCGCATCGGGCCCTCGGACTCGCTGCGCCGCTGGACGACTCCGAGGATCCGTTGCCGATCCCCGCTCGGGAGGTCCATCGGCGGAACGTGCTCGGCGGGGTGATCCACGAGTACCACGGGATGGCGGCATGACAAATCAGAGTTTTGGACCCCTACGGGTGGCTCCGGCGGATGGGAGCCGCCCGGGCGGCCTTCCCCACAGGGCCCTGGCCCAAGTGCGAGCTGTGCCCGCTGTACGACGCGGGGTGGGCCATGGAATCGTTCTCCCCGCCCCCCTTCTTCGGCGGAGATCTCCCCTAGGCGTCCTCGTACGGCCGGGTCCTCCCGCCAAGGCCGAGCTGCCTCCCCCCGCTCGGACGGCCGGATCCTGGGCAGCCTCCGCCGAGAAGTACTCGTGGGAGCAACCGCTGGAGTGCCCGCTTATGCGACAGGACCCCCTCCGGCGGTCGTAGTCGCTGTTAGGGGTGAGGCGAGGTAACCGAGACAGGCGGAGGCCGAAGCCTCCGCCTGTCCGGATCTCGGGCGGAAGCTGCCTCGAAACACAGAGAGGCTGACCGGTCCTGACTGCGTGACTGTACGGGCCAGACGGGAGCGGGAGCATGGTTCGGGATAGGCTGAAGTCAGTGCAGCCAGAGACCCTCTACGCGAAACTCGGCGGCGAGCGTATCGCTTACCAGGTCCTAGGCGAGGGTCCGCCGGACCTGGTCCTGACCACGGGCAGTTTCGGCAACTGCGACATCGAATGGGAAGACCCGACATTCACGCGCCTCCTCATGCGGGTGGCCTCGTTCTGCCGCGTGATCCGATTCGACCGCCGAGGCACCGGCGCTTCCGACCCAGTGCCGATCCACGCCCTTCCTCCGTGGGAGTCATACGTCGAGGAGCTCGTCGCGGTGATGGACGCAGTGGCGTCCGAACGCGTCACCCTCATGGCCGTCTACGACGCTGGGCCCATGGGCATGCTCTTCGCCGCCACCAAGCCGGAGCGGACCGCCGGGCTCATTCTCGCGAACACTTCCGCGCGGGCCCTGTTCGCAGACGACTACGTGTTCGGCACGCCCCGGGATGTCGCTGACCAGTTGATCGACCGGATGACCGAGATGTGGGGCACTGAGGCGCTGGTCTGGATGGCGGTCCCCAGTCGCGCCGGGGACGAACGGTACCGTCGGTGGCACGCTCGCCTCCAGCGGGCCATGGCGAGCCCGGGCGCCTTCCAGGCGTACTTTCGCGCGCTCTGCGACGTCGACACGCGAGCCATCCTCCCTTCGATCAGCGTGCCGACGCTCGTGCTGCACCGGAAGGACTTGGCGCTGGTCCCGATCGAACACGGCCGCTATCTGGCCGAGCACATCCCAGCTGCCACACTGGTCGAACTGGATGGGGCCGACGTATCCCTGGTTCACGAGGGGGGCGATCTGGTGATCGACCTCATCGAGGAATTTATAACCGGGGAACGCCGTGGCGGGCGCGCCGATCGCGTCCTCGCGACCGTGTTGTTCACCGACATCGTCGGGTCGACCATGCTCGCCGGCAAGCTCGGGGATGGGAAGTGGCGGGAGATGCTGGACGCGCACGACAAGCTCGCCCGCGACTGCGTCGAGCGCTCCGAAGGATGGCTGGTCAAGCTGACCGGCGACGGCATCATGGCGACCTTCGAGGGCCCGGGCCGCGCCATCCAATGCGCGGTCGCCCTCCGCGATGGGCTTCGAGCGATCGGAACCGAGGCTCGCATCGGCCTTCATACCGGCGAGATCGAACTCCGGCAGGACGACATCGGCGGGCTCACCGTCCACGTCGCCGCGCGTGTGATGGCAGAGGCGGAGCCAGGCGAAGTCTTGGTCTCCGAGACCGTCAGGGACCTTATCGCCGGGTCCGACGTGGCCCTCGAGGACAAGGGCACGAGGGAGTTGAAGGGCGTCGAGGGCGCGTGGCGCCTCTTCGCCATCAAACCTACCTAGGCTCCGGCGCTCCTCCTCCGTCATCTCGGGCCGGTCGACCACCTGGTCCGTTGCCTTCCAGGCGTCTACGAGCCTGTCCCGGCGACGGGCTCGTTCTTCCCGCTGGCGGACCAGGTAGGGATGCAGGAACTGGGGGAGCACCACCGCCCGCCTGGACCCGGCTGCCGTCCGGAAGTCGCGCGTCCACCCAAGGTGACGATTCGTCGACCCGAAGACCCAGCGGGGCCACGATCCTCTCGATCACGTGCAGCACGAGTCTTTGGACAGAGGCCCGAAATCCCGTGCTCCGTCCCGCTGATCCGGACAGAAATTCGCCAGCCCCCCCCTGGGCTCCGGGAGTCGCAGTCCCCGGGCCCTCGGGCCGTCGCCGGCCGCCGGTGCTCCGATGGCAGGTGCCCGCACAGGCACTGGACGGCGGCCGTCCACGCGATCAACGTGTTCCGGTCGCGGGCACGAGTTCCGGCTTCACGCCCGGAGCTTCACACGACTCTCGAACCGTTACGGCCCGGTGACGAGTGCCGGCATGACGACGTGCGTGTCGATCCCGGCGAGCCATGATGAGCAACACGCACCGAGTGCAAACGTTCGAAGCCAGTTTGCTGTCGCGAGGCGGTGGCAATACGCTCCGCCGTCGGCGAGCCCGTCAGGTCGGGCTCATGACGGACCGGGAGGTCGGGCATATGGCTTTTCTCGTCGGCGTATTCGAGGGCGACTACGATGCTTTCAAACAGCAGTTCGACTCAGACCCGCTCGGTCGTACGCAGGCCGCCAAGGGCCACACCATGCTGCGCGGGGTCGACGACCCCAACCAGATCTTCCTGAGGGTGGAGTTCGGTTCCGCCGAGGAGGCCAGGGCCTTCCAGGAGAAGGTTCGCGGCTCGAACGTGCTGGACATAGTGAGCGTGAAGGTTCCCCCGACGGTAGCCGAGATGGTCGATCAGGCCACGTACTAGCCAAGCGGTGGTCTGACCCGCTGATCCGACAACAATTCGGCCGCCACCCCCGGCTCCGGTCGGGCCCCCCGGCTCCGGTCGGCCTCCGGACCGCCGCCTCCGTGACTGGGCGGGCGGGCTCAGTGCGGTCGCGGCCGGGTCACCGTCTCCGGATCCGGGGCCTCCGGGTCAGCATCCGGCCGAAGGACCGGGCTCCCCTCGGCGACGACCTCCCGGGCAGCCCGCGGGACCTCGCGCCGCCGGCCGCTCCTACGGCCGATCACGTAGCCGGCGAGACCTCCGCTGACGAGAGCCAGCAGGATGAGGTGCCCCCGCGATCACGCGCTCACGAGCAACGGCACCGAGCCCGCGATGAGATGCCGAAGTCTCATGGTCTCCCCTTCGACGGGTCCTGCTCACCGTAGGCGCTGCCACGGACATCGATCCGGTGGGGCCGACGCCGGGTTAGGTCCTGGCGCATCTGATCCACGATCGAACTCCTCCCTTCCCGCAGCGGTGGGACGTTGTCGATCACTGACCTTATCCGCTTGAAGTAGGTAATCCCCTCGTCAACTGACTCACGCGCTGCCGCGAGAGGTTCGCGGCCTGCTGAATCGCACCCGGGGCCACTCCCGCCTTGTAGGCCTCTCGAACCATCTCGTCCCGCTCATCTCTCAGCTTCCGGACCTCAGCTTCCACCTTCCCCACCTTGGCAACGGCAGCCTGGAGGCGACCACGCCAGACGGACTCGATATCGGCTTCGGAGAGCCGCAGTCGCTTCTTGGAGGCCACGCGCCTAACAGATTAGGCCATTCGATACATGTGAACAGCCCGTATCCCTGTTTCTGGGAGGTGACCATGCCTAATAGAATAGGCAGACGTCAGAGGGGAGGCGTACCCTCAGGCTGGCGATCATGGATACGAAACAGGCAAGATGGCGGCGTGGCGGGGCAACGAGCACCCGTTTTCTCGGTCGACGCGTGGCACGGGACCATCTCGGGCTCATCGGCCTGGTTCTGCACGCTCAACGGCGTCGTCAAGTTGAATACGACCGATGAGCAGCGCGAGGAGGATCGACGGGGAGCCGGGCTGATTGTGCGGCAACGTCTTGTCCGACAGGAACAACGTGTCGTCGGGTTCGTCACGGCAAGCCGCTAGCCTCCGCCATCCGGAATCGGAGGCAGCGAGGACGTCGCGGAGGTCCGGTAGAGCTTCGGGTTCCACCGCTGCCGAGGTTCACGACGCCGGCCAGGAATCCGACGTGCGATCACCCGCGGGTCGGCCCGAAAACGGCTCCCCGTAGCCTCAGCGCCCGGAAGCGGGTTACAGCGGTGTGATTCCCCCAGCCAGCTCGTTGCCGACGTAGCCGGGTAGTCCAACCAAGCCGTGAGATCTACGGAGTCGGGGGGTTCCCGTCCACCTGCGGTGCTGCTAGGGTGGCGTATCGGTATCTGTCAATGGAGGGGAGGAACAATGAGGGGGAGAATCCTCGCGGTATCGATCGTGGCCGGGTTGTTGGTGGCCGCCTTGGGGGGTCCGGCGTGGGCCGCGCCGATCACGCTCACGTTCCACGAGAAGAACTCCGTCGACACGTTCCACGACTCGATCCCGTGCCTGGGGGACGGCGGCGCGCCCGCCACCATCACGACCACCGAGAACGGTGTCTTCCATGTCACCGCGGCCGGGATCGACGACAAGGGGACGCCCGATCCCGACGACGACGTATTCATCCCGCCGTACCACGTGACCGGGACCTTCACCGGGACGTTCGTCGCCGTGCCCGATGATTCGGCGCTTCCCACCTACCAGGGCCATTTCACCCAGTGGTTCGGGGAGAACGCCAACCGTGCGAACTCCGCGGCAACCTTCACGTTCACCGTCATCGGCCGAGGGTCGGATGGCTCCGTCATCAAGTTCCACGAGACGGCGCACTTCAGCGTGACACCGGCCGGTGTGACCACGGAGTTCGACAAGACGGTCTGCCACTAGCTCGGTCCAAGAAGCGTGAGGGCTGCCCTCCCGGTAGGGCAGCTCTCTCGCTTTTGCTCTCCCCCGACAAGGCTGCGGCTCTTGGACAAGAGCCCCCGGCGCCGTGCTCGGGCGGCGGACAGGGGGACTATGAATGCGCCCTGTTTCCCGCTATACCCCGGGGCAGACTCCCGGGTCAGGCCGGTCGATCCTCGGTGACCCGCCGGCAGGCACACTCGGGAACGTAACGTAGGCGACTACGTCCGTGGTGCCTTCGTTCACGCCGTCCTGCACGTCGGTAGGCCGCTCGAAGAACGACTGTCCCGCGGTGTAGGTCTTCACCTTGCAGGTATCTCCGACGGCCTTGTACAGCGTGAGCTGCCCCTGCTGGACGACGACGATGGCGCCGCCCGGGTGCGAGTGCCAGCCAGAGGAGCCACCGGGGTCGAACGTGTTCACCGCGACGACCACATCTGTGCCCCCGAGGAAGGGAACGGAGATCGAAGAACGGATCGTCCCGCGCGCCAGCACGGTGCTGGTGGCGTTGATGGCCGGGGTTGCCAATCCGGGGAGCACCATCGCCACCGCGATCGCAGCGGAGAGTGACACCGCCGAAATCGCGAGAACAATCGCACGCTTGGTGGGCCTTCGCATTGTGGTCCTCCTTCCCCTGGCGAGCAAGGCACCCCCACCCCCTCGCGCTCCCCCGACGCCACCTGCGCCGGACGGTTCTCTTTATCACTCCACAACAGAATCCGCATCGAGCAGACGCGTCAGGAAAACTACGGTGGCCTGATTGCGGCTCCAGGCACACCACCCACTCCAGTCGCTGGAATCCGCTCGACTGTGACGAGGTCGTGAGTGAGGCGCGGCGAACTCCCTCGGCCGCCGCGCCTTGCGCCCGCAGGAGGCATGGGCTCACCGGGCTGCACCGCGGACCCGGCCGGAGACCGCGGCCGTCACGACGTCTCCACCTGCAATATCAACGGGGTGAAGCACTCCGGCGCGACAAGGACCCGAGGGTCGTCGTCACGGACGATGGTGCCCTGAGCGCACCTACCGGCGCGGGATTCGATGAGGGCCCGCGTGCAGACGAACAGTCGGGAGATCGGCGTCGAGGCGTCGATGCGCGGCACCCTCTTGTTCTCGGTCATGAGGTTCCCTTCCGGATCGGCGGCTTGGGGTCAGCGGCCCTCAAGATCTGCCGCACAGCTCTTCCCCCGAGGACCTCGGCCTCCAGCAGGCGGGGCGCGAGGGAGTATTCGAGCCGCTGGAACCGCGGGGACAGCACGCGGTTCCGGGTGAAGATCCGGAGCCACGACAGGTGCGCGAACGTCTCCACGACGGGGGCCCCATAGCCCACGGTCTCGGACCAGAAGTAGGCCCGCTCCTCGTCCGAGTAGCCCTGCTCACGCTCCGCCCGCTCGAGCATGACCGTCTCCTCGCCGGTGAGCCCGGCCTGGACGAGCGCGGTCACCAGCTCCTCGGTCCGGGCGTGGTCCAGCGAGTGCTCGTTCACGTAGCAGGCGCCCTCGGAACCGGTCATCGCCGCATCCTCGGCCTCCGGTCCGGCCAGACAGATCACCGCCTCGGTCTCGCATGCCCGGCGGAACCTGGGCCGGCAGCAGGATCGCCGGCTTCCCCAGCTGGCGGAGTTGCGCCTCCGGGATCTTGGCCTTGGAGTGGAACGAGACCCCGAGGTGCACCTCGCATGGTCGGATGGACACGGGGCCCACGGGCCGCCCCAGGAGGTAGGCCATGACGTTGTGGCCGGCCTCGTGGTGCGCCGTGCGGTACCGCTCCTCGGCGTTCACGGGCGCTCCCGACGAAGGTGCTCCCGGACCGCGGCGCGGACCTCGGCGGCGACGCTGCGGCCGTGCTCGAGAGCTTGTTCGAGGGCGCGGGCGACCCGGGGGTCCTCGGCGAACACCACGCGCTGTCGATACAGCGGCCTCTCGACCGCATGTTCACTCTCCATGGACGGACTGTGTGCGGACCGTCAAGGAGATTCGCCACCCATTGGTCAAATGGCGGCGGGGCAGCCTGCCGGTCGCCCGCCCCTCGATCAGCTCTCCTGGCCAGGATAACGGCCGATCCGGGGACGGGCCCAGTATCGCGACAGGCATCGCCGAAGGCGCGGCCGTTCCGCACCTTCTGCTGGATCGACGAGGCTGGACCGCGTACCGCGTCTGTCGACCGGATTCGCCTTTTCCCAATTGCGAACGGTAGGCTCCACTTCGGTCTGCACGAGAGGAGGAACCGACGATGGCACGTCGCGCAGTCATTCTCGTGGGGTTAGTGTCTCTGACCGCGGTCCTAGCCCTGCCGATGCCCGCGAATGCGGTTTCCGCGGATAGCAAGGTAACGGTGGGCAGCCCTGCCACCCCGTACCTGCCCAACGGCTCCAACGAGCCCGCGCTCGCCATGGACGCGAACCACCCGGCGGTGCTCGCCGCCGGCGCCAACGACCTAGTCGACAGTGCCCCGTGCCAGGGCAGCAACTGCAACCTCACCCCTGACATCGGCATCTCCGGGGTGTACTTCTCGCTCGATAGCGGCGGGACCTGGATTCAGCCGACGTACACCGGCCTGACGGCGCAGAACGGCACGACGCACATCGGGCCCATCCACACCCTGCCCAACTACTTCGAGAATGGGATGTCCTCGCACGGCGACCCGGCGCTCGCGTTCGGGCCGAGGCCGGGCCCCGGCGGCTTCTCGTGGGAGAACGGCTCCCGCCTGTACTACGCCAACCTGGCGTTCCCTCTAAGCACCTCGCCCGGCTTCAAAGGCGCCTCGGCGGCCGCCGTGTCGCGCACCGACAACGTGGAGGCCGCCGCGGCAGGCGACCAAGGCGCCTGGATGGACCCGGTGATCGTGAGCCGCCAGAGCTCCGCGCTGCTCACCGACAAGGAGGACATCTGGGCTGACAACGCGTCCTCGAGCCCCTTCTTCGGCAACGTCTACGTCTGCAACGTCGCTTTCCGCAGCGCCAACTTCCTCCCCGAGCCGCTGATCGTCGATTCCTCCACCGACGGCGGCACCACCTGGCGCCAGCGTCAGCTCAGCGCCGCCACCAACAACAGCCAGACCGGCGGGCGCCAGGGCTGCGCGATCCGGACCGACAGCGCGGGTGTCGTCTACGTCGTCTGGGAGGGCGCTGACATCCGGACCAGACAGAGTGTCTTCTTCCTGGCCCGCTCGTTCAACGGCGGCGCCGACTTCGAGAGGCCCCGGGCGATCGCCACCGTGCACGACGTCGGGGCGTTCGACCCGGTGTCGGGGCGGATCGTCTTCGACGGGTTCGCCGGGACCCGCACCGACAGCTTCCCCAGCCTCAGCATCGCCAACGGCGCCCCGACCGGTTCTGACGCCACCGACACCATCGTACTCACGTGGCCCGACGGTGCGCTCAACCACGAGCAGGCGCTCGTGCAGACCTCGGTCGACCACGGCCTGACCTGGTCGACGCCGGTGAACGCCGCCGAGGCCGGCGACCGGCCGGATAACCCAGCGGTGGCGATCTCGCCCAACGGCACCGACCTGTACCTGGTCTACAACGGCTACCTGGACCCGTTCCAGTCCACCACCGCCGCCCCGCGCCGAATGCAGGGGGTCGCCCGCCACGCGGACGTCGGAGCGGGTGGTGCGCTTGGCAGCTTCACCACGCTGCACCGTGCGGCGGTCGGGGACGCCAGGGGCACGACCCGGACGCTCAACCGCGAGCTGATCTACGACTACCAGTACGCCGCGGCCGCGCGTGACTACGGGGTGGTGATCTGGATGGACGCACGCGACGCGACGGACTGTCCCGCGGTGGACGCATATCGGCAATCCCTGATCAATGGGTCCCCGATACCCGCCCCGTCTCCGCTGACCGACTGTCCGCCCCAGTTTGGCAACCTCGATAACTACAGTGGCTCCTACCTCGACCCTACGCCCTGACCACGCAAGGCTGAGCTGAGCCACGGCCGTCCGGGACGCCACGACCGGACGGCCGTGGAAGCTTGGATGTGATCGGGGAGGCACAAGATCGTTAGGGCCTACTCGGGGGGACGGGGTAAACACGAAGAGCAGGGGGAGCGTGATCCAGCGCGTCAAGTCGTAGTCGTCGGCCTGGAAATGGCGTCCGGACCACCGAGCCGGCTACGACGGCCGCCGCCGATGGGCGCGACGCTTGTGCTCTCGGCCACCTGCGCGCCCGGACTTGCGGGCGTGGCACCTGCGACAGCGCGTGACCAGGTTCGCCGGGTCGAGGCGGAGCGGGTCGTCCAGGCCGTGGAACTCCCGGACGTGGTCGACCTGGAGCTCGGTGCTCGCGCCGCAGTCCACGCACACCGGACGGGACGCCAGGTGGTGACGGCGGAGCCGCTCCCA
>WNFZ01015234.1_pt1 | contig 11558 bp, 9 predicted proteins | sample 5400081 | NCBI WGS metagenome assembly WNFZ01 (sample SAMN13153365, study PRJNA577476) | soil metagenome | isolation source: 80 cm soil or saprolite under grassland replicate 1 | place: USA:California | collected 2016-06-15
GGCGGCGCCTTTCGCGTACGTGCCCAATGAAAGATCGGGCACGGTATCGGTGATCGACACCGCAAGCGACCAGGTCGTCGCGACGATCAAGGCCGGCGGCAAGCCGCGCGGCATCGCCGCCAGCCCGGACGGCCGCCGGCTCTACGTGAGCGACCAGCCGAGCGGCGCGCTCCTGATCGTGGACCTCGCCAGGCGCGAAGTCTCCGGGCAGATCCCCGTCGGAAAATCCCCCGAAGGCGTGGGTATTTCCCGCGACGGCACCTGGATCGCCGTCGCCGTGGAAGAGAACAACAGCGTGGCCCTGATCCGCGCGGTGAATTCCCGGGAGACATTCAGCATCGCCGTGAGCGGGAAAAATCCGGAGCACGCGGTGTTCAGCCCGGACGGAAAATGGCTGTACGTCAGCGCCGAGGACGGCGCGGCGGTGGACGTGATCGACGTGGCGAAGCGCGGCGCGGCCAAGCTCGTCAAGGTCGGCGAGCGGCCGCGCGGCATCGGCTTTCTGCCCGACGGCAGCCGCGCCTACGTGGCGGCGGAAAATTCCGACCGCGTGTACGTGATCGATTGCGCGCGCGCCGAAGTCGTCTCCGTCATCCCGGCCGGCAAGCGCTCCAACGGAATCGCCGTGCGTCCCGACGGGAAAGTCGTGTTCGTCTCCAACGGCGGCGATGCTTCCGTCTCGGCGATCGACGTCGCCTCGGGCAGGATCACCGCGACCGTTCCCGCGGGGCAGCGTCCCTGGAACATGGCGATCACGCCCGACGGCAAAAAACTCTACGTCGCGAACGGCCGCTCCAACTCCGTCTCGGTGATCGACGCCGAGGCGATGACCAAGCTGCGCGACATCGCGGTGGGCGAGCTGCCCTGGGGCGTGGTGATCAGGTGATTATTCCGCGGCTCCGGCTTTGCGGAGCAGTTGCGCCGTTTCTTCGTGTCTCCCCTCGACTGCCATCGCGAGCGCGGTCTTGCCGCGGTTGTCGCGCGCATTGGCATCGGCGCCGCGTCCGAGCAGCAGCTTGACCGTCCCCGCGTGGCCGTACGCCGCCGCCCACATCAGCGCGGTGAGGTCGTTCCGATACGCGGCGCGCGGGCTCTCGCCGGCGGCGAGGAGCAATTCGACGACTTCGGTGTGCCCGAGGCCGGCCGCGTAGACCATGGCGGTTTTCCAGACCCGGTCCGCCGGCGCGCGGTCCGCGCCCTTCTCCAGCAACAGCTTCACCAGCTCCGCGCTGCCCGAGAAGCTCGCCGCCATCAGCGGAGTCACCTTCGACAGGTTCGCGAGATTCACGTCCGCGCCCCTCTCGAGGGCGAGCCGCGCCATGCCCTTGTGGCCGTTCTTCAGCGCGATCATGAGCGGCGTATCGCCGAGGCGGTTGCGCGAGTTCACTGCCGCGCCGCCGTCCAGCAGGCGCGTTACGGCGGCCGTGTCCCCTTGCCGCGCCGCAACAAGAAGCTGGGCATTGGGCGAAAGATCCTGGGCACCGGCCGAAACGGCCGCGAGCAGACCGAGCCATAAAGCAAGCTTGTGAATCGGCGTCATTTCTGCGTCGAGGGCGCGCGTTTATGATTTGCCGGACTTGCCTGACCGCACCTTTGTTTCTATAGTAACCATGTATCCCGGTTCGTGCCACGCGGCGCTTTCGCAGCAGGGTCTGCGCACGCAAATCTGAACAGCAATAATCGCAAGGGGAAATCATGCGCGCTTCTCTCAGCACCCGTCTCCGTTTCTTCGTTGCCGCGAGCCTCGGTTCGCTCGCATTGGGCGGCGTTCAGGCCCAGGAAGTCAAAGGCGGCGCCACCACCGCAGGAGCGCCGATGTCCTCGTCGCTCGCGCCGGTGACCCAGGCGATGCTCGACGCGGCCGCCAAGGACGGCGCGAACCACCTGCATCCGAACAGCAACTACGAGCAGACCCGCTATTACCCCGCGGCGCAGATCAACCCCGCCAACGTGGGCAACCTCAAGGCCGTGTTCACGTTCCAGACCGCGGTGCTCGAGTCGATGGAAACCGCGCCGCTGGTGGTGAACGGCGTCATGTTCCTCACCACCTCGTTCAACCACGTCTATGCCGTCGATGCGGCCACCGGTAAGGAATTCTGGCACTACAAGCACAAGATGGGGCCGATCACGACCTTCTGCTGCGGGCCGAACAACCGCGGCGTGGCGGCGTACGAAGGCATGCTCTACATGGGCACGCTCGACGCCAAGCTCGTGGCGCTCGACGCCAAGACCGGCAGGGTCGCGTGGGAGACGCAGATCGCCGATCCGGAGAAGGGCTACTCCGAAACCATGGCGCCGACGGTGGTGGAGGGCAAGGTGCTGATCGGCACCAACGGCGGCGAGTACGGCATCCGCGGCTTTCTCAAGGCCTTCGACGCCAAGACCGGCAAGCTCGTGTGGACGTTCTATACGATCCCCGAAAAGGGGCACGAGGGCGTGTGGGCCGAGAACGACGCCACCGGCCGCAACATGAAGCGGGACATCGCGGCGGAGAGGAAGCAGCTCGCGGGCAAGGGCGGCGGCTTCTACCAGACGCTCGGCGGCGGCGTGTGGATGACCCCGGCGGTCGACCGCAAGACCAAGACCGTGTTCTTCGTCGCGGGCAATCCCTCGCCCGACCTGTACGGCGCCGAGCGCCCGGGCGACAACCTGTACACCGACTCGCTGGTCGCGATCGATCTGGACAGCGGCAAATACAAGTGGCACTTCCAGTACATCGCGCACGACGTGTGGGACCTCGACGCGGTCAGCCCGCCGATCCTGACGCAGGCGAAGGACAAGAGCGGAAAGATGGTCGACGTCGTGATCCACGGCGGCAAGACCGGTCACGTCTACGTGCACGAACGCGCGACCGGCAGGCTGATCCGCTACTCGGAGGCGATGATCCCGCAGGAAAACATGTGGGTGCTGCCGACCGCGAAGGGCGCGCGCATGCTCCCGGGCGCGAACGGCGGGGTCGAATGGTCGCCGATGGCGTTCAACCCGACGACGCGCCTCGCTTATGCGCTCAACCTACATCAGCCCATGACCTATCACGTCGAGGCGGCGAACTATCCGGGCGGCAGCAAGCTCTGGCTCGGCGGCGCATTCAAGGCCATAGCGAGCGAGAAGCAGTGGGGACGCCTCGCGGCGGTCGACATCGACACCGGCAAGGTGGCGTGGAAGTACGACACCGAGCAGCCGCTGATCGGCGGCGCGCTCGCCACCTCCGGGGGACTGGTGTTCTTCGGCGAGGGCAACGGCCTGTTCAAGGCCCTCGACGCCAAGAGCGGAAAGCTGCTGTGGCAATACCAGGCCGGGGCCGGAGTCAACGCGCCGCCGGTGTCTTACACGGTGAAGGGCAAGCAGTACGTCGCCGTCGCGGCGGGCGGCAACACGCAGATCGACTTCAAGCGCGGCAACAGCGTAGTCGTATTCGCCCTGCCCTGATCCCTTCGGCCCTTGGAGGCCGCCCGAGGGCGGCCTTTTGTTTTTCTGCGATCCTGTCGATGGAACGAGCTCTCGTCCTGGGGTTGCTCTTCGCCCTTCTGCCGGCGGCGCATGCGGATCCTGAAGCGGGCAAGCGCAAAGGCGAGGTTTGTGCCGCCTGTCACGGCGCCGACGGCAACTCCGCAACCGGCGAGTTTCCCGTCCTCGCCGGCCAGACCGCCCGTTATCTCTATCTGCAGCTCAAGGATTTCAAGGAAGGCCGGCGCAAGGAGCCGTCGATGGAGCCGATGGTGGAGAAGCTTTCGCGCGAGGACATGCTCGATCTCGCCGAATACTTCGCCGCCCGCAAGCCCAAGCCCGTCGCGTTCAAGGCGGACGCCGCGCGCGTCGCCCGCGGCAAGAAAAAGGCCGAAGAGGTCCTGTGCACCATGTGCCACCTGGGAGGGCTCTCCGGACAGAACGAGATCCCGCGCGTCGCGGGCCAGCATCCCGAGTACGTCATCAAGCAGCTCAAGGCTTTCAAGGCGCGCACGCGCACCAACGACGCGGGCAGCATGACCAGCGTCGCCCGGACCATCACCGAGCAGGACATCGAGGATCTGGCGCACTATATCTCGAGCCTCGACTAGAAATCCGCTGCGGAAAGGGACATGGGATCTCGCCGGCGCTTCGCTCATTGACAAGTTCCAGCGCGCGCAGGCAAAGTCACGACCTTGGCGGCGCATTACTTTCCGTTCAGGAGGACGACATGGTTGAAAAGCAATCTGTGATTCTGACGGCGATTGCGGGCGCGGTCGCCCTTGTGCTTCAAGCGGCGCCCGGTTTCCTGCGAGCGCAAACCGAACCGGCGGCGTTGAGCGGGAAGGTCGGCTCCGTCGAGGAAGGCGCGATGGAGGGCGTACTCGTCGGCGCGAAGAAGGCGGGCTCGACGATCACGATCACCGTCGTGAGCGACAAGGACGGGCGCTACAGCTTCCCGGCCGCGAAGCTCGAGCCCGGGCGCTACGCCGTTCGCATCCGCGCGGTCGGCTACGATCTCGACGGCCCCGGCGCGGCAGAGGTCGCCGCGCGGAAGACCGCCACGCTCGACCTCAAGCTCAAGAAGACGTCCGACCTCGCCGCGCAGCTCTCGAACGGCGAATGGATGGCGAGCGTTCCGGGCGCCGATCAACAAAAAGGCCTGCTCCTCAACTGCGTCGGCTGCCACACGCTCGAGCGCGTCGTGCGCTCGACGTACGACGCCGACATCTTCATGAATGTCATCCTGCCGCGCATGCAGGGCTACGTGAACCAGAGCATCCCGCAGCATCCGCAGCCGCGCCGCGCCGAGCGGCTGATGGAAGAGCGCGGCGACCAGCGCGTGCAGGTGTACCGCACCACCGCCGAGTATCTCGCCACGATCAACCGCAGCGCCGCGCCCGCGTGGAGCTACGCGCTGAAGCCGCATCCGCGCCCCACGGGCCGCGCCACTCGCGTCATCTACACGGAATACGAGCTGCCGCGCGAGACGATCTCGCCGCATGACGTCATCGTCGATTCCGAGGGCATCGCCTGGTATTCGAGCTTCGGCGAGCAGAACCTCGGCCGGCTCGATCCGAAGACCGGCAAAGTCACCGAGTTTCGCATCCAGGTGCACAAGCCGGGATTCCCGACCGGGCTCCTCGGCCTGCGCACGGACAAGGAAGGCAACCTGTGGCTCGGCAACATGTACCAGGCGACCATCGTCAAGTTCGACCGCAAGACGACGAAATTCACCACCTGGGAGCTGCCCTCCGAGCAGAACATCGACGCCGCGCAGATCAACATGGTGAGCCCGCAGTTCTCGCACGTCGACGGCAAGGTGTGGACGCAGAACAACGGCTTCGCCGGCGTGCACCGCCTCGACGTCGCGACCGGCAAGATCGAGACCTGGGAGCCGTTCAAGAGCGCGCCGAAGGGCGAGCCGCACAACATCTACGACGTCATTCCCGACTCGAAGAACAACGCCTGGTTCACCGACTTCCGCTGGCGGCACATCGGGCGCATCGACGCGAAGAGCGGCGAGGTGAAGATGTTCGAGATACCTGCCACGGCCAAGGTCGTCGCGCCGCGCCGCGGCATGATGGAGAAAGTTCGTCGATTATCTGCTGCCGCGCAAGACCAACATCAGGCGCGTCTTCGTGGACAACTCGACCACGCCCGTGACCTTCTGGGTGGGCAGCAACCACAGCGCCTCCATCGTCAAGCTCGAGCCGCTGGATTAGGTAAACGTACGCGATCGGACATCCGGGATTTACGGGCAAGGCCCGTCGCTCACAGTCCCCCGCCTGAGGTCCGCCGACATCTCGATACGGCGAATTCCCTTCTCGCCGGCGGCGCACAGGACGAGCGAACGGCCCGGCCCGGCGTCCGGGTGGCGCGCAAGCCCGCATGCGCCCCGCACGGGGGAGGAAAGCTCGAGCTTCTGCGCTTTCCCCGCCGCGAGGTCGATCTTCCACAGCGACCCGTGCCTGGCATCGACGCCGAAGAGCAGTCCGTCCGCGAAGGCGAGGCCGGTGAAGCCCACGACCTTGTGCCGGTCGGTGTCGCGGGCAAGCTCGTGCCGTCGCGCTTCGAAACGCTCCGGATCGAGCCGCCACAGCACCGCGCGCACGTTGCTCGACACGATCGCGGCCCCGGACGGATCGAGCGCGAGGTCCGGCGCGCAGTCGGCCGGTTCGCCGACGAACATCCCGACGCGCCCGATCCGGCGCCGCGTCGTGATCTCGTAGACGTAAACGCCGTCGCCATGCAGCACCCAGAGACGGTTTCGCGCCGCGTCGACCTGGACGCGAAGCGCCTCGAGTCGTCCTTCCGAGCGATGCTCCAGGGCGCGCCGGTTGCCGTCCGGCTTTGCGTCGGGCCCGCCGTCGCACGCGGCGAGGAAGGCTACGAAAAGCACCGGCGCGAGCCAGCGTCCCAAGGCAATGCCAAAATAGCGCGTGTTCATCTTTGTGTCTCCGATTTGCCGGCGTGAACCAGCGCGGCGGCAGTGAGCGCGCCGTACATGGCGAATCCGGCGGCCACCGCGATGAAGAAGCCGGTCGCGCCCGCGTCGAGCCAGTAGAGCGCCAGGAGCGCGCCGCCGGCACTGGCAAGAAGCCGCAGGCCGTTCGCGAGCACCGCGAGCAAAACCCGCCCCAATCCCTGCGTGGCGAAATAGAGCGCCATCCCCAGGCCGTAGAGCGCGTAGATCGGCCCGACGATGCGCAGATACGAGACGCCGATGCGGATGACCTCCGCGTCCTCGGTGAATAGTCCCATCCAGAGCCCAGGGAAAATCGCGAAGAAGGCTCCGACCGTGCCGCACGCCATGGCGGAAGTCGCGCCCCCGATCCACGCGATGTGGCGCGCGCGGCTGAACTGCCTCGCCCCCCAGTTGGTGCCGACCATCGCGACGATCGCGGTGCCGAAGCCGAACGCGAGCGGAATCAGGATGTATTCCAGGCGCGCGCCCATCGCGTAGCCGATCGCCGTCTCGCGGCCGAGGTGTCCGGCGATTCCCGTGAGCACGACCACCGACAGATTCGTGATCCCGGTGTTGATCATGCCGGGCACGCCGACGCGGAGAATTTCCTTGAAGAGCTCCGGCTGCACGCGCACGCCGCGAAAAGCGAGCGCGACGAGCGAGCGCGGGCTGCGCAGGTAGGCTACGAGCACGAGGCTGCCGACGCCGAAGCTCACGGCCAGTCCCCAGCCCGCTCCTGCCGGGCCGAGCGCCGGGAACGGCCCCCAGCCGAAGATGAGCGCCGGAGACAGCGCCACGTGCGCGAGCACGGCGCCGACGATCACCGCAGAGGGCACTCCCATGTTGCCGGTGCCGCGGACGACGTTGCCGAGGAGATTGAGCATGAAAATCGAGATCGCGCCGGCGAAGGCGACGTTCGCGTAGGCGAGGGCCGCGGCCAGGACTTCCCCTCGCCCGCCCATCCAATGGAAGACGAGCGGCGCGCCCGGGATCATCAACCCCGAGAAGATCGCGGCGAGGATCACCGCCAGCGCGAACGCGTGGCTCGCGAGCGCGTCGGCGCGGTCGTGCCGGCCCGCGCCGAGCGTGCGGGCGATCGCAGAGGAAACGCCGCCGCCCATGCCGCTTGCGGCGGTGTGCTGCGCGAGCATCACCCAGGGAAAGGCGAGCGACACGCCGGCGAGCGCATCGGGGCCGAGCCTGCCGATGAAAAGGCCGTCGAAGGTGATGAGGCCCGTGATCGCCAGCAGGTTGAGCACGTTCGGCGCCGCGAGGCGCAACAGCGTCGCAAGAACCGGTGCCTCGAGGAGCATCCGCGTGCGCGCGGCGACCGGCCGTGCCGGTGCCGGAGACCGGGTTGAAAGAGAGGGGGATACGCCTTCGCCGTTCATGTGCACTCCTTCCGCAAATGGGAATCGGAGCAGTGCTTGGACGCGAAAGGCGTGTTTAGGACCGGGTGCCTGCCAACGACCCGGCTGGGCGCGCCCGGAATCGGCGCACCCACAAAACCAAAATGCCGCCCGGACGGGCGCTAGATCTTCAAATCGTGTCGGGTCCTCCCATGAGTCTTCAGCGTGCTGTTACGCCGTAGCTGAAATCGTCGAAGAGCGTCACGCTGTCCGCCTTGGTCCATACGCCCACGGCGCCGCTACCCACGATGCGATCGTCCTCCATCCCGATGTACTGCTTGCCATCCAAGATCACGCGGATTGCCTTGCCGGAAAACTCGACCCGCAGCGTGTGCCAGACGTTCCCGGGCACCGGCGCATCGACATACTTAATCGTGTTGCGCCGGCCGTTCGCGGTGTAATAAAGCGACACGTTGTCCTCGAGCGCGTTGGCGCGCGCGACGTAGTAGTTGTCGCCGTCCTTCCAGCGCCACACAAGGCCTCCGGCCTGATCTTCTCGCCCCGAGAGCGGCTTGAACTTGACTTCCACGTAGCCGTTCTCGAGCGACACGTCCGGCCTCACGCACCAGGGAAACGTTCCGCTGCCAGACTGCTTGAGCACGTTCGGCCTGCTCGGCGCCGAAGCGTCGGCTTCGACCGACCATTTGGGCGAGCCGCGTCCGGTGACGCCCGAGCGCCAGCCCGCGGGCAGCGCGCCCGGCGCGTCCCGGTCGAATGAAACAGTTTCCGCGTGAGTCGTAGTCATGATCGCCACCGATGCGAGAGTTGGAATGATCAATGCGAGGGATTTTTTCAAGATGCGGCTCCTGGCACGTGCATAGATCTATCTCGCTCAGCTTTTCGCCAGCTTGACCTTGCCCAAGGCCGCCTTCAGGCTTCTGGCCAGCTTCCCGGCATCGTCGTTCGCCCAGAAATGCATGAAGAACAGCCGCGGCTGCTCGGTAAGCATGTGGCTATGCAGCGCAGTCACCTCGATTCCGCCGTCGCGCAACGCTTTAAGGACGGGATTGACCTCCTGAGCGATAAGCACGAAGTCCCCGGTGATCGCCGCCTTGCCGCCCCCGGTCGGCTGGAAGTTGATGACGATGCCCGAACCCATGCCGATGGGAATCGGCATTCCATCTTCCATTATGGTTTCGGCCCGAGGGATGTTGAACCCATAAACACCGCTGTTGACGTTGCCCTTGGCGCCCAGCGTCTGATCGATTGCAGCGGTGTCAAGGTCGAGCGGCGGCGGCGGAGAACCGGCGGGTGCCGGCGCCGCCAACGGGGTCTTGCTTTCGGCAAGCCCGGCGCGTAGCGCGGCGGCGAGCCTGACGGGGTCGCCGCGGCCGTAGAAATGCATGTACATGGTTGCAGGCGATGAGCGCAGCAAATGGTTGTGCAGCGCCGTGATCCCGATGCCGCCCTCGACGAGCTTCTTCATCACGGGGTTGACCTCTTCCTGCAGCAGCACGAGATCGCCCATCACCATGGCCTCGCTTCCCATTTTCTGGAATGCGAGATAGGAGCCCAGAGCAAGAGTGGGTCTGATCGTGACCTCGTCGAGAGTGACCTTCAGGTCGCTTCGCCCGAGGCCGACGCGGTATATTCCGCCGGGCAACTGCGCGCCGGATCGGCCAAGCGCCTGCGCGACTGGGGCCCAGTCGTCGTCGGCTGCGAGGGCGGCGGCGGATAGTCCGAGCGCGAACCCAAAGCTTGTGAGTATTAGATTGAAGCGCTTCATGGTATGACTTCTCCTAGAGAGTGGTCTTGGAATGAACTCATAGAGGCTGGGTCACCGTCGTGACTTTGCCTTTTTGGGCGACAAGCACCACCGCGACGGGCTTGTGGTTCTTGATCGTCGGTGTAATCGAGAAAACAGTGCCGGGATGCGTTTTGCGCACTTCGGCGATCACGGCAGCGAGGCTTTTGCGGCCAAGCGACATCACCGCCAGTTGTTCCGCGGACCTCGCGACATGAGGTACGTCCTTGAAGATTTCCGCTTTCGGTGTCCACTTGTCCTGCTCGGGGTTGCCGCTCAGCTCCTGGAGCACATTCTTTTCGGCGGGGACTGCCAGCCCCTTTTCTGCCGTATACACGGAAAGCGACAATTTCCCGTCTTCCAGCTCGAACTTCGCCGAAATGGCCTTTGCGCTTCCTTGACTTGCCTGCCGGATGCCCGCAAGCAAGCTGAGCTTGCTCTTGCCCAACGCCTGCGCGACCGCCTGCAGCTCCTTGGAATCCCCTTCGGCACGAGCGGGCTGCCAGCCAAGCGAACCCGCTACGATAAGTGCTGCGATCAACGGAAAAGCGTGAAAGTACCGGCGCTCTCTGTATTTCATGATTTGCCTCCTGATCAAATGCGGGGCAGTACGGCCCCGTGACGTGTTGCGATTCTCGAGCCTTCCTTCTCTCCTTTCAACGAACCCGATAGGCGAGCAGCTTCGCGGGTGATGTTCCGATCGCCGGCGCGGCCACGTAGAGCCGTCCTTCTTCGGGAACGAAGAGCCCGGTGCGCGCGCGGGGGGCAGTGCGGACCGTGCCTTCCAGCGAATAATGATCCGCATCGTCCTGCCGCACGATGTCGATCCGTCCCTCTCCGCAGATGACGTAGAGGCGCTTGCGCTGCGAGTCGAAGAAGATATCGTCCGTGTCTTCCCCGATCGGCTGCTTCGCCACGACCTTTCCGAAGTCGATGTCGTACACGAGCAGCACCGCGGGCTTGCGTGCTCCGACGAACAGCCTCCTGCCCGACTCGTCGAGCGCCATCGGATAATTGGAATCCGCGCCGGGAACGCCCCAAGTTGCGACAACCGCGTGTTTTGTGCGATCCACCACCGCGACGTGGCGCGCCGCGGGCACGTTGACGAAGATCCGCGTCCCGCGCGTCTCCAGCTGAAAGGATTCCGGATGCGCGGCAAGCGGGATATCGCCCGAAGAGCCGCCTGTCGCGGGATCGAGCGCGCGCAGCGCGCCGTTTCCGTACCCGACGTACACCTTGCGCGCGCCGGCGTCATAGCGGACGTTGTCGGCGTCATTCAGCCGCTCGACGCTCGTGATGCGCGCGAGCGAAGTCCCATCCAGGATGTCCACGCGGTTGGCGCTGCCGTTCGCGACATAGATGCGATTAAATTCGGGCAGATAGAGAATCCCCTGCGGTTCGCCGAATCCTTCTACGCTTCGTTCCCGCCGACTCGACTTCAGGTCGACGACTTCCAGCGTGTCGTTGCCGAGGGCGGCTATGAATAGCCGCCGCTGCTTCAGGTCAACCCCGAAATGGTCGATGCGCCCCTTCACGGAAGGCAGAGCTATGGTTGCAGCCGGTTCGAGCACCTCTGCAGCCTGCGGGCCGGCGGGCAAGACAAGGGACAGGAATGGTACCAAAATCAGCTTGCATTTCGCTTTCATGCCGTGGCTCCGTTTTCAGCCGAATGTCAAAGTCAATCCCAGCCGCAGCTCCCGGATGGTTTGGTCTCCGTCGTGAGCCCTGCGAATACCGACATCGAACGAAAGACCGTCCCGGAAGCGCCATATTGCGCCGACGAGCCCAGAGGTGATCCGCGGGCTGCCGGAGGCCTGCTCGCCGAACACCTCGGCGACCGGGCGCACCGCCCAGGAATACGGGCCTTCGAGGATGGCACCCAGGAAAAGATCGGGCTCGTGCTCGCGCGTCCACGCGAGAGCCGCATTGAGATGCACCGATACCGTTTCGGTGCGCTGGGATACGATGCCGGCGACGGAAAGACCCGTTC
>WNFZ01005804.1_pt1 | contig 11557 bp, 11 predicted proteins | sample 5400081 | NCBI WGS metagenome assembly WNFZ01 (sample SAMN13153365, study PRJNA577476) | soil metagenome | isolation source: 80 cm soil or saprolite under grassland replicate 1 | place: USA:California | collected 2016-06-15
CCCGCGAGGGACCCTATGAGCGCAATAGAATGAGCACATAGGGATACGCGTCAGGCGAACACGAAAGGGAACTCTGTTATATTTCTATGTTTTTAAAATGCTTGATCTGGGCACTTCTTGCAGTTTTATCAAAAATGATAGAGATAACATCAATCTGCCATGGCTGGCTAGATTTATATTTTTTATCCATCAAATATGTTCTGGCGGTTCTAATAACCTTTTTCAGCTTAGTGAATCCTGCCCTTAACTCCGGGGCATATGCTTTATATTGTGCAGTATTCGCTTTCACTTCAACAAAAATTGTAATTCCTTCTTTTTGTGCAATTATGTCAATTTCACCCCATGGACGACGATAATTCTGGCCTATAATTTTATAGTTATGGTTAATGAGGAATTGTTTTGCTAATTGTTCGGCGGCAAAGCCAATATCAGATCGAGTCATATATTATTGTTGCTGATTCAATGATTATCGACAAGGGACTGGGCTAAAAAATAAGAAACTACAGGCAGATTTAAGTTCTTTGTGGACAAAGACCCTTTTTATAAATTGACAACTTTTAGTGGCATGTGCTAGAATCGAGGAAATCTCTCGACAGAGAGTTTTTTGTTTGATAATGAAGATTATATGAAATTAAGTATTTTTTTGAATAATCTCCTCTGTAGCAACTAATTTCCAAGGCTTATTAGTACACACATTAAAAATACTATCCGATTCCCCTTTCATTTAATCGGACGAGCAAGTCAAAAGTTAGGAGTTACTCGTTTTATAAAAAGTAGGTTTTTTGACTTATATGTTGCAATAATATTATCAGTTGTAATTATCGTGCTTCAGGGTTCTCATGCCGAAGGACAGTCGAATTTTTTTAAATTAGCACTCAAGAACTATATTGAAGAAACTTCAGCTTCTTTAACTACAATTGCTCAATCTTCTAATATAGTTGATATAAACAATTTAGCTGCTTCTGATGGGCGGACGAGCGGACAAGATAACACTAAAACGACCATAGTCACGCCCGATATTTCTTTAGTTCAGCAAAACTCAATTGTTGCTACTGCGCATGCCTCGGAAGATTACGTTTCACCTAGTGAGCGAAATCAAATAACTGAATATACTATTCAGCCAGGGGATCGTCTTTCTTTTATTGCTTCAGATTATGGGGTAACTCTTAATTCAATTGTTTGGGCAAATAATTTGAAAGATAACGATAGTATAAAGCCTGGCCAAGTATTACGCATCCCCCCTGTTTCGGGGGTGATTTACAAGGTAAAAAAAGGAGATACTACTGGGTTAATTGCGAAACAGTTTGGAGCTGATGAAGCTGAGATGATAAGCTTTAATTCTTTGCCTCGGGATGGGAAATTACAATTAAACGAAGAAATTATTATCCCTGGGGGAAGAATTGAAGATTCGAAAGCTGAATCGGTATCTAATTATGGCGATGTAAAAGCGAACAACCAACGCTTTGCTTCTTTACCGGATTTGGGCAATTATTTTATTTTTCCAACCAATGGATTTAATTGGGGTAAAATTCATGGCCGCAATGGTGTGGATATTGCTAATTCCTGCGGAACGCCAATTTATGCTGCAGCTGACGGCAAAATAGCTGTTGCCGATGACAGCGGTTGGAATGGTGGTTTTGGAAAATTTATAAAGATTGAACACTCTAATAGCACGGAAACGCTATATGCTCACACCAGTAAAATTGAAGTGAAAGAAGGGGATGAGGTTACGAAGGGGCAATTTATAGCCCTGATAGGCACTACTGGTCACTCTACAGGATGTCATCTTCATTTCGAAGTCCACGGAGCTAAAAATCCTCTGGCTAAGAATTAAATTAAAATCTCGCTTGGTAATTTTTAATTTAATTCATTTCTTGGAACATTTTATCATTGATTCTTAGACCTATCGCTTCAGCAAGGTGAAGTTCTTTTATTTGTTCTGATTGATCTAAATCGGCAATAGTTCGGGCAAGTTTTTTAATTTTATGATAAGCCCGAAGAGAAAGATGCTGACTATTAACTGCAGTTTGTAGCAATAGTTCCGCTTTTTTATCAAGATTACAATATCGGTCAACATTTTTATGATTAAGTTCTGAATTGGTAAATATCTTTTCTTTCTTAAAACGTTCATTCTGAATTATCCGAGCAGCTCTAATTTGTTCCCGAATCGAATTATTATTTTCTGTTGCAGTTGGCTGATTATTTGCCTTCTCGCGCGGGACCCACAATTGAATATCGATTCTGTCAAGTAAGGGTCCAGAAATTTTTTTTCGATAGCGTATTACATTGAAAGGAGGGCAAATACAGGGATTTATTTCATCTCCTAAGTTACCGCAAGGGCAGGGATTCATAGCGGCAATAAATATAAATTTTGCCGGTAATGTAATTGAACCTGAAGCTCGTGAAATTGTAACAGTGCCGTCTTCTAAAGGTTGGCGCAAGCTTTCTAAAACATTTCTAGGAAATTCGGGGAGTTCATCAAGAAATAAGACGCCTCTATGAGCAAGACTGATTTCACCTGGCTTGGGAATAGAACCACCGCCGGTAATAGCAATGGCCGATGTGGTATGGTGGGGATTTCGAAATGGCCGTTGAACCGAAAGAGAACCATCTTTTAAAAGTCCTACTGAGCTGTAAATCATAGCTACTTCGAGAGATTCTTTGAGAGTAAGTGGAGGAAGAAGGTCACAAAAAGCTTTAGCTAAAAGAGTTTTACCAGATCCTGGAGCACCATTCATTAAGACATTGTGCCCGCCAGCAGCAGCTACAATTAAGCCACGTTTTGCTGTTTCCTGACCATGAATATAATTAAAAGGATCATTGAATAAATTTCCTTGCAGGTTAAGGCTTTGAGTAGGTGGGGGATTAATGCGGATTGTACCGTTAAGATAACCAACTAACTCTAGAATTGTATGAACTCCGATGACTTTAATTCCAGGAATTACGCTGGCTTCCAAAAGATTAGCCTTAGGCACAATTAATTCATAAAAACCAAGCTTTTTAGCCATAATTGCCATGGATAGAATACCATTCGTTGGCTTTAACGAACCATCTAAAGAAAGTTCGCCGGCTAAAAGTTTTTTCTGGGAATCAAATTTAATTTGCTCGGTTTCAAGCAGATAACCAATAGCAATCGGTAAATCATAAGCTGGACCTTCTTTTTTTATGTCCGCAGGCGCTAAATTAACGATAAAACGCCGATTTTTGGCGTTGGGGGGAATTAATTTACTGTTTCTAATTGCGGCCGCAATTCTATCCTTCGATTCTTCTACTGCTTTATCAGGCAAACCAACAATATTAAAAGCGTGGAGACCAGGTGTGGAATCAACTTCTACTTCAATTGGAGTGGCTTCAATACCCTGAATAGAAGCGGAAAAAAGTCGTACAGACACGATTAATGGGGATTTTGAGCGCAATCAATGCATAAAGCCGCCGTTGGTATTGCTTTCAGTCGATCTTCAGTTATTTGTTTCTGGCAATTCGAACAAACTCCATAGGTCTGATTTTTAATCCGTTCCCGGGCTGAACGGATCTTTTCAAGTTGCTGTTCAAGTTCTTGCTCAAGGGCAAAATTAGTATCGAGTTCGGTCGATGCGTTAATGCTCTCATCGTACTCATACTTATCGCCATAGTTGGGCATGGTCGGTTCAAAATCCCCCCGCACCGCTGGATTCTTAATAGCAATTTCTTCAAGGCGTTTTATAAGAGTTTGCTCCTCTCTTGTTAAGTCTTTATCTAGTTTTTGTAATTCCTCTTTGGTCATGACTTTTATATAACATACGGGATATAAGAATACAATAAAAAAGAAGGGGCACCAATGCCCCGAAAGTGTTACTTCTAGTGAGCCGTGCCCCTTGATATGGAAAAAGTGCCGATTGTTCATTTGTATCGAACTACCAGCACGAATGAATGTGCTTTCTTCAGTATAATGTCACCAGATGACATGTCAATGAAGTTTTTGTTGATAAGTATGTCACTGGTGACATCGAAGTGACACATGGTGACATTGATGGTGACATATGAATGTCACCATCAATGTCACCATGATTAAAAAATGGCTTACAATAAAACCTTTTAAGCCTAAAGAAATAAGAATGACACCTTGAGGTGTCATTCTTAAGGTGACATATTTGGTGATACTAGCGAAACTTATCAAGAGCAGTGTATATCGCTTCGCGAGAATTTGAAATTATAAAATATGATTTGTTATTCTTGCCGGTAATGAGGGTATAATCAATACTCCTATCTGCATAAGGAAAATTTCGGTATTTAACTGTTGAGCTTTGATAAATGTTTGTAAGAAAATCTGGACTGGCGGCCTTTGTTTTATTCAATTCGAATAATTTTGCCAAAGCATCTGTTATATTTGCTTCCCAGCCAGTGAGAATTTGTCCGAAAGTAATTGGATCTGCTACTTCAATTATAAAAATAAGACGTTTCTGAGGAGGAGCATTAATAATTATTTTTCCTTTACTGTCATATACTTCCCGCTGGCCATATATAAGAAAAGCATGATCAGTACCGAGGGTATTTTTAATTTGAGTCGGGTAGGTTATCGCATTGATGTCTAATATCCGGATAAAATTAAGGTCTCCGTCTGCTTCAGAAGGGCTGGGACCGGTTAAATAAGCTCTAATGTTTTTTAATTCCCCAGCAACGATAGTTTTATTGTTGATTTCAGATAAAAATTCTGGGATTCCACCAGCTAGAGGAATGCTTTCACTGGCACTACCAAAAGTGGTTTCTAAATTGATGACTGGCGTAGGGGTAGTGGTGGCTGTTTCTTCTGGAGTGGGAGAAACTGTTACTTCCTGATTTCCTGAACGAAGGAAAAGATATACGACGCCAATCAGCAAAACCCCCAGGATAATAAGGAGATACATAACCATTTTGGGTTTGCCTGAACTTACGGGTAGGACTGACTCAGGAGCGGGAGAGGGTTGAATTTGGGGACGGGGAGCAATTGGAGGCGTGATAATTGGCCGGGGTCGTTCTGGCTGAAAGTAGGGCGGGGGCAGAGAACTTATGGGAGACTGAGGAGAGATTGGGGCTGGTTTGGGTTGAAAAACGGGAGGGGTTGGGAAAGTAACTGCTTTTTGAAGATTGGTGCCGCTTGGTTGCTGACCAACTTTAATTTTGGCAATATCATCGGCCATTGTTCGGATGGTCGATTTATATTCTCTTGGAGCGTCAGTAATATTTTGGCTTGGTGACGAAGGGCGATTGGCTAAAGGTGGAAGCGGTCCTGCTGATGTGGGTAGGTTTGGAGGAAGGGACGGCTGGTTGCCTGAAAATTTTAAATCAGGAATTCCTGATTTAATGGGTGGAGTTGGAATTTGACTTCCAGTTGGATTGTTATTATCCGGAGGAGTTCCTGGTTCAGCCATAAAGGAGAATTACTTCGTCTTTAGATTTATTCTACCATACTCAATAGCTGAACAAAAGCTGAGTTATTTTTTGCCTTTCATGGTCAGATTAATGCGTCCTTTCTCATCTATTTCTCGGACAGTCACGTGGACTTTTTGGCCAATTTTTAGGACATCAGAAGGGCGATTAATGCGCTCGTTTGAAATTTGCGAAACGTGGACCATTCCTTCCTTGGTGCCAGCAAATTGCACAAAAGCTCCAAAATCCATTAAGCGGCTTACCACACCATCAAATTCGTCGCCGGGCTTTACTTCATAAGTTATATCATTGATTAGAGCTAACGCTTTTCCCATTCCTTCGGGATTATTTGAGGTTACGAATACCGACCCATCGTCATCAATATCAATCGAAACTCCCGTTTTCTCAATAATTTCGTTGATTACTTTGCCTTGGGGGCCAATAAGAGCTCCGATTTTTGAAGGATTAATCTTTATAATCTTGACGCGCGGTGCATGTTCAGATAATTCGGTCCGGTGAGCGGCAATTGCCCGATTCATGTGCTCTAAAATTTCCAAGCGGGCTTTTTTAGCTTGAGCCAGAGCTTCTCCGAGAATCTTGGGAGTAATGCCATCAATTTTTACATCCATCTGCATGCCCGTAATGCCGTCTTTTGTACCTGCTACTTTCAGGTCCATGTCACCATGATGATCTTCTGGCCCTTGAATGTCAGTGAGGATTTTGTATTTTTCTCCCTTTTCATCGAGCATGATACCCATAGCGATGCCGGCAGCGGGAGTTTTAATTGGTACGCCACCGTCCATGAGAGCCAGTGATGACCCAGAAACTGAAGCCATAGAAGAGGAGCCGTTTGAAGATAAAATTTCAGAAACAACCCGGATGGTATACGGAAAGTCATCTTTAGAAGGAATAATCGGTTCCAGAGAGCGCTCGGCTAGAGCACCATGGCCAATTTCACGTCTGCCCGCTCCGCCCATACGGCCTGTTTCGCCTACGGAAAATGGCGGGAATACATAATGATGCATGAAGCGTTTCTTAGTAAGCTCGATTTCCATCGTTTCAATCCATTGTTCCATACCCGGGGCGGCTAAGGTAAGAATGGACAAAGCTTGGGTTTGGCCGCGTTGAAATAATCCAGAACCATGAGTGTGGGGAAGAATGCCGACTTCGGCACTGATTTCCCGTAATTCATCGATTTTACGGCCATCGGGCCTTTTTTCTGATTCGAGAATGTTTTTGTGGACAATTTGATTAATTTCTTCCTCAAATAGGTTCTCAGCTTCAGTTAATTTTCTGCCTAGATCTGGGCTTTCCGAAAATTGGGTTCGAATTTGGTCCAAAGTTGAATCGTGTGCTTTATGGATATTTTGATAGAATTCTTGCTTGTCCTTGGTAAATAGACCTCCACCAGTTGGCGGATCCAATTGGGGAGCCGCAACCTCATGAACAATTTTTGCCAATTCGGTGTCTGTCTCAACTAATGCCAGTTGGCGTTTTTTAGGAGTAAGTTCTTTGGCAATTCTTTGCTGTAATTCATTTAATTTTTTAAGTTCTTTAAAACCGAATTCAACTGCTTCTATAATATTTTTTTCTGGCACGATTTTAGCGCCTGCCTCCAGCATATTGATCTTTTGAGTCGTGCCGGCAACGATAATATCAAGATCTCCTGTTTGCCTTTCCAAGTAAGTTGGGTTGATGATAAGTTTCTCATCTGTTCGGCCAACCCGGGTTGCCGAAACCGGCCCGTCAAAGGGAATATCAGAAATCATTAATGCCAGCGAAGCGCCAAAAAGCGCCGGCATATCGGGATCGTTTTTGCCATCAAATGATAAGACCGTAGCTACTACTTGGATTTCATTGCGAATTCTATTGTCAAAACGGGGACGAAGTGAGCGGTCAATGACCCGTCCCGTCAAGATAGCCTCATCAGAGGGACGGGTTTCGCGTTTAATCCACTTGGAGCCCTTTATCTTACCGGCAGCGTAATATTTCTCTTCGTAATCAACGGTTAGAGGCATATAATCGACTGGTTTTGTGCCGGTCGACATGACTGCTGTAACCAGCACCGTTGTTTCGCCATATTGAACCCGAACAGAGCCATTTGCTTGACTAGCTAAACGGCCGATTTCAATGGAGAGTGGCTTGCCGCCAAACTCTTCCGTATAAGTTTTAACTTCCATTATTCAATCAACGAGGGAGAAGTGTGAGCAACAAGATTCTGCCCATCGCATTCTTCTCCCGAAAAAAGCGCTGGGCAAAGCCCGTTTCCTCGTGTTTCTCCTCACCTCCAACCCGCATTGTAATTAAGCTAGAAAGGAGCTTATCACAAAAATAACAGAAGCGCCAGCTTATGGGCTGGCGACATCTGCATAAGAGTACATTAGCAAATTTAGATGATTATTTGGTGAATCTAAGAGGCTTCAACCGCTTAGTGTTTTTTAACGAGTAAACTTAAAGGTGGAGAGGATTCGGTCGGTCAGGCTCCCATCGTCTTGAAATACGTAAAATCTTTCGGCGTGCTGAATTATAACTCCTTTCACGGCGGCGAGGCTATCGAGGTTAAACAGCGTGGCGGAATATGACCCAAGCATTCCATCGCGAATATATGATACACTTTCCGTATCATATATGGAACTTAAAAGTTGCGCAGGCGTTCTGTTTTGAACGTCATACACGAGAAGTTCTGCAAAGTTATCCGTGACCTTTGAGCTAAAACTAACAATGATCAAAGCTCCGTAGTGCTTGTTGTCCCGTCGCGCTACTGATGTCCATTCTTCTGGAATTTTTATCTCAAACCCATACTGCTCGTTGCGGTAGGTTTTCCAGGCGGAGATATCGATGGAATTGGTGAATTTGAAGGTGGAGAGGATCTGATTTAGTGGTCCAAGAGCCAGACTTTTGTTAAATTCGCTAACCGTACCTTCCGGATAGTTGCCGATGTTCCCGGTATGAATGACAATGGTTATTTGAATGCAGGCATTATCGTGAATAGTCCGGTATATACTCGATTCATAGAGGTTACCAGCCGCGGCGCCAGTAACTGAACCAGTTTTGAAAACGATGCCATTTATGGTTTGCTGGCCGGTGAAATTTTGGTATTGATCGATTCGAGTAAGACAATCCGATTTCTGGCCTAAGTCGGCTACGGCTATTTCTGCTTCAACAAAATTTGTTTTTGGAAAACTGTTTTGGGTAAATTCAACCTGCGCTAAGGCCGGTGTACCTTCAATTCCTTGAATATCAGTTTTTAATAAGAGATTTGGGGGGTATTTAAACTCAAATCCATACTGGGCGTTGGTATATGTTTGCCAATTCGATGTTGCATCCGGAGTAGGCGACGGACTCGATATCGCCACGCTCATTGGCCACCAGCCATAATTTTGGGCTAAAAGAAGGTAAGTGCCGGCAAATAAACCAAGGGCAATTAGTACAAGAACAAATTTTTGGTAGTTAAATTGCGATGGGGGAATTATAGAAGGATTTTCAGGTGGCAAGGGTTCGGGTTGAGATCGAAAGGTATTATCCATTTATATCCATTATTTATTATAATTTTTTCTGGGTGCTTTTAGAAGGATTTTATTGGCTTCTCCCAAATCGATGAAATTATCAGCGGCATCAATTAAGCGAGTACTAGTCGAATGGCGAAAACTCACTGTTTCTACAATTAATCCGCTAAATTTCAAATATTCCACCAAGGGTTCGAAATCGCCATCGCCGGAAACAATAATAACCACATCAAGTTGCTTGGATAAACTAATGGCATCGACAGCTAAGCCAACATCCCAGTCGCCTTTTTTCATGCCGCCGGGGAATATTTGAAGATCTTTACTTTTTAACTCGTAACCGGCTTTTTCCAGAGCATCAAAAAATGCCTTTTCTTCAGGCGTGTCTGATTTCACAACATAGGCGACCGCTCGGACTAATTCTCTGCCGGAGGTGGCAATCTTGAGCAATTCGCCAAAATTCACTCGAGCCTTGTAAAGGTTCTTGGCTGAATGGTACATGTTTTGAACATCGACAAACACGCCAATTCGGTGAGTTTTTCGTTGGGGTACGGTTATTTTATTGGACATGGCAATCTAGAAACTCAGTTATTTCTTCAAATCTAGTTTTTTAACGAGGGTCTCGTATCGTTTAATGTCATGTCGCTTGAGATAATCTAAAAGACGTTTGCGTTTGGCAACCATTTTTAAAAGACCGACCCGAGAACTATTGTCTTTGGCGTGCTTTTTGAGATGCTTCACCAGCCGATCAATCTCAGTGGTGAAAATGGCAACCTGACTCTCTGGCGAACCGGTATCTTTCTCATGTAAACGATGTTTTTCTAACAGTTTCGCTTTCTCTTGGGGACTGAGCATGATTTATGCTGAACGGCGAGAAAGAATATATCCCAATCCTGCCGTTAGTCAGTTAGTAGTTATTAGAACCTTAAAATAACACAATTTTTTATATTATGCAACTGTTATTTCGTGCTATACTGGCGGGGTGGAAAAGGATATTCAAAAGCTTAAAAATCAATACCTGGAGCATCTGGAGATCGAGAAAAATCGCTCGCCCAAGACGCTTGAAAATTATGGCCGTTATTTAAATCGATTCGTTAATTTTGCTCGAGTAACAAGTATTTCAGAGTTAGATGAGGACATCATTAGGAACTATCGGCTTTGGTTGAATCGCCTTACTCACGAAGAGGAACCGTTAAAGAAGATTACCCAGAATTATCACATTATTGCCCTGCGTAATTTTCTTAAATATCTGGCTAAGCGGGGAATTAAGACCGTTTCGGCGGAAAAAATCGAATTAGCTAAGCAAGAGGAACATAATGTCACCTTTCTTGAAGCAGATGAGTTGGAAAGATTATTATCTGCTCCCAGTGGAACTGATTTGGCTTCTTTGCGAGACAAGGCAATCTTAAGCGTTTTGTTTAGTACCGGCACTCGGGTTTCGGAACTTTGCTCATTTGACCGAGATAAAATTGATATCCGACGGGGAGAAATAGCTGTTCGGGGCAAAGGCAATAAAATACGCCTGGTGTTTTTATCCGATAAGACTAAAAATGACCTAAAAAACTATTTGGATAGGAGAACTGATATTGATGAGGCGTTATTTATAAGAATTCCAAAGAACGGACTAACCAATAAAGAGGCAAATTTAAGACTTACTCCCCGAAGCATTCAGCGCATTGTAAAGAAGTACTCAACTAAAGCTGGCATTGTTGGAAAAAATGTGAGTCCTCACACAGTCCGGCACAGCTATGCTACTGATTTATTGCGCAATGGCGCTGATATTCGTTCAGTTCAGGCACTCTTAGGCCATTCTTCGGTAACTACCACTCAAATTTATACCCATGTGACAGACAAACAACTTCGGGATGTGCATGAGAAGTTTCACAATAAGAAATAACTAAAAACTGTCCTGAGTTTGTCCAAGGCGGTCTTTAGATTGAGTTGCTAATCTGCGGAGTAGAGAACGGTTCCTTCTTTTGCTTTTTGGGACAATTTAATAGCGACTTCGTTACCTTTTTTACCCGATGGCACATCTTTGTGGTCGACTTGCATTGAGGCGACGGAGTCTTCAATTTCCTGGTCGCCTTTTTTGAATTTGATAGAGTCGCCGACTTTAAGCGAACCGCTTAATTTAACCACCGCTACGCCGGCCTTGTCGTACCAATGCGTGACTTTACCCAGTTCTTTCATATATCCTATATATTATACCTCTTTTTAGCTGTTGTAAATAGTGCCCTGACGGGACTCTAACCCGTATGCCTTATAGTACACGATTTTAACTCGACTGGATACTAATTTACCTTATTAAATTCATTGAGAAAATAATAAATGATTCTATTATATTCTGTAGCCAGTGGGGAGCTATATACGTGGAATAAAAAATTAATACTCTGATTAGAAAATGTGATCATTTTGTGCTGTATTCTTAAAATAGTTCGAACGCATTTCGCCGCCTGCGGCGGCGGCGAGGAAAACCCCCCGCGAAAAAATTCAGAATTTGCGGTGGAGCCGCACCGCTGACAGTTTCAAGTTTTTCTTTGGCGGCAAATTCATTTTAAAGCACTTATGATTTTCAATTTCCAACCAGCCAAAAATTCGTTGCCGGGGCAAGTGGTCTTTGGATTAACTTCTCTGTGCCCAACAATTTTTTCTAAGCCCACTTGCGGATA
>WNFZ01009328.1_pt1 | contig 11556 bp, 9 predicted proteins | sample 5400081 | NCBI WGS metagenome assembly WNFZ01 (sample SAMN13153365, study PRJNA577476) | soil metagenome | isolation source: 80 cm soil or saprolite under grassland replicate 1 | place: USA:California | collected 2016-06-15
TTTCGCGCTTCCACGAGAGGTACGCGGTCCAGCTCAACGACACACACCCCGCGCTTGCGATCGCCGAGCTGATCCGCATTCTACTTGATGAGCAAGGAATGGGTTGGGAATCGGCATGGGACATTACGCAGCAGACCATGGGCTATACGAACCATACCTTACTTCCAGAGGGGCTCGAGAAATGGCCGGTCGGGCTGTTTGGTACCGTCCTGCCGCGGCATCTTGAAATCGTGTACGAGATCAACCGCAGATTTCTCGAGGACGTTAGGTTACGGTATCCGGGCGACGAGGATCGCGTTCGGAGGCTATCGCTGATCGACGAGTCGAGCGACCGGTCAGTGCGGATGGCCCATCTCGCGTGCGTCGGAAGCCATGCGATCAACGGCGTCGCCGCGCTTCACACCGAGCTCCTCAGGCGCGACGTGCTACGAGACTTCAACGAGTTGTGGCCGGAGAAATTCTTGAACGTGACCAACGGGGTGACGCCTCGGCGCTTCATCATGTTGACGAATCCGGCGCTGACCCAGCTGGTGACTAGCGCGATTGGGGACGGCTGGACGCGCGACCTGCAGCAATTGCGCGCGCTCGAGTCGATGGCGAACGACCCAGCCTTCCGCAAAGAGTGGGAACGCGTCAAACGGCGGAATAAGGAAATTCTCGCGGCCGAGATACAAAGGAAAACCGGAGTCACACCCGATCCCGCGAGCCTGTTCGACGTTCAAGTCAAACGCTTCCACGAGTACAAGCGGCAGCTCCTGAACCTGATGCATGTCATCACGCTTTATCAGCGCCTGAAGCACGACTCCAAATGCGACGCGCCGCCGCGCACGATCTTATTCGCGGGAAAGGCGTCGCCCGGTTATATGATGGCGAAACTGATCATCAAGCTGGTTCACTCGGTCGCAGATGTCGTGAACAATGACCGTGAGATTGCCGGCCGACTCCGCATCGTATTTGTGCCTGATTACAATGTGAAGCAGGGTCAGCGGATCTTTCCCGGTTCGGACGTCTCGGAACAGATTTCGACGGCGGGCACGGAGGCGTCCGGCACGGGCAACATGAAGTTCGCGATGAATGGCGCGCTCACGATCGGCACGCTGGACGGTGCCAACATTGAGATACGTGAGGCCGTCGGTGCAGAGAATTTCTTCCTTTTCGGGCTGACGGTGGGGGATGTTCAGCGACGCCTCGCCCAGGGTTACCGACCGGACGAAAACTACCGGTCGGACGAAGAGCTTCGGGCGGTTGTCGACGCGATCTCCGATGGGACGTTCTCGAATGGCGACCGCGAGCTGTTCAAGCCGATTGTCGAGAATCTGCTCGGGTCTGACCCATACATGCTGCTCGCGGACTACCGTTCGTACCTCGATTGCCAGGAGGAAGTCGGGCGCGTGTGGCAGGATGCCGAGCGCTGGACGCGCTCGGCGATCCTCAACGTGGCGCGTATGGGCCGATTCTCGTCCGATCGCTCGATCCGCGAGTATTGCCGCGACATTTGGCACCTAAGTCCCGTGCCAATTCCGGACTAGCGAGTGGGCGCCTCCCCGGAAGGTACCTAGCCAGACAGTGAACCAGACCAGGTTTCCGTCAGCTCAATGAGGCCGCCAACGTGTACTAAGGATTTTAAGACCGATCGCCCAGAGGCGCCGCTCATCGCGCCCGTGCCCTTGACCCGAATCAAACGGTCTTGGTAGCAAGCGGCTGGGCAGGGCCGATCGTGTCAGCCCCGACCCTCCCAGGACGGTCCTGGTCCCAGGTACCCCCTGCTGATCCGGACCGTTCTGGCGCATCCTCAGCGACAGGGATTTACGGGTAAACTCGCCGTCATCGCGGCGAGTGGAACCGAAATCGCCATCTCCCAATTAAAGGATTTTAACTGGGAGATTGGCATGGACACCCCAAGGCAGTTTCGTAAATACGCAGCCGACTGTGAAACGATGTCCAAAGTGTCGCGTGATCCCGAAACCAAGGCTGTCTGGAAACGAATGGCGGAGAGATGGTTCCTTTGCGCCAACTTGGCCGAAGATGAGGACTTATCGCTGCGTCGTCAGCTTGAAGAGAAGCGCTCAAAACCCCATCGGAACCCTCACGCTTGGGAGGCTCGGCAGGCTTAAATTTCCGACCTCCGGCGCCCACTCGCCGGACCTTAGCGGGATAGCCAAGCGTTGGACCTAAAGGCCGCTCGTGGAAACTCGGGCGGCCTTTCCCATTTCGCCTGCCCATCATGGCATAATCCCTCGTGGGGACGGGGTGCCCCAAGGGAGGACTGCCATGGCCGCGTACGTGCTTCTCGTCGAATTGAGCCGAAGCGACCTAGTCGTTGTGGCCGCGAGATAGGTCTGGTGGCGCTGGCACTACTGACCTTCCAGTCTAGAAAATCAGTACCGCCTCGTTCTCCACGAGGCGGCGATGCAAATGGCGCCGACGAGGCGAAAAGAGGCGGGAGTAACGCCCCGTATCGCCCGATCTCTATCAAGGCCGAGCCACGATGCCAGGCCACAAGTTCCGCGTTGGCCAACTTGTGAATTATCATCCCTCACGGGGCCTAGACGCTCCGCGAGGTGTATACACGAACCTTTCTGCGATCATTTTTGTTGCTGTGATTGCGGTCGCAGAGCGGAAATGGTGTTTCCTACGCACTCCTTTGCTGCGCCTCGTTCATCGACTTGGCGGCGGGCGTGACGCGACCGCAGCCTTCATGCCTGTTCGTCCACGGGGCAACTCAGCCAGGACGGAGCTTGGCAAATCCACGCCTGCCGGGATACCCCCACTTGTTGTACTGATATTCCACCCGACGTGAAGACAGAGTTCTGTTGGGGTGTGACCTGGGTGCAAGATGTACAGCCTGGCGGGGTCGTGCTCGATCCTCATGACGTTCTATCGGCAGGTCCGCATATTTGCGGTCATCACCCTTGAGGGCGGCGACCGTGGGGGCATCGCGACCATAAACGTCTTCGCGAACCTGTAGCTTGCCCGAGGGATCGACGAAGACGGTTTGATATGTGAGATGTACTGGGATGGGAGTAGGGAGAGTGATGGCCTGCTCGTTTTTACCGAACATTCTGTGCAATCGTTCGGCCGTATAGCCGTCCTGAGGTCTGGCGATCGATAGCAAGACTTCTGCATATTTGAGCGGGTCCTGCACGCGAATACAACCGTGACTGTCGGCTCGCTTGCCATGGGCGAATAGATGTTTATGCGGCGTGTCATGCTGGTAAACGAGGAATTTGTTCGGGAAATTGAAGCGAATGCGTCCGAGCGCATTTCGCTCGCCTGGGGGCTGGAAAACATGGATCGTTCCGTCGCGGTTGTGCTCAACCCGCAAGCCGATCCGCGCCAGCGCCATGGGGTTTTGTCGCAAGGCAGGCAAATACTCGTTTTGCACAATGGACGGCGGAACGTTCCAGGTCGGGTTGACGGTGATGAACTTCATCTGCTCGCTGATGAGCGGCGTGGGCATAGAGGGCTTTCCGACTACGATTTTCGTTTGCCAGATCGCAACGCCGTCGCGCACTACTTGCAGTGAATAATCGGGAATGTTGACGATCACGTGTGCCTTGCCCAAATCGCGTGGCAACCACCGCCAACGCTCCATGTTGCCGCGGATGATCTCGGCCTCCCGATCGGATCGCCGTACCTTGAGCGCCTCTACAGTTGCGGAATTAACCTGACCGGTGGGGGATAAGCCATGTTCGCGCTGGAAGTTCTTCACCGCCTCGGCGAGCATCTTATCGTAGGCGGTGTTGTCGGTGGCGCGGGCTAGTCCCAACCGCTCCCGCAATCCCGGAACTCGTGCATCTCGCATGCCCAACCTGAGCGTCGGGCCACCCAGGTTCATCAGTTCAAACCGGCGGGCACGAAGTTCAACGAGCTTGGCGCGCAACGCCCTAAAACCCTCGTGCGGCGGATTATAGGACCCCAGTGCGTAACCCGGGTCGGTTGCGGAGGCCATTCTGGCCAGTACCTCGCCTGGTTCGGTAGTCGCCAGATGGTAGTCGATATCCGCGCTGATCCGCGAGTGATGCACCCGTCCGGTCTGCGCGTGGCGCGCGTAGGCCAGCACCGACGTGTTCAGCCTGAGCTCCGCCTCGGCAAGTGCATCCGGTCGACCAGCGGCCACCCTGAAGTCCGGTATCGGGTAATCGGTCGGATCCAGGCCGTCGAGCTCAGCCTTCTTGAGGCGAGCGAGCACCGCCTGCGCACGAATTGTCTTGGCGCCATTGGCGACCCATAGCGGGGCATAGCCTCGGCGAGCATAAAAGGCCTCGATGGCCGCCCGCTCTTTTTTGCGCTCAACAATGCGTTCAGATCCGCGGGCGAGCATTTCCTGGAGTTTCTGCGCCACCAGCAGATCGGCTGGCGCCAGATTGGACGCAATAATCGGCTTAGTTTCAGGATTTGGCGCAGGGAGGGCATCCGGGGCGGTCTTCACAAGAGCATCCGACGCGGGCTCCCCGAGTTCTTTAGCCTGCTCCTCACCCGTGGCGTCACTTATGGGGTTCACTAAGATCAGAGCGACCGCAGTGCTCGCAACAACGCCGAAGAGCCAAAGTGCACGCATGAAATCAGCCCTCGCGCAGGACAATTCAGAGAGGCTAAAAATGTTCCAAACCTCAAACCCATGATCGTGTCCGGTGAGTGGTGTAAGAACGGCGAGGCCGTCGTGATCTCCGGCGGGGCCGGGTCGATTAAGCTGCTGCCACGGCGGGCAGCTTGATGATGGGATCATCGCTCAAAGGCGCGATCGTTTCCAGGCTCATGTATCTGCCGCGCTGAACCGCCCATTCGTCATTCGAGCAGCAGCGCGCCGATGAGGCGCGTGATGGCGTCTCCATTGGAGAAAATGCCGACGACATCGGTGCGCCGCTTGATCTCGCCGTTGAGACGCTTGAGCGGATTGATGGAGTGGATTTTCGGGCGATGATCTTTTGGGAAGGTCATGAAGGCGCTCTGCCTCGTCCATGAGCGCGGCGAGCTTCGGCACTTTGGGACGCAGCTGATCGGGGACCTGGCGCCATTGCGTCCTCGCAGCCTCGGCGTCGTCCTGGACGAAGGCGGTGCCGATGAAGGCCGCGACGACGCGACGGCCCTGGCGGCCGGCATGCGCCAGCACATTGCCCATGAAGTGGACGGCAGCGCCGCCAGGAGGCATGCAGCACCGTAGCGATAGCGGCCTTAATGCCTTCATGGGCATCGGAGATGACCAGCTTGACGCCGCGCAGGCCCGCCGGGCGAGCTTGTGCAAGAACTCCGTCCAGAAGGTCTCGGCCTCCGATGGTCCGGTATCCATGCCGAGCACTTCGCGGCGGCCGTCGCTGTTGACGCCGACCGCGACGATCACCGCAACCGACACGATGCGCCCGCTCTCGCGCACCTTCACGTAGGGGGCGTCGATCCGCAGATAGCGCCAGTCGCCTTCGATCGGGCGGCTCAGGAACGCCTTCACCTTCTCGTCGTCTCGGCGCCGGGATAGCGGGGGCCATCACTGCACAGCTTGGAAGCCTCATGGGACAACAGGCCGCCGAGGTATTGCAAAGCGCGGTCGCAAATGTCGCCACAACCTTGCTACAATTATTGGATTCGTAACGATACTTGTCACCGCATCGGGAGTATTTGTGGAAATGCAGTCCTCGCTGAATGCAATCTGGAAGGCGAAGTGGCCGCCCTTGTCGACCTCCATGTCCCTCTTTCGATCAATGGTCAGCCAGGTCGCCCAGCAACCGGGCCAGGTCCATTTCCGCGTCTCGGGTCTAGAAGCCGCGCTTCAACGCGGCTTGGAAGCAGCTTTGGGCCACGGGGTTGCGCACGCCCTCGCCGAAGAGATCGGAATCGCGACGGAAGTCTTCAGCCGGCGCGAGCGCGATCGCCGGGAGGATTGGCGACTAGTTCTCCGGAAAATACCAACGTCTATTCGGCCTGTCCGAAATTATGATGAAGCCTCCCTCGGACCGCCCTGCAATGGTTCCTTCTCTATCGTGCAGCAAGCGAACTAGCGGGAGGCACATGTGGGTATTTGGCTACGGGTCGCTGATGTGGGATGGCTGGGAAACCTGTCGCGGATGTCCGCCGCGTGATCGCAGAGCTGTAGCTGACCTGGACCGAATGTCCGTCACGTGCTCAGTCGTAACGCCGGCCTCCCCAGATATAGGTCGGATCGGCGCGCCGCCAGTCACGCTGATCGTCGCGATATCGCGGTGCATTATCCCAGCGTTGCTCGTTATCCCAGCGCTGTTCGCTCTCCCAGCGCTGTTCGCTGTCCCAGCGCTGGATGTTGTCCCAGGGCTGGATGTTGTCCGCAGGCGAATCCCATTGCGGTGCTCTCTGCCAGGCATCCCATGACCACCCATATTCGGCGTGCTCGCTGCTGTTGCGAGATGCGGTAAGTTCGCGATCGCGATTGTCGCGAGATGTGCTGTCGTCGCGACTGCGCCTGGCATACGCGCTCTCGCGCGCAAGCAGCCGATACTGGGTGTCGAGGATTTTGCCCTTTGCATCCACCCGGAAGCATTCCGACACCGCTTTCCCGCGGCCGTTTTGGATTTCGCCCGAGTCGAGGTCGACTGACTTGCATGCGAGCTGGCGCTTGGCCTCGGACGACGGCGGGGCGAGCGCGGTTCTCGGCGCGACATTAGCCCATACCGCCTCGATCACTGGCTCGAAGATCGGCACGGCGACGTGGCCGCCGGTCGCGCCGCCACCGAGGGTACGGCGCTTGCCGTCGGCGTTGTCGTAACCAATCCAGACTGCGACGGTGACCTCGTTGGTGAAGCCCACGAACCAGGCGTCGTTCTCCTCGTCGGAAGTGCCGGTCTTGCCCGCGACATAGGGGGCGAGCCCGGCGATCGCGCGCGCCGTGCCACGCGCCAGCACGCCCTGCAACATAGTCTTGAGCTGATAGAACGCGACGCGGTCGACGGAATTGATCCTCACCGACGGCGCCCCGTCATGGCGATAGATCGTATGCCCGCCGCGCTCGATGGAATCCACAACATGAGGTGCGGGCCGGACGCCTTCATTCGCAATCGAGGCATAAAAGGCGGCGAGATCGATCGGCCGCACCGGCTGGGCACCGAGCACGAACGGATAGTAGCGCAGACATTCGCGATAAATCTGCGCTTCCAGGGCAAGATCGCACAGACGGCTGAGACTGGCTTCGGGTTTGCTTTCAATGCCGCCGTCAAGCAGACGAACAGTCGCAAGATTGCGCGAGTTCTCGATCGCCCGCCGCAAGGTCAGGGTGTTGCCGGAGCTCCCGTCGTAGTTTCTTGGGGTCCAATAGTCTTTGTCGCGGGCGCGGATTGGCGGCAGCGTGATGGATTTGTCCATCACCAGCGTATTGGGCTGCAGGCCCTTACCAAGCGCGGCGAGGTAGCTCAGCGGCTTGATGGCCGAGCCCGGCTGGCGCACCGCCTGGGTCGCACGGTTGAGCTGGCTCAGCGGGTAGGAGAAGCCGCCGGTCATGGCGAGGATGCGGCCGGTCTTGTTCTCCAGAACGACCACCGCGCCCTGCACCACGGGACGCACCCGCAGTTCGGCGCGCGTATCCGCCTTGCCCTTGCCTTCCGCAACGCGCACCAGCACCACGTCGTAAAGCATGAGCTTGCGCTGGGCGGCAGCGTTGTTGATAGCGAGCGGCAGAACGCGTCCGTCGGGGAGGCCGACGTGCCATGCGGCGCTCTTCTTGCCGCTCGGCTTCTCCACCAGCACGGCCGACGTCCAGTGCACGTCGTAGAGCGGCAGCCGTGCATTGGCGAGCGCCCGCTGCCAGGCCGGCCTTCTGTCGCCCGTCTTGCTACTCGCCTCGATGCGTTGGACGGCTTGCGCCAGATTGGCTTCAGCGGCGCCAAACTGGACGCGGCCAGCGCTGCCCTCGTAGCGCGAAAGCCCCTCCTGCAACGCCCCCTCCACCACCCGCTGCAACAGCGGGTTGATGGTCGAGCGGACCGTGTAGGAGTTGGCCGTGATCGCGTCGATACCGGCGACCGATTTGGCTTCCCGGGCGACTTCGTCGATGAAATGAAACCCGATATCGCGGCGCGGCCGTTCATAGGCCGCGAGTGGGGGCAGCGGCGGCACTCCCGTTGCGGGCTGCTCGGCGCTGATGGCTCCATCATCGCGTAACCGACTCAGCACATAGGCCAGCCGTTCCTGCGCTCGGCCGGGATGCCGGTCGGGACTGAAATAGTTGGGCCCTTTCACGAGCCCAGCGAGCAACGCACCCTCCTCGAGCTCGAGATCATTGGCGGGTTTTCCAAAATAGCTGCGCGCCCCCAGCTCGATGCCCCACGCGCCGCGGCCGAGATAGACGGAATTGAGATAGAGCTCGAGGATTTCCGCCTTGCTGAGCGTGCGCTCGACCCGCGACGCTAAGATCATCTCGCGGATCTTGCGCTCGTAGGTGAGGTCATCGCCCACCAACAGGTTCTTCACGATTTGCTGGGTGATGGTCGAGCCGCCCTGCGGCCGCCCGGACTGGGCGAGGCTATTGACGAAGGCGCGGATCAAGCCGCGCTCGTCGATCCCGTTGTGCTGGTAGAAGCGTTTCGGGGATATCGGTGAGCGAAACCCACACTCGGCGCTGGTTCTCCTCGAAGATTTCGGCGAAAGGCCGACCTCGGCCTCGACTGGATCGCCAACGACCAGTATTATTCTCAAGCACTGCCCTGGGCTTGCGGGCGTGCTACCGCGTACTGCCAGTGCGTTCGCACCATTCCGCTCGATTGCGTAGCGGAGCCGAACTGCAGATTTCGCGCGATGAGCTTCGAGTCCTCTTGCGCGTGGGCTCGTGGGCTTTGGTGAGCTCGGTTTAACAGAGAGGCGAGCGCGCGCAGCTCGCGCACACTCTTATATTAGTTCGTCCACGAGCGGCGCAATCGTTCGCGCACGAGCTGCCCAAGTTCCTCACTGCGACGTGGTCTCAAGAGCCGGCGCTCCGGCGATCTTGACCAGCCCTCGCTGAAGCCGCCGCCCTAGGCCGACAAGCAAAGCCCAAGCCTCGCCTTTTGTTGGGCTCGTCTCAGTGAAGTTTGTTGATATAGGCGGGCTTCCGCAGTGGTCGCGGGCGGATTATTTCGCCCGCCTGAATATCTGCCGTTAGGGGCAGGTTCACAGCGTTGGCGAACTGATCCAGCACGTCACCATAGAGGGGGAAGCCAACATTGATAGTTGAAGGTATCGTGCGTCCAATCCTCTGGGCGCCACGTTTGAAGGCATCCATCCATTGCGATTCCAGTACTGCCGGATCGAAACCACCCTGGCCGCGGCCATGGATGAACAGAAGATCGTGGGCGGGGTCACGTGGAAAACCGCGCGTCGCCGAGGCGGCGAGCGCCGCCGTTGCAACGTCAAGAAAATGTCGCCGAGTGTGCATGATGCCTCGCAGTGACACTGCGATGTCTGTTGCAGTCGATTCCCGTGCTTTGCACCAAGACCAAACGAGAGAGTCACAGACAGAACTGCCAAGGAAGATTGTGTGCGGACTATTTGGGGACCATCGGCTTCTGTGGCGGGGGCGATTTTGGGCCCCACAGGTGGTACGTCAGCCGGGCGAATACACTCCAACCCTTCGTCGTCGTGTCGGTAACGAAAGGGATTTCGCTCGTTCCGAGCACCGCTGCCACGAAGGATGGCGCACCCGAGAACCCTCCGTGAGTTCGGGCAAACACTTCATCGGTCGCCCAGACCGTCAAGGTAGCAGGCCCGAAATCGTAGCCGACGAGACCGCCTACGGCGAACGCTTCGAATTTTCCGGCGTTAAAGCCGTGGAACGGGGCGCACCCTGGCCCGCACATAAAGGCGCTACTAAACGCCGTAGTCAGAGCCGCATCGAAGTTTGCGCCCGGAGAATCGGAGGTCGTCTGAGCAACGTAATAGCCGACCGGACCGATCGTCCATTTTCCGAATTTCTTCGTGGCTGTCAGATCCACATGAAAGATATCGCCCGATCTGTATCCAGACCGCTGGTTTTTCGTGTTTATTTCGTAGTACGCATATGCCGTTAGGTTCCAGCCCTCCTTGAAATAGGAGAGCACAAAATTTGGCTGGAACGTGAAATAATCAGCGCCCACATTGGAATCGCCGAGCGGTCCTCCGATCGTGCCATCGGGAATGTGCACGCCGGCGCCTGCCTGCACAAAGAAGCCGTTGCCGAGACTCCAATGCAAGCGAATCGGCGCGATAAAGGTGTTGTGCACGCCGGAGCGGGACACGCCCGGGAACGGCACCGGTGGATGACCTGGGACTCCGGCCTCCAGCGCGCTCTCGGCCGACTCGGCAACGAAGGGGAAGGCGAGATAGGCGGTGTACGTACCGCCTAGAAACGACCATCCTGGGACGAACAGAAATGCCTGTTCGTCCTCAACAGCATAGCCTCTTGGGGTAATCTGAGGACCGGGAAGCACGCCGGGTCCGGTAAGCTGGAACCCGTAATAAAACAGATAATTGACCATGTAGATTCCCGGCGGGAGTGCCCCGGCAGAGGCACCGATCGCGGAGCCGGGTTTGGTTTGTGGCCCCTGCAACGGCTCAAGAGCAAAACCGGAGCGAGCAAAGATCGCTATGCAGCTGATCGCTGACGCGAGTGCAAAGATTCGAACTGTCTGAGTTCTCATGCTGGTTCTCCCCCGCAGCCATTCGCCAAACCGAAAAAAGATGGCCCGTTTGTCGGCGGCGTAAAGAGCAGCGAGCAAACCATCATCTTTATTTCGGCTGTGTGACATTTGCGCAACATGCGGCCTGGCTGGAAAGAGCCCGGGGTACGCTGTGCGCGTACTTTGACGAAAGATGTCAATGCCGCGATCGGGAGGCCCAAGCCTCATGATTGAACTGTCGGAGGTATTTGCACGAAGCAGGCACAAGCAAAGATTTTCCCAAGCCTCTCCGAAGTTATCTGCGCACGGGTAAGAGAGGCTGATTTCTGTCTATCGCCAATTCGCGCCAAAAACAGGGGTCGCAATGGACGCGCGAAGCGGGACGCTCCTTGATTTGGCGATTGGGAGCTCGGCCGCTCGTCCCGAGGCCAGACGCAATTTGCTCATGCGGAGTTTGACGAATTCAGGAGCGCCGACAATGGCCTGTTCCACCGACAAATTCGCGGCCACTTACGTGGTCGCTCCCGACCTCGGTCCGCCCATTCTCGGCATTCCGGTAGGTGACGCGCTCGACCAATCCGGTCAGCACCTCGCGATCGGATGGCGTGGGTTCGCTCTTCATGATGGCCGTCATACCCTAGCGGTCCTCTCCGCAAGAATTTGCAATTAATTGCAAATCGTCCCACCCGCGCCTCGACTTCGGCATCAAGTCACGCGGGGCAGACAATCTGCACTCCTGAACCTCCTTCCCGCCGTTCTAGTTGGCTCGACCGTATATACCGATCATGGGACCAATTGGCAGGAGGTTGCCGGTTCGGTGCAATTCAGGCGAATAAAGACTTGCAATCAGTAGTCCATGCCGCCCATGCCGCCACCGTGAGGCATGGCGGGTGCTGCAGTTTCTTTCTTCGGCAACTCGGCGACCATCGCTTCGGTGGTGATCAAGAGGCCCGCAATCGAGGAAGCA
>WNFZ01007333.1_pt1 | contig 11554 bp, 10 predicted proteins | sample 5400081 | NCBI WGS metagenome assembly WNFZ01 (sample SAMN13153365, study PRJNA577476) | soil metagenome | isolation source: 80 cm soil or saprolite under grassland replicate 1 | place: USA:California | collected 2016-06-15
AGGCGGGGTTTTACGCCTGGCACATCGCCGAGCACCAGGGAACGCCGCTGTCGATCGACGGCTCGCCCGCGCTCGTGCTCTCGGCCGCGATCCAGCGCACCAGGCGCCTGCGCCTCGGCGCGCTGACCTTCTGCCTGCCCTGGTACAACCCCTTTCGCTTCTACAACGAGATCTGCATGCTCGATCACATGAGCGGCGGGCGCCTGGAGCTCGGCGTGGGGCGCGGGGTCTCGCCGATCGAGTCCTCGTTCTACGGTATGAAGAACATCGACGAGTCGCGCGAGCGCTACCGCGAGACGCTCGAGATCTTCTTCGCGGCGTGCGGGAACAAGGCGCTCAACTTCGAGGGAAAATACTTCTCCTACCGCGACCTCGATCTGTATATTCAGCCGAGGCAGCGTCCCTACCCGCCGCTGTGGTTTCCGAGCAGCGACAAGAATTCCATCGAGTTCACCGCGCGCCACGGCTACCACACGGTCCTCATGGCGAGCGTCGCCGAGGCCAAGAAGCTCAACGATCAGTACCGCGAGGTCTGGCTGAAGCACAGGGACGACCCCGGCCGCCACAATGCGCACGTGCGCGCGCCCAAGCTCGGCAAGTCCCAGCACGTGTTCGTCGCCGACACCGAAGCCGAGGCGGAAAAGACCGGCCTCCCGGCCTTCAAGGTCTGGGCCGAGCACATCGTGCATCTCACGCGCAAGCACGGCAGACCCGACCTGCTGAAGATCGACCCGACGGCGCCCGAGTCTCCCCAGCGCTACATCGGAGGTACGCCGAAATCGGTCACCCAGCAGCTCACGGAAGTGGTGCGGGGGTCCGGCATCAACTACCTGCTGCTCGTCTTTTCCTTCGGGAGCCTGCGTCCGGAGCAGGCAATGCGCTCCATGGACCTGTTCATCGGGGAAGTGATGCCCGCACTGCGGGCAGGCGCCGGTTGAAGGTGCGGCTGTGTTTTTCCGCCTGGACTAATATACTTGTCGGTCCGCGATCAAAGGAGGTGCACGCCATGGCGAAGGCGCTGAAAAAAGTGCGGGTTTCGATGATGAACGCGATCCACGACCTGCCGCTGCTGGTCGCTCGGGACGAGGGCTTTTTCAAGGACGAGGGACTCGACATCGACATCCTCAAGACGCCGGGCTCGGGGCAGCGAAACTCCGACCACCAGGCCCTGCGCGAGAACGTCTTCGATCGCACCATGGAGGCGCTCTACGACCAAGGCCAGTGCGACCAGTTCCGCATGTGCGAATGGGGCGTGATGAAGCGCGCGGTCGAGGCCGGCAAGACCGGGCACCGCCCCGCGAAAATCGTCGCGCTCGGCTCGGCGATGTCGACTTTCGCTATCGTCACCGATCCCAAGGCGCGGATCTACGAGCCCGAGCAGCTCAAGAACAGGCCGATCGCGGTGAGCCCCTTCAACGGCTCGCATTTCACCACGCTGAAGCTGCTCGAGGGGTTTCTGAAGCGCGAGCAGATCAAATGGGTGTTCGCGGGGACGATGAAGGAGCGGCTGGACGCGCTCGCGAAGGGCGAAGTCGCGGCGGCGAGCCTGATGGAGCCCTGGATCAGCGTCGCGGAGAAGCGCGGCCTGCGCGTGCTGATGGAGTCCCATTCGACGCGCAGCGAGGCGGCAGGGGACGAGCTCGACGGCCCGACGCTCGCCGCGATGTTCAGGGCGGAAGCCCGCGCGGCCGACGCGATCGACAAGGATCCCTGGCGGCATGCCCGTTACCTGGTCGAGGAGGCCGGTGGGCTGCTCGATAAGAAGGAGCTCAAGGTGTCCCGCCTTCTGAACGCGCCGCCCGAGCCTTATACGCGCGAGCGCTTCGATCACACCTACCAGTGGACATCACACCTACCAGTGGACGCTCGGCTGGGGTCTGGTTGCCCCGGGGGCCACATTCGAGAGCACGGTCGACAACCGCGCCTGGCAGTAGTCTTCACGGCTTTTTTCGAGGAGGAGGGAAGAACCATGAAAAGCAGGATGTCGCTCGCGTTGATTGCGGCTTCGGCGCTTGCGCTGGGCGCCGAGCCCGCGTTTGCCCAGACCGTCAAGATCGGCTTCATCACCAGCTACTCGGGCTTGAACGCGAATCTGGGCCCGTACATGGAGCGCGGCATGCGCCTTTACCTCAAGGAACACGCCAAGGAGCTGCCGCCCGGGGTCAAAATCGAATTCCTGATCCGGGACGACACCGGCCCCAACCCCGACAAGGCGAAGCAGCTCGCGCAGGAGCTGATCGTGCGCGACAAGGTGAATCTGCTGGCGGGGGTGATTTTCACGCCGAACGCGCTCGCCATGGCACCGCTGGTCACGGAGGCGAAGGTGCCGTTCATCATCATGAACGCCGGCACCGCGGTGATCACCACGCGCTCGCCCTACATCGCGCGCCTGTCGTTCACGCTGTGGCAGTCCTGCTATCCGCTCGGCCAGTGGGCCGCCAAGCGCTTCAAGCGCGCCTACACCATGGTGAGCGATTTCGGTCCCGGGCACGACTGCGAGGACGCCTTCGTCAGGGCGACCAAGGAAGCCGGCGGCCAGGTCGCCGGCAGCGTGCGCGTGCCGCTGGTGAACCCGGACTTCGTGCCTTATATGCAGCGCGTGAAGGACGCCAAGCCCGATGCGCTGATGGTGTTCATACCGGCGGGCAAGACCGCCACCGCGGTGCTGAAGGCCTTCGGCGAATTGGGCCTTTCCGCCTCCGGCGTGAAGCTGATCGGCCCGGGCGACGTCACCACGGACGAAGAGCTGCCCAACATGGGCGACGTCGCGCTCGGCGTGCTCACGGTGCATCACTATTCCGCGGCCGCGACGCGGCCCGCCAACAAGGCGTTCGTCGCCGCGTGGAAGAAAGAGTACGGCGCAGACGAAACGCCGAACTTCGTTGCCGTGGGCGGCTACGACGGCATGGCGGCGATCATGTACGTGATCAAGGAGCAAAAGGGCAAGCTCGATCCGGACCGCACCATGGAGCTCTTGAAGCAGTTCAAGGACCCGAACAGCCCGCGCGGGCCGATTTCGATCGATCCCGAGACACGGGACATCGTCCAGCCCGAGTACCTGCGCGAAGTGCGCAGGGTGGGCGGCGCGCTCGCCAACGTCGAGATCGAGACGCTCGGAACCGCGGTCAAGGATCCGTGGAAAGAACTCAACCAGAAGAAGTAGACATTGACCGCCAGGGCGGCGTAGCATCGCGGCGCTGCGCCGAAGTTACCGGCGCAATTCATAACCAGGTGCAACGTCGGTGGGTGTGAACGGTGTGTCCCTTTATTCAAGAGTTGAGCGTTACAGTTATTTCTTCCGCTTCGAGTTGACCGGCCGGGGAGATAGGTAACAAAAACGTCGGGCGATAATGAAGCAAAGAAATTGACCATGCGTAAAAGAATTTTCGCTGTAGTTATCGTGTTTCTAATGTTCGCGCAAGGATGCTCCGATTCATCGGCCTCGCACGGTGATCCCCGGGAGAAACATCGGGTATTGATCGCCCCCGCCATGTTTCTGCACCAGAATTCGGCACCGGGTTTGAAAGGATTCACCGATGCCATGGAGCTTATAACCAGTAATGGCATGAACGTGTTTGGTGTTGCGCATGACTGGAAAGACCTGGAGCCATCTGCCGGCAAGTTCAATCTCCAAGGCCCTTTGAAAAATCCACTAACGCTGCTCGTGCCGAGGTATCCCCAGCTCGAGGGTGTCGTTTTTGTCTTGAAGATGATCGACACCAACAGGCGCACTATGCCGGCGGATATCAAAGACAGGCCCTTCGACGCCCCTGGGGTGTTGAGCCGCTTTGATGCGCTTATCGACGCGATCGTTGCCGAGCCTTCAAGCCGCCGAATCACCCACCTGCTCCTGGGGAACGAAGTCGATAGCTATCTCTCCCAGCATCCGCAAGAAATTCAAGCGTTCGCCACCTTCTATCAGCGAGCCGTCGATCGAATACACCGGAAAATGCCCGGCGTGAAGGTGAGCACGATCGTCAGTTTTGACGGCCTAGACCACTTATTCGATAGGCTGGCGCCCATCAGTGATTTCATCACCTACACGTACTACCCCATAACACAGCAAAGTGCATCGACACGGTGGCAGATGCGGCCGGTATCGGGCATCGAGACCGACGTCGATCAGATGGCGGGACGTGCCGGCAGCAAACCGTTTGCCTTTACCGAGATCGGATACTCTGCATCGCCGTTAAATGGATCTTCAGAAGCGCAACAGGCGGCGTTTGTTCGTGAAATGTTCCGGGTGTTGGATCCTTATCGCAGGAGGGGGCGACTCGCCTTTTTGCTGTACCACGCCCTCTATGATTATCCAACGGGCGACTGTGTGCCGTATGCCGGAGTTCAAGGCATCCATCCGGAGACGATATGCGGCTTTATGGAGAATTTAGGCTTGCACCGTTATGAGACGGGAGAACCGCGTGAGGCGTGGAGTGTGTTTGTCCAAGGGGCGCATCGCTGGTTTTCTGATAAGTAACAGGGGGCGGCGTTTTTTCCGCCCAACATGTCGCGGGTGAGATAAGCGTTGGGCAGCATCGAGAGAAAGGAGATGAACGCTATGTGCAGCATCGGCAAAATACACTACGCGACGGTCGTGGTACTCGTCGGTCTCATCGGGTGCCACAAGCTATATACATGGAGTGGTTGCTTGAGGAAGGTCTAATGAAAAGTTTCGTTGCGTTCATAGTCGCCGGCACGTCGATTATTTTGTCAAACGGGTGCGCGGGAACCCAAACGCAGCCTTTTATGATGGCTTGTCCACAGATTCTGGCGCCAATTTGTGGCTCAGATGGGAACACGTACGACAACGAGTGCTATGCGAAACTGGCGAAAGTGTCAGTGCAGTATAAAGGGGAATGTGGAAACTCTCTTCCCAAATGCACGAGCGCCGCTGAGTGCGAAATGGGATTCTCTTGCTGGTACCAAATCCCCCGAGGCCCCATGGCTGGCATTCGCGGCTCGAAAGAGCAGCCTGGCACCTGCTGGAAGAGAGAAGCGCTTGAGCAGATACGATAATTCCTGGACGAAGGGGCGCCGGTGAAGCGCCGTTTCCAAAGCCAGCGCAGGCGTCACATGGGTCTTCTGGGGCGTTTAGCGGGCGCGGCCGAGTCCTTCGGCCCAGGCCAGAGTCCAACCGCAGTATCGGACGAACAACAAGGCGGCGTAGCATCGCGGTGCTGCGCCGAAGTTACCGGCGCAATTCATAACCAGGTGCAACTCATGACGCCCGATTTCTCCCCCTCCCGTCCGCCTGCGCGCTGGCGCACAGCACGCTCTTTCCGGTTGGCAATCGCCGGCCTGGCGCTGGCGGTATGGGCGGGCGCTGCCGCCAGCGCGGACGCGAAGGAGCCCGCCACACGCGACCTTCCTGCGCTGTTTGCGGCGCTCGAGAAAACCGCCATCGTCGCCGAAGGTGCGAACTCGCCGAAGCGCGTGCTCTACGCGTTCTTCGATCCGAACTGCACGCCGTGCCATTTTGTCTGGAAGGCGCTGCAGGCCTACGAACGCGCCGGGCTTCAGGTGCGCTGGGTGCCGGTCGCCTATCAGAAGGAGAACTCCGCGGCCCGTGCTCACGCCGTGATGCAGGCGAGCGATCGCGCGGCCGCGCTGCGCGAGCTGATGCAGGCGCGCGAGCACGAGGTCGCGCGGCGTAAGAACGAAACACGCGATCGCGCTGACAGGTCCGTCGGCGGCGTCACGCCCGTCGCGAATCTCCCCTCCGCCTTCGTCACGCAGCTCGAGGCGAACTTGCAGCTCATGAAGCGCTTCGGCGCGCCGGGTACGCCGCTCCTAGTATGGAAGGATGCGGACGGCAAGGTGCAGCTCAAGATCGGCATGCCGCGCCTGTCGCAGCTTCCTACGATTACCGGCCTGCCCGAACAGAGGATCGACGATCCGGAACTGACGGAGTTTCGCTGAGCTGCCTGGACGGTGCGAGGCGGCGGGTACATCGAGGCGTTCGGCGTCGCTTCTTCGCGAGCGCGATGCACAGCGGTGCATTGCGTTCTTTTTTGAACCAATACGGTGCGCGCAAGGGACTCGCAGCGACAGGGTTCTGAAAGTCTAACGCGCTGTATCAGATGGACAATCCAACTCCGATTGCCTCGCCGACGCGACCGGCACGAAGCTTGCTGCATTGCGTCATGTGAAGACGAAACTCGATTTACTGATAGCACTCGTCTTGGGGCTTCTTGCGCCGCTCGCACTGCCAACGGACGGCGCGGTGGAAGCTATCGTCTGCGCGGTGGATTGGATCGGAGGCAGCCGCATAGCGGAATTTGCCGCGGCCGCCAACGCGTTTGCGATAGTGCCGTAGGACGCGCGCGGGGCGCCTGACTCGAGCCCGCGCGCGCGTTTTTTTGCGTTCCCCGGGTATGCAGCGTGCGCCGTGCGCAACGCCGGTCCTTACATGCGCAGCAGCCGCTTCACGTTACCGGAGAGAATCTTGGTTCGGTCCTCGAGGGAGAGCGGCAGGTCCGCCATCCATTTCGTGCCGGGCGGGTTGGGAACGAACGGGTAGTCCACCGAGAACAGGATCCGGTCCACGCCCATCTCCATGATGCAGCACATGAGCGCGGGCGTGGAGAAGTTGCCGCTGGTGGTGATCCAGAAGTGCTCGCAGAAGGTGTCGCGGAAGTTGCTCGGGCGCTCGGCGCCGCGCGACAGCGCCATGTTGATGCGCCAGGCGGAGAACGGCAGCGATTCGCCGAGGTGCCCGAGGATGATCTTCAGGCGCGGATACTTGTCGAATGCGCCCGACAGGATCATGCGGATGCCGTGCGTGGCGGTCTCCACCGTGTAGCCCCACGCCGCGGTGAGGAGCTGGGGAAACTGCTTCAGGTAATCCTTGTAATAGGCCTCCACCACCGCGGGAACGGGCGAAGACGGATGATGTAGAGCGGCACGTCCAGCTCTTGCGCGCGCTCGAAGATCGGCCAGAAGCGCTTGTCGTCGAAGAACACGCCGTTCGTCGGCCCGTGCACCATCGCGCCTTTGAACCCGAGCTTGGCGACGGCGCGCTCCAGCTCCTCCGCCGCCGCCTTGGGATCGGCGGTGGGCAGGGCGGCGAACCCCGCGAAGCGGTCGGGGTGCGCGCGCACCGCCTCGTGCAGCCGGTCGTTCGCGCGCTTCGCGAGCGGCACTGCGGTCGCCGCGTCCAGGCGCTGCGTCGAGGGCGCACCGTGCGAGATGACCTGCACGTCGATCCCGGCCTCGTCCATTTCCCTCAAGCGCAGCGCGCCCAGATCGTCCAGCCGCTGGCGCAGCGCGGGATTGCGCGCCTCTGCGCTCTCGAAAGTCTTTGCGACCTCGGCGTCCCAGTAGTGTTCTTCGAGGGCGATGACGAGAGGCTTTTTGTTCGTTGCCATGGAATTCATTTTTCTCCGATCCGAGGGGATACCGGTGGCGAACTTTAGCAGCCGGGAGGCTGCCTGTCAGCAGCGTCGCCGGTTTCAGTTCTGCCGCTCGATGTTCTTCAGCTCGACGACGCGCTTCCAGCGCGCGATCTCGCGCTCGATGAGCGCGCGCATTTCCCCGGGGCTGGAGGGCGCAGGCACGCCGCTCAAGTCGGCGAGTCGCTGACGCACGTCGCTCATCTCGAGAATCGAGCGGATCTCGCCGTTCAGGCGGTCGATGACCGCCCGCGGCGTCGCCGCCGGGACGGCGAGGCCCAGCCACGAGCTCATTTCCACGCCGGGCAGCGTCTCCGAAATCGTCGGCAGCCCGGGCATGGCCGGATGCCGCGCGGGCGAGGACACGGCGAGCGCGCGGAGCTTTCCCGAGCGGATATGCCCGAACGAGGCCGTTCCCGTTTCGATGGTCGCATCGACGCGCCCTGCCAGCACGTCCACCAGGGCGTTCGCGCTGCCCTTGTACGGCACGCCGAGGATCGCGGTGCCTGCCTCGATGTTGATCCACTCGCCGAGCAGGTGCACCAGCGTCCCCGGGGTCATCGAATACGTCAGTTTTCCCGGCGCGGCCCGCGCGCGCTCGATCAGGTCCGCGAACGACCGGATCGGCGAATCCGGGGCAACCGAGATCACGAGCGGGTAGGCGACTACCGTTCCCACCATGCCGAAGTCGCGCACCGGATCGTAAGGCAGCGCCCGGTTCAGAGCCGCGGTCGCAGGATGCGCGCCTGAGAGCAGCACCATCGTGTGCCCGTCCGGAGTCGATTTCACCAGAGCGTCGTTCGCGAGAAGCCCGGCGCCGCCGGGCTTGTGCTCGACGACGACCGGCCGGCCGAAGCGCTCGGCGAGCTTCTGCGCGAGAAGGCGGCTGACGAGATCGTTGCCCGAGCCGGGCGGGGAGCCGACCAGGAATCGGATCGGGCGGGCCGGGTAGGTTTGCGAAACGGCCTCGCCCCAGGCCGCGAGCGTCGCAAACAGCGCCGCCGCAAGACGAAAGGCGGCGATCGTGTCGGACGCGGTGAATGAACTGCGGCCGGTCTTCATGTGCGCTTCGGAAAACGAGGAGTGATTGTATAGCCATCCCGACAGCCGGCTGAATCTACGACGGCTCATCCTCGCAAGACGGTAGCCTCGGACCGGGCCGTTCGGGCTGCAACGCCTGGACTATTGCGGTTTGCCCGTCAGGGCGAGGGCGCCGCCCGCAGCGTGAACGCCAGCAATCCCGTGATGATCGCGAGCAGCGCGATCGCCGAAAGAGCGAGCGACCAATGGATGCCGATAAGGCTCCCGCCGATGCCGATGGTGACGCCGGAAAAGGCGCGCATGCCGAGCGCACCCATGTGGTAGAGCCCGATCACGCGCCCGCGGATATGCGCGGGCGCGCGCAGCTGCGCGAGCGTCTGCGCCATGGCGTTGAACGAAAGCTCAAGAAAGCCCACCGCGAACAGCAGCGCGAGCGCGAGGGAATAGGACCGAGAGGCCGCGAAGCCGCCGATGGCACAGCACCACAGCATCGCGAGTACGCATGCTGAACGCGGTTTTGCCTGCAGCAGCCCCCGGCTCTCAAGCAGGAGCCCCGCGGCCAGCGCCCCGGCGGCGTCTGCGGCGAGCAGCATGCTGTAGGAAAGGTCCGCATCGCCGTGGCCGAGGTCCTGCGCGAACTCCGGCATCTGCGGCTGGTAGCCGTTGCCGATGAAGAGCGAGGCTGCGCCCGCGAGCAGGATCATCGAGACGATGGTGCGGTCGCCGGCGACCTCGCGGAGGGTCAGCACAATGTCGGCCAATCCCCGCACCGCGCGCGCGGGCGCTTTTTCCTTGCGGAAACGCGGCCCGTAAGGCGCTTTCCACAACCACCACAGGAGCGGCAGGTAGATGAGCGCGTTCAGCAGGATGCCGTGCGCCGGTCCGAAGGCGAGCAAAAAACTTCCGCCTACCGCCGGGCCGAACAGGAGTCCGAGCCAGCGCGACGTCGCGTTCAGGCGCACCGCGCTCTGCAACTGCGCCGTCCCGACGATATCGTGGATCAGCAGTTGCGAGGCCGGCGTCCACAAGACGCCCGCGAACCCGTGGATCACGAGCAGCGCCGCCGCGTGCCACATCTCCAGCGTGTCGGTAAGGAAGAGCACGCCCCAGCCGAGCGAAGCCGCCATGAAGAAGAGCATCCCCATTTGGATGATGCGCCGCGGATCGAAGCGGTCGGCGAGCGCCCCCGACCACACCGAGAGAAACAGAAAGGGCAGCCAGTGCGAGAGCACTGCGAAGCCGCCGAGCGCGGGCGAGTGGAACTTCTGGAACATGATCCAGTAGCTGATCACGTGCTCGATCGAGTCCGCCATCATCGCGAGCGCCGCGGTGATGAAGTACGCTCGGAAGCCCGGATGGCGGAGTGCCGCGAAGGATTGCGGCTGGGATGCTGCTGCGGCGCGGTCGCTCAAAGGAAGACCTTCGGCTGCGAAGTCACCGGCGCCGCTTGCTGTTGCGCCGGACCCACTCTGCGAAATCCGCCTCCTTCATCGTTCCCGCGGCCACCGCGAGCATGGCGTGCGTGGACTCGATTTGGGTCGCCGTCAAGCGCATTCCATTGAGTTCGAGAAACAGGCCTGCGGCGAGGAAAGCGGCGCGCTTGTTGCCGTCCACGAACGGGTGGTTCTTCGCCAGGCCTACGGCATACGCCGCGGCCAGGTCGCAGATATCGGGTTTGCCGTAGGCGGCGAGACTGAGCGGGCGCGCGAGCGCGGAATCGAGCAAGCCCTCGTCGCGAAGACCGGCTGTGCCACCGTGCTCGGCTAGGCTCTCATCGTGCAGTAAAAGGAGCAGGCGCTTGTCGATCCAGCGCCGGCTCATTTCGCGAGCGCGCGGAAAGTGTTGCGGTATCTGCGCATGAATTCGCGTCCCGCCTTGAGTTGTTTCTCGAAGTCGGGATCGTAGGGGGTCAGTGCAACGCCGGTCGGAGTTTCAGTGACGAACACAGTGTCGCCTTTTTTTACCTTCATGTGCGCGAGCACGTTCTTCGGCAGGATCACCCCGACGGAATTTCCGATTTGCGTGAGCTTGAGGGCGGCCATGAAGGGCTCTCCGAGTTATAACGAACGTTATAATACGCCGTCGCGCGAAGAGCTTCAAGCCTGTCGGAAGTGTAGTGGCGGGCGGCTCCCCCGCCGGCGGCCGGCGCAAGGCACAATGGAGGGCCATGCCGAGGACTTTCACCGCAGTCACGATTCCCGAGAGCGAGATCGAGATCAGCGCGATTCGCGCGCAGGGAGCGGGCGGGCAGAACGTCAACAAGGTGTCCTCGGCCGTGCACCTGCGCTTCGACATCCGCGCCTCCTCGCTCCCCGAGCATTGGAAAGCGCGGCTCCTCGGCTCGCGCGACCAGCGCATCACGCGGGACGGCGTCCTCGTCATCAAGGCGCAGCAGCACCGCAGCCTGGAGCGCAACCGCGAAGAGGCGCTCGCGCGCCTGCGCGAGCTGGTCGCGCGCGCGGCGGCCGTGCCGCGGCAGCGCAGGCCGACCCGGCCGACCCGAAGCTCACGGGAGAAGCGCCTCGAAAGCAAGACCAGGCGCGGACAGGTCAAGAAGCTGCGCGGCAGGGTCCACCCCGCCGCCGACTGACAAATCCCGGGATGATATGATCGTGTCCATCCGCAGAGCAGTGTCGCGCGTTGTATTTTTATCGCTCGTCCCGATTTTCGCGCTCGCCCCGCTCACAATCCCGGGTGCGTATGCGCAAGACAGGCAGGCGGCCAACCGCGAGATCTATCTCTATCGGGGCGCGGACCGCGCGCAGCGGCTCGTCTCGCAGGCAAAGAAGGAAGGCGGCCTCAGCCTGTATTCCACGATGACCTCCGAGGACGCGAACCCGCTCCTCGCGGCGTTTGAGAAAAAATACGGCATCAAGGTCGCGATGTGGCGCGCGATCAATCAGAAGCTGGTGCAGCGCGCCCTCGCCGAGGCGCGCGCGGGCAAGTACCCGGTGGACGTATACGAGGGCAGCGGGCACGGCATGGAAATCCTGCACCGCGAAGGGCTGCTCGAAAAATTCTGGAGCCCCGCGTTCGGCGACATCCCGCCCGAGGCGTTTCCGCGCCACGGCTATTACGCGCCGGACAATCTCCTGTTCTTCGTCATGGGCTACAACACGCGGCTG
>WNFZ01009525.1_pt1 | contig 11552 bp, 10 predicted proteins | sample 5400081 | NCBI WGS metagenome assembly WNFZ01 (sample SAMN13153365, study PRJNA577476) | soil metagenome | isolation source: 80 cm soil or saprolite under grassland replicate 1 | place: USA:California | collected 2016-06-15
CGTGCACTGGCTCCTCGATGCCTGCGAGAGCCTGCCGCTCGACTACTACTTCATGGCCTCCTCGTGCATCCCAGCCTCCAAATTCGAGTCGCCGCGGCGCCCGCTACTGGCGGGCGACCTGGAGAGCCTGCTGCGGCGCAGGCGCGTGCTGGGGCTCGCCGAGATGATGAATTTCCCCGGCGTCATCAACGCCGACCAGACCGAGCTCGAGAAGCTCCGGCTCGCGAGCGGTGTGCACGTGGATGGCCACGCGCCCGGCGTGCACGGCAAGGCGCTGAACGCGTACGCGGCGGCCGGGATCCGTTCCGACCACGAGGCGCTGACGGTCGATGAGGGACGCGAGCGCCTCCGCAGCGGGATGTGGCTGCTGATCCGCGAGGCCTCGATGGCGCGAAACCTGCACGCCTTGCTTCCCCTCGTCCAGGAGTTCGGGACGAACCGGATCGCGTTCTGCACCGACGACCGCGACCCCGAGGACATCGCCGAAAACGGGCACATCAACGGGATGGTCCGTGAGGCGGTCGGCGCGGGGGTCGCGCCAGAGGATGCCGTCGTGCTCGCAACCCTGAACTCGGCGACGTGGCACCGGCTGTGGCACCTCGGAGCGATCGCGCCCGGCTACCAGGCGGACATGCTCGTGCTCGCGGATCTCGAACGCTTCCAACCCGAGGTCGTGCTCAAGGCCGGCCGGCCGGTCGACGAGATCCCGGAGCCCGACGTGCCCGAGTGGGTGAAGCACTCGGTGCGCAATCAGCCGGTCACCGCGAGCGACTTCCACATTCCGTGGACGGGGGGCAAGGTGCGAGTGATCGGGCTCGTCCCCGACCAGGTGATCACGGAGGCGCTCGTCGAGGAACCCGCGACTGCCGACGGCGCGGCGGTTGCGGATTCCGGCAAGGATCTGGCGAAGATCGCCGTGATCGAGCGCCACCTCGGCACGGGTCGGATCGGTCTCGGCTTCGTGCGCGGCTCAGGCTTGCAGCGCGGCGCCCTGGCTTCGACGGTCGCGCACGACGCCCACAACATCGTCGTCGTCGGCATGGCCGATGCGGACATGGTCCGCGCCGTGGAGCGTCTGGGTGAGCTGGGAGGCGGCATCGTCGTGATCGACGGCGGCGAGGTCGCCGCCGAGCTGCCACTGCCCGTCGCCGGATTGCTCGCGGACGCGCCGCTGGCCGAGGTGATCGAGCAAAGCCTCGCCTGCAACGACGCCGCGCGTGCGCTCGGCTGGTCGGGCGCTACCCCCTTCCTCACGCTCTCGTTCCTCGGGCTGTCGGTGATCCCGAGCCTGAAGATCACCGACCGCGGACTCGTTGACGTCGACCGCTTCGAGCTCGTCCCGCTGAAAGTGTGACGACGCTCTTCGTCAATGCGCACGTCGTCACCATGGATGACGACGCGAGCGAGCACGCAGGCGGTTGGCTCCTGGTGGACGATGGGCACGTGCGCGACGTCGGCGGCAACGCGAAGCCGGAAGCAGACGAGGTGGTCAACCTCAGCGGCGCGGTCGTTACGCCCGGGCTCGTGAACACGCACCACCACCTCTGGCAGAACCTGACGCGAGCGCGAGCGCAGCAGGAGAACCTCTTCGGTTGGCTGAAGGCGCTCTACCCGGTGTGGGCGAGGATCGACGAGGAGGCGGAGTACGCAGCCGCGCGCGCGGGCCTCGCCGAACTGGCGCTGTCCGGTTGCACGACGGTCTTCGACCACCACTACGTGTTTCCACCGGGCGCGACGGGCTTGCTCGAGGCCGAGATCCGCGCCGCTCGCGAGCTCGGCGTGCGCATCTTCGCCTCGCGCGGCTCGATGGACCTCGGCGAATCCGACGGCGGCCTCCCGCCGGACGGGATCGTCGAGGAACGCGACGAGGCCCTCGCCGCCACCGAACAGGCGGCTGCCCTCGCGGACGGCGCACAGGTCGACATCGCCGTGGCGCCCTGCTCCCCCTTCTCGGTCACCCGTGAGCTGATGGCCGAATCGGCAGAGCTCGCGCGCCGGCTCGGCCTCCGCCTGCACACGCATCTCGCCGAGACGGCCGAGGAGGAGGAGTACGCGCTGGAGAAATTCGGCTGCACACCCGTCGAGTACGTCGAGGAGCTGGGCTGGCTCGCCGGGGACGTCTGGTGCGCTCACTGCGTGCACCTCTCGGAGGATGAGGTCTCGAAGTTCGGCGTCTCCAACGTCGGGGTCGCGCACTGCCCGAGCTCGAACATGCGCATGGGCGCCGGGATCGCACCCGTGCGGGAGCTGCTGGATGCCGGGGCCCGGGTGGGCCTCGGGGTCGACGGTTCCGCGTCGAACGAGCGCGGCGACCTGTTTCTCGAGGTGAAGCAGGCCTTGCTGGTGGCGCGGGCGCGGGGTGGCCCCGAGGCGCTGACGGCGCGCGACGCGCTCCGCCTCGGCACGCGTGGCGGCGCAGCGGTGCTCGGCCGGGACGACATCGGCGAGCTTTCGCCCGGCAAGCGCGCCGACTTTGCGGTCTGGCGCACGGACGGATTGGAGCTGGGAGGAGCCACGGATCAGGTGGCCGGACTCGTCTTCTCGGGGCCGCACCGCGTGGAGCGGCTCTACGTCGCCGGCGAGGAGGTCGTGCGCGACGGGCATCTCGTCGGTGCCGACGAGGAAGAGATCGCGCGCGAGCATCGCCGCGAAGCGGAAAGATTCGCGGCATGACCGTCGCTCGCCTTCGGCTCGCTCCCGTAGGGGAAACCATGTTTCCCCTACGCGACCCCTCCCCCGCTCATAGGCCGAAAGTCGGCCCATGAGCGTCTCGTTGTCCACTCATGTCCTCGACGTCGAGCGCGGCCGTCCCGCGAGCGGCGTCCGCGTCGAGCTCTGGCGCGACGATCTCCTCACCGCGGGTGAAACCGACGCCGACGGCCGTATCGCCGAACTCGCCTCCGACCTCGAGCCCGGCGTCTACCGGCTCCTCTTCCGTCCGGACTCGCCGTTCTTCAGGGGTGTCGGAGTCGAGGTCGAGCTCGAAGACGGCCATTACCATGTCCCGCTCCTCGTCTCGTCCTACGCATGCACGACCTACCGCGGCAGCTGACGACAGAGCAGCTCGCAGAGCTGTTCGAAGGCCGAACGCGACTCGTCGAGAAGCTCGCCGAGCGCGAGGACCCGCTGGGCTCGGCCCGTGAAGTCATCGCCGAGTTGAGCGAGGCGGAGAAGATCGAAGCGCTCAGAGCACACCCGGCGATCGGCGCGGGCAACCTGTCCGTGCGATCGGCCGCCGAGCAGGGAGCAGGCGGCGACCCGGCGGTCCGGCAGCGGATCGAGCGCACACGCGAGGAGGAGCTGGACACGGCACTCGAGGAGCTCGTCGCAATCGCGGAGGACCGGTGGCGTCACTCCTAGCGGTCGATCCCTACATCACCGACTGGCTCAACCTGCTGACTCGCTGGCTGCACGTGATCGCCGGCATCGTGTGGATCGGCTCATCGTTCTACTTCATCGCGCTCGACAACCATCTGCTGCCACCGAAGGACGAGGACGACGCCGAGGCCGGGGTGAGCGGCGAGGCCTGGGAGATCCACGGCGGCGGCTTCTACCAGGTGCAGAAGTACCGGGTGGCGCCACGCGCCCTCCCCGAGCCGCTGCACTGGTTCAAATGGGAGGCGTACACGACGTGGCTGAGCGGCTTCGCGCTCATGATCGTCCTCTACTACCTCAATGCCGACCAGTATCTGATCGACAAGGACGTCGCCGACCTGTCCACCGACGCGGCCGTCGCGATCAGCGTCGGCCTGCTCGCGGCCGCCTGGGTCGTCTACGACGTGCTCTGTCGCCTGCTCGGTTCACGCCCGCTCGTCCTGGCGACGCTGCTGCTCGCTCTTGTCACGCTCGCGGCCTGGGGAGCGGGCGAGCTCTTCAGCGGCCGCGGGGCTTACATTCAGGTCGGGGCGATGCTCGGAACGATGATGGTCGGCAACGTCTTCTTCGTGATCATCCCGGCGCACTGGCAGCTCGTACGCGCGAAGCAGGCAGGGCGCGAACCGGATCCGGCGGCGAACGAGCGGGGGAAGCTGCGCTCGGTGCACAACAACTACCTCACGCTCCCGGTCGTCTTCACGATGTTCTCGAATCACTTCCCCTTCACGTACGGGCACAGCTACGCGTGGCTGATCCTCGTCGTGCTGCTCGTGATCGGCGCCTGGGTGCGCCACTTCTTCAACCTCCGCCACACGGGGCGGACGGAGTGGGCCATTCCTGTGACGGCTGCGCTCGCGATCGCGGCGCTCGCGATCGTGATCCGCCCGCAGACGGAATCAGCAGCGGGCGCGCCGCAGGTGCAATTCGCGAGGATCGCGCAGATCGTCGACGCGCGCTGCACCGCCTGCCACTCACAGAATCCGACCAAGGTCGCGGAACCACCGCAGGGCGTGACGTTCGATACGCCTGAGGAAATTCACGCGCAGGCGGGCGCAATCGCGCAGCAGGCAGTGCGGTCGAAGGCGATGCCGCTCGGAAATGTCACCGGTATGACCCAGGCGGAACGCGACCTCCTCGGGCGCTGGATCGTCCAAGGCGCCAAGATCCCATGACGATGCTGGAGATCACGACCGGAGACCTGCGCTTCCTGGCCCGCTTCGAGGAGGAACTGGCACCGCAGACTGTAGCCGCGTTCCGCGGCATCCTTCCGTTCGACGACCGCATCATCCATTGCCGCTGGAGCGGCGAGTCGAATTGGATTCCCTGGGGAGACCGCGAGCTCGGGATCGGCCCCGAGAACGCGACGTCCTACCCGCATCCGGGTGAGCTCGCGCTCTACCCGGGCGGCCAGAGCGAGACCGAGCTGCTGTTCCCGTACGGCTACTGCTCGTTCGCGTCGAAGGCCGGCCACCTGTGGGCGAATCACTTCGCGACGCTCGTCGAGGGGCAGGAGCACCTGAAGGAGCTCGGCCGCCGCACGCTGTGGGAAGGAGCTCAGGCGATCTCGTTCCGCGAGGTCGAGTGACCCTCTACCGCCCGGAAGCGTTCGAGCCGCTCACGAAGGAGTCGTGGGACCCGGGGCGCGTTGCGGAGGCGATTCGGGCGATCGTCGCCGACACGGACGCATCGCTGCGCGGGCCGAAGCTCTTCTGGAAAGCCGACCCCTGGGACAACTGGCAGGCGACGAGCCCGATGAAGAACCTCTATGTCGGCACCGCGGGCGTGCTGTGGGCGCTCGACGAGCTGCGCCGGCGCGGGCATGCAGAGACGACGCTCGACCTCGGCGACCTGGCGCTGCGCAATGTCGAGCTCTTTCGCGCGCGCCCGGACATCGGCAAGTGGGTGAAGTTGCCCGGTCCGCCTGAGTCCGGCTTCATGACGGGAGAAAGCGGCATCCTGCTCGTCGCGTTCCGGCTCGCGGCAAGCAACCAGTTGGCAGACGACCTGCTCAGGCGCGTGCGTGCCAACGTCGACAGCGACGTCAACGAGATCATGTGGGGTGCTCCCGGCACGCTCATCGCCGCGCGGCTGATGCACGAGTGGACAGGAGAGGAGCGCTGGCGCGAGGCCTGCACCGAGACGCTCGAGGCCGTGTGGTCGCGTCGCGAGGAGGGTGGCTTGTGGACGCATCGCCTGTACGGGCACGAGTACCGCGGGCTCACGCCCCCACACGGCCTGGTCGGGAACGTCCAGGTGTTGCGTCCCGTGCTCGACGGCGGACGCCGGTCCGAGCTCGAGCGGGACACGAATGCCGTGCTCGCACGTAGAGCCGTCGTCGAAGACGGACTCGCGAACTGGCCACCTCACGACCGCCCCACCCTGCCGGGGCCCGACGGGCAGATCCGTGTGCAGTGGTGTGCGGGGGCGCCGGGGATCGTCATCGCCGCCGCCGACTACCTCGATGAAGAACTGGTGCTTGCGGGCGCCGAGCTCACGTGGAACACGGGACCATCGCACCTCGACAAGGGGCCGGGAATCTGTCACGGCACGGCGGGCAACGGCTATGCCTTCCTGAAGGCCTTCGCGCGGACAGGCGACGAACGCTGGCTCGAGCGCGCGCGCATGTTTGCGGTGCACGCGCTCGAGCAGGTAGAGCGCCTGCGCGCGCAGCGTGGCGGCGGCCGCTACTCGCTCTGGACGGGCGACCTCGGCGTCGCGCTGTACGTGGCCGACTGCATCGACGAGCGCACGGCGTATCCCTTCTTCGACGCCTAGCGTTCCTCGCGCACGTACGGCAGGCCGAGGGCGCCGGGAGCACCAAAGCGCAGGCGCGCGGCTCGCGACGAAACGAGGACGAGCGCAACAACGGCTGCGACGTACGGGAACATCGGATAGAGCCCGGCGAAGCGCGTGATGTCGTGGCTCTGGAGAGCGAACGGAAGCGCCGTGAACGCGCCGAAGAAGTACGCCCCGAAGAGGCAGAGCGTCGGCCGCCAGAACGCGAAGATCACCAGCGCGATCGCGATCCAGCCGGCTCCTCCGGTCAGCCCGTCCACCCACTGCGGCGTGATCGACAGGCTGAACGCCGCGCCACCGATGCCGGCCAGCGCGCCGCCGACGAGCGTGTGCGCGTAGCGATACGCCGCGACGTTGATCCCCATCGCATCGGCCGCTGCGGGCGACTCTCCGACGGCGCGCACGTTGAGGCCGGTGCGTGTCCTCGTGAGGTAGAGAGCAACGAGAACGACGAGGAGCCAGGACGCGTACACGAGGATCGACTGGCCGAAGACGATCGGACCGACGACGGGCAGGTCTTGAAGCGACTTCGGGAGGATCTCCTGGAACTGGTGACGCGCCGGCGAGCCGGCGAGATCGAGGTCGTTGCCGAGGTAGGACGAGAGTCCTGCGGCTCCCGCAAAGATGGTCAGGGCGAGGCCGGACACGATCTGGTTCGCCCGCAGCGTGATGACGAGGAACGCGTGGATGAGGGAGATCACGGCACCGGCAAGCGCCGCGATTCCGATCGCAGCGAGGAGTGCAACCGTCGAGCCGCCGTGCACGCGCTGGACAGTCCAGAAGCCCATCACCGCACCGACGAGCATCATCCCCTCGACTCCGAGGTTGAGGACGCCGGACCGCTCCGCAAGCAACTCGCCGAGCGCGGCATAGAGCAGCGGCGTTCCGTACAGGACGCCCGACGCAAGCACGACGACGAGGAGGCTGTTGTTCACGGCGCCGGCTCCGGCGCTGCCGTCTTGACCGTGCGTGGGCTCCGATCGAAACGGACGCGATACCGCACGAACAGCTCGCCACCCAGGGCGCAGAAGAGGATGAGCCCCTGCATCACGCCGACGAGCCCGGCCGGGAAGTCGGCTCCCTGCAGCGTGAAGCCCGCGTTCTGGAGGCCGCCGAGCAGGAACGCCACCAGCAAGACCGCGAACGGGTTGTACCGAGCGAGCGCCGCGATCACAATCCCGCCGTAGCCGTAGTTCGCCTGCTGCAGGCCCTGAGGATCGAGCTGGTGGCGGAAGTCGCCGTCCTGGCTCGCTCCGCCGACGCCTGCGATACCCCCGGAAAGACACATGACGGCGAGGATCTTTCGGCGCGTCCTCATGCCGGCATAGCGGCCGGCGCGGGCGGAGTCACCGATGACCTGAACCTCGAAGCCGAAGCGCGTCCGCGTGTAGAGCGCCCAGACGAAGACTGCCACGCCGACTGCAAGGAGGAACCCCAGCGGCAGGACGAGACCGTTGATCGTCCAGCTCGACCACGCCGCCTCGTCGGGCAGGGTCTTCCCTTGCGGGAAGACGTTCGCCTCGAACCCGGACGTGTCACGGAGATACGAGTGGCTGTCGAAGATCAGGTACGTCAGAACGACGCCGACGACGTAGTTGAGCATCAGCGAGGTGATGATCTCGTTGGTCGAGAAAAACGCGCGCAGGATTCCCGGGATCGCTGCGAGGAACGCGCCCCCGGCCGCGCCGGCGGCGATCATCCCTACGACCACGAGCGGCGAGGGAGCCCCTGCCATGAGCAAGCCAACAGTCGCTCCGGTGATTGCGCCCGCATAGAGCTGCCCTTCGCCGCCGATGTTGAACAGATTCATCCGGAACGCGACAGCGGCTGCGAGACCGGTGAACACGAGCGGTGTGGCGGACACGACCGTCTCGCTGAGCGCACCGTTGGCGACGAACGCAGCGTCGAAGAGACGACGAAACGAGTGCAAGGGCGGATGTCCCGTCGCGAGGAGGACGAGTGCCGTCAGCAGGAATGCGACGGCGATGGAGACGACCGGGACCGCGACCGATAGCCACCAAGGCTGCCTGAGTCGGCGCTCGATCCGCATCACTCGCCGCCCGCCATCAGGAGACCAAGGTCATCGGCCGTCGCGGTCGCGGCGTCGCGCTCACCCGACACGCTGCCCTCGAACATCACGACGATTCGATCCGCGAGCGCCAGGATCTCGTCCAGGTCTTCGCTGATCAGCAATACACCGACGCCGCTCGCAGCCGCCTCGCGAAGATACGCGTGCACGGTCTCGATTCCCGCGACGTCCAGGCCGCGCGTCGGCGAAGCGGCCACCAGCACGGCCGGCGTTCCCGAGAACTCGCGGGCGAGGACGACCTTCTGCAGGTTCCCGCCCGAAAGGTGCCAGGCGGGCACGTGCGACCCCGGTGCACGCACGTCGTATTGGTGCATCAACCGGCGTGCGCGGTCTCGGATCTCCCTGAATCGCAGCAGCGGACCGCGCGAGACAGGGGGCCGCCGGTACGCCTTCAGGACGATGTTGTTGGCGACGCTAAGTCCCGGCGCCACGCCCGTGCCAAGACGATCTTCCGGCACGTAGCCGACGCGTGCGCGGATCGCCGCTCGGGGATCCGCGCCGGACAAGAGACGACCGGAGACTCGAATCGTCCCGCTTGTGCGCGGACGGATCCCGGCGATCGTCTCGGCAAGCTCGCGCTGGCCGTTGCCGGCGACTCCGGCGACAGCGACGATCTCGCCGCTCCGGACGGAGAACGAGACACCTTTCACGGCCGCGCTGCCCCGGTCCCCCTGTGCGCCGACGCCTTCGAGGTCGAGCACGGATTCGCCCACCTCGCCCGCGCTCTCCTGCCGTCGTCCGAGCTCGATCTCACGGCCGACCATGAGTGCGGCGAGCGAGCGCGGCGTTGCCTCGGCGGTGGAAACCGTCACGACCGAGCGACCGCGGCGAAGCACGGTGACGCGGTCCGCGACCGCCTTCACCTCGTGCAGCTTGTGGGAGATGAAGATCACGGTGCGGCCGTCGGCAGCCATCGCGCGCATCGTCTCGAACAGCTCGCCTGCCTCTTGTGGCGTCAGGACCGCCGTCGGCTCGTCCAGGATCAGGATGCGGGCGTCCTGGTAGAGCGCCTTCAGGATCTCGACGCGCTGCTGCTCACCGACGGAGAGCTGCCAGATCCGTGCGCGAGGGTCGACCGCAAGTCCGTAGCGGCGCGAGAGCTCCTCGACGCGCCGCTCGATCGCGCGCGGGTGGAGGAGGAACGTGCGACCGACGTCGCGGTGGTCTCCGAGCACGACGTTCTCGGCAACGGTGAAGGGAACGACGAGGCGAAAGTGCTGGTGCACCATCGCGACGCCCGCGTCGATTGCATCACGCGGCGAGTGGAACTCCGCGGGCCTGCCGAAGAGGACGATCTCGCCCTCATCAGGGCGGTAGAGCCCCGTGAGGATGTTCGAGAGCGTCGTCTTGCCCGCACCGTTCTCGCCCAACAACGCATGCACCTCGCCTAGGGCCGCTTCGAAATCGACCTGGTCGTTCGCGAGCACGGCGGGAAACCGCTTCGTGATCCCGCGCAGCGCGACGGCCGGCTGCATGCTTGAAGAAGGGAGCGGGGAAGCTCGCGCTTCCCCGCTCGAGTCGAGGCGCTCGCTAGCCCTTGGCGCTGCCGATCACGCCCTTGACGAGCCAGTTCATCGCGTACAGATCCTTGATCGTCAGCCGCTTGCCCTTCGGGACGCGCAGCTTTCCCCTCTGGTCGTACAGCGGTCCGGCGAACTCGTAGAACGTCCCCTTCTTCAACGCGGCCATCTTTCGCGCAATCGCACTCTTCGTCTTCATCGTCACTCTCGGGCCGTACGACGCGAGACCGACGAACTTGTCCTTGAGGTTGCCGTAGTAGAAGCTGCTCTTCCACGTGCCGTTCATCGCGGCTTTGGTTCTGCGTAGGTAGTACGGACCCCAGTTGTAGATGGCGGCCGTGAGCCACGAGCGCGGTGCGAACCTGTGCGCGTCCGAGTCGTAGCCGACCCATGGAATTCCTTTTGACTCCGCATATTGTCCGGTCGCCGGGGTGTCGACGTTCTGGCCGAGGACGTCCGCGCCGGCCGCGACGAGGCTCTCGGCAGCTTTCCTCTCCTTGTCGGGGGCGACCCAGTCCTTCGTCCAAATGAGTCGGACCTTCGCGCCTCGATGCATCGTCTGCGCCCCCAACGCAAAGGCGTTGGCGTGCCGGATCACCTCGGGAATGGCGAACGGGACCACGTAGCCGATGACGCCTTTCTTCGTCGCCGCACCGGCAGCCATTCCGGACAGGTAGATGGCATCCTCGCCAGCGCCAAAGTACTCGGCGAGATTCTTCGACCTCGCAGTCCCAGTCGCCTGCTCGAAGTAGACGTCAGGGTGCTTCTTCGCCTCCGTGACCATACAAGGCTGGAAGCCGAACGAGGTCGAAAAAATGATCTTGTTTCCGTCCCGGACGAGACTCTCGATGACTTGGCAGGTCTGCGGGCCTTCCGGCACGTTCTCCTTGAACGTGGTCTGGACCTTCGAGCCGAGCTGCTTCTGGACGAACAGTCGGCCCTTGTCGTGGGCCTGCGACCAGCCGCCGTCGTTGTGCGGACCGACGTAGATCCACGCCGCCTTGAAGGCGGCAGCCTGCTGCTCCGTCCTCGCCGAACCGGTCGACACGCCGAGCGCGAGGACCAGTGCGCCGGCGAGCGCGAGCGGCAGGGCGAGGGCGACCCTCCGTTTCGTCATGTTCTCCTCTCTCCTCTAGCCACGACCCGTGTGCCGTCCGCGACTATAGGACGGCGAGCAGCCGATGCCTAGTCGGAGGCGGCGAGCCTTCCGAGGGCGCCGGTCAGGACCTCCACGGCGAGCGCGATGTCCTCGCTGCTCGAGAGCTCTGCGGGGGAGTGGCTGACCCCGCCGTTGAGGCTCCGAACGAACAGCATGCCGCTGGGGACGCCCGCCAGCGCCAGGACTGCGGCGTCGTGTCCGGCCCCGGAGGGGAGCTCGACGACCGGCTGGTCTCTCGCTTCGAGCTCAGCCCGGAAGGCGGCCCGAGGGGCCTCGTGGAGCGTGACCGGGTCGAGGGGGAAGTCCGGCTCCAGCTCGAGCTCGCGGGCCAGGCGGTCGAGCCGCTCCGCGTCGGGCGCTCGGGCGTCGACCGACAGCGTGACGCGGTCCGGGATGACGTTGACGGCGCCCGGTTCGACGTCGAGCCGGCCGACTGTCGCCACGGCTCCATCGATCGCTGTCGCGACATCCCGAACGCGCAGGACGTAGTCGGCGGCAGCCACCAGCGCGTCGCTCCGGCGGCTCATCGGCACGGTGCCTGCGTGACCCGGGATGCCGTCGAATGTCCGGGTTCCGCGCACCATCCCGACGATGCCGGTCACGACGCCGAGTG